>OLSB01001546.1_pt1 | contig 21979 bp, 20 predicted proteins | sample 1672071 | NCBI WGS metagenome assembly OLSB01 (sample SAMEA3136642, study PRJEB25190) | human gut metagenome | biome: human gut; feature: human-associated habitat; material: faeces | place: Austria | collected 2013 | reverse complement strand
CACCCCAAGGGTACTTGCTTCGCGGCGAGCACTGGGCCGCCTCGCAGAGGGAGGCTTGATGCCGCGGCGCTGCCACGGCATACGGGGCGATGAGGGCATCGCCCCCTACGGACGTTCACCGACAGCCCTTTCGTAGGGGCGGGGCTTCAGCCGAAATCGTGGCGTCCGCCGCAGGAGATGCCGACATCCTCCAACGCGCAGACAATAGCTTCGATACGCCGAAAACACGTCTCGTCCGACAGCGTTTCATCGGCCAAAATGCGGCGAATGTCACCCAGCACCCGGTAACAAGCGTCCTTTACAAACCTTTCTTCCGCGGCAGTCAGCACCTGCGGCGTGACATAGCGGGACAGCATTTCCTGAAAGAGATACATATTCCACCCCCGTGTGCCACAATATTGTAGCATATTCACCACAGCAATGCAACAAAATAGTAGCATATCTGTGAGGTGAGAATATGCAATTTCAACGGCTGGAGGACCTGCGGCTGGACGCGGACAAGACGCAGGCGGAAATTGCGGAGGTACTGCACTGTAAGCGGGAGGTATATCGCCGCTACGAGAAGGGGATACACGAGATCCCGGCGTGGGCGGTGATCGAGCTGGCCCGCTATTACGGCACAAGCACGGATTACATTCTTGGTTTGACGGATAAACGATAAAGAAAGCCCGGAAGGGCTTTCTTTTTTGTACGGTATTGAGATAGACGTGTGTAGGGGCGGACGACTCTGTCCGCCCGGTTGGATGACACGGATGCTCGGAAGACGGAGCGTAGAGGCGGGGTTCTACCCCGCCCGCGGGAGAGGCAAAGCCCCTCCCCTACGGATAATCAATGCATTTTTTGCATTATTGCGTCACGCGGCGGACGCTGCCGAAGTACCACGCGCCCAGGCCATCGTTCACCGCACCGGCCACGCCCTCGCGGATCTGATAGGGCTGCTGGCGGCTATACAGCGGGATGATGTTGCCGCTGTCCAGCAGCAGCTGCTCCGCGTCCTTCAGATAGGCGTCCCGGGCCTCGGCGCTGGTGCTGGCGGCGGCCACCCGCATGAGAATGTCATAGGCGTTCATGTGCAGGGCGTAATTCCGGGCGTCGCTGCTGCGCCACGGCTCAAGGTAGGCGGCGGCATCGTTGCAGGCGGCGGTGAGCTCCGTCAGCGCCAGGGTATACGCGCCATCGGTCAAGAGCTGGAGGTATTCCTCGTTGGAAGCGCCCTGGAGCGTGACCTGAAGGCCCAGCGTCTCACGCCACATCTGCTGAAGCTGGCGGGCCAGGGCGGCCTGACCGCTGCCGCTGTCATACAGCAGCGTGACCGTGCCCAGCTGCTCCATGGCGGCGGCGCTGGTGTAGCCCGCCTGGTGCAGCTCCGTGGCGGCCTGGGTGCAGCGGTCGCCGTAGCCCTCCGGGTCGTTGTCGATAAGCGGGCCGTTGGCATCGCGGAAGTTCTCCCCCTCGCCGGTGCGGATGCCGCCGGGGATCAGCCCGTCAGCGGCCACATAGCTGCCGCCCAGGTCGGCGGCCAGCGCGTTTCGGTCGATGGCCAGGCTCAGGGCACGGCGCAGGCCGTCCCTCTCCAGATTGGTGGACATTCCGTTGACCAGCAGCAGACCCACCGTGGGGTCGCCGCCGTTGCCGGTAGGCTCATTGGCCGCGCCGATGACCACATCCACCCGGCCCGCGTTGATGCGGGCCTGCTCCTCCGTCTGGAGTACCAGCTCCACCCGGTCGGGCACGATGCGTTTGGTATCGTAGTGGTTATCCTGCTTTTGCAGTGTCAGACGGTGGTGATCCGTCCAGTCGCCGCCCCGACGGAACGGGCCGTTGCCCACAAAGTAGGTGCGGCTGTCCGCCCAGTGCTCATCGCTCTCCACCGCCGCCTGCTGCACCGGCATGGTGGCCGGGGCGGTACACACGCCGCTGAGGAAGTAGGCGCACGGGCCGCTGAGCGTCACCTCGAAGGTGTGCTTCTCCGGGGCGCTGACTTGCAGCGCCTCGCTGTCGCCGGCGCGGGCCTCGTCATAGCCGGAGACCATGGACAAAATGTCCGCGCTGGGGCTGGCGGTGTCCGGCGAGACAAGGCGCTTCCAGGCGTAGGCGAAATCCTCCGCCGTCAGACTGCTGCCGTCAGACCACACCGCGTCGCCGCGGAGGTGGAAGGTGTACGTCACCGTGCCGTCCTCGTTGTCCGTCTCCTGCCAGGACTGGGCCACGGCGGACACGGTCTTTTCGCCGTCCCAGCGCAGCAGATTGTCAAACAGGTGGAGCACCACGGTGCGCTCCGCCGCCGTGGCGGCCAGGGCGGGGTCCATGGTGTTGAACAGGCCGGTCATCACCACCGACAGCTTCTCCTCGTCGTTGGGGTCTTCATCACAGCCGGCCAGCAGTCCGGCGGTCAGGCACAGGGCCAGCAAAAGCGCCAAAAGGCGGTATATCCGTTTCATACAGTCCTCCCGGGGAATAAGTTGTCTCCATTATAAAGGCAAAATGTGAAAAAGTAAAGCGGGACGGGGAAATCCCCGTCCCGCCTCGTATCTTGTCACGTTTTCACTCCACCAGCAGCTGGGCGATCTGTACGGCGTTGGTGGCCGCGCCCTTACGCACCTGGTCGCCGCAGCACCAGATATTCAGTCCGTTGTCGGAGGTCAGGTCGTCCCGGATGCGGCCCACGAACACCAGATCCTGGTCGCTGGTCTCCAGCGGCATGGGATAGCGCTTGTTCGCCAGGTCGTCCACCAGCCTGCACCCCGGCGCGGCGGCGATGAGCTCACGGGCGCGCTGGACGCTGATCTTCTCCTTCGTCCGCACCACGATGGAGACGCTGTGGCTGCGTACCACCGGCACGCGGACGCAGGTGCAGCTGACCTTCAGCTCCGGCAGGTGCATGATCTTGCGGCCCTCGTTCTGCATCTTCATCTCCTCGGAGGTATAGCCCTCGAAGGCTTCGCCGCCGATCTGCGGGATGACGTTATAGGCGATCTGATACTGGAACACCTGTGGAGAGACACTCTTGCCCTCACGCAGCAGCTCCACCTCCTCCATCAGCTCCTTCGGGCCGCCTGCGCCCGCGCCGGACACGGCCTGATAGCTGGAGGCCACGATGCTCTCGATGGGGCTGTCGTGGTTCAGGGCGTTAATGGCCACCAAGCTGACGATGGTGGTGCAGTTGGGGTTGGAGATGATGCCCTTGTGCTTTTTGGCATCCTCCGGGTTGATCTCCGGGATGACCAGCGGCACGTCCGGGTCAAGGCGGAAGGCGCTGGAGTTATCCACGAACACCGCGCCGGCCTTGACGATGGCGGGAGCAAAGCGCTTGGCGATGTCGTTCTCCGCCGCGCCCAGGACGATGTCCATGCCCTGAAACGCCTGGTCGCAGGCCAGCTCCACGGCGATGTCCCTCCCGTTCCAGGGCAGCACCTGGCCCACGGAGCGCTCCGAGGCCAGCAGGTGCAGCTCGTTCACGGGGAAATCCCGCTCTGCCAGCACCTTCATCATCTCGCGGCCTACCGCGCCGGTAGCGCCCAAAATCGCAACGTTATATTTTTTCATGGATGCTCCTCCTTATTATTTCACAAAGCTGTCGTACAAGACACGGATGGCCCTCTCGAAGTCCGGGCCGTCCACGCCCACGATGATGTTCAGCTCCTCCGGGCCTTGGGTGATCATGCGGATGTTGATGCCGTTTTCACCCAGCTTGCCGAAGATCTTGCCGGACGAGCCGGGCTTGAAGGCCATTTTCCGGCCTACGGCGGCCACCACGGCCATGCCGTCGCTGAGGTGCAGGCTGTCGGGCTTGATCTCCTTTTCCAAATCGCCCATGGCCTGATAGATATACGGGGCGGACTTCCCCGTCTCCACCACCAGGGAGACGCTGTCGATGCCGGAGGGGATGTACTCCACGTTGATGTTATAGCGCTCCAGCACCTCCAAAATGCGGCGGATCACGCCCAGCTCAGAGGACATTCCGTTCTTGGTCAGGGTGATGACGGAGAAGCCCTTCTTGCCGGCGATGCCGGTGATCATGCTGCCGCTCTCCATGTCGGCCTGAGACTCATCGAAGCGCTCCCGGATCATGGTGCCGGGGTGGTCGGGCTGGTTGGTGTTGCGGATGTTCAGGGGGATGTTCTTCTCCCGCACCGGGGACACCGTGCCCTCGTGGAGCACCTGCGCGCCGATATAGCTCAGCTCCCGGAGCTCGGCGTAGGTGATGCGCTCGATGGGCCGGGGATCTTTCACGATCTTGGGGTCGGCCATGAGGAAGCCGGACACGTCCGTCCAGTTCTCGTACACATCGGCGTCCAGCGCCGCCGCCGCCAGCGCGCCGGTGATGTCGCTGCCGCCGCGGGAGAAGGTGTGGATGCTGCCGTCGGGCATCACGCCGTAAAACCCGGGGATGACCACCCTGCGCCCGGAGGCCGCACGGCGGAGGCTCTCATAGCTCTGCGCCTGATCCACCGTGCCGTCCAGCCTGAACTTCAGCCACAGGGAGCTGTCCAGAAAGTCAAAGCCTAGGTAGTCGGCCATAAGCCGGGCAGCGAAATACTCGCCCCGTGACACCAGCTCATCGGCGCTGATGCCCTTGTCCATCTTGGCGCGCAGGTCGTCAAACTCCCGCTCCAGCGGGGTGGACAGGCCCAGCGCGTCCCGTATCTCCAAATACCGGCTGCGAACCATATCAAACACGCCGTCGCAGCTGACACCGTATTGCAGGTGCGCGTGGCACAGGTACAGCAGGTCGGTGATCTTATGGTCGTTCTTGAACCGCTTTCCCGCGGCGCTGACCACCACCACCCGGCGGCTGGGATCGGCCTCTACGATGGAGCGCACCTTGGCGAACTGGGTCTCGTCCGCCATGGACGAACCGCCGAATTTCAACACTTTTAACATACGTCTCGCCTCTTTCGCTGTTGTTTTCCGTGAGGGCTTTTCTTCGCGGCGACAAAAAATTCTTTTTTGTCTACGAGAGAAAAACACTTGCTTTTTTGTTGGAGACAGTGTATCATAGGCCCATCGCAAATGCAAGAGTAAATTTTTCGGAGGTGTTCCTCATGAACTACCACAGCACGCGAAACGAGCAGCTCACCGCCTCCTCCACCCACGCGGTGCTGCAGGGCATCGCCCCGGACGGCGGCCTGTATATCTGCGACCCGGCCAGGCTGGACTTCGACTGGCGGGCCGCCCTGGAAAAGTCCACACTGGACATGGCGGCGGACATCCTCCACGCCCTGCTGCCGGATTTTGACGATATGCCCGCGCTGGTGCGGGCCAGCTACAAGGACAAATTCCCCACCTCCGACCTGACGCCCCTGACGCCGGTGGCGGACAAGTACGTGCTGGAGCTGTACCACGGGCCGACCTCCGCGTTCAAGGACGTGGCGCTGTCGGTGCTGCCCCACCTGATCGGCGCGGCGGCCAAGGCCGAGGGCATGAAGGGCGATGTGGTCATCCTCACCGCCACCTCCGGCGACACCGGCAAGGCGGCGCTGGAGGGTTTCCACGATGTGCCGGGCACGCGGATCATCGTGTTCTATCCCTACGGCGGCGTGTCCGCCGTGCAGCAGGCACAGATGGCCACCCAGCCCGGCGGCAACGTGAAGGTATGCGCCGTGCGGGGCAACTTCGACGACGCGCAGACCGGCGTGAAGGCCATTTTTGCCGACTGCCGGGGCAAGGATCTCCACGGCGCGATGCTGTCCAGCGCCAACTCTATCAACATCGGACGTCTCGCACCCCAGGTGGTGTATTACTTCCGGGCCTACGGCGACCTGGTGAAGGCGGGCCGCATCCGGCTGGGCGACAAGGTGGACTTCACCGTGCCCACCGGCAACTTCGGCGACATTCTGGCGGGCTGGTTCGCCAAGTGCATGGGGCTGCCCGTGGGGCGGCTGGTGTGCGCCAGCAACGCCAACGATGTGCTGACGGAGTTCCTGCGTACCGGGCGCTATGACCGGCGCAGGCCGTTCTACAAGACCACCTCCCCCTCCATGGACATCTTGGTGTCCAGCAACCTGGAGCGGCTGCTGTATCTTCTCAGCGGCGACGCGGACTATGTGGCGTCCCTGATGGCACAGCTCAGTGAGCAGGGCTGGTATCAGGTCAGCGACACGCTGCTGGCCAAATTGCAGGAGAGCTTCGGCTGCGGCTGCTGCAATGACGCGGGCGCGGCGAAGGTCATCGGTGAGCTGTGGCGGGAGCAGCGCTACCTGTGCGATCCCCACACCGCCGTGGCGTGGGCCGTGGCGCAGGAGCAGACCGGCGACGCGCCCATGGTGGTGCTGTCTACCGCATCGCCCTATAAGTTCCCCACCGCCGTGCTGGCGGCGCTGGGCGAGGATGGCGGCGGCGATGAGTTCGCCATGATGGAACAGCTCCACGCCATCACCGGCGCGGCCATCCCTGCCAACCTGCGGGGGCTGGAGGGCCGCCCCGTGCTGCACAAGGACGTGATCGACAAGACCGCCATGGAGGACTACGTCCTGGCGGAGATTTTGAAATGATAGTTCCAATTCGGGATGCTTTCCCGCGCTGTCATTGCGAAACCAGTCCGCAGACTGGTTGCGGCGATCCGTTCTTCACTACCTGGGGATACGGATTCCCACGCCAGGTGACATCGGTCACTGGCTCGGAATGACAGATATTCCATAGCGCGGGAACGCAGAGCAGAACTGGGAGTAAATAAAAAACAGGAAACGAGGTAAGTATTATGAAGATCGTATGTTTGGATATGGAGGGCGTTCTGACCCCCGAGATCTGGATCGCGTTTGCCGATGAGATCGGCATTCCCGAGCTGCGCCGCACCACCCGAGATGAGCCGGATTACGACAAGCTGATGCGCTGGCGCATCGACCTGCTCCGCAGCCGAGGCATCAAGCTGGCGCAGATACAGGACACCATCGCCCGCATCGACCCGCTGCCCGGCGCGAAGGAGTTTTTGGATGAGCTTCGCAGCACGACCCAGGTGCTGATCCTCAGCGACACCTTTGACCAGTTCGCCATGCCGCTGATGAAGAAGCTGGGCTATCCCACGCTGCTGTGCAACACCCTGAAGCTGGACGCGGAGGGCTATATCACCCGCCACGTCATGCGCTGTGAGCACTCCAAGCTGACCACGGTGAAGGCGCTGCAATCCATCGGCTACACCACCATCGCCAGCGGCGACAGCTACAACGACCTGGATATGCTGCTGTACAGCAAGGCGGGCTTCCTGTTCCGCGGGCCGGAGAAGATCAAGCAGGACTACCCGCAGATCAAGTGCTGCGAGGAATACGGCGAGCTGCTGTCCCTCATCCGGGCGGAGCTCTAAGGCAGCGCACGCCGCAGGGGCGATAACCCCCCTGCGGCGTGATTTTTTTACTTGCAATCCGCACCGACATAGGCTATAATAAGCGGGTAACACCTGCCGGTGTGATGGAATTGGTAGACGTAGTGGACTCAAAATCCACCGCTGGCGACAGCGTACCGGTTCGAGTCCGGTCACCGGCACCAAAAAAGAGGAGACACACATCAGTGTGTCTCCTCTTTTTTGGCGCACAGTCCTTCTTCTCCCGCGGGGCTCAGACCTTCAGGTCCTGACGGGCGGCGCGGGTGTGGGCACGCATGGCCTGCTTGGCCGCGTCCACGTCCTGACGGCGGATGGCCTCCAGTATCTCGGTATGGCTGGCCAAAATGCGGCGCTCCAGCGCCAGCCGTTCGCTGTCGCTTTGAGTGGACATTTTGTCCAGCAGGGTGCGCTTTTCCACGTTGCCCAGCACCTCGGTGACGATGACGGCCACCCGGTTGCCGGCAGCGCGGGCCAGCAGGCTGTGAAAGCCCACGTCCAGCTCCACGAAGCGGTGGGCGTCGGCCAAGGCCTCCTCCGCCTGGATGAGGCAGTCCCGCAGGGCGGACAGGTCGTCCTCCGTGCGGCGCTGGGCGGCCCAGGCGGCGATCGTACCGTCGTTGCTCTCCCGGTATTCGCCCAGCTCCTCCAGGGAGATCTGGTTGACCTGGAGCATGGCGGCCAGCGGCTCTTCCACACCGTCGATGGTCAGCTCCTGCACCACCGCGCCGCTTGCGCCATGGGTGGAGGCCACATAGCCACCCTGCTCCAGCATACGCAGCGCCTCGCGGATGGTGGGGCGGGAGCGCTGAAGCTGCTCCATCATGGCCCGCTCGGAGGGCAGACGGTCGCCGGGCTTCAGCGCCCCGGAGGTGATAAGATCCCGGAGCTGGGCGTAGATGTCCTCGCTGGCGCGCCTGGCCTTGATGGGCTGCCAGTCAATATGAACGGCGTTATGCACGGCGGACGGCCTCCTTTCTGCGGTTTGGCGGGTCGGAACGAGAACACCCGGAGGAGCTGCTCCTCCGGGCGTTCCCGTTTGTGGGAGGGGAAGAATGATAACAAAGCTCAGGCCTTGAGGGCCTTCATCTCCTCGATCATCATGGGAACTACCTTGAACAGGTCGCCGCAGATGCCGTAGTCCGCCACCTCAAAGATGGGAGCAACGTCGCTCTTGTTGACGGCGATGATGCACTCGGAGTCCTGCATACCGGCCTTGTGCTGGATCGCGCCGGAGATACCCAGCGCCACATAGATGCGAGGATGGACGGTCTTGCCGGTCTGACCCACCTGATGGTCGGCGGTCATCCAGCCGGAGTCCACCACGGCGCGGGACGCGCCCACCACGCCGCCCATGAGAGCGGCCAGCTCCTCGGCCAGGGCGATGCCCTTCTCCACGTCCTTGGCGATGCCGCGGCCCACGGAGACGACCACCTCAGCGCCGGTCAGGTCTACCATGGCGCGGGCGGCCTTGACGATCTCCAGCACCTTGGTGTGGATGTCGGCCTCGGTCAGGGCGAAATCGGGGTGGATGAGCTCCACCTTCTCCACGCCGTTCCCGTCAAACTCGCGCTTCTTCATCACGCCGGGGCGCACGGTGGCCATGGCGGGGCGGAAGCGGGGGCAGACGATGGTGGCCATCAGGTGGCCGCCGAAGGCGGGACGGGTCATCTTCAGGTTGGTGTTCACGTCAAAGAGCTTCGTCTCGAAGTTCATGGAGTCCACATCCAGGGAAGAGCCGGTGCGGAGGAAGTTGATGTAGCCGTTCAGGTCCACGTCCAGATGGGTGCAGTCGGCGCACAGGCCGGTGTGCAGACGGGCGGCGCAGCGGGGCGCCAGGTCGCGGCCAATATGGGACGCGCCGAACAGCAATATCTCGGGCTTGAACTCATGCACCGCGTCGCTGATGACCTTGGTATAGGCATCGGTGGTGTAGTCTTGCAGCAGGGGGCTGTTGTAGACGTAGACCTTGTCCGCGCCGTAGCCGCCCAGCTCCTTGGCAATGCCGTCCACGTTGTCGCCCAGCAGGATGCCGCTGAGCTGCACGCCCAGCTCGTCGGCCAGCTTGCGGCCCTCGGAGATCAGCTCGAAGGTGGTGGGCATCATCTTGCCCTGGCGCTGCTCACAAAAGACCCACACGCCGGAGAACGCCTTGGGGTCGGTATTCATAAAAGTAGACATATCGTTTCTCCCTTCTCAGATGATGTGCTTGGTGGTCAGGATGCCAAAGAGCTGCTCCACAGTCTCCTTGCCGCTGCCCTCCAGCATCATGCCGCTGCCCTTGCGGGGAGGCGTAAAGCTCTTGTAGATATTGGTGGGAGATCCCTTCAGGCCGATGGTGTCCACCTCGATGAGGGGATCGTCCTTCAGCGCGTTGTAGTCCAGCACGGTGACGGGCTCTTTGTCGCAGTCCAGGATGCCCCGGATGGACATATAGCGGGGGGTGTTCAGCTCCTTGATGCAGGTGAGCAGGCAGGGAGTCTGCACCTGGACGGTCATGTAGCCATCCTCCAGCATACGCTTGACGGTGATGGTGTCGCCGTCCTTCTTGATGTCCGCCACGTAGGACACCTGGGGGATCTCCAACTTCTCAGCGATCTGCGGGCCGACCTGAGCGGTGTCGCCGTCGATGGCCTGGCGGCCACAGAAGATGATGTCGTCCTTATCCACGCCCAGGTTCTTGATGGCCGCAGCCAAAATCTGGGAGGTGGCGAAGGTATCAGAGCCGCCGAACTCACGGGCGGACACCAGCACGGCCTTGTCCACGCCCATGGCCTTCAGCTCCAGCAGCATACCGGCGGCGGGAGGAGGGCCCATGGACACGGCGATGACGGGGCAGCCCAGCTGATCCTTCAGGGTCAGGGCGGCCTCCACGGCGTTCATATCGTCGGGGTTGATGATGGTCTGCATGGAGGCACGGTCCAGCGTACCATCGGCGTTGACGGCCACCTTGCCGGAGGTATCGGGAACTTGCTTGACACAAACGATGATCTTCATTCTTTTCTTGCTCCTTTCCGCTTACTTCAGCAAATTGCCGGAGATGACCATCTGCTGCACCTGAGAAGTGCCCTCGTAGATGGTGAACACGCGGCAGTCGCGGTACTTGCGCTCGACGGGGTACTCCTTGATATACCCGTAGCCGCCGTGGATCTGCACCGCCTTGGCGGCGATCTCGTTGCAGGTCTCCGAGGCGAAGTACTTGGCCATGGAGCAATACATGGAGGCGTTGGGGTCATTCTTGTCCTTCATCTGAGCGGCCATATAGACCAGCTCCTTGGCGGCGGTGAGCTTGGTGGCCATGTCCGCCAGCATAAAGGCGATGGCCTGGTTCTTGCAGATGGGCTTGCCGAACTGGACGCGCTCCTTGGAGTACTTGATGGCCTCATCCAGGCAGCCCTGGGCCAGGCCGATGGACTGGGCGGACACGCCCAGGCGGCCACCGTCCAGCGTCTTCATGGCGTTGATGAAGCCCATGTTCTCCTTGCCCAGCATATCGCTCTTGTGGACGCGGACATCCTCCAGCACCACGTCGGAGGTGGCGTAGCCCACCAGGCCCATCTTGGCCTCGTGCTTGCCGCAGGACACGCCGGGGGCTTTCATGTCCACGATGAAGGCGGAAATGCCCTTGTTGCCCTTCGTCATGTCGGTCTTGGCATAGACGATGCAGTAGTCGGCCAAAGGCGCGCCGGAGATGAAGCACTTGCGGCCATTGAGGATGTAGTAGTCGCCGTCCTTCACGGCGGTGGTGACCATGCCGCTGGCATCAGAGCCCGCGCCGGGCTCGGTGAGGCCGAACACGATCTTCACCTTGTTCTCCACGGAGGGGCGGAGATACTTCTCCAGCTGCTCCGGCGTGCCGGCCTGCATCAGCGGGCCGCCGCCCAGGGAGTTGGGGGTGTTGGCGTACAGGCTGGCCACGGCGGAGACACGGGCGATCTCCTCGATCATGATGATGTAGGCCAGGGTATCCGCGCCTGCGCCACCGTACTCGCGGGGGATCTTCAGGCCCAGGAAGCCGCATTTTGCCATCTTTTCCACGATCTCTTCGGGGAACTCGCCGGTCTCCTCCACCTTGTCCAGGACCTCGGTGGTCAGCTCGGTCTCGGCAAACTGGCGCACCAGCTTGCGGATCATTTCATGCTTTGCGTCGAAAATCATAGTTTTCCTCCTGTTAAGTTTGACTGCTGGTCGTTCAGCAGGGGATCTCGTGCTTGGACTTGCCGTCCGTCAGGATCTCGTAGATGCTGTTCACGCCGCACTCGGCCATCTGCTCGGCGGCCTCCTCGGTGAAGAACGCCATGTGGGGGGTGTGGTACACGTTGACGAAGGAGCGCAGGTACTTCAGCTTGAGGTAGGGCATACCGGGGGTGCGGATGATGTCCTCATCGTGGGGGACGTGGATGATGCCGGTCTCGCCGGGGAAGGCATCCATGAACAGAGCGCCGAACTTGCCAGACTCCACAGCCTCGGTGATGGCATCGATGTCCACCAGCTCACCGCGGGCGTTGTCGATGAACACCACGCCATCCTTCATCTTGGAGATGGCCTCGCGGTTGATCATGCCGGTGGTCTCCGGCAGCAGCGGGGTATGGATGGTGATGATGTCGCTCTCGCGGTACAGGGTGTCCAGATCCACGTACTCGGCGTACTCGCGGACGGCGTCGTTCTGATACACGTCGTTGGCCAGGATACGGCAGCCGAAGCCGCTGAGGCACTTGATGACGGTGAAGCCGATCTTGCCCGTGCCCATAACGCCCACGGTCATGGTACGCAGCTCGCGGCCCATCTTGCCCTTCAGGGTGAAGTCGTTGTCGTTGGTGTTGTAGAGCGCCTTCTTGAACTTGCGGATGCACATCAGGATGGCCATGACGGTGTACTCCGCCACGCCATTGGGGGCGTAAGCGCCGTTGCACAGGCGGAAGCCCAGGGAGCGGGCATAGTCGCAGTTCATGTGGTTGTAGCCCACGCAGCGGCTGGCCAGCACCTTGACGCCGTAGCCCTTCAGCTCGTCCAGCACCGCGTTGCAGTAGTCGGACTGGCCCAGGGTGGTAACGCCGTCGCAGCCGGCGGCCATATTGGCAGTGGTCTTATCCAGGTTGGCGGGGGTGGAGATCAGCTCGATACCGTATTTCTTGCACAGACCCTCGATAACGGGCTTCTCGTCGGGACGCACTTCGTAAGCAGCGATCTTCATAGTTTTTCTCCTCTCAATATTCGGGCGGGGCGGCGCGCCTCCTCAAGCGCACCGCGCCCTTATGTCAGCTTTTCCTCAAATCATCAGACGGTTCGCCTTTTAGTCTTTTAATGCAGAATCCATGGGCACTGCCTCGCCGGCAGCGATCATGGCGGCGATCTGCTCGTCGGAGTAGCCCAGGTTCTTCAGCACCAGCTCGGTCTGCTCGCCCAGGTACGGCCCGCGGTTGTAGGGGGGCAGCTCCGTCTCCTCGAAGATGACGGGAGGACGGACCATGGTGCGCTTGTTGCCGTTGGAGTACTCCATCTCGTAGAAGCAGCCGGAGGCCCATGCCTGCTTATCCACCAGCAGCTGATCCCAGGTCTGGGCCACGGCGTAGGGCAGGTCGTTGGCGTCCATCAGCTTGCACCACTCGTCCAGGGTGCGCTTCGCCATCTCGGCCACCAGGAAGTCGTAGAACTCCTCGATGTTGGCCTGGAGATTGGTCTGGGGGAAGTAGCGGGGATCGTCCGCCAGCTCGGGGTGGCCGATGGCGGTCATGAAGATGGGATAGTGGCGGTTGTACTGGGGCATGGCGATCTGAAGCCACTTGTTGTCCTTGGTCTTGTGGCACACCACCAGGGGATTGGGCAGGGTGCGGCGGGACAGAGGATACTGGGTGGTGGGGTCGCCGTACTGGCTGGCCTGCAGCAGCAGGGACACGTCCCAAATGGCGCTGTGGAACAGGGAGACCACCACACGGTCGCCGATGCCGGTCTCGCGGGCGCGGTACAGGGCCGCCAGCACGCCGGAGGCCAGGTACATACCCACCTGGTGATCGCCAAAGCCGGCGATGGTCAGCATGGGCAGCGCGTCCTTGTCAAACAGTGTGCCCAAAATGCCGCCGCGGGCGAAGAAGGCGGTGAAATCGAAGCCGGGCAGATCCTTGTCCGGGCCCTTCTCGCCGTAGCCGGACACGAAGCCGTAGACCAGCTTGGGATACTTGGCGTGGAGCGTATCATAGTCTAGACCCGCCTTCTTCAGGGGGTTCTGACGCCAGTTGGTGATGAAGATGTCCGCCTCGGCGATGAGCTTTTCCAGGGCGGCGCGGCCAGCCTCGGTCTTGGTGTTCAGGCAGACGCAGGTCTTGCCGGCGTTCTCCAGGTCGTAGGAGGTGTTCTCCTTCTGATCCTGAGGACGGCCCTCGTTGACGGCGGTGTAGCGCAGGGGATCACCGGCGGGTGCTTCCACCTTGATGACCTCCGCGCCCAGGTCGGCCAGGAAACGGGCGCAGCAGGGGGCGGCGATGAACGTGGCCAGCTCCAGAACTTTTACCCCTTCCAGGGGGCGCTTGACTTCACTCATGTTGTTCCTCCATGTATGTTATTCGTAAGTGGTTACATTTTCAGCAGGTCGCGGAAGGTCTCCAGGTTGGTACGGACCTGCTCGAAGCGGACCATCTGACGATCCACCTCCACCAGCGTCAGGGGCAGGTCGGCGGCCTCGCAGGCCTTCTTGATCATCACGTAGTCGAACTCCTCCGGGTCGCAGAACTTGGTCAGCACCACCAGTACGCCCTTGGCGTTCCGGGCCTTGGCGGTGTCCACGATCCATTTGACGCGGGGCTTATCCTGGTTATACAGCACGGAGCAGTTGTCCATGGCGGCGAACTTCTCCGCCAGGGCGTTGAGGGCGTCGGCACGCTCCGGCGCGTCGGTGCGGTACTGGCGGGACTGGGCGGCCACGTCACCGGCCACGATGTGCAGACCCATCTCGTCGATGATGGTGTTCAGGACCGGGGCATCCGTCAGGATACCGCTGATGACGATGGGCAGCTTCTCCGCCGCGGGGGTCTGCCCCTCCAGCCTGGCGATGAGAGCCTCCACCAGCTCGGTGTGCTCCTCCTTGGTCATGAAGAAAGCGCTCTTGAAGATGTCGCTGCGCTGGGCGGCGGTGATCTCCGGGTGCTTGGCCAGCACCTCGTCGATCTTCCGCATGGCGGCGTTGTGGCGGTTGTAGACCTTGATGGAATCCAGCAGCTTCTCCTCGGAGAACGTGCCGCCCAGCTTCTCCAGGTCGCGGATGACCCGCTCGTACCCGGCCTTGGTGTAGGCCACGCCGTAGGCGGGCTTGCGGTTCTGGGGATAGGTCATGGGGATGAACGGGATGGACGGCACAGCGTACTTCCAGTTCTCGCCCACGGTCTTCAGGGTGTCGCACAGGGAGGGGATGACGATGGCGGAAGCGCCGTCATACGCGCCGTTGATGCCCAGCTCCAGCATGGACTGGACGATGGCGCACAGGAAAGCGGGGCAGTATTCCTTGGCACGGTTCAGCGCCACATCGCCGCCCCACGCGCCCATGGGGACGAAGCCCATGGAGTGGATGATCTCCTCCGGCGTATACACAGGGCCGCACAGGACGACCTTCCTGCCGTCGGCCAGGTAGCGCTCCATCTGCGCCTTGGGAGAGACGGCGATCTCATGAAAACGGTTCAGAATGTCGTTCATGGTTTACTCTCCTTTCGCAGCCTTGTTGGCTTCCATGATCTCCGTCAGGCCCTGGACGCGGGTGTCGTACTGGGCCTCGGAGAAGTTGCGGGGGTCGGCCTGGTCGCCGTCAAAGCTGACCACGGGGATGTTGCATTCCTTGCCGATCTGACGGCTCATCTCGTACATGAAGCCGCTCCACAGCTTGCAGGAGCGGTTGGTGTGGACCAGCATACCCTCCACATGGTTGTCCTTGCACAGCTTGATGCGCTTGTCGCGGCTCATCTCCAGGTTGATGGCGTTGGGCACCTTGCAGTAGGCGCGGATCATCTCGTCGAAGGTGTTGTAGTCAAAACCGAAGGCGTCGGCGTAGATCGTCGTGACCATGTTGATGCCCCGGGACTTCAGGCCGGTGCTGGTGGCGCGCAGGTAAGGCCAGCAGGCGATGCCCTCGAACATGATGCGGTACTTCTCCTCCGTGCGGAAGGTGGACGTGCCGTTCTTGTGGTTCTCCTCGTACTCCTCCAGCAGCGTCTCCATAGCGTCGGCGGCGGTGGACTTGCCGCGGGCCGTGACCATGACGGCCATGTGGTTCAGCAGGTCGAAGCCGTTGAAGGGGGAGGGCACGTACTTGGCGCAGCCGGTGGCCGCCAGCCAGGCGCGGCTGGAGCGGCAGCTGAAGCCGGTGACTTCCTTGAACTTCTCATCGGACCACTTCTTGCCGGTGATCTCCTCCAGCTGATGGACGGCGTCCCAAAACTGGCCTGTGACGTAGGCCACCTCCGCGTCGGACACCTCATAGTCGGGATTGAAGGGGATGTCCAGCAGGATCATGGGGATGTTCAGCTCACGGGCCAGGTTCTCGTACCACTTGATCATGCAGGAGCAGATGTTGCTGCAGCACAGCAGCACGTCGGGCATAGCCACGTCCTGCTCGGGACAGGATTTCAGCTTGGCGTAAGCCAAAGACACACGGGCGTAAGCGCATATATCGTTGGAGTAGCCCTCGGACTCCGCCACCTCGCACATTCTCGTGCCCGCGCCGCGGGCGGCGATGCCGGCGGCCTGATTCTCCGGGTACACGGTGGCGATGCCCATGGTCTCCGGGATCTCCACGGGGAAGTTGCTGGATACCCAGGCCACCTTCTCGCCCCGCTTCTTGGCCTCGATGGCGTCCACATAGGCGTCCGCCGCGATCTTGCCCAGCTTGTACTTGGCGGAATTCACGTCCACCGGCTTGGGTGCTTTCTTCACTTCTTCTGCCATTTTGTTTCCTCCTCGCTCCTCACATTATATATAGTAAGTGATCTCCATCTTTTCACTTGCTTACTTCGTTATACGCCCACAGCGCCGCGCCGATCGCCCCGAAATACTGGGCCAGGGGATCGACGGCCACGGGCACGTTCAGTTCCTCGCTCAGCGCCTGACGGACGGCGTCGTTCCGGGCCACGCCGCCGGAGAGGCACACCTGCTCCGTCACACCCGCCCGCCGGGCCAGGGCCGCCACGCGGCTGGCCACGCTGCGGCAGATGCCCGCCACCAGGTCAGGCCGCTTGACGCCGTTGGCCAGCTGACTGATGACCTCGCTCTCGGCGAACACGGTGCAGGTGCTGGAGATAGATGCCGGGGCGGTGGACTTGGCGGCCTCGGTGTCCAGGTCGTCCACGTCCAGCCGCAGGATAGAGGCCATCACGTCCAAAAACCGGCCCGTTCCGGCGGCGCACTTGTCGTTCATCACGAAGTTCACCATCTTGCCGGAGGGGGACAGGGCGATGACCTTGGCATCCTGTCCGCCGATGTCGATGACCGTCCGCAAGTCGGGGAACACAAAACGCCCGCCCAAAGCGTGGGCCGTCAGCTCACTGATCTCGCCGTCCGCGCCCTCGTAGTTCTTCCGTCCGTAGCCGGTGACGATGGTGCGGGCCATGTCCGATGCCGTCAGGCCGCTGGAGCTCCACAGCTCCGCCAGCGCGTCCTCCGGCCCGCCTGTGCCCAGACCGCCGGTCTGGAGGCTGGTGGCTGTCAGCTTCGTCCCGTCCTGTATCACGGCGCACTTCGATGTGGTGCTGCCGATGTCGATGCCTAAGGTATACATGAAACGCTCCTTATCGTTATCAGAATGTCAGCGGCGCAGCAATACGCCACTGGTCTTACCAGTTTATTTATATTATACGGGTTTGTGAAAAAAGCGTCAATTATGCGAGTTGACAAATTTATAACAATTATTTGTGCATTGTACCGAGCTGTGCTTTAAATGGCTAAAACATCCGGCTTTTTTATGGCAGAAATGTTCGAGTTTTTTACACACTGTCATGACAGCATGACAAAGCGGCATACTTGTCGATAAACCCTCTCTATGGGGTCAGAGGTTCATTTACGCAGGGGGAGCTCGAGGGGGCAAAGCCCGCCTCGAATCAGATCAAATGTCGCGCAAAGCCTTGCCTTGCAAGGCGTGCGTGGAGCGAAGCGACAATTTTCGTGCCGCAAGGCGGCACAAAAATAACGACATTATTTCAGGCTGTCAAAAGAGCCAAAGGCTTTTTCGACAGCCTGAAGCGGCGGGCAAGGCCCGCCGCTTTTATGCTTGTCACAGATCGTCCTTGCCGATGTGCATATCCCGCAGCTTTTTCGGCAGTCCCGGCGCGATGAGGGGAAAACGGTTCTCCGTGTCGCTGGTGGGCTGGATGTTGTACGTGCCGTACATATTCACCACGTCGAAGCAGCTCTCCGGCACGCCGCTGAAGTGGTGTACGTCCGGCGTGGCATCGTAAGGAAAGCCCTCGTCTTTTCTGGACATAAAAAATTCACCTCCGGCCATAGTATGGCCGAAGGTGAGGGGTTTCTTCCCGTATTTTACTGGCGGTATATCTCCGCATCGAAGTCCCGGACGATCTCATCCCGCTGCTCGTCCCGGACGAACACGCAGTTCGTCTCGTCAAAGGCCAGGCGCATGGCAAAATCCTTGGCCTCGTAAATGTCGTTTGTCTCGAAGAAGTCCCGATAGGCATCCTCCGGCTCGTGGCTCTTGCGCCACACCACATGAAATCGCATCGCTGTCCTCCTGTCAATAGGGGTGTATTCTTTAGTATATCCCCTTCGTTGTCAAATTGCAACGGTGGCTTTCGCCAAAATATGGGGCGAAAGTTCGTGACATTTTACCCGGCGTTTGGTCTTTCCTCCGGCCACAATATGTAGTATAATAGCCAGGAATTTGACAAGAGATGGGGGAGATCACAGGTGAAGCTCGGCTTTGATAACGACAAATACCTGCGCCTACAGGCCCAGCACATCACGGAGCGGCTGGCCCAGTTCGGCGGAAAGCTGTATCTGGAGTTCGGCGGCAAGCTGTTCGATGACTACCACGCCTCCCGGGTGCTGCCCGGCTTCCAGCCCGACAGCAAGATCCGTATGCTGCGGACACTGAAGGACGATGTGGAGATCGTGGTGGCCATCTGCGCCAACGACATCGAGAAGAACAAGATGCGGGGCGACCTGGGCATCGGCTACGATGAGGACGTGCTGCGGCTGATGGACGTGTTCCGCGGCCAGGGCTTCTATGTGGGCAGCGTGGTCATCACCCAGTACGCCGGCCAGCCGGCGGCGGACGCCTTTATCAAGCGGCTGTCCGCCCTGGGCGTAAAGAGCTACAAGCACTACCCCATCGCCGGGTATCCCTCCGACGTGGCCCACATCGTGTCCGACGACGGGCTGGGCAAGAACGAGTATATCGAGACCACCCGCCCCATCGTGGTGGTCACAGCCCCCGGCCCGGGCAGCGGCAAAATGGCCACCTGCCTGAGCCAGCTGTATCACGACCACCGCCGGGGTATCTCCGCCGGGTACGCCAAGTACGAGACGTTCCCCATCTGGAATCTGCCCCTGAAGCACCCTGTGAACCTGGCCTACGAGGCCGCCACCGCCGATTTGAACGACGTGAACATGATCGACCCGTTCCACCTGGAGGCCTACGGCGAGACCACGGTGAACTACAACCGGGACGTGGAGATATTCCCGGTGCTGGCGGCCATGTTCCGCAAGATCCAGGGCGAGTGCCCTTACAAGTCCCCCACGGACATGGGCGTAAACATGGCGGGCTTCGCCATCGTGGATGACGAGGCGTGCTGCCAGGCCAGCCGCATGGAGATCCTGCGGCGGTACTACGCCGGGTGCGTGGAGCGGCTGAAGGGTCAGGCCGACGAGTGCGTGGTACGGAAGCTGGAGCTGGTGATGCAGCAGGCCGGCGTCACGCCGGACATCTGCCCCGCCGTGGCGGCTTCCCTGGCCAAGGCCGAGGCCACCGGCAAGCCCGCCGGGGCGATGGTGCTGCCGGACGGCAGCGTCGTCACCGGCAAGACCTCCGCTCTGCTGGGCACGTCCGCCGCGCTGCTGCTGAACGCGCTGAAGAAGCTGGCGGGCATCGACCACAAGCTGGAGCTGATCCCCGCCTCTGTCATCGAGCCTATCAGCACTCTCAAGACCGAGAGTTTGGGCCACCGCAACCCCCGGCTGCACTCCGACGAGGTGCTCATCGCGCTGGCCATCTCCGGGCTGACCAACCCGCTGGCGGCCATGGTGCAGGCCCAGCTGAAGAACCTGCGGGGCTGCGACGCGCACTTCTCCGTCATCATCTCGGAGGAGGACGCCAAGCTCTACAAGCGGCTGGGCATCAACGTGAGCTGCGAGCCGCGCTACGAGGTAAAATCCCTGTACCACAAGTAAACACACCTGTGACCGCGCAAAGCGCGGTCACAGCTTTCTGAAAGGAGAACCGTCCCTATGCCTGCTATCGCCGAGCTGCTGGCCCGGGAGCTGGACAAGCCCCTGCGCCACGTGGAAAACGTCATCGCCCTGCTGGACGAGGGCAACACCATCCCCTTCATCGCCCGCTACCGCAAGGAACTCCACGGCGCGATGGACGACACCGCCCTGCGGAAGCTGGAGGATCGCCTGCGCTACCTGCGTAATTTGGCCAAGCGCCGGGAGGAGGTGCTGGCCGCCATCGACTGGCAGGGCAAGCTCACCGACGAGCTGACCGCCGCCATCGAAAACGCCGCCACGTTGGCGGAGGTGGAGGATCTGTACCGGCCCTACAAGCAGAAGCGCCGCACCCGTGCTACCGTGGCCCGGGAGAAGGGCCTTGCGCCGCTGGCGGAGCTGCTGCTGGCCCAGGCGGCGGACTGCCCCGACCCGGCGGAGGCCGCCGCCGGGTATATCGACCCGGAAAAAGGCGTGGAGACGGCGGCGGACGCATTGCAGGGGGCAAACGACATCATCGCGGAGATCATCTCCGACGACGCGGCCATCCGCAAGACGCTGCGTGGACTTCTCATGCGCCAGGGCCGGCTGAAAAGCGCCGCCGCCAAGGAGGAGGACAGTGTCTACCGGCTGTACTACGACTTCGAGCAGACCCTGCCCAAGCTGGCGGGCCACCAGGTGCTGGCCATCGACCGGGGCGAAAAGGAGGGCTTCCTCACCGCCACCGTGCTGCTGGACCGTGACGCGGCGCTGCCCACGCTGCGGCGGGCGGTGGTAAAGCCCGGCTCGCGGGCCATGGAGTTCATCAAATCAGCCTGCGAGGATGCCTACGACCGGCTCATCTATCCCTCCCTGGAGCGGGAGGCCCGCAGCACCCTCACCGAAAGCGCCTGTGAGGGGGCGATCGGCCAGTTCGCGCTGAACCTGAAGCCGCTGCTGCTCCAGCCGCCGGTAAAGGGCCACGTGACCATGGGCCTCGACCCCGGCTACGCCCACGGCTGCAAGGTGGCGGTGGTGGACGGCACGGGCAAGGTGCTGGACACCACGGTGGTGTATCCTACCTACGGCGAGCGGCAGAAAAGGGAGGCCATCACCAAGCTGACGGCCCTGTGCAAAAAGCACGGCGTGACCCACATCGCCATCGGCAACGGCACGGCCAGCCGGGAGACGGAGCAGATGACAGTGGAGCTGCTGCACGGTGTGCCGGGGGCGAGCTATATGATCGTCAATGAAGCCGGTGCGTCCGTCTATTCCGCCGGGAAGCTGGCGGCGGAGGAATTTCCTGACTACGATGTGAACCTCCGCAGCGCCATCTCCATCGCCCGGCGGCTGCAAGACCCGCTGGCGGAGCTGGTGAAGATCGACCCCAAGTCCATCGGCGTGGGGCAGTACCAGCACGATATGCCCCAAAAGCGGCTGGACGAGGCGCTGACCGGCGTGGTGGAGGACTGCGTCAACGCCGTGGGCGTGGACGTAAACACCGCCTCCGCCAGTCTGCTGACCTACGTGTCCGGGCTGAACGCCGCCACCGCCAAAAGCATCGTGGCCTACCGGGAGGCCAACGGCGTGTTCCCCGACCGCAAAAAGCTGCTGAAGGTCCCCAAGCTGGGCCCCAAGGCGTTTGAGCAGTGCGCCGGCTTCCTCCGCGTGCCGGAGAGCAAAAACGTGCTGGACAACACCGGCGTCCACCCGGAGAGCTATCAGGCCGCCGAGGGGCTGCTGGCCCTGTGCGGCTACACCGACGACGATGTACGCCGCGGCGCGGTGGCCCAGCTGATGCAGAAGGTGCAGGCCATGGGCGAGGCGCAGGTGGCAGAGAAGCTGTCCGTAGGCGTGCCCACCCTGCGGGACGTGGTGAAGGAGCTGGTCAAGCCGGGCCGCGACCTGCGGGACGACCTGCCCGCGCCCATCCTCCGCACCGATGTACTGGACATGAAGGACCTGAAGCCGGGCATGACCCTCACCGGCACGGTGCGGAACGTCATCGACTTCGGCGTGTTCGTGGACATCGGCGTGCACCAGGACGGCCTGGTGCATATCTCCCAGGTCTGCAATAAGTTCATCAAGCACCCCTCCGAGGTGGTGTCCGTGGGGGACATCGTAAAGGTGGTGGTGCTGGACGTGGACGAGAAGAAAAAACGCATCAGCCTGTCCATGAAGCAGGTGAAGGAATAAAGCGCGGGCTTTCCGGCAAAGCCCAAGGCGGGCAGGATGGAAGGCCTCAAGTCGGTCAAGTGCTTCGGCAGT
>OLSB01001534.1_pt1 | contig 22057 bp, 20 predicted proteins | sample 1672071 | NCBI WGS metagenome assembly OLSB01 (sample SAMEA3136642, study PRJEB25190) | human gut metagenome | biome: human gut; feature: human-associated habitat; material: faeces | place: Austria | collected 2013 | reverse complement strand
TTTTGTCTCGGCAACTCAACCTTAATACAGGCCACTCCTATTCGCTATCTTTTTTGCCTTTTGTCACACATCATCGTAACACCTACAGTATACCGGTGAATTTGCAAAAAATATACTTGAAAACCAAAGGAAGCGGTGTTATAATAACAAAGCTACGGAGAATTAGCTCAGCTGGTTAGAGCGCTCGCCTCACACGCGAGAGGTCAACGGTTCGAGTCCGCTATTCTCCACCAACTTTTAAGACCTGAAAATGCAAGTTTTCGGGTCTTTTTTACGTTTTCAATAACTTTTCTCGAAAGTTTGAATGTTCCTAATACCCAAAATAGATGTTGCGTCCAAAGTTCAAGAATAATATCTTCTATTCAGGATATTTGAACATGAACGGCGGCAACGGCGACTATGTAGAGTACACCTATGATAAACTTGACAGGGTAAGCTATAAAAAATATAATGGAACAAACTTAGGTTTCTGGGGCTACTATGCAAACGGACAGGTCGGCTACTTCTACGACTATGCTTCAGGGAAAATATATTATTATTTCTATGACAGCATAGGCCGCTTCATCAACGCAGACACCTATACCACCACCGACGCAGACGGCCTTCTTAGCACCAATATGTTCGCCTATTGCGAGAATAATCCGGTTGTGAGGAGTGATGCGACAGGCGAGATATTTCAGGCACTAATCGTTGGCGCAGCGCTTGGTATTGCCAAGCAATTTGCATTGGATGTTGCTGGAGCGATGGTCTCAGGCAGACCATTGGATGATAATTTCAGTAGTATAGGTGAATATGCAGCCGCTGCATTTTCTGGAATGCTATATATGATTCCAGGTGGTGGTGCAATGAAAACAGTTGTCGATATTATGGGCTCCTCAATAATTCAGGAAAGTGTTAATGTTGTTGCCCAAAATAGAGGTGCGAACTATAAAAATGTTGCAACAACCGCAGCTGAGGGAGGAGCATCTGCAGGAATATCTACTTGGGCGACAAATAAAGCTGAACAGATTGCGTTAAACCAAAAACCTAAAAGCAGTTTTGGAAAAAAAGTAAACAGATTTGCTGTAAAAACTATGAGGTTAATTGGCAAACATGCTTCTAGCATATTATCTATTGTAAAATCTTGGCTGAAATGACTACGTGGGAGCTGAAAATGAAAATTGAAGAATATAATCAGATACTCAAAAATACTATCCTGGCTGACGGCCTGATTTGCATGATTGTAGCGGCAGTAATAATCGGGGTTTTAGTATTAGACTGGGTAATTGACAGGACTTTGATAGACAATGATAAGCGAAAAACAGGAGGCAAGAAAAAGCTTTTGTTTTGGGCATTAGTTATACTAATTGCAGATCTGCTATTCTTTTCATATAAGTGCTTGCCGGCAATAAAGGATTTGCATAGTCAAAGTTATGTTAGTGTTCATGGTGAGTATTACATGTATAATTTCAATTATAGTATTGAAAAAGATACTAATTTACAAGTAACTTTGGATGACGGTAGTATCATGCATATGTATATACCCAGAAGGCCGCAGCGTCATATGATAGACAGCGAACGATTTCCCGCCGGTAGGTATATGGGCACGATCTGGTATGCAGAGCATTCAAAAATAATACTTGAATTCATACCGGATGAAGCCAGTTGAATAATAACCGAATTGATGGTATTATTTCTGAACCTCGAAGGCGGTTTGCCGCCTTCGAGGAGTACGCTTATGCAATGACATCTACACCTACGACATGGCGGGAGTACGCTCAGGGAAGACCGTGACGACAACAGACGCGAGTACCGGAGAGACAACGACTACGCACTATAAGTACACTACGCTGAGCGGCAAGCTTACCCGGTTGGAACAGCAGAAATAACTCTTTTGTGAAAAACGGCAATATGCTCCTGCGCATCTTATCACGCAGTGCGTTGCCGCTGCAGGATAAATTTTTCGTGGGGGAGGGATTATCAATGCAAAACGATATGCCGGATGAAATTGTACAGCGTATAATGAGATATGTTGACAATCACGGCTGGAACTGGGGCATCATCAAGCGGCTTATAAACGGCCGATTCGGGACGGCATATTCGACAGAACAGCTTCAGCGGGCTTATCGTAAAGGCGACATCGCTATGAAGTACAGGTAAACTCGCAAATCATAGAACAAGGCGGGGTTCGGGAGAATATCTCTCATTCCCGCCCTTTCTTTTTTCTCCGCGCAAAAAATGAGAGCTTACCACATGAAGTGATAGCTCTCAAAGACTATGTTGGATTGTATCCAGGTCGCGTAAAGAGAATGACTGAGTTGCTTCCGACAATCTTTATCTTTTGCAGGACGGTCAAATACCATCCCAAAATTTTTGTAAACCTCCGATGTGGTGTAGAACAGAAGCGCTACCTGCCGTGCAAATACCTGCCGCCAGCGCACCTACCAACAGAGTCATCAGAGCGTGCCTGCCGGTGTTCCAGTCCAACAGCGCATTGTTAATAACCGCGATATCCGCAATGGAACTTGGCAACTTAATAAAAGGCCGGGAGTTCCTCATAATGCAGCAAAAACTGCATTATGAGGAGTTGTGTTATTATCCTGGTGAACCTCCGGGTGTGTTCGTTTTTTTATCTCGTTTTTACTGTTTTGGTCAGTCTGTATAAAAAGCCGAATGTATGTCATTCGGCTTTTTAGTTCATTTACTGCATTAAAAAGCCGTCCGGGGAGAAACTGGCTCGGAAAGTGCTTGTTTTTACCTGTTTGTGACAGCGAAAATGCAATATAGCTAAATGATTATATATAATGTGCCGATTTAAATGCAAATGCACCCAAATAATATAGCTATTGACTAAACATACAAAAAAATGAGGCGAATTTTGTGAATTTTTGAGGACGAAAGTTTGATAATTAACGGCTTGGCTTGTTGACTGAAAAATTTCATGATGATACAATATATACGATTCAGTGGATACATATACTGAACAGAAGGTGTACTGCAAATGAAAAATGTTAAGGTTCTGATTGGAAATTACGGTAGCGGTAAGAGCGAGCTTGCGCTCAACTTTGCCATGCAGGCAGCGGCAAGAGGGGATAAGACCGAGCTTATCGACCTTGACATGGTCAATACATATTTCCGTCTCACGGAGCGCGGCAGAATGGTCGAGCAGAAGGAGATACGACTGGTTTCCCCGAACTACGCCTGCTCCGGCATAGAAACCTTATCCCTGCCGGCTGAAGTCGCCTCGGCTTTCGTTCTGGACTGGGACACCGTCATTTTCGACGTCGGCGGCGACGATGTAGGCGCAACGGCTCTTGGCCGCTATCACCAGGATTTTGCCGAACTTGAAGATGGTGCCTTGGAGGTTCTGAATGTCGTCAATATCCGCAGGCCTCTTTCCGGTACCGTTGAAAAGCTAATCAAGCTTCAGCAGGGCATGGAGCTGCATTCGCGGCTTAAGATAACCGGCATGATAAATAACGCCAACCTTGCAACGGAGACAAGCGTTGAGGAACTCAGGGACGGGTACGAGATGCTCCGCGAGGTGTCGGATCGAACAGGCATACCTGTTGCATATACAACAGGGAAGAAAGAACTCCTTGATAAGTTTTTAGCCGAGGGGCATGACCCGAAGTATATCGGTACGCCCATTGCGATCGATATGTATATGCACCGCGACTGGGATTCTTACATAAAATACGGCCTTAATACCGTCGACCCGCGTCATAAAGACCTTTGATATGTCCCGCATCTGCGGTTCATATATATTTTAAACAGCAAATATTTAAAATAGCAAAAAGAAAAGAGGTAGCAAAAATGGTAAAGGTATCCATCAATGAGAACCTGTGCAAGGGCTGCGGTCTCTGTGCAAGAGCCTGTCCTAAGGGTTGCATTGAACTTTCCAAAGCAAAAATCAACGCAAAAGGCTATCACCCGGCTGAGGTCGTAAGACCTGAGGACTGCATAGGCTGCGCATCCTGCGCACGCACTTGCCCCGACGTGGTAATCCGCATCGAGAAGGAATAAGGAGGAGAAAAAATGGCCAAAACTCTTATGAAGGGTAGCGAAGCTATTGCAGAGGCAGCCATCAGAGCCGGCGCTCGTTATTTCTTCGGCTATCCCATTACCCCGCAGACTGAAATTCCCGAGTATATGTCCGCTCGTATGCCCGAGGTCGGCGGCTGCTTCCTGCAGGCTGAGTCCGAAGTCGCAGCTATCAACATGATCTACGGCGCAGCCGGCACCGGCGCACGTGCGATCACATCTTCCTCCAGCCCCGGCATATCCCTGAAGCAGGAAGGTATCTCCTACTGCGCGGGCGCACGTCTTCCCGCGGTCATCCTGAACGTAATGCGCGGCGGCCCCGGCCTCGGCAACATTCAGGCTTCCCAGGGCGATTACTTCCAGGCAGTCAAGGGCGGCGGCAACGGCGACTACCATCTGCTGACCTACGCACCCTCCTCCGTTCAGGAAGCTATCGACATCATGATGTACGCATATGACAAGGCCGAGCAGTACCGCATCCCTGTACTGTTCATCGCAGACGGCATCATCGCTCAGATGATGGAGCCTGTCGAGATGCCCGACTTCGTCGATTTCAAGATCGACCCCGAAAAGAAGCCCTGGGCGTGCACCGGCTGGAAGCCCGGCGACGATCCTGAGAAGCGCGGCGTTATAAACTCCATCTTCATCTCTACCGAAGAGCTGGCAGTACATAACGACGTTCTGCAGGCAATGTACAAGGAAGTTGTCGCAAACGAGCAGCAATGGGAGTACTACAACTGCGAGAACGCAGAGTTCATCATCACCGCATTCGGCACCGTTGCACGTATCGCAAAGTCCGCCATCAACGAGCTCAAGGAGCAGGGAATAAACGTCGGTCTGGTTCGCCCCATAACCGTATGGCCCTTCCCCTATGATGCAGTCTCCAAGGCAGTCAATGCGGAAAGCGTAAAGGCAGTTCTCGATGTAGAGCTGAACGAAGGCCAGATGCTGCAGGACGTAAAGCTTGCGGTAAACGGCGCAAAGCCTGTTGATTTCTACGGTCACTGCGGCTCCCAGATGCCCACTACCGATGAGATCGTTACAAAGATCATCAGCATGAAGGAGGGTAAATAAATGTCCGTAGTATTTGAGAAAACCAAGCTCCTTACCGACAAGACTTTCCATTATTGCCCCGGCTGCAACCACGGTATCATCCACCGTCTGGTAGCGGAGTCCATAGACGAGCTCGTCAAGGAAGGCGTTATCGAAGAAGGTAAGGTCATCGGCGTAGCACCTGTCGGCTGCTCCGTGTTTGCATATGATTACTTTAACTGCGATATGTACGAGGCTGCTCACGGCCGCGCACCCGCAGTCGCCACCGGCGCAAAGCGCGTTGTCGGCAAGGATACCCTCGTATTCACCTACCAGGGCGACGGCGACCTCGCTTCCATCGGTACTGCAGAGATCGTTCACGCTGCACACCGCGGTGAGAAGATCTGCACCATTTTCGTTAACAACGCTATCTACGGCATGACCGGCGGCCAGATGGCTCCCACCACCCTTGTCGGCCAGAAGACCACCACATCTCCCTACGGCCGTGACGAGGCATGGTGCGGCGCGCCCATCCGCGTTTCCGAGATGCTCGCCACCATACCCGGCTCCTACTATATCGAGCGCTGCGCTGTCAACAACAACGCAAACATCAACAAGACCAAGAGAGCTATCAAGAAGGCATTCACCTATCAGATGCAGGGCAAGGGCTTCTGCCTGATTGAGGTTCTGTCCACCTGCCCCACCAACTGGGGCCTGTCTCCCGTTGAGGCAATGAAGTGGCTGGAAGAGAATATGATTCCTTATTATCCCCTCGGTGTAAAGAAAGACAAGGAGGCCGAATAATATGAAAAAAGAGTTTATATTCGCAGGCTTCGGCGGTCAGGGCATGCTCCTGATCGGTAAGTTCCTTGCAATGGCATGCATGCTCGACGGCAAGCACGTTTCCTGGCTGCCCTCCTACGGCCCCGAGATGCGCGGAGGCACCGCGAACTGCTCCGTTATCGTCAGCGACGATCCCGTTGCTTCTCCTCTGGTGGATATGGCAGACGTTGTTGTTGCCATGAACCGTCCTTCTCTTGACAAGTTTGAGTCCCATGTTAAGCCCGGCGGCGTTCTGGTCATCAACAGCTCCATCATCGACCGCAAAGCCGAGCGTGACGACATTCAGGTCGTGTACTGCGAGGCTACCCGCCTTGCGGAGCAAGTCGGCAACCCCAAGGGCGCAAACGTCGCTATCCTCGGAGCAATGCTGCAGAAGGTTCCCGTAGTTGACGATGAGAAGATGAGCGAAGCCATCCGCATCGAGCTCGGCGAGCGCAAGGCAAAGTTCCTCCCCGGCAACATGAAGGCACTTCAGGCCGGCAAGGATGCAGCCGCACAGCAGTAATCGCTTATAAGCTTATCCAAAAGGTACGATCTTCGGATCGTACCTTTTTTACTGTCTCCGAAGGACTGAAAACAGGGAGACGGAGAATATATATACAGAAATATTCCGTAAAAACAGATATTATACTGCAATAATGCACAAACATGAAATTTTATGCAAGATTACTGTTGACAGTGAATGAATAAAGTGCTATAAATTTACTCGTAAATAACGAATATTTATTCATTCGGAGGTAAATATCATGAATAAAGATAACATAAAAAAAGTTGTGCTCGCCTATTCCGGCGGTTTGGATACATCCATCATCATCCCCTGGCTGAAGGAAAACTACAATAACTGCGAGGTCATTGCAGTCTCCGGCAATGTCGGTCAGGGTGACGAGCTCGAGGGTCTTGAGGAGAAGGCGATCAAAACAGGAGCGAGCAAGCTGTATGTTCTCGACCTCACCGAGGAGTACGCTGCAGATTACATCATGCCCTGCCTGAAGGCCGGAGCCGTTTACGAGGATTATCTGCTGGGCACCAGCCACGCGCGTCCCTGCATCGCAAAGGGTCTTGTTGACGTCGCCATAAAGGAGGGCGCGGACGCCATATGCCACGGCTGCACCGGAAAGGGCAACGATCAGGTCCGCTTCGAGCTGGCTATCAAGCATTTTGCCCCCAATATGCCCATAATCGCCCCCTGGCGCGAGTGGACGATAAAGTCCCGCGATGAGGAGATCGACTACGCCGAGGCGCACAACGTGCCTCTGAAGATAAACCGCGAGACCAATTACTCCAAGGATAAGAACCTCTGGCATCTCTCCCACGAGGGCCTGGATCTTGAGGATCCCGGCAACGAACCCACCTACGAGAAGGAGGGCTTCCTTGAAATGGGCGTGAGCCCCATAAACGCACCCGACGTGCCCACCTATGTCACCATCGACTTTGAGCAGGGCATTCCCGTTGCGGTCGACGGCGAGAAGCTTACTCCCAAGGGAGTCATCCTGAAGCTCAACGAGCTTGGCGGCAAGAACGGCATCGGTCTGCTGGATATAGTTGAGAACCGTCTCGTCGGCATCAAGTGCCGCGGTGTGTATGAGACCCCGGGCGGCTCGATACTCTATAAGGCGCACTCCGTGCTCGAGACCATCTGCCTTGATAAGATGACCCTGCACGAGAAGCAGAAGATAGCCATCACCTTTGCCGAGCTCGTCTATAACGGCCAGTGGTTCACTCCGCTGCGCGAGGCGCTGTCCGCCTTTGTCGACAAGACCCAGGAGAAGGTGACCGGCACCGTGAAGCTCAAGCTCTATAAGGGCAACATGATAAACGCCGGCGTATGGAGCCCCAACTCCCTGTACTCTGAGGAGATAGCGACCTTCGGCGAAAGCGATTACAACCAGAAGGACGCGGAAGGCTTCATAAACCTCTACGGTCTGCCCATCAAGGTTCAGGCCATCGTGGACGGCAAGTAATAAACCTGTCCTGCGCGGGGTGCTTCCCGCGCAGGACTGCTGGTATTGAGAGGAAAGAAATTATGGCAAAACTGTGGGCAGGCAGGACTGCCGGAAATACGGATAAGATAGCGGACGACTTCAATTCGTCCATTTCCTTTGACTGCAGGATGTATAAGCAGGACATAGATGGCAGCATCGCTCATGCCGCCATGCTCGGTGCGAAGGGGATAATATCCGCTAAAGACGCGCAGACGCTCATCGAAGCTCTCGGCGGGATAGCCGACGACCTTGCCTCCGGCGCGCTCCAGTTCGATCCGGACTGCGAGGACATACATATGTTTGTCGAGCAGGTGCTGACCGAGCGCATCGGCGACGTCGGCAAAAAGCTGCACACAGCGCGCAGCCGCAACGATCAGGTGGCTCTTGACCTGCGTATGTATCTCAGGGAGGAGACCGGTGAAATAATCGGGCTTATCAAGAGCCTGATAAGCGCAATATGCGCTCAGGCGGAGGAGCACAAGGCCTCCATCATGCCCGGGTACACCCATTTGCAGCGCGCCCAGCCCGTCACATTCGGCCACCATCTCATGGCCTATGCCATGATGCTGCTCAGGGATCTTGACAGGCTTAAGGACGCGTCGGCACGCATGAACATCTCGCCCATAGGCTGCTGCGCCTTGGCCGGTACGACCTATGATACCGACAGGTATATGGAGGCAAAACAGCTCGGCTTTAACGGCATCGCCCTCAACAGCCTTGACGGCGTTTCCGACCGTGACTTCTGCCTTGAACTTCTGAGCGCGTATTCCATCCTCATGATGCACCTGTCCCGCTTCTCGGAGGAGATAATCCTTTGGTCGAGCTGGGAGTTTAAGTTTGTGGAGCTTTCCGACGCATACACAACCGGCTCATCAATAATGCCTCAGAAGAAAAACCCCGACATGGCGGAGCTAATAAGGGGAAAGACCGGCAGGGTATACGGCGATCTGATGGCGCTGCTGACGACGCTCAAGGGCCTTCCGCTTGCGTATAACAAGGATATGCAGGAGGACAAGGAGGGCATATTTGACGCTGTCGATACCGTTAAAATGTGCCTGAAGGTCATGGCACCCATGATAGCGACGATGTCCGTCTGCACCGACAATATGAAAAAGGCCGCGCAGAAGGGCTTTATCAACGCGACCGACCTTGCCGACTATCTGGTGAAGAAGGGGCTGCCCTTCCGCAGCTCGTATAAGCTCTCCGGTCAGCTCGTTGCAAAGTGCATTGCCGAGGGCAAGGTGCTCGAGGAGCTGAGCCTTGAGGAGTACAAGAGCTTTTCCGAGCTGTTCGGGGAAGACCTCTATGCGGATATTGACCTCATGGCCTGCGTTGAAAAGCGCATCTCCGAGGGCGGCACCTCGGTAAAATCCGTTGAAAAACAGCTGAAATATGTGAAAGAGTGCCTTGAAAAATGACAAAAGTATTCATTGACGGCAGCGCCGGCACAACCGGTCTGCGCATACATGAGAGAATTGAAAACCGCGGCGATATCGAGCTTATAAGCATCCCGCCCGAGCTTCGCAAGGATGTGAAAGCGCGCAAGGAGGCAATAAACAGCGCCGATGTCGCTTTTCTCTGCCTGCCTGACGCGGCCTCGGTCGAGGCGGTATCACTGGTCGAAAGCGGCGTCGCCGTTATCGATACCTCCACAGCTCACCGCTGCAATGACGACTGGGTGTACGGCTTTGCCGAGCTCGGCCTGCGGGAAAAGATAAAAAACACAAAGCGCCTTGCAAATCCCGGCTGCCACGCCAGCGGCTTTATCGCGCTGGTACAGCCGCTTGTAAAGGCCGGGCTAATTGCTCCCGACACTGCGCTCAGCTGCTTTTCCGTTACGGGCTATTCCGGCGGCGGCAAGAAAATGATAAGCGAGTATGAGACGCACGACAGGCCGGAGACCTTCAATTCACCACGTCAGTACGGCCTTTCCCAGCAGCACAAGCATCTTGCGGAGATGGTGAAGCTGTGCGGCCTTGAGACCGCGCCGGTGTTCTGCCCCATAGTTGCGGATTATTACAACGGTATGTGCGTGACCGTGCCGCTTTTCGGCAAAGACCTCAGGGGCAGCGTCAGCGATATCACGGCTCTGTACAGGGAAATGTACAGCGGCAGAATAGTCCATTACGACGAAAACGCTGACGAAGCGGGGCTTCTGGCCGCCAATGTCATGTCAGGCCGCGACGATATGCAGATAACGGTCTGCGGCAACGGGGACAGGATCCTGCTCGTGTCGAGATTTGACAATCTCGGCAAGGGCGCTTCGGGCGCGGCGATACAGAATATGAACATAATTTTGGGCGTGGATGAGACCACGGGATTGGAGCTTTGAAGATGAAAACGGTTTCAGGCGGCGTGTGCGCGGCAAAGGGCTTTACGGCAAGCGGCCTTCACTGCGGCATACGGAAAAATCACAATAAAAAGGACCTCGCTATGATTTTCAGCGAAGTCAAGGCCAACGCCGCGGCGGTATATACGACAAATCTGGTCAAGGGTGCGCCGCTCATCGTGACGCAGGAGCACCTGCGCGACGGCAAGGCCCGCGCCGTGATCTGCAACAGCGGCAACGCCAACACCTGCAATGCCGACGGCATTGAGATAGCGGAAAAAATGAGCGGGCTTGCGGCGAGCGAACTCGGGCTGAGCCCCGATGACATAGTGGTCGCCTCCACCGGCGTTATAGGCCAGAAGCTCGATATTGCGCCCATTGCGGCGGCCGTTCCCGCACTTGCCGCAGGATTGAACAGCGAGGGCAGCACCGCCGCCTGCGAGGCTATCATGACCACCGACACGGAGCTGAAACAGCTTGCGGTGGAGTTTGAGCTTGGCGGGAAGACCTGCCGCATAGGCGGCATCGCCAAAGGCAGCGGCATGATCCACCCAAATATGGCGACGATGCTCGTATTTCTGACCACCGACGCCGCCATATCCTCCGAAATGCTGCAGAAGGCTCTTTCAAGCGACGTTAAAAAAAGCTTCAATATGCTGTCGATCGACGGGGACACCTCCACAAACGACATGGTGACCGTCCTTGCAAACGGTATGGCAGGGAACAAGGAGATCTGCTGCGATAATGAGGATTATGCCGTTTTCATGAAGGCGCTGAACACCGTCACGGTGCAGCTTTGCCGCATGATAGTCGGCGACGGCGAGGGCGCGACCAAGCTGCTTGAATGTGCTGTCAGCGGCGCGAAGGACGAGGAAAACGCAAAGACAGTTGCAAAAAGCGTCGTCTGCTCAAGTCTTCTGAAGGCCGCGATGTTCGGCGCCGACGCCAACTGGGGCAGGGTGCTGTGCGCCATCGGCTACAGCGGGGCCGAGGTCGACGTAAGCAAGGTCGAAGTCAGCTTCAAATCGGTCAAAGGCGAGATATGCGTGTGCAAAAACGGCGCGGGCATAGACTTTTCCGAGGAAAAGGCCAAGGAGATACTGCTCGAAAGGGAGATCGATATTCTCATCGGCCTCGGCGACGGCAATGCCTGTGCCACGGCCTGGGGCTGCGACCTGACCTATGACTATGTTAAGATAAACGGAGATTACCGGACATAATGAGTACAGAGTTTTCAAACGCGCAGCGGGCCGAGGTGCTGACTCAGGCGCTGCCGTATATCCAACAGTATAACGGAAAGATCGTCGTCGTGAAATACGGCGGCAACGCCATGATAAACCGGCAGCTCAAGGAGCAGGTGATGGAGGATATCGTCCTTCTGCACCTTGTCGGCGTCAAGGTGGTGCTCGTCCACGGCGGCGGGCCGGAGATAAGCGAGCTCATGACAAGGCTCGGCAAGGAGACCGAGTTTGTCGACGGCCTGCGCGTAACTGACAAGGAAGCCGTTGAGATAGTTCAGATGGTTCTTGCCGGAAAGGTAAACAAAAGCCTTGTCAACCTCCTTGAGATGAAGGGCGGCAAGGCAATGGGCATATCCGGCATGGACGGACGGCTCATTGAGGCAAAGATGCGCAACGCATCTCTCGGCTATGTAGGCTCCATCACCAACGTGAACATAGAACCCGTCACCGACCTGCTGGAAAAGGGGTATATCCCCGTGGTCTCTACCCTCGGCTGCGACAGGGACGGCAACACCTATAATATAAACGGCGATACCGCCGCGGCGTTCATCGCAGGCGCGCTGGGCGCAGAACGCCTTATCATGATGACCGATATCGCCGGTATCCTGCGCGACAGGGATAACGCCGATACGCTCATACCGCTCATAACGGTAGACGAAGCCGTCGAGCTGTTCCGTCAGGGCGTGATATCGGGAGGCATGATACCCAAGGTCGATTGCTGCATCGACGCCATAAACCGCGGCGTAAAGAAGGTCATAATCATGGACGGCAGGGTGCCGCACTCCATACTGATGGAGATACTGACCGACGAGGGCGCGGGAACAATGTTTGTAGGAGAGAATAACGGTGAGTGAGATAATTAAGACTGACAATGAGTATGTCGCAAACACATACGCCCGCTTCCCGCTGGTGCTTAAGGAGGGAAAGGGCTCGCTTGTCTATGACGAGACAGGCAGGGAATATATCGACATGGGCAGCGGTATTGGAGTGACTGCATTCGGCATAGCCGATGACGAATGGCAGGCCGCTGTTGCAAAGCAGCTCGGAAAGCTTCAGCATATGTCAAACCTGTATTACACCGAGCCCTGCGCCGAGCTTGCAAAGCTTCTGTGCGCTAAGACCGGCATGAAAAAGGTGTTTTTCGCAAACTCGGGGGCTGAGGCCAATGAGTGCGCCATAAAAACAGCCCGTAAATGGGGCTGCGAGAACAAGGGCGAGGAGTATTCGACCATCGTGACCCTTGTAAACAGCTTCCACGGCCGAACGATAACGACCCTTGCCGCCACAGGGCAGGAGCACTATCATGAGGATTTCGGGCCTCTAACACCAGGCTTCGTGTACGCCGAGGCGAATGACCTTGAGAGCGTGAAAAAGCTCGTTGCAGAAAACAAGGTCTGCGCCGTGATGTTCGAGTGCGTTCAGGGCGAGGGCGGCGTTATCCCGCTCACGGCTCAATTCGTTCAGGGGCTTGCGGAGCTCGCCGAAAAGGAAAATTTCCTGCTCATTGCCGACGAGGTACAGACCGGCAACGGCAGGACGGGCGAGCTGTATGCGTACATGAACTTCGGCATAAAGCCGGACATCGTGTCCACCGCGAAGGGACTCGGCGGCGGGCTGCCTCTGGGCGCCTGTCTTATGGGCGAAAAGACCGGGAATGTTCTTAAATTCGGTGATCACGGCTCCACCTTCGGCGGAAATCCGGTTTGCTGCGCCGGAGCATTAAGCATAATAAGCCGCATTGACGGGGCACTGCTATCGCAGGTCAAACAAAAGAGCAAGTATATCGTTGACGAGCTCAGCGGAGCGGACGGAGTCGAGAGCGTGAGCGGAATGGGGCTCATGCTCGGCATAAAGACCAAAAAGCCTGTCAAGGATGTCCTGAACGATTGCATGGCTAACGGCGTTTTGTGCCTGACGGCAAAGGATAAGCTCCGGCTCCTGCCGGCGCTGAACATACCCATGGACGTGCTCGTCAGGGCTGTCGATATCATCAAAGCGGCCTGCAGGGAGGATTAAGCGATGTCTTTAAAAGGAAAGAATTTTCTCAAGCTGTTGGATTTTACTCCCGCGGAGATAAGCGAGTTTCTGGAGCTTGCCGCGGAGCTTAAAAACAAAAAGAAAAACGGCATACCGCATGAGCTGCATAAGGGAAAGAACATTGCTCTTATTTTTGAAAAAACGAGCACCCGCACAAGGTGCAGCTTTGAAGTTGCCGCCGCAGATCTCGGTATGCACGCGGTGTATCTCGACCCCAAGACGTCCCAGATAGGGAAGAAGGAGTCCATCGCCGATACCGCCCGCGTGCTGGGCAGAATGTTTGACGGCATCGAATACCGCGGCTACGGTCAGGAGCGGGTCGAGGCTCTTGCCAAGTATTCCGGCGTCCGGGTCTGGAACGGCCTTACCAACGAGTATCATCCGACTCAGATACTGGCGGATTTTCTCACCATTATCGAGCATTTCGGAAAGCTGAGGGGAATAAAGCTCGTATACATGGGCGACGCCCGCTATAATATGGGCAACTCGCTCATGGTGGGCTGCGCGAAAATGGGTATGCATTTTGTGGCCTGCGCGCCGAAGAAGTATTTTCCCGATCCCGCGCTCATCGAGACCTGCCAAGGCATAGCCGCCGAGACGGGAGCGGTGCTGGAATTCATTGAAGACCCTATGGAGGCGACAAAAAACGCCGACGTCATATATACGGATGTGTGGGTATCCATGGGCGAGCCCGAATCGGTGTGGGAAGAGCGCATATCCGACCTCATGCCCTATCAGGTGAACAAGGCGCTTATGGATAACGCCGGGCCCGGCTGCCGCTTCATGCACTGCCTGCCCGCCTTCCACGATCTTGAGACCGAGACCGGAAGGGCAATCTATGATAAGCTCGGGATAGACTGCATGGAGGTCACCGATGAGGTGTTCGAGGGTGAGCAGTCGATAGTGTTCGACGAGGCTGAAAACCGTATGCATACGATAAAGGCCGTCATGGCCGCCACTTTGTGATATGAAGAAAGCATATTTAGTTCTGAATAACGGCGCTGTGTTCGAGGGACGGCGCATCGGCGCCGAGGGCGACACTGTGGGCGAGCTGGTGTTCACCACCGGCATGATCGGCTATCTTGAGACGCTCACCGACCCCAGCTACGCCGGTCAGATAGTCATGCAGACCTTCCCGCTCATAGGAAACTACGGAGTGATCGAGGAGGATTTCGAGGGCGAGTGCGCCGTGAAGGGCTATGTCGTCCGCGAGCTGTGCGACGCGCCTTCAAACTTCCGCAGCGAGTATAAGCTCGATGAGTTTCTGAAGAAAAAAGGCGTGTGCGGCATATGCGGTGTCGATACACGCCAGATAACGCGCATCATCAGGGAAGAGGGCGTCATGAACGCCAAGATCTGCGATGAGATACCCAACAATCTTGACGACATAAAAGACTACGAGGTAAAGGACGTCGTCAGGCAGGTGAGCTGTAAGGAGAAGAAGATATATCCCGCCGAGGGTGTGAAGAAATACTCCGTCACGCTCATCGACTACGGCGTTAAGAGAAATATCATACGCTGCCTTTGCAGCCGCGGCTGTGAGGTGAGCCTTGTTCCGTATGACACCACTGCCGAGGATATCCTCGCTTCAGAGCCCGACGGAGTGATGCTGTCAAACGGCCCCGGCGACCCTGCGGAGAACGTTTTCTGCATTGAGCAGATAAAAAAGCTTCTGGGTAAGGTTCCCGTGTTCGGCATTTGTCTGGGACATCAGCTCACAGCTCTTGCCATGGGCGGCAAGACCGTCAAGCTCAAATACGGCCACCGCGGCGGTAATCAGCCCGTCAGGGAGGTAAACGGCTGCCGCACCTATATAAGCAGCCAGAACCACAGCTACGCCGTGGAAAGCTCCTCTCTTGAGGGAAAAGGCGTGCTGAGCCTTGTCAACGCAAACGACGGCACCTGCGAGGGCATGGACTACCCGGGGCTGAACTGCTTCACCGTTCAGTTTCATCCCGAGGCCTGCTCCGGCCCAAAGGACACCGCGTTCCTGTTCGACAGATTTATTGCAATGATGGGAGGAAAAGCCGATGCCTAAGGATAAAAGCATACATAAGGTGCTGGTCATAGGCTCCGGCCCAATCGTCATCGGGCAGGCGGCGGAATTTGACTACGCCGGCGCTCAGGCCTGCCGCGTATTGCGGGAAGAGGGAATAAACGTCGTTCTCGTAAACTCCAACCCTGCAACCATCATGACCGATAAGAACCTCGCCGACGAGATATATCTTGAGCCGCTGACGGCTGAAACGGTGCGCCGCGTCATCGAAAAGGAGCGGCCGGACGGCCTGCTCGCGGGGCTCGGCGGCCAGACGGGGCTTACCATAGCCATGCAGCTCAGCCGCGACGGAACGCTGGCGCGATACGGCGTGCGCTTCCTCGGCTCGGATATCTCCGCCATCGACAAGGCCGAGGACAGGGAGCTTTTCCGCGACACAATGCGCGGGATAGGCCAGCCCTGCGTTCCAAGCGACATTGCAAACGATGTTGAGACCGCGCTCAAAATAGCCGCTAAGATCGGCTATCCGGTCATCGTCCGCCCCGCCTTTACCCTTGGCGGCTCCGGCGGCGGTATAGCCGAAAATGAGGAAGAGCTGCTTACGATAGCCAAGACCGGCCTCGATATGTCGCCGATCACTCAGATACTCGTTGAAAAATGCATCTCCGGCTGGAAGGAGATCGAGTTTGAGGCAATGCGCGACAGCGCGGGCAACGTCATCGCGGTCTGCTCCATGGAAAACTTCGACCCCGTGGGCGTTCATACCGGCGACTCGATCGTCGTCGCCCCCGCTCTTACTCTTTCCGACAAGGAGTATCAGATGCTGCGCTCAGCGTCGCTGGATATAATATCCTCCATCGGCATCGTCGGCGGCTGCAACTGCCAGTTTGCCCTAAATCCCGACAGCTTCGAGTATGCCGTCATTGAGGTAAATCCCAGGGTATCGCGCTCCTCGGCGCTGGCCTCTAAGGCCACCGGCTACCCGATAGCGAAGATAACCACCAAGATAGCTCTGGGATACACTCTGGACGAGATCAAAAACGACATAACCGGAAAGACCTGCGCCTGCTTTGAGCCGACGCTGGACTATGTGGTGGTCAAATTCCCAAAGTGGCCCTTTGATAAATTCGCGGGAGCCTCCCGCAAGCTCGGTACTCAGATGAAGGCCACAGGCGAGGTCATGGCGATAGCGCCCTCGTTTGAAATGGCGCTTATGAAGGCCGTCCGCGGCGCGGAGATAGGGCTTGACACACTGAACGCCCCGCCGGTTTCCGACGCGCCTGTCAACGAGCGGCTCAAGGCAAGCGACGATCGCCGGCTGTTCACGGTTTTTGAAGCGCTGAAGGCCGGCGTAGGCGTTGACGAGATATTCGAGCTTACGAAGATCGACCGCTGGTTCCTTATGAAGCTCAGAAAAATGGCTGATTTTGAGCAGAGCCTTACAAAAGGAAGCCTCAGCGACGAAACATACTTTGAGGCAAAGCGTTTGGGCTACGCAGACGCCGCAATAAAGCGCCTGACGGGCGCCGAGACGCTTCCGGAGAAAAAATTCAGCTACAAAATGGTCGATACCTGCGGCGCGGAGTTTGCCGCCGAGACTCCGTATTTTTATTCGACCTGCGACAGCTTCTGCGAGTCGAGGACATTCCCGTGCAGCGGCAAGCCCGTTATCATGGTGCTCGGCTCAGGCCCCATCCGCATCGGACAGGGCATAGAGTTTGACTACAGCTCAGTGCACTGCGTATGGACGCTCAGGGAGATGGGCTATGACGTCGTTATCGTGAACAACAACCCCGAGACCGTTTCCACCGACTATGACACGGCCGACAGGCTGTATTTCGAGCCGCTCACCCCCGAGGACGTCATGAACATAATCGCGGTCGAAAAGCCGGTGGGGGTCGTTGTCGCCTTCGGCGGCCAGACGGCGATAAAGCTCACGCAGATTCTTGACAAAAATGGAGTCAGGATACTCGGCACCTCCGCCGAGAGTATAGATATCGCCGAGGACAGGGAGCGCTTTGACGAGCTTCTTGAGAGCTTCGGCATCTTCCGCCCGAGCGGTATGGGCGTGAGGACGCTTGAGGAGGCGCTCAAGGCTGCCGATAAGCTCGGCTATCCTGTGCTCCTGCGCCCGTCGTATGTTATCGGCGGCCAGAACATGACAATATCACGAAACCGCGCCCAGACCGAGAAGTATATGCGCACGATCCTCTCCGGCGGCATTGAAAACCCCGTGCTGGTGGATAAATACATGCCCGGCACGGAGCTTGAGGTCGACGTTATCTCCGACGGCAGGGATGTGCTCATCCCCGGCATCATGGAGCATATCGAGCGAGCGGGAGTGCACTCCGGCGACTCTATCGCCGTTTATCCGCCCTATAACCTGAGCGACAAATTCCTCGACAAGATATGCTCCTGCTCGGAGAAGCTCGCGCTTGCTCTGGGCACAAAGGGGCTTGTTAATATACAGTACCTCATATACGAGGATGAGCTGTATGTCATCGAGGTAAACCCCCGAGCCAGCCGTACCGTGCCCTACATAAGCAAGGTCACGAACGTGCCCATGGTCGATCTGGCCTCAAAGGTCATGCTGGGGCAAACGCTGTCGAGCCTCGGTTACGGCACGGGACTTTACCGCACTCCGCCGTATTTTGCCGCGAAGGTGCCGGTGTTCTCCTTTGAAAAGCTGGGGGATGCAAACTCCATCCTCGGGCCGGAGATGAAGTCGACGGGCGAGGTGCTGGGCATAGGCAAGACCATGGCCGAGGCTCTGTTCAAGGGCCTGACCGCCGCGGGCTTCACTGTGCCGCAGATGCACGGGCGCGGTTCCCACGGCGTGCTGATAAGCGTTGAAGATAACGACTATCAGGAGATCATATCGCTCGCAAAGCGGCTGTATGACCTCGGCCTGTGCCTGTATGCCACGAGCGGAACCGCAAACGCGATAGCGCAGCTCGGCATTGAGGTAACATCGGTGGCAAATGCAACCGAGAGCGATGAGATAGCCCGCCTCATGGAGAGCGGCAAGCTCAGCTATATCATCTACACCGGCGCCGTAAAGGACGCCACCATGGGGGACTATATCACCCTGCACCGCCGTGCGATGCAGCTCGGCATACCATGCCTGACGAGCCTTGACACAGCAAACGCTCTCGCGGAGATCATCGCTAGCCGCTTCAACGAGAGAAATACCGAGCTTGTCGATATAAACGCGATGCGGAGCTGGAAGCAGAAGATCAGCTTCACCAAGATGCAGAGCGCGGGCAACGACTATATCTTCATCGAAAACTTCGACGGCTCCATAACCTGCCCCGAAAGCCTGTGCGTCAGCCTGTGCGCGCCGCATTACGGCATCGGCGGCGACGGTATCGTGCTCATCGAAAAATCCTCCGCCGCAGACGCGAGGATGCGCTCGTTCAACCGCGACGGCAGCGAGAGTCAGATAGCCGGCAACAACCTGCGCTGCGTGGGAAAATATCTATACGACAAGGGCTATATCCGCTCGGAGTATATGAGTATCGAGACCGGCAGCGGCATAAAGCGTCTGCGTCTGTACACAAGGGACGGAGAAGTCAGCTCAGTGTCGGTAGATATGGGCAAGGCGTCGCTTGATACGAAAGCCATACCCGCCGCGGTAAGCGCCGAGCGCATGATAAACTATCCCCTGAGCATAGGCGGGACTGATTATAAGGTCACCTGCGTCTCGGTGGGCAATCCTCACTGCGTCGTGTTCTGCGACGCGATAGACGGGCTCGAGCTTGAAAAAACGGGCCCCGAGTTTGAGTACGCCCCGGTGTTTCCCGAGAGGATAAACACCGAATTTGTGCGCATCGTCAATAAAACGACCCTGCGTATGCGCGTATGGGAGCGCGGCAACGGCGAGACGCTCGCCTGCGGCACCGGAGCCTGCGCGGCCGTGGCCGCTGCCTGCGAAATGGGACTTTGCGAGAAGGGCAGCGACGTAACGGTAAAGCTCCTCGGCGGCGACCTGACCGTAAACTATACCGATAAGCGCATCATACTCACCGGCAGCGCGACCAAGGTCTATGAGGGCAGCTTTGAATACTAAAATAAACGGATGGGCAAGTCCCATCCGTTTATTTTAAGTCGCAGGCAAAGGCATATCAGACCCAAGCATCGCAGAGTTTGCACCCGTAGGGGCGAGCATCGCTCGTCCGCCCGGCGGCTGCCGGAAAGCAATTCGGCTTTTATGTTTCAGATAATCTCTATTACCGGTACCCGACCGGTAAAATCGGCAATCGCCGTTTTATTCACCGCCTTACGGCGGACGGACGGCCAATGGCCGCCCCTACGCCCCCCCCTGATTTTAAATGGAGCTATCATTTAGAGAATGGAAACATACCGACAACCGTCGCAGGACATATTCGGGCTGACGCACTGACGACACGCACCCGTAGGGGCGAGCATCGCTCGTCCGCGTGCTCGGCGCACGGCCTATTCGGTTTAGTGCCTCAGAAATATTTTCTTTGCCTCAGCCAGACCGGAGTTATTGGAAATTGCCGTTTACTTTTTCTCTCTTGGTTTACATAATAACGCTACTATAAGGCCGAAGAATATGGCTGCACAGATGCCTGCGGCAGAGGCCGTAAAGCCGCCGGTGAACGCGCCGAGCAGACCGTCGGAGGCCACGGCCTGCTTAACGCCCTTGGCGAGAGTGCTGCCGAAGCCGGTGAGGGGTATGCTCGCGCCCGCTCCCGCCCAGTCGATAAGCGGCTGATACAGACCGACCGCGCCGAGGATAACGCCCGCCACGACGTAGGCAGTCAGGATACGGGCGGGCGTGAGCTTTGTTTTGTCTATGAGAAGCTGACCTATGGCGCAAAGCACTCCGCCCACGGCGAATGCTTTTAAATATTCAAGAAATGTAACCATTGTATCACCTCAGTTGGGGATGGTAGTTTCGATTGCAAGCGCATGGCAAATACTCGGAATGCTCTCGCCCTGCTGGGTGCTGGTAGGTGACATCAAAGCGCCCGTTGGCGCAAACAGCACTTTGCTCCACTTTCCCTCGGCGATGCCGCGCAGGATAAACGATGCAAAAACAGAGGCCGAGCAGCCGCAGCCGGAGCCTCCGGCGTGTACGTCCTGCTTTTCGCGGTCATATATCAAAACGCCGCAGTCGGTGTAAAACCTTCCGAGGCTCACACCGTCCATGCGGAACATATCCTCCACGGTGTCGTGACCGATCGCGCCGAGGTCGCCCGTGACGATCATGTCGTAGTAGTCGGGGCTGCGGCCCGTGTCCTCAAAATGAGCCTTGAGCGTTTCGTATGCGGAGGGAGCCATGGCGCTTCCCATGTTGTTTGCGTCAACTATGCCCGCGTCGACGATCTTGCCGGGGGTGAGATAGGTCACAAAGGGCCCGTTGCCGTCGCCCTGCAATATGACCGCACCCGCGCCCGTGACCGTCCACTGAGCTGTGGGGGTACGCTGGCCGCCGTATTCAAGCGGGAAGCGGTACTGCCGCTCGGAGGAGCAGAAATGGGAGCTCGTTACGGCGCAGACCCGGTTTACATAACCTCCGTCTATCGCCATGGAGCCGAGTGTGATGGACTCGCCCATCGTGGAGCAGGCGCCGTAGAGCCCGAAATACGGAACGCCGACATCGCGCATTGCGAAGGCAGAGCCGACGCACTGGTTGAGCAGATCGCCGGAGAATATGAGTTCAAGATCGCTGGGAGCGATCTTTGCCTTGTCGCAGCACAGGGAAAAGCACTGCTTGAGCATGGCGCTCTCGGCCTTTTCCCAGCTTTTCTCGCCGAAGTATGAATCGGAGGAAATGTAGTCAAAATAGCTTTTGAGGGGGCCTTGTCCCTCTTTCTGCCCGACAACTGCGGCGGAGGTAACGATTGTCGGGGGATAAGCAAGCTTAAAGGTCTGTTTGCCGATTTTTTTAGTCATAGTCATCACCGACAGTAGTTTATCCATCGTCTCAGAAAACATTCACAAATTTGAGATGCGAACATAAACTGCATGGAGGTGATTATATGACGCTGTGCGATTTTGCGGCTATGCTCGTTATGAATTCTCCGAAGGCGAGAGCCAAAATGCAGGGCAAGGGCATTTCCGGCGAGGTCAGCTTTTTTGAGACCGGCAAAAATGTGCTCGTGGTTGCCGATATAACAGGGCTGCCGAGGCATGAGGAAAAGTGCGAATGCGATGTTTTCGGTTTTCACATACATTCGGGCGGCGACTGCGGCGGGACTGCGGAAGCGCCGTTTGCGGATACGAAGGGGCATTATGCTCCGCAGGGCTGCCCGCATCCGTGCCACGCCGGAGATATGCCGCCGCTTTTCGGAAATAAGGGCAGGGCTTGGATGGCATTCATGACGGACAGATTCACGGTCGGGGAGATCATCGGAAAAACCGTTGTGATACATATGATGCCGGATGATTTTCGGACTCAGCCCTCGGGCGATTCCGGAGAGAAGATCGCCTGCGGAGTGATAGAATGATTGACGGCGGGTGCATCCAAGCACCCGCCGCAGTTACTATTATTCGCCCTTATATTTTCTGCGTGTGGCCATGCCGCCGCGGATATGCCGCTCGGCCT
>OLSB01001533.1_pt1 | contig 22069 bp, 16 predicted proteins | sample 1672071 | NCBI WGS metagenome assembly OLSB01 (sample SAMEA3136642, study PRJEB25190) | human gut metagenome | biome: human gut; feature: human-associated habitat; material: faeces | place: Austria | collected 2013 | reverse complement strand
AAGAATTCAAGGCATGCCGGATCGGGTGGAATGCCCCTACTTGTTCTCCTCCACGATGCGTTGGTAGGTCTTCGTGCCGGCGTAGATCTGGTCCTTCAGCGGGTTCAGCTTCAGCTTGCGGATGCGGTAGAGCTGGTAGGCCGCCAGCGCCACGTTCGACGCCAGCGCGATTAGGCTCACCACGAAGAACGCCGTGGGGTTGTGCGTGGTCGGAATGGGGGCGAGCACGTCGGCGAACTGGGGTACCGTCATCACGAACATGATCCAGAGGGCCAGCGTCTGCGCCCGGTGCTGCAGCCACGCGCCGCGCTTGATGAAGAACGTCGGGATGGTGCACGCCAGAAGCAGCGCCAGGCCGCAGTAGGCGGAGTGGTCCGAGATGCAGTTGTAGGTGTAGGCGAAGTTCCAAAGGTCGTAGGCGATGATCCAGGCCCAGATCATGTCCGGCCAGATCATGTCCTTCGACGGATCCTTCGAAATGAAGATGCCGAACCAGCCGCAGATGGTGAGGATGTTCAAAATGCCCGCGATGCCGTTCATGATGTTCCACGGGCCCGAAATGGTCCAGAGGTTCTCGACGACGCCGCCCTCCCACAGCGCGAAGCCGAACACCTGGAAGTCGCGGATGACCGCCTCGGCGATATTGATCGCCAGGATGAGCGGCGGGAAGCACAGCGCCCAGCGCTTCTCGTACAGGTAGTGGGTCTTGCCGTCCTTGCCGCGCCATTTCACAAAGCGCAGGGCTATGAACCCGAGGCACCCCGCCAGCGCGGAATAGGTCTTCACCCAGTTGAACCAGGTGCCCGTGCCGTACTCGTTGCCGGGCGCGGCGGTTTCGGGCCACACGAAGAGCGTGAGCGCGATCGGCACAAGCGCGAACAGGACGAGCCCGCACCACAGCTTGACGCGCCCCAGCTCGTTGAAAGCCATCAGGGCGAAGAGGATGAAGAGCCAAATGACCCAGTAAATCGGATCGGCTGCCTGATAGAGGATGCCCATGAGGTCTCCTTTCTTCGGCATGTGCCCGCGCGTTTCAGAAGCGGGAATGCAGCTTGCGATGCGGCCGCGTACGGGCCGATTTGCTTGAAGTCTAGCAAATGCCGGTATCGCAATATTTCACAAAAGGCTATGATTTGTGCAGGACATTTCGCGGAGGAGAGACGGGGCGTTCCAGGGGATGACGACGATGCGCGACTACGGGAAGATGACGCCGCTGCAGGCGGCCGGCTGCGTACGGGAGAGGCGCCGCGACCTGAAGGAATCGCGGCGCTTGACTGACACGCCGGGCGCGATTGTGGCCACGGCGCGCAAGCTCTTCGAGCTGAGAGGGGTGCGGGCGACCTCCATTGCGACCATCGCGAAGGAGGCGAACGTCACCCGCGAGCTTATCTACTACCACTTTGCGAACCGCAACGGGCTGATTGAGGCGGTCATCGACGACTACGTGGAAGACCTGGTCGAAAGCGTGATCGTGTGGAACGAGGCGCGGATCTTCGGCGACACGCCGGGGTCGCTCAAAAAGTGCATCCGGACGTTCCGGTACTCGCTCTACGACGGGGCGGGGCGCCCGCGCCCGATGATAGGCGTGCTGGAGGAGCTGGGCGTGCGGGACGCCTTCGACGTGCGCGCCACGCGAGAGACGGCGGACTGCCTGGCGAACCACATCGCGAAAGAGTACGCGGCCTACCATCGGATCGAGATCGAGCTGGTGCACGAAATGTTCTGCGTCGTGATATTCGGCCTGGTGGGCCTCGTGAAGATGAATCCCCGGATAGAAGACGACGTCCTCATGAAGGTGATAGAACAGACCCTGCGCCTCGACATGACGCCGATTGAGAAAGGGGAGGGGCGCACTGTATCCTTGGGGGCCGCGAACCTCTACTGAACTTCGAACTGGATGTCCTCGTAGGAGAGGCCCTCGGGGTCTTCCTCGCCGAGGATGAACACGGGCTTCTGCCGGCTTGCGTCCACGAAAAGCTGCATGTTGCCCGGCGTGGAGTAGTGGCCGGCCGGATCCATGAAGTACTTGGCGACCGGGATGAGCCCCAAATCGATATCGGAGACGAGCACGCCTTCCGCACTGTGTTCCATCTTGGCGATAACCTGCCCCGTGGGCCAATGATCCGCGTGAACCCGTGGCCGTAGGCCATCGCCTGGCGCTGCGCGTCGGAGCGACAGAGCTTCGCCTCCATCCTCGGCGTCCGGATTTGGCTGGCGCACAGGGTGAACGTCCCTGTCGCCTCACACGGTCATCTCGTTGGACGCGGCTTTCATCTTGCGGCGCTTACCCAGAAGATCGCCGGACGGCCCGAACCGCAGAAACCCATCTGCACGGCAGCGACTTTGAGCTGAGCGGTTTGTGCCATAGCGGGCCTTTCTTCTCCGATCGGGTGCGCCCATGGGTCGAGGGCATAAAAAGTCATGATGGCGAAATGCTTCGCTTTGATCAAGACGTTCATGCGCCCATGACTCGGTGTGGGGGAAGGAGGGCGATAGTGTGTGATGTTGATGAGCGGTTTAGAGCCGGCGCTAACATGGGTAAACTGAACCATTGGCAGGGCGTGTGGCGGATAGGAAAGCAGCGCCCTCAGGCCGTAGTCATCGTAGCAATTTATTGGGAGTTAAGCTACTCTGCTCTTGGAAAGTTTTCGTCACGCGCGTTTCGCTATCCAGTAGAGGAGCGAAAGCGGAGCGTCGTCCCCCAGGGAAGGGGTGTATGATGAACAGCGACAATACGCAGGAATTTCTCGACTTGTTCAGGAGGCTCGAGACACTTATCCGAACGAAGCATGACCTGGGAAAGGACACCTCCCCGGTGGCGTGGCTCATCAAAAACCAGCAGTCCCGTTACGGCAATATCTCGGCCGAGCTGAATTACTGTCGGGAGGTGAGAAACCTTCTCTCGCACAATCCGAAGCTGAAAGAGGGTTACCTTGTCAAACCAAGTGACGCTATGCTCGAGACGCTTAGATCCACCATCTCGCGAATCGAGAACCCGCCTCTAGTGCTGAGTGCGGGCATAGGAGTAGGAAAGGTCTTCTGGAGAGAAATGGAAGACAGAGTCAGGCCTGCTATGATCGAGATGGCGGAGAAGAGCTACACTCACGTTCCAATCCTCGACGATGGGAAGGTTGTGGGGGTGTTCGGCGAGGACACTCTGCTCTCGTGCTTGATTGCTGAGGAAATATTCGAGATTAGCGACGACACCCGGTTTTCCGACATCGGAGGCTATCTGCCCTTGGAGGTGCATGCGTCGGAATCGTTCAGGTTCATATCCAAGTTAACCACCGTTGGAGACGCTGCCTCCCTGTTTTCGAACGCCCAAAGGAAGGCTGATCGAATCGGCATGATGTTCGTCACTGAAGACGGCAGGCCCAGCCAGCGCATCCTCGGCATCGTTACGCCGTGGGATCTTTCCGCATACTTGTGATAGACGTCCTGCCGACTCGGCGCCCCGGCTACGCGTTTTGTTCAGGGGCCATTTGGAGAAAGGGGATAATGAAGCAGGGATCTTAAGTTGTTGGCAATGCGCTGAATGGGTATTGCTAGTGCGCGGAAACATCACCAAACAAGCGTTCAGTACGCATCTAACTTCTCATGTGTGATTCGCTTGAGCTCAGGAATGATGAGCTCAAGCCTCTTTTATTTCAATGTTCTGCTTCAATTGCGGTATGCGCTTGCCCGCTCGCCATCTGGTTAGAAGTTGTTTTAGCGCATAGGTTGTTCGCAGCTGATTCTCGAATGCCGTCCGAGTGCGCTCGTTGAAGCTTTCTGGGATAAAAGGGTTTGCGTCGCCCTTCAGACTCTCATAACGCTCCCTGTTGTTTTCGACGAACTTTTCGAAAGACGCTCTCTCGGATTCGGCTTCATACACTAAGATGTTTTCCATGAACTTACGGTAGGCTGAAAGAGCCTCGTCTGATCGCTCATCGAGTAAGTGCCTGTGAAGTAACCAATTCTCGGATCCTATCACGTAATATTTGTAGCTTTCCGGATCCCGCAGACTATCTGGATTGCTCAGGAATCCCCAATCCGGAGTAGAGGTCCGATATCTCATCCCATCAAGATAAACACCCTGTCTTTTAAATAGCACTGTTTGATGGTAGCGTCCAATAATTGAGAAATACGAGACTTTCGTATCATACTGGTTGCAGCAATAAAACTCTGGGTTTGGTTCATGCTGATCATCGTTAGATGATCTGTAGCTGATTGTGTATTCGGGAGCGATCTTCAGATAGTCCTTTCCTGTAGTTTCTCGTTCAGAAAAAGATGCCCATGCGGAACGATCTTCCAAGGCGTTCAAGAAATGCTCGTATGGCGTTGCGTCGAGCAGAAAGCGATGTCGCCAGAGTCGCTCGATAGCATAGCTGCTGGCGGATTTGTCTCGAGGTGTATTGCGCCCATTCTGTCGCGCATATACCACTCCTGCTCGAACATTGTCTTCGCGCGATTCGTAAAGATAGAAAGGGACATTTCGAGAAGATTTAATCACTATTACGTCAATTTTTCGTCCGTTGTAAGCTAGTGTTTCGATTTGAACCTTTGGGTAAATCTCGTTGGCAAATTTCTGCTCCGCAAGAAAGCCAGTCAGCTGTTCTGTGGTTCGGCGATTGGTGTCGTCGTCTGGTACTCCAATGACTTCGTGGGTTTTGTCGTCGACACCGATGATTATAAAGGCATCTTTAAAGAGAGGGTTGTTCGCCATGTTGAGTATGTCTAGCAGCAGGTCTTGCCTCCCTCTTTTCGCTCGTGCGGGATCGGCTTTTTTATCCATGAAATACCATTCGCGCTTGAAATCCCAGTATTCTCCTTCGTCAGGTTGTGAGATCAGGTCAGATACTTCTGAGAGCAATTCATTCAAATATTTTCGATAGCTCAAAGTCGACTCCTCTAGTTGTTATGCATATCATATAAGTTGTAAAAAATCGGGATAAATGGCGGGAGGGGATAATCTATCTTACCGTTGTCGCGCCCAAAATGTAGTGGAATCGAGATCTTAGCTCATAAAGCTCTGTTGCGAAAGCGCATAGTTATTGTGACGATTGCGATGAAGCTCAGATAGATGAGAGCGTTCAATGTGATTGCAGCATATCGGGACGCTCTAGTCTAGTGGCGTCGCGCCTAAAGACGCTTTACAATTGGCGGGACAATGAGAAGCGATAGTGAATGGTTGTTGCATGGTTGGCAAGGTTGATATACCGGCAGCAGGACGTGTGCCAAAAGACGATAGCGCCTCGGACAAGAGATGCTTAGCAAAGCCAAATTATTTGAGATGGTTAGTGCTCGAGGACGAAGTGGAGATATCGGGCACTGTCACAAAGTGCTATAGGATTGAGCCGAATATCGACGACGATTCACTTAATGAATGGTCGACTCATATCAGGAGGCATTACAGGCGTGATAAGGAGCTTCAAGAGGCGCTAAAAGGCTACCCGGCTGACCTCTCAAGATATCTTACTGATTTTGTTATCCCTGATGCGCCGGAGATCAGAAGTGGCGACTTCGCCGAAATTGTGATATGCGACTTACTAGAGTTTATGGAAAATTATGCCGTCTCTCGCTATAAGCATTTAGACAGGGCTGATAAAAATTGCTCTGAACATGGAAGTGACGTGATTGCTTATCGCGTGACCGACTCACAACATCCGCAGTCGTCGGATGAACTCTTGGTGGTTGAGGTAAAATCACGAGCAAGCACTACGAATCTTAAACAAGCAGTTATGGATGCGGGCGCAGACTCGATGCGAGACAAAGCGCGTCTGGCCATGACGCTGGACTATCATCGGTGTCGTAGCGAACGATACGGTGATAGTGCCAATGCTGATGCAATGGCACGGTTCCTGAATCGTGGCGAGTATCCGTGCAGAGAGACATATGCGGTTGGTGCAATCGCTGGCGTCAAGAATGTGGAGAGACATTTAGGGAGCGCGGAATCGGTAACACTCGGTTTGGTTGAGGGGACGCCCGTGTATATTGTTCATAAGACTAAGTTGATGGAGATGATTCACGATTTGTATCGCAGGTGTTGCTTGTGATATTCAAGAAGCGATCCGATAGAGCATTAAAATACGCGAAGGCCAAGGCTAAAGCTACCGAATTCAGAGTGCCTAAAAGCGCCATGCCAAAATTCCCCCTCGATTCCGACGATCTGCGCTACTCGTCGGTTTATGCTATTTCGTCCTATGCCGATGCCAGGCTTGGAAGCGGGGTGGACGCGAGTGACAAGTTAAAAGATCTGGGCAAGGCAGCCTCATTTTATGATGCGGCGTCTACCGACGGTAAAAACAAAGACTTTAGCGATGGGTTTTGGGCTATAGCTGCGACTGCCTATTTCCTTTTGGGCAATTACGGTAGTGCAAAAACTTCTATTGGCCGGATTGGCAATAGGGCCTATTATGGGGCGGTGGCTGAAGTGCTAATCGATCTTGTTGAGTATCTTTTGACGCCTGGGAGGGGGGCGCCGAATGGCTTTGCGAATCTGGACTTGTTCTTGATTGGGGAAGGCTCCGAGGAGAAAGTGCTGAAAGAGGCCGCTAAGTTCGATTGCGTTAGTAACCCAGTGGGCACTTTCTTCGGAAAAGTGATTCGTGTAGTAGTGGAAGATGCGATGATGTCATCTTCGCGTGTATTGTTACCTGAGTTTTCCGAATTGGCCCTTTCCGCATGGTCGACATACTTGAAGAGCACGAAGGCATGCAAGATTCTTTGGCAGGCCCAGGAACAAATTGGAAGAGCAGGAGTCTTTGCAGGGGAGAATGCCTTTGTACAGCTTCCCACTGGATCTGGCAAGACGAAGAGCTTAGAGCTAATCATCAGATCTCGCATCCTCGCCGATGCATGCAACGTTGTTGCGGTGGTTGCACCTCTGCGGGCGCTTTGCTCGGAGATAGCAAGCGACTTGTCGTCGACCCTGAAAGACGTTGCTCGTGTTCATCAAACGTCCGATGTCTTAGAAATCGATCCCTGGATTATCAAGTTGACTGGAGGGGTTGCCGTACTTGTTTTTACGCCTGAGAAATTCAGCTTTACTATTCGCCATGAACCCTCCGTGCTTAATGCTATCGATCTTTTCCTTTTTGATGAGGCGCATCTATTGGATAATGCGACAAGAGGCCCAGCATATGAATTACTGCTAGCAGAGATTATGGACAAGCGGCCCGATGCGCAAAAGGTGCTCATCTCGGCGGTAGTGGCGAATCCTCGGCAGATTGCCAAATGGGCATTTGGCGATGAGTCACTTGCGGTGGCAAGCGACAGGGTTCAGGTTACTGAGAAGTCTTTCGGCTTGATGAGGGCAAATGGCCAGGCAATAGATTTTCTGAATAGGGAAAATCTGACTGAAAACGACTTCTTCCTTCCGATTGATATTGAGACTCAGGACTTGCGAAGAGGGGGAGAGAGGGCGCCACGTCTTTTCCCCGACATCGAAGGGAGGTACGCGAGTGCTCCGCGCGATTTTGCTACCTACTATGCGGATAGGCTTATCCCGAACGGCGCTGTTGCTATTTTTCTTCCTCAAAGACAGTACATCGAGTCCTATTACAAACGACTCGCTGAGTTAGTGGATAGAGGATGTTTTTTCGGCTCGCTTCCAGATTCTCTGGAAGCTTTCGAACTGCAGCGCATTCAGGAGCTTGTTCGGCTTCACTATGGGGAAAATAGCTACCTTGCCCAGGGGATGTTGTCCGGAGTGCTTCCTCATTATAGTGATTTGCAGGGGGCGCTTCGCCCTTCTGTGGAATACGCCCTTGAGAAAAACTATGCGAAGTGCGTGGCTTGCACGTCCACGCTTGCAGAAGGGGTTAACCTGCCGATAAAGTACCTGATCATAACTGGTGTGAACAACGGGATGGCTCCTCCCAAAGTGAGGGATTTCCAGAATCTGATTGGTAGAACTGCGCGATCGGGTCGCTTTAGCGAGGGAAGTGTTCTCGTTGTGGATGATCTGTCCAAGCGATGGAAGCAGAGGGAGTATCGTGTCTTGTTTGATCCAGCGAAAGCCGAAGATTGCAAAAGTGCGATACTCAATCTTATCAATGATATCAAATTGCCGGATGGTCGGGTGTGTTCCGGAAGCGAGATCGTGAGAGCCATACTGTCCGCTCTAGACAGTTCGGCTTTGGAAAAAGAACTTACCGATGCGCTTATCGAAATTGGCCTAAGTGAGCGTTCGGCGCGCAGCGATGCGAAGGCGCGAGTGAAGTCGCTGGAGGCTGTTGAGAGTTATATTGCCGGCGCCTTTGGTGTGCTTGCCGGAGAAGAAGAGGCGGAGGAACTATGCGTATCAACCTTCGCCTATTCGATTGCAACTCCGGACGTTAAGGAGTTGCTGGTTGAGCTATTTAAGTCAATCTATTCGGCTATTGAGCAAGCATCCGGTGCTTCGTCAGTCCTCCTGTGCTCTAAAGCGCAGCTCGGGTTGCGGAAATCGGCGATGTTGAATGACGCGGTTTTATCGGAACGATTTTTAACTTACCTTGAGGGGGGCTGCGATGATTTCGATTGTCTTGCGAGTCTTTTCCTACAGTTTGACGGAGGTTCCTTAGGCAAACTCGATGCAAGCCGTACTGCTACTCTTTGCAGGCTATGGATTGATGGCGCTAATTTGAGCGAAATTGCGGATACCCTAAACGATGAGGCACCGTCAAAGAATCCGCTCTCGGTGGCAAAAGTTGAGAAGATGGTGAGCCAGGGATTGAAATATTCCATGAGCCATTTCGTTTCCTGTGTTATAGACGCTATGGAAAACCATTCAGATCTCTTCGACCAGCAGGCAACCTTTTCGCTAGCTTGCCTTCAAAGAAAACTGAAGTACGGCGTTTCTTCCATGCGGGAAGTTGCTATCTGCGAGGATCTGTTAGATGATCGAATGATTGCAAGGAAACTTGTGGGGATAATTGGAGCGAATGGGAATGCTGACATTCAGAGTATGAAAGAGGAGATGTTAGATGATTCCTCTGAGGTGCAGGTGCTGATTTCTACGATGCCGTCGTTTTGCCAGAAGCGCTTTTTCGATTGGTTGTCCAAGTAGGGTTGTTTTTTCGACGGCAACGCGAGGAGCGACCCTTCGCGTAATGCGCGCTCTTAGCCAAGGGGTGACGTTTCTGGCGGTATAATGCTTTGACGTATCACGGTTTGTTGGCGCGAGTTGAGGGATGCGAACTAGAATGCGTAGAGCTCCTTGTGGGCGATATTTACCTGGATGATGTCAGATGTACCTAGCTAAAGGTGAGGCAACAGCGGCGACCATCCTTACCCTCCCCCGCAACTTGTGCGGTGGCTCGGGAACAACGGCGATGCGCGAGATGCGGTTCGGCGTATTTGCGCGGATATGCTCGGTTGAGCAGCTTAAGAAAGGGATATGAGCTATGGCTTCAGAAGATAAAGGAAACGGGCAGTCCAAGCTTTCGAGCAAGCGTTTCAAGACCGTATATGAGGCGCTTGCTCCCATCTTGACAGAGAGCCAAACGACCAGAGAGCAGGGCGCTAAATACGAAGCGTTATGTGTGTACTTCTTGAAGGCGGATCCATTTTGGTCGAAGTACTATAGTCGCGTGGGTACATTAGAGCAGGCGGCGGCTTGGCCGGACAGCCCGCTCTTCGGTCAGCATCAGGACATCGGTTTTGACCTCCTCGCGCAGACGGCAGCCAATGGCGAATGGCATGCCATCCAGTGCAAGTGCTATGACCCCGACAAGCCGCTGCCCAAGGGAGCGTGTGACTCGTTCTTCGCCGCGCTCATGAACCGCAAAGACATAGATGACTGGCTCATCATGACGAGCGCGGGAGGGCCGGGGAGAAATCTCGGGCAGCAGATGTCGGGCGATCTCAGCCGCTTCATCGATACGGCCAAGATGGCGGCCTCTAACCTCGACTGGTCGCGCTTTATCGACGGACTCCCGCCGGAGGAGCGGGTGACCTACGACCCCCTGCCGCACCAAAGGAAAGCCATAGACGGGATTTTCGCGGAATTCGGCGAGCATGACCGGTGCAAGGCCATTATGGCATGCGGAACCGGGAAGACGCTCATGTCGCTGCGTCTGACCGAGGAATGGCTCAACGGCGGTCCCGGCGTCGTACTGTTCTGCGCTCCCTCCATCTCGCTCGTGGGTCAGTCCATGCGCGAGTGGATGGCGCAGACACGCATTCCGCTGAGCCCCCTCGTCGTTTGCTCCGACGCCAAGGCGTCCCGGCGCGGCGGCGAGGGCAGCACGCCCATGACGCTTGCCGATTTCGAGTACCCGGCCACGACCAACCCGGAGAGCCTCATGCGCTCCTACCGCGCGCACCGCGCGTCCAACCCGGACGGCGCCGTTGTCGTGTTCTCTACCTACCAGTCAATTGATGTCATTCATCAGGCTCAGGAGCTCGGTCTGCCCGAGTTCGACCTCATAATCTGCGACGAGGCCCATCGGACTACGGGCAATGCGCTGCCCGGCGTGTCCACGACGGAAGCGTCGGCCTTCATGAAGGTGCACTACAACGAGAACGTCCGCGCCAAGAAGCGCCTGTACATGACGGCGACACCGCGCATCTACGGCGAAACGGCCAAGCGCAAGGGCGCCGAGGAGGATTACACCATCGCATCGATGGACGACGAGGAGATCTACGGCACCACGGCCTACCAGATCAAGTTCGGCGAGGCCGTTGAGAAGAAGCTGCTCACTGATTATAAGGTAGTCGTTCTGGCCGTCCAGGAGGACAGCTTGTCGGATCGCCTGCCGTCGCTTGAGAGCGATCAGGGCGTCAATGCGCTCACACTCGAACCGTCCGACATAGGAAAGATAATCGGATGCTGGAAGGGTCTTATCGACCACGGCGAGGGTGCGCCGGAGGACGCCACCGGTCTTGGCGACATGCTCGTGGTTGACGACATGGAGAAGATCGACGGCGATGCGGTGCCGCTGCATCGCGCGGTGGGCTTCTGCTCGACTATCGATGCGTCCAAGACCATATGCGAGGCGTTCACGCAGATAATCGACGACTATGCGGAGGACATGGCAGACAGCCTGCCACTCAGGTGCGACTTGAGGCACGTGGACGGCAACATGCCCGCGGATCGTCGCGCGAGGAACATCGCATGGCTCGGGGAAAGTGTGGAAGAAAATGAATGCCGCATCCTGACGAACGCGCGTTGCCTGGCCGAGGGTATCGACGTGCCGAATCTGGATGCGGTCATATTCTTCAACGCCAAGAACTCCACTGTGGATGTAGTGCAGGCGGTAGGGCGCGTGATGCGGCGTGCGGAGGGTAAGAACTACGGGTACATCATCCTCCCGATCTTCGTGCCCGCCGGAATGACGCCGGAGGAGGCGCTGGACGACTCCAAGGTGTTCGCGAACGTATGGAGCATCTTGCAAGCGCTGCGCTCCCATGACGAGCGCATCGAGGCGAAGGTGAACGCGCTTGCGCTCCATCAAGAGGCCGCGAAGAGCAAATACCAGGGCGCTGCCGACCACACGGGTTGGGACGAGGGGCTGGAAAGCCGAAAGGAGGCTGAGCAGCGAAAGGCGACGGAGATCGCCGAGGGCGTGCAGCTTCGCCTCTCGCTCTATCCCGTCGAGCGTTGGGAGAAGGCCGTCAAGACGCAGCTCGTGAAGAAGTGCGGCACGCGCATCTACTGGGACGAGTGGGCTGAAGACGTCGCAAGGATAGCCGAGCGCCATATAGAGCGAATCGGTGTGCTAATCAAAGACGATGCCGACGTAAGAGGGCGGTTCGAGACGTTCCTGAAAGGGTTGCGTGACTCACTCAACCCCGGCATTACCGAAGATGAGGCCGTGCAGATGATTGCGCAGCACATCATCACCATGCCGGTATTCGATGCGCTGTTCGGAGAGTACGAGTTCGCGAAATCGAACCCCGTCTCCATCGCCATCGACTCCTTCCTGTCGCTGCTGAAAGGCAGGCAGCTAGATGAGGCCTCCGATACCGAAGTGCTGGAAGACGTGTACGCGAGCGTTCGACGCCGAGCCGCGATGGTGACGTCCGACGTTGCTCGTCAGCAGCTGATTCGCGACCTATACGAGAAGTTCTTCAAGGTGGCGTTCAAGGCGACATCCGAGAAGATGGGCATCGTATACACGCCAAGCGAAGTTGTAGACTACATCCTGCATGCCACAAACCGTTTGCTGCAAAAGGAGTTCGGGCAGAGCCTGTCGGACGAGGGCGTGAACATCCTCGATCCTTTTACAGGTACAGGCACCTTCATCGTGAACCTATTGCAGGACGAGGAGCTGATGCCAGCTGACAAGCTGCCAATGAAGTACAAGAGCGAGATTTGGTGCAACGAGATTCTTCTGCTTGCCTACTACATCGCCACCATCAACATCGAGTACGCCTACCATTCCCGCATGCCCGAGTCTGATTATGAGCCGTTCGAAGGGGCTGTGCTGACGGATACGTTCCAGATGCATGAGAGGGGCGACACGATAGATAATCGGGTATTCACGGACAACACGGAGCGCATCCTGCGCGAGATGGAAACGCCGATTCATGTAATAGTTGGTAATCCGCCGTATTCTGTAGGGCAGAAAAGCGAAAACGACAATAATGCTAACCAAGTATATCCGATGCTTGACGCTCGAATCAAAAGCAAGTACGTAGATAGCTCCGAGGCTCGCCTGTCCAAGGGGGCATATGATATGTACATTAGAGCTTTCCGATGGGCGACTGACAGGATTGGTCGGCGCGGTATCATTTCGTTCGTCACGAACGGAGGATGGCTAGACGCGCAGGCGATGGATGGCTTCAGGAAGAGCCTCGTTGGAGAATTCAATTCCATCTATGTATTCAATCTTAGAGGAAATCAAAGGACTCAAGGTGAGCAATCACGCAAAGAAGGTGGCAAGATATTCGGGTCTGGGTCTCGTGCGCCTATTGCCATCACATTGCTTGTGAAAAATCCCGAGTCCCAAGAACGCGGCGTCATCCGCTATCACGACATAGGCGACTATCTCGACCGCGAGGCAAAATTGTCCATAGTTGCATCGGCAATAAATGGAGAGCCGTTTGAATGGGAGTTTATTGAGCCCGACAAGCATGGGGATTGGCTTAATCAGCGCGATGATAGCTGGTACGATTTCGCACCCGTTGGGCTTGGGAAGAACAAGCATCCATTGGGGCTGTTCTGCACCTATTCACAAGGTGTGCTAACAGCAAGAGATAGCTGGGTCTATTCGTTCGCGCGATCAGAGGTTGCAACTCACATGAAGAGCATGATAGGTACTTACAACTCTGAGAGATTGCGTTTCCAAACATCTCATGAAGGAACTATAGAAAAGGTCGTAGATTCCGACCCGAAAAAAATCAGCTGGACGCGGCGCTTGAAGGGATATGCGGAAAAGAATGAGGAGATTCAATTTGATAGCAGCTGCATAGTGCTCAGCTCGTATAGACCTTTCTGCAAGCAGTGGATGTACTACAGCAAAGAACTGAACGAAATGACATACCAGCAACCCCGCCTTTTTCCCATCGCTGGTGGCGATGGGAAAAAGCAACCTAATGCTTTCTCCTCGCAAAAGGAAAAAGGCGGGGTCGAAATGACATACCAGCAATACCCTTCTCTTATGCCGAACTTGGCTATTGTCATGACGGGGATTGGTGCAAGTCGAGATTTTAGTTGTCTGATTACTGACTGTATTCCGAATTTCCATATGCATGACACTGGTCAGATGGTTTCGCTATATTGGTATGAAAAAGGGGAATCCCTTGGTGGTATGTTTGCGCAGGAATCGGAAGAATATAACCGTCGCGACGCCATAACCGATGAGACGCTGGAGGTATTTCGAAAGGCTTATCCTCGGGCTTTCGATGCTCATGGCAAGTCAGCTCCTCGCGCGAAAAAGGATGGTGGCATAGAGCTTACGAAGGAGGACATCTTCTACTACATCTACGGCATCCTTCATTCGCCCGAATACAGGCGCAGATTCGAGGCCAACCTGAAAAAGGAGCTGCCACGCATTCCGCTTGCTGAGGATTTCAAGACGTTTTCTTTGGCGGGCAGAAAGCTCGCGCAGATACATCTTGAATATGAGTGTGTGCAGCCTTATCCGCTAACGGTACGCGGGGACGCCAGCAATCCTGGCCGAGTCCAAAAGATGAAGTGGGGCAAGCGCAAAGACCCAGAGACTGGCAAGAGGGTGGATGACTATACGGCGCTCGTCTACAGCGAGAATCTGACCTATTCCGACATCCCTGAGGCTGCCAACGATTATAAGGTCAACGGGCGCAGCCCGCTAGAATGGATGATAGACCGCTACCAAGTGAAGACCGACAAGGCATCTGGCATTGTGAACGATCCCAATGAATACAGTGATGACCCGACCTATATCAGCGGACTCATTCCGCGCCTTGTAACTGTGTCAATGGAAACGCTCGATATCGTGAACGCATTACCGCCTCTCAAAGAGAAGCCGCAACCTGCGGACTGGCCGTTTGCCTGGAAGGCGGTCGAGTAGCGTGGCCGAGAGGTACGTTCGGGAGGTCACGAGGGATGACACGCACCTGGCCAATGCGAAGGGGAGCCTTGGCGCCCATCGCGGGCTGGAGTACGACGACGACAATAATCTCGTTGGACATGCGGAGTATTACCCAGTCGATGAAGAAGAACTCTACGAGCAACTAAAGGAGAAATTCGACAAGAGTTCCGATGACTACGAGTATGACATGGATGTCGAAGAGCTCCAGAAAAAAATCGAGCGTGGTGCGGCTATAGCTGGTATCGTAGTCGTGCTTGCGCCCTATATGATGGACTGGATGCGTGAGACTGCCTTGCCTTGGATGCGTGAGACTGCATTGCCCAGGGCCAAGGCGGCGGTAAGGCACCTCAAGGAAAATGTCAGAGGGAAGCGCGAGATATGCGAGACTGATTCCATATTGGCGACGCTAGATGCAAGCGAGAGGAACGGACTTGATTTCGCCAAGCAGATAGCGACTGCCGATAAGGAATATCGCAAGCAAATGACGAGCGATGAGGCGCGACGGAGACTCATCCGGATCGTGGTCTTGGCGATGGCTTTGACAAAAGAGATAAATGAGCTCTCTAATGCCGATGTCCGCGACGAGCAAGCTCTGGCAGCCAAAGGGAACTGGCGAATGGTCGAGAAGGAGCTGTCCAAGAGTAGACTATTGGAGGGCGTCAATAATATTCTGGCGACCGATCATGGCGTTCTGCCAGAGGAGCAGATCGCGTTCCTGAAGCAAGCATTTGGCAGAGAATTGTACCAAGACGGTGCCTATGTTCCAATAGAGCCTAGTGAGTTGCGCACTTACTTGGACCACTGCAGTCTGGAGGACGGCCATTCGGAAGACAGCGAGTGAATTTTGCCGACAGGCTCCCTTCAGGTGTCGGTCCGTCTCTGCTGGCTGGCAAGGGAGTGTCTGTTGCCGTCTCTCATGAAAACCTCCAGTGTTTTGCAAACGGTCGATTTCGGTAAGCCCAAAAGTATCAATCTCAAATCGGACTCGCTTGCCTGTTGAATGCGACTGCTGGCGCCTGGTATGGTGTACGCCATCGAATGGTCGGCGCGTGGAAGAGGTGGTCGCGTGGAATTCACATCGGCTAGTGCCAACAAGTACCTGCGGAGGCTGCAGGACGAGAAGGATCGGCTCCTGCGAAACGAGCAGGAGGTGAGCACCTACGTGCTCGCAGAGGGGGAGGCGGCCGAGCCTCCGGCCTACGACTACGGGGCCACGCGCGAGCGGGTTGCGGAGATCGACGGGCAGGCGCGGGCCATTCGCCATGCCCTGCACCGGTTCAACATGCAGACGATCCTGCCCGAACGGGGCATTACCATCGACGAGGCTCTTATCCTGCTCGCGCAGCTGTCGGGACGTAAGGACCGTCTGGCTCGCATCACGGCAGCCCAAGGAGCGCTTGACGGGGAGGTACTTCGGCAGCAGCAACGGCGGTCCCATCGAGTACCGCTATGCGAACTACGATGTCGTCCGGGCTGAGGCGGACTACCGCGCCGTTGCAGATGAGATCGCCGCGCTGCAGCTTGAGCTGGACCTGGTCAACCAGACGGAGGTCTTCTCGGTCGAGCTGTAGGGGCTCGCTTACTTTCCGGATCTGCGGCTTTTCCCTACAAAGGATACTTTGGAACGTTGGCGGTTTCGCGTTGGAGTTGTCGGGTAGTTCGTTGTCGGCAGTGCCGTGCGGTTTGAGCGTTGGCATCTTGCTGGAAGATCTGGCTTCCACCCATTCCGTCGCAGATCGAAAGCTTCGGGCGCCTTCCTGCGAGGCGCCCGCGATGCCGAAGCACGGTCATAGGCATCATTTCCTGCAAGCAGCTCGCAGAGGCCAGTGAGATCCTAGCCAAATTCGACCGCGTCGAGTTGTAGGGGCGGCCGAACCGCCCCTTGTTCTAGCGCAAGCGGTACCTTGTTCCGCGCGCCGAGCCTTCGGACGCGATAATGCCCATGCCCAGCAATTCGGCGATGAGTCCCTTGGCCTTGGTCGCCCCGCAGTTCAATGCGGATTCAACATCTCTACGTGTGAAACTTCCCTTTTCTTGGGCGACTTCTACGATTTTTGCGAGATCGTGGGAGAGGGCAAGTTGTGGAGCGGGCACGGATGGCTGGGCAGAGCTGGAAGAAGCCGGCGTGTGGCTTGTCTCGGAGGGAGGGCTATCGCTGGGCGCGTCGGTGTTCGGATAGAATGCAGACAGCTTTCCTGTGTAGACTTTTACCATTACGCGGTCTGGGTTGAAAAGCTCCTCGATTTCGGGTGGGGGAGCGCTTGCCGCTTTCGCGGCGTTGCTCATTACGTCGAATCCGCTTCCCATTCGCTCACAAGCGCTGATAAGCCCGAACATTCGCATCAGGGTCGGATTGCGCGCATCTGAGATTCCGCCCGCTCTCACCACGTCGAGCGCCACGCGTGAATTGCCGGGATTGGCTATTTCGATTCGGTCAGAATATCTCAGAGCGACGATGCCTCTTCTTCCATAGTAGTCCGAATGAACGAGTGCGTTCGCGAGTGCCTCCCTTATTGCGGCGTGCATCTCGGTGTCTTCGATGCGCTGGAGATTGCTGTCGAGGGCAAAAGGCTTCTTGAGGCCGCCCGTCAGTCGCGGCAGTGCTTCTGTCCAAAAATCGAAAAGGTTTCCCGTCCACGTTCCGTCTTGCGATGCGATGCGGTCTGCCCATCGGCGTTCGTGGTCTGCTTCGCGATAGTCTAGGAAGTAGTTTGCGTATTCCTTTACGATTTCGTGCTCGAAACCGAACATGAGAAGGCCGGCACGTGTTGGATGAAATTCTCCCTCGCCGTTTGTTCGTCCAATGGCATTCAACTTCACGAGGAGTTCCTCATCATCAAGCTTGAGCCACGGATGATTCGGTCGGACAGCTGATACCACGGCTCGATATCGGCTTACCGTGTCCCATGAAAGGGCATCTAATGAAAACTCTTCAAGCACGGCGTCATCGAGCGGTTCGTTGCTCGCATCGCGAATCATGGCAACGATTTCTTCGGACGAGCAGCGATAATCTCCCTCGCCATCCCGGCGATAAGTCCCCTTTTCTCGATTGCTGCCGATGTAGATGGGTTTCAAATGACGATTAGCGCGAGGAACTTGAATGCGGATAATGTCGCAGTCGTTAATCGTCTCAATGGTGATCGAATCATCCGTGAGAATGTTGGCGCTGACTTTCGAGGGATTATGCACCCCGTCCCAAAATTTCTTAACGAGTTGTTCGGGGTTTGGAACTCCGACGTATTCGATCTCCCCCTCGGGGCTTTCTTCCGCGCCGAGGATGATGAGCCCGCCGTTGGTGTTCGCGAAAGCGGAGTAGGTTTCCCAGACGCTCTCGGGCACACCGCCTTTGGCGCGTTTTGCTTCCAGTTGGCTATTCTCGCGCAATGTTTTCACGGCGGTGTCTCTCATGTTGCCCCATCTCATAGTTAGAGTTCCGATAGCATTATCGGTCGTTATCGGTCGTTATCGGTCGTTATCGGTCGTTATCGGTCGTTATCGATTTGCTGGACGAGAGGCATCCGCTTCCACGGCTGCTATTCTTCGGGCGGCGCGCAGCAGCTCGTAGTCGTGCGCGCTGCGGGAGGGGAGAGCGGCGGCGCGCACGGCTTCACGGCAGACGTCCATGAACGCGCCGGCCGCCTCGCAGAAGCACGCACGGGCGAACTCGCCGGTTCCGTGGGCGCACTTGAGACCGTCGGCGTAGAGCGTCCACGCCCGAGGTTCGCGCTCGTCGCCTTCGCAGGCCAGCTGGAGCACCCGCGGCTCGCCGTTGCCGGCCAGTTCGGCTTCCAGACGTTCCACGCTGTAGCGCATCTGGTGGCCCAAGTTGGCCTTCCCCATGGCCGAAATGTAGCCCGTGGGCTCATCGAGGAGGTGCATCCTCGGCCGCTCGACGCTCAGGTTAAGGAATTCGCGCGCATCGCGCACAGAGACGTTGTCCATGGCAGGACTCCTTTCATCGATGTTGGCGGGACCACCGTGCCGCGCGGCCGGTTGGTGCCGGGATCGTCGAGCCAACTCTCTACCCCGACTCTGGATAAAATGCGCCAGCGCTCTCGCTGACGGAAGTGCAGTCTAGCAGCAGAAGGGTCAACCGCGCAAGAGGGAAGGCCGGGTATTGGTATACTCGTTTTCCGCGCTGGCCTGCGATGTTAATTCCCGTTGCTAGCGGCGTGGGGAGCGAGTAGCTACTATGGGCTCGCGAAAACTCGAAGAGAAGCGAGTGGAGCATCGGCTATCTGCGCGTGCTAAAGGCGCTCAAGATCGCTAAAACAAATCAAGGACGCTAAAAGAGATCAAGATTGCTAAAAGAGATCAAGGATGCTACGATCTTACTGTTGCGGCGGGCAGATGGCAGGAGGTTTCCGTGGCAGACAAGATTGCGAAGGTGCAGCAGGAGACCTTCAACCCATTTACGCCGGAATTCGGAAAAGTGCCCGCTTATTTCGCTGGTCGCGAACAGGTGCTCTCGGATATCTTGAGTGCCTTCGAAGAGCAGACGATGAATCTCTGCGCATTATTTGTTGGTCCGCGCGGATGTGGCAAAACGGCGCTCCTTACCTATCTCGGCAACGAGGCGTCTCGGCTCGGATGGGTAGTGGCCAACGTTTCGGCAACTTCGGGTATGCTCGAAGATATTGTCCAGCGCACCGAGGAGTCGGCTTCGCACCTCATTGCGGCCTCGTCCGAAAAACGTCTCACGGGCGTGAACATAGCGGGTATAGGAGGAGCGACTTGGGACGCGAAAAGCAACACGAAAGCGAATTGGCGCACCCGCATGAACAACCTTTTGGAGCGTCTCGGCGAAGCGGATATTGGCCTGCTGATAACCGTTGACGAAGTGGACGTGTCTCTCGACGAGATGAGCCACCTGGTTTCAACGTACCAGCATTTCGTGCGCGAGAATCGTAAGGTCGCTCTTGTCATGGCGGGGCTTCCCTTCCATATAAGCTCGCTTCTGAGCGGAAAGAACACGTCGTTTTTGCGCCGGGCTCAGCGGTTCGAGTTGGGCCCGTTGGCCTCCTATGAAGTTGAGGAGGCTTTCCGTCTGACCGTGGAAGAGGGCGGTAGGCTCATCAACGAAGAGGCCTTGGGCGAAGCCGTTGAAGCCATCGACGGGTTTCCCTTCATGCTGCAGCTTCTGGGCTACCGGGCGTGGCGAATGCATCCCGATGACGCCTTCCTGAGCGTTGACGATGTCCGTGCCGGTGCGCAGAGGGCTCAGCGCGAGTTAGAGGATCGCATCTTCGATGTCACCTATGCGGAACTCTCCCGAGCGGACAGGGCATTTCTTGCGGCAATGGCTCAAGATGGGAAAACAAGCCGCCGCATCGATCTGATGGAACGGCTGGGTAAGCCCTCGGGGCATATTTCCACCTACAAGAAGCGGCTCGTGCAAAGCGGCGTTATTGGCGAAACTCTCGATGGCGACTTCTACTTCGCATTGCCCGGCTTCAAGGAGTATGTCGAGCGGCGACAGGGGTAGTCGGTGCTTTTAGTGGCGCGGCCCTTAAGTTTTGATCGTTAGCAATTTCCTACGTAGACGTGCTTCAAATAGCGCCTCGCTACGTTGGCCAGGTGGTGTACGGTTTCGGGTGGGGTGGCGGGGCGGTCGGTAAGGCGGTGGCAGGGGAAGAAGCGGGTCAGGTGGTAGGGGGTCGACGGATCCAGCGAGGCGAGCCATTGGGCGGCCTCGGCGATTTCCTGGTCGCTGTCGTTCAGGCCGGGGATGACGAGCGTCGTTACTTCCAGGTGACAGCTGGGTGTGGCAGCCAGCACTTCTATGGTGTGCTTCACAGTTGCCAAGTCACCGCCGACGAGGTCGTAGAAGCTCTGGGTGAAGCCCTTCAGGTCGATGTTCGCGGCATCGATGAACGGTGCCACCTCGTGCAGCGGGCCGTCGTTCACGTAGCCGTTGGATACCAGCACGTTGACCAGGCCACGCTCGTGGGCGAGGCGCGCGGTGTCGCGGACGAACTCGAGGCCCACGAGCGGCTCGTTGTAGGTGAAGGCGAGCCCGATGTTGCCTTCGGTCACAAGCGATGCGGCCGCATCCACCAACTCGGCCGGTGCGATTTCGCGCCAGGGCACGTCGCGCTCGCCGGCGCAGGCGATGGAAGCGTTCTGGCAGAACGGGCAGCGCAGGTTGCAGCCGTAGGAACCTACGGAGAGCACCTTGCTTCCAGGGCGAAAGCGGGCCAGCGGCTTCTTCTCGATGGGATCCAGTGCCAGTGACGTGATGCGCCCGTAGTTGGCGTCCACCACCTCTCCACCCTCGGCGACGCGCGCACGGCAGAGCCCCGTTTGCCCCTCGACCAGGGCGCAGGCATGCGGGCAGATCGGGCACACGGCGCGATCTGCGCCAAGGCCGCAGGCCTCTTCCCCTGAAAAATCCTGCGCTGCGACTCTGCCTTCGGTATCTTCCACGACGCCTCTTTTCTCGTCTGCTTCGGCCGTCTTGCTGCCATAGTAGCGCAAGGGCGCCCCGCTGGCTTTGGCGGCTCGCATGCGCCGCCAATCCGATACCGATGCCGATGCCGATGCCGATGCCGATGCCGATCCCTCTCGATTCCGGCGTAGGGGGGGGCGGAAGTTTGTCTGGAGCCAAGCCGGCTTTCGCGATCTCCGCGCCATTGCCAAGGGAGATCGGGCGCGCGGGCCGGACGGGACGTACCGTCGCATTCCATTACTGCTAAAATCATCAAAGCTGGCTGGCCATAGTGCGTAGAAAGAGGGAAACCATGGATCGTTTGAAGGACAAAGTCGCCATCGTCACCGGTTCCACCAGCGGCATCGGCACGGGCATCGCGAAGATGTTCGGCGCCGAGGGCGCGCGCGTGGTGGTGTGCGGCCGCAACGAGGAGCGCGGCGCGGCCGTCGTGGACGCCATCGCCGAGGTGGGCGGCACCGCCTGGTTCCACAAGCTGGACATCACGCGTCCCGAAACCGTGGACGCGCTGTTCGCCGACACCAAGGAGAAGTGGGGCTCCATCGACGTGTTGGTGAACAACGCCGCCGGCATGGCGCTGAAGGACGGGCGTGTGGACGAGATCTCCCTGGAGGACTGGGACGCCGTGTTCGCGAGTGACGTGCGCTCCACGTTCTACTGCACCAAGACGGTGCTGCCCTTCATGCAGGAGCAGGGCGCGGGCTCCATCATCAACATCGGCTCCATGGCCTCCTGCGGCGGCGATCTGGGCTCGACGGCCTATGCCTGCGCCAAGGCCGGCGTCGACATGCTGACCCAGTACACGGCGCTGCAGTACGGCAAGCAGAACATCCGCTGCAACTGCGTGCGCCCCGGCCTCATCGTCACGCCGCAGAATGAGGCGAAGGTGCCCCAGGCGCTGAAGGACATCTTCTTGGACAACATCGAAGTCGCTCGCTACGGCACGCCCGAAGACATCGCCGCCATGTGCGTCTATCTGGCCTCCGACGAGAGCTCGTACTTCACCGGTCAGGTGGTGACGGTGGACGGTGGCCTGAACTCCCACGTCTCCACGGTGGCCCAGTTCCGCGCCATGGCTTCCCGTACCTGGTAGCAGGGCGAGCGAGCGGCAGCAGAGCTGCTGAGCGTATTCAGCATCCGA
>OLSB01001530.1_pt1 | contig 22081 bp, 20 predicted proteins | sample 1672071 | NCBI WGS metagenome assembly OLSB01 (sample SAMEA3136642, study PRJEB25190) | human gut metagenome | biome: human gut; feature: human-associated habitat; material: faeces | place: Austria | collected 2013 | reverse complement strand
TTTTGCAAACAGACTTTGCTTTTTTACTTTTCTATTCACTTTTCAATGTGCTTTAATTTTCTTTAGAATAATTTACAGTATTAATATATATCATTTTATATTTTCTTGTCAAGTAGTTTTTTATGTTTTTTTGTAATTTGCAAATAATTTGTCAAATTTATGAATATTTTTCTTTTTTAATTTTTTTCTATCATTTTTATTTTTTGTGATAAACTGTCACATTTATTCAATAAATCTTGTATTTGCTTATACATATTATTATTGTAGATTGCTTATTTGTATTTTAGCTTTACTTTGCTCTTAGTCTGAATAGTAACATATTTTGTGTAAAATTTTAGAGCTATGTTTTCACATAGCTCTAAAACATTTTATACTCCTAATTTTGCAATTTCATTTTCTACCATATTGACTGCATTTTGGTATTGTATTTTTAATGCTTCAGCTTTCTCACTTGTTGATACATCTGTGCCTAATTTTGTGCCCCCACCTAAAGTTGTTGAATTTATTTTTGAAATGCTACCATAAGTTCCATCTAATAATTTTTGTTCATTATAATGGCAATTTTCTGATATAATGTCAATTACTTTTATCAAATCATCCATCTCATGTTTTAAATATATTCTGTCCATATCACCTATATAAGCTCCTGTTGCACTATTACATAGCTCAATTCCTCTTTTTAAACTATCCTTAATAACTATTAATCCATTTTTTGCTATTTTTTTATCCAAATTAGCTTCATTAGAGGCTAATATACTATTTTCCTCTTTATAAAAATCCTTTAATCTTTCTAGTCCATTTAATACTGCACCAACACGGCTTCTGTTTTCTGACACTATATTCATTGCCTGCTGAATTTTATTCAAATATGCTTCTAATGACTCTGTTGTTGCAAGTTCATTTTCAATATTACTGCTATTTAGTCCTAATGCTTCTGATTCTAAATTGTCTATTTTTAAGAACATACCTCTAACTGCAATATCTCTTGCAATATCCCCATTTAATAGAATTTCACCATCAAAAGCTGTTGTTGTTACATTGTCATCAATTGCACTAAGGATTTGCTTTATCTCTTTCATTAACGTTTTTTTATCTGACTCCAAATTTGTTAGATTGCCATATTGTACAACCAATTCATTAAGTCTTTGAAGGTCATCTCCAATTGTACTCATGCCTCCCTCTGCTGTATAAATAAGCGATTCCCCATTTTCTATTTCTGTAATTATTGAATCATTTGCTTCTTTATCTTTCATTGAATTTAATTTACCCATTAATTCATCTACTCTTGTTTGCTCTTGCTCTACTTTTGCATTTGTTCCGTCTACTGCTTTTTCGGCACTGCCAAATAAATTGCCCTTAATAACTAGATTTATGCTTACACCTACTAAAATTAAAAGAAGTATAATTGTTATTATTAATGCTATTATAGTTATTCCTTTTTCATTAAAATTAGTTTTTTGTTTCATTTTATCCTCCTTTGTGCTTCTCTATATATTTAAAATTATTCTATAATATAATTTTTAAATTTGCAATATTTTTCTTAAATTATTTGCAAATCTTTTGTCTTACATATTCGTAAAGAACTACTCCTGTTGCTACAGAAGCATTTAAGCTTTCTGTTTTTCCAAGCATTGGTATAATTATTTTCGTATCTGATAATTCTTGAATTTCTTTTGAAACTCCATTTGCTTCATTTCCTACAATTATTGCTGATTTATTTAGTTCAATATCATATAAGCTTTTATCTGTGTCTAAAGATGTTGAGATTACATTAAATTTATGCTTTTTAATTTCTTTTATTGTATCCTTTAAATTTTCGCTTTCTATTACATTCACTCTAAAAATTGCTCCCATTGTTGAACGCACTACTTTTGAGTTGTATACATCTCCGCTTTTCTTTGATACAATTATTTGGCTTAAGCCAACACTATCTACTGTTCTTAATATTGTACCTAAGTTTCCTGGGTCTTGCAAATCGTCTAATATAACTATCATATCTTCTTTATAGTTAATTTCTTTGTTACCTTCTGGTTTTCCAACCACGGCTAAAATTCCCTGTGGATTTTTAACTTCTGTTATTGTGTTAAACACTTTTTCATCAACATATATGCAGTTTTGCTTTGCAACTTCATACATTGAATTTTGGTTTATTGCCTCTTTATTGCAATTATCACATACTATAATTGTTTTTACATTTGCATTTTCTTTTATTGCTTCATTTATAAGTTTTATTCCTTCTATAACATATTCCCCATATTCATCTCTGTATTTCTTCTCTTTTAGCTTTCTTATATGTTTAATAGTTTCATTATCCTTACTGGTTATTAGCATCTTTTAATAACTCTCCTATCTCTTGAATTATATTCTTTTGGTCTTGAACTTTGTATGTTATGTATGGCGTAATTCCTGTAGAGAATTTGATTTTATCGTTATATTTATGTACAAGTTCTGCCATATCTAATGTAAACTTATCTGGCTCAAAGTATAGTATTATATTATTTTGCTTCTGAATAACTTTTATTATACCACAATTTTTACACATTTCCTTAATTTTTACAATTTTAATTAAGTTCAATGTTTCTTCTGGTATTTTTCCAAATCTATCTGTTAAATCTTCTTCAATATTCTTAAAGTCTTCATCTGTTCTACATAGTGCTATATTTCTGTAACTTTCCATTTTTTGATCTTGATTTTCAATATATGTATCTGGTATGAAGCTTGAAATATTAATATCAATTGTAACTTCTGGTTCTTCCTCGGTTTTTATTCCCTTTTGCTCTTTAATTACTTCATCTAAAATCTTGCAATATGTATCATATCCAACTTCGTCTATATGACCATGTTGAATTTCACCTAGCATACTTCCAGCTCCTCTTATTTCTAGGTCTCTCATTGCAATTTTAAAGCCTGAACCAAATTCGGTAAACTCTTTTATAGCTTTTAGCCTTTTTTCTGCAACTTCTGTAATCATTTTGTCTCGTTTATATGTTATATATGCATATGCTTGTTTATCGCTTCTACCCACTCTTCCTCTAATTTGATATAGCTGTGCTAGACCAAGTCTATCAGCATTTTCTACAATTATAGTATTTGCATTCGGTATGTCTATTCCAGATTCTAAAATAGTTGTACATACAAGTACATTTATTTCTTTATCTACAAATTTTTGCATTATATCTTCTATTTCATGTCCTGACATTTGTCCATGTGCAAAAGCTACTTTAGCTTCTGGTACAAGCTTTGCAATATCATCAGCTTTCTTATCTATGTTTTCTACATTATTATATAGATAGAAAACTTGCCCATCTCTTCCAAGTTCTTTTGTTATTGCTTCTTTAACCACTTCATCATCATATTCTAACACATAAGTTTGAACAGGGCGTCTATTTTGTGGTGGTTCGTAAAGGCAAGACATATCTCTTACTCCTACAATAGACATATGCAATGTTCTAGGTATTGGTGTTGCTGTCATTGTTAGTACATCTATATTTGTTTTTAGTTTTTTAATTTTTTCTTTATGTTTTACTCCAAATCTATGCTCTTCATCTATTATTAGTAATCCTAAATTTTTATATTCAATTTGGTCATTTAATAATTTATGTGTTCCTATTACAATATCTACTTCTCCTGTTTTTAAACCTTTTATTACTTCTTTTTGTTTTGATGCTGGAACAAATCTATTAAGCAATTCTATTCTTATTGGATAATCTTTCATTCTTTCTTTGAAAGTATCATATTGTTGTGTTGCTAGAATTGTTGTTGGTGCTAAATATGCAACTTGCTTTTGGTCCATGCATGCTTTAAAAGCTCCTCTTAAGGCAACTTCTGTTTTACCATACCCAACATCTCCGGCAAAGCAATCTATCCATTGGCTTTTCGCTTTCCATATCTTTTTTCATTTCTTCTATGCTTCTTAATTGGTCGTTTGTTTCAGTATATGGAAATTTTTGTTCAAATTCCTTCTGCCATTCTGTATCCTTTGAGAACATAAAGCCTTTTGCCTTTTCTCTTTTTGCATATAGTTCAATTAGGTCTTTTGCAATTTCTTGTAAGTTAGACTTAACTCTTGCTTTTGCCTTTGCCCAGTCTTTGCTTCCAAGTTTGTTTAACCTTGGTGCTCCATCTCCTGAACCTATATATTTCTTTACATTATCTAAACTGCTTGTTGGAACATATAAAATACCATCATCTTTGTATTTTATTTTAATATAGTCTTTTGTAACTCCCGCAGCTTGAATTGTGTTTATTCCAACGAATTGTCCGACTCCGTTTGTTCTATGTACTATGTAATCTCCAACTTTTAGGTCTGAGAAGATTATTGTTTCACCTGCTTTGAATTGCTCTGGTGTTTTTCTTTTCTTTTTTGGGATATTAAATAACTCTTCTATTGATATTACAAGTAAATTGAAATCATAGCATTCAAATCCCTCTGTAAGAGAACCTTCTGTTATTATTAATTTTTGGAGCTGTTTTGGGTTGTTTATTTTTTCTGCAAGAAGGTCTTTTGTTCTTTTTATGTTATTTTGATTTCCACAAAGTATGGCTATTGTTGTACCTTGTCCAAGTCCTTCTTGTACTTCCTTAAACAATAGATCCATTGAACTACGAAAAAAGTTTACCTCCCTATAGCTAAAACTATATCCGTTTCTTTTTGCATGCATACTTTGTTTATCTACAAAACCTATATCTTTATTTTCTAAGTATATAGTTTGAATACTTTTTATTCTATCTAAAAATTCTATATAATCTTCTATCTTTTCTAGTAATTCTGGTATATAACGTTTTTTTTCTACTAAGTTTTGCATTAACAGTTTTGTATCTTTTATAACGTTTTCAGACCTTGCTTTTATTTTGCTTACTTCATCTATAAATATAATATAGTTGTCTTTTATGTAGTCTATAAAAGTATTATCTGGGTCGTTATAAAACTTATTCCAATATTTATCTATTTTGTTTGTGAAGTTTCCTTCTAAAACTTCTTCTTTATCTCTTTGATCCTGAATGTCCTTTGCAACTTCTTCTAGTGGTTTATCTAATAAAAATTCATGTGCTGGGTATATTTTTATATTTTCTCGTTTTTCTAAAGACCTTTGTGTGTTGATATCAAATGTTCTTATTGAATCTATTTCATCTCCCCATAGTTCAATACGAATTCCTTGCTTTTCAGAAATTGCAACATCTATAATACCACCTCTTACACTGAATTCAGATTTGTTTTCAACTACATCTTGTCTTTCATATCCAAGTAGTACAAGTTTTTGCTTTATTTCTTCAAGACTGATTACATCACCAATTTTAAGTTCTAATATATTTTTATATAGCACATCTTCTGGTATAATTTTTTGGCTTACTGCTTCAATAGTTGTTACAATTATTTTAGCTTGCTTTTTATGTATTTCGTTTAAACATGCTATTCTGCTGTATGTTATATCTTTGCTTTCAGCTAAATAATCATATGCCAATATCTCTTTTTTAGGGAAATAATTAATGTTATTTTCAAAATATTCTAAGTTTCTTATAATCTTTTTAGCTTGTAACTCATTATATGTAATTATACAAATTGGCTTTTCTGCATAAAAGTAAGTGGAATATGCAAAATGCACCTTTCCACTATCTGTTAAACCAGAAAGCATAATTGGACTTGTATTGTCTTTTACATTTGAAATATAATCATTAAACTTCTTAAAGTTTGGAAGTATTTTTACTATATCGTTCATCTAATGTCTCCTTATTTTCAAAAACTCATTTGATAATTATACCACAAAATAGCTAGAATTGGAAGGTTTTTACGTGAAAAAGCCACACATCTTTTTGTGTGACTTTTTTAATTTAAAATTATTCTACATCTTGTTTGTAATCTGGTGCTGTTTCTAGTAGTTCTGGTTTTTTTAAATATCTAAATAATGATTTGAAAGAGTTTGCATAATAATATCCATCACAAATTCTTTCATCCCCTACAAATGCAAGTGTTATACATTTTTCTTCTTTTATTTCTTCATCTTCATATATAAAGCTTTTTTTCTTTTTTCCCATTGAAAAGAACATACTTGTTGTTCCAAAGTTATATAAATGATGATATATTGTGTCTATTCCTAATGATCCAACATTTGTTAAAAATACACTTGTGTGGAATGGACTTGCTTTTATTATTGCTTTTGGTAAAAGTCCATGTCTATCTAGGAATTTTAAGAATTTAACAGCTACTCTAATTAGTCCTGTTGGTATTAAACCAAGAGTTTTAGCTAATTTATCAGTTTCATTATTAGCTTCAACTTCTTTGTTTTGTTCAATTATTGCATCTAGCTTTTGTTTAATATCAAAAATAGTTTCTGTTCCTTGATATTCAATTTTTGTAGTTGTTTCAACTCCATCATCTGTAAGATTTTTCTTAATTGCAAGTGATACATATATTTTGTTTCTTGCATATGTTGTGCCATTCATAACAAATCTGTTTAATTGTGGTCTTTCAGCAATTACTCTTACAATTGCTGCATAAATAATATGCATGTATGCAATTTTAATTCCATCTTTTGCCTTATTATCTATGTATTCGTCTAAATATTTTATTGGAATATCTTGCTTATATAAAACTTGTGAATCGTTCCTTTCTAACATTACACTAGGTATTACTTTAAAGAATGCTGGTAATGTTTTAATTTTTCTTCCATCGCTTCTGTGTCCAAACATAAAAAATATCTTCCCCTCTATGTGCTAAGCTTTGTTTATTAGTACATATATCTATTTTATATTTATTGTCGCAAAAAGTCAAGTTTGGGAAGAAAATTTTATCTAATAATTTTTTTCATTCTAGTATTTTCCATTGCTTTTTCATTTGTTTTATGTTAACATAATTTTAGGAGGATTACATATGATGAAGAATTTTATTAATGATTTTAAAAGTATTGATATTTCTATAATGAAAGTTATGAAAGGCGGTTTTAAAGCTTCTTTGGTGTTATGTTTAATTGCTACATATATTATGTATTTATATGTTTTAAACCCTGTATCACATATGGCTTTTGATATTGGCTATTCTATTGCAAGATGTGGTTTAATGTTTTTTGCTAGTTTTTTAGTTGGAGCTTTAGCTAGCCATTATATAATTAATAGGAAAACATAGGTTGAATTTTATGGAAACTTGTGGTATACTACTTTAGAATTTCCATTTAGGAAATTACTTTATATTTTTGGAGGTTAAAATCATGAAAGGGAAAAAGACCGTGCCCATTGATTGTGATGTTTTTTGCATCAAACCGTTTCACTGCCGGGACGACATCATGATTACCGGGAACTTTTATGCAATGGCAGAGTGTTCCCTTGGCAACCTCGAGACTGGAGAAGATATTCTCATCAAATCTCCCGAACCCGTTCTGGCCAAAAGTCTTTCGGCTCATGGGCGCATCGACGTAAATACGTTCTTGCTCCTTTGTCCCGAAATTCGTGCTGAAAAAGGCTGTTTCATTCATCAGCCCTACAAATTTTCTGATTAACCTTCAAAACTCCCCTTAAGGCTCTTAAGGGGAGTTACTTTATTTATTTAATTCTTCTAAGAACATTTTGTTTAACATTTGTGGATTTGCTTTTCCTTTTGTTTCTTTCATTGCCTGTCCCACTAAGAAACCTAATGCTCTGTCTTTACCAGCTTTATAATCTGCTATTGATGCTGGGTTTGCTTCAAGTATTTTTTGTACTACTTCTTTAATTGCACCTTCATCTGAAATTTGTATCCAACCTTTTTCTTTTATTATATCCTCTGGGTCTTTTGGGTTTTCAAATAATTCTTCTAATACTTGTTTTGCAATTTTTGAACTTATTGTTCCTTTATCTATTAATATTATTAGTTTTCCAAGTTCTTCTGGTGTAAATGGTATTGCACTTGGTTCTTCTTCTTTTTCGTTTAATATTCTTGTTATATCTGTCATTATCCAGTTGCTAACTGCTTTTGGGTTCTTACATATTTCTGTTGCTTGTTCAAATAAATCTGATAGATGTTTTGATGATGTTAAAATATTGCTATCATATTCTGGAAGTTTGTATTCTTCAATATATCTTGCACGTCTGCTTTCTGGCATTTCTGGAAGTGTTTTTCGTATTTCTTCTATCATTTCATCTGATATTTTTATAATTCCTAAATCTGGTTCTGGGAAATATCTGTAGTCTTGTGCATCTTCTTTATCCCTCATTGAGAAAGTTTTGCCTGATACTTCGTCCCATCTCAATGTTTCTTGGTATATTTTATTTCCTTTTTCAAGTTCTTCTACTTGACGCTCAGCTTCGTATTCAATGGCTCTTGCAATTGACCTAAATGAGTTCATGTTTTTCATTTCCGTTCTTGTTCCAAATTCTTTTGCACCTTTTTTTCTAACAGAAACGTTTACATCTGCTCTTAAAGAACCTTCTTGCATTTTGCAGTCTGATACTTCAATATATTCTAGTATTGATTTTAGCTTTTTCAAATACTTATCCGCTTCTTCTACACTTCTCATATCTGGTTCTGATACTATTTCTATTAGTGGAACTCCACTTCTGTTTAAATCCACTAAACTGCCTCTTCCAAATTCATCATGATTTAATTTTCCTGCATCTTCTTCTATATGAATTCTTGTAATTCCTATTTTTTTAGAATCTTCTCCTTCTTCTATTTCTACATAACCCTTTGTGCAAAGTGGCATATCAAATTGTGATATCTGATATGACTTTGGTAAGTCTGGGTAGAAATAATTTTTTCTATCGTTTTTACTAACTCTTGTAATATCACAGTTTGTAGCAAGTCCTGCTTTTATTGCGTATTCTACAACTCTTTTATTAAGAACTGGAAGTGCTCCTGGCATTGCCATACATACTGGGCAGCAATGTGTGTTTGGTTCTCCACCAAATTCTGTTGGGCATGAGCAGAATATTTTTGTTTTTGTAGATAATTCTGCATGTACTTCTAATCCTATTACCATTTCATAATCTTCTCTTAACATATTCTCCTCCTAATTTTTAAATGTTGGTTTATTGTTTTCTCTAAATTTAATTTCTTGTTCATAAGTGTATGCTGCTTGTATGATACTTTCTTCATCAAAAGGTTTTCCTATTAGTTGTAAGCCGATTGGCATTCCTTGGCTATCTACCCCACATGGAATTGAAATTCCTGGAAGTCCTGCAATATTTACAGAAACTGTGCAAAGGTCTGCTAAATACATTTCTAATGGGTTATTTGATTTTGTGCCTATTTTATATGCAACTGTTGGTGATGTTGGTGTAAGTAGCATATCAAACTTCTCAAACAATTTCTCAAATTCCTGTTTAATTACAGTTCTAACTTTTTGTGCTTTTTTGTAATATGCATCATAATATCCTGAAGATAATACATATGTTCCTAGTATTATTCTTCTTTTTACTTCTGCTCCAAAGCCTTCACTTCTAGAATTTTCATATAATTCTTTTAAGTTTGTAAAGTTTTTGGTTCTATATCCATATCTTATTCCATCAAATCTACCTAAGTTTGAGCTTGCTTCTGCACATGCAATTATATAATACACTGCTAATGCTTCGTTTGCAATATCTAGTGTACATTCTTCAACTGTTGCTCCTAGTTTTTTGTATTCTTCAATCGCCTTTTTTACTGCTTCTTTTACTTCTTCGTTTATTCCTTTTCCTAAAAGTTCTTTTGGAACTCCTATTTTGAATTTGCTTACATCTTTTACCAAGCTCTTTGTATAGTCTTTTTTAGGCATATTTACTGAAGTTGAATCTTTTTCATCATGTCCTGCTATAACATTTAACAATATAGCACTATCTGTAACATCTTTTGTGATAGGACCTATTTGGTCAAGTGATGATGCAAATGCAACTAATCCATATCTTGAAACTAGCCCATATGTAGGTTTTAAACCTACTACACCACAAAGTGCTGCTGGCTGACGTATTGATCCACCTGTATCTGAACCAAGTGCCCAAGGTACCATATCACTTGCTACTGCTGCTGCACTTCCTCCACTAGATCCACCTGGTGCTGTTTCTAAGTTCCATGGGTTTCTTGTTGTTTTAAATGCTGAATATTCTGTTGAAGCTCCCATTGCAAATTCATCCATATTAAGCTTTCCAAGGCTAATAATTCCTTCATTTTCTAGTTTTTCTACAACTGTTGCATTATATGGTGCAATAAAGTTTTCTAGCATTTTTGAACTACATGTTGTTTTTACACCTTTTGTGCATAGGTTATCTTTTAAACCTATTGGTATTCCAGCAAGCTTTGAATTTTCTCTATTTACATTTTTAGCTTGCTCTTTGGCTGTATCTATTGTCTCTGTTACAAAAGCTTGTACATCTTTTTCTTTTTCATTTATTCTTTTTGCATAACTTTCTATTATATCTTCAAATGTTATTTCTTTTTTATCTAACTTTTCTATTAATTCATGTACTGTTAATTCATAAAGTTCCATGTGGGTTCCTCCTTAAATAACCTTTGGTATGCTAAACATATTGTTTTGCTTTTCTGGTGCATTTTGTAATAATGCTGCTTCATCTTCAAATGTTTTTACTTCATCTTCTCTAAAAACATTTACATTACTTGTGCTACCAATTGTTTCGCTAATATTTTCTGTATTTACTCCATTTACTATATTTGCAAAATTTAATATATCTTGAAGATTTTTTCTATATTCCTCAATTTCTTCTTCTTTTAGTTTCAAACATGCTAGTTTTGCAATGTGCAAAACATCTTCCTTTTCAACTTGCATTCTCTCTCATCCTCTCTTTAATTTATCTTCAATATTATATACCTAAATTCGCAAAAAAACAATATGAAACACTTGATTTTTAAGAATTTATAATATACAATAATACCCATGGAGGACATATGAAGAAATCTAGTAAAATTGTTAAAATTAATAATTCTAATATAAAGAAACTAAAGATGCTTGCAGTAGTTTTTATTATACTGTTTATTTTAATTATTTTTAGGCTTGTCTACCTACAATTTATTGATGGGCCATCTTTAAGCAAAGCCGCAAGTACTCAGCAAACCGCAACAAAAACACTAACACCTTCTAGGGGAACTATTTACGATTCTAATGGTAAAGTTTTAGCTCTTAGTGCTGAGGTTGATACTGTTACGGTTAAACCAAGTTTATTAAAATATACTAATGGTGATGAAGTAAAATTAGAATTTGTTGCACAGTCTTTTAGTAATATATTCGGCTTAGAATATGCTGATATTTATAATAAACTAACATCTAACGAAGCTACAGTTACTATTGCTTCTAAGATTGAAAATGATAAAATTCAAGCTTTAAGAGACTGGATGAAATCTAATAAAATATATAGTGGAATTAATATAGACTCTTCTGTAAAAAGATATTACCCATATAATAACTTAGCTTGCCACATGATTGGCTTTACTGGTACTGATAATAACCGGTTTATTTGGGTTAGAAAATTCTTTAGATTCCGTTTTATCTGGTACAGTTGGTAAAATGGTAACACTTATAGACTCTGTAAATAGCGAAATTCCTAATCAACAAAAATCTTATATAGCTGCTCAAAATGGAAGTAATGTTTATTTAACAATTGATGTAAATATTCAATCTATTGTTGAAAAATACCTTTCACAAGCTGTTGTAGATAACATTGCTGATTACGGAACTGCAATTGTAATGGAGCCTTCAACTGGTAATATTTTAGCTATGGCAAATTACCCTGATTATGATTTAAATACTCCTTTTACGCCAACAAACCAAACTGCTTTAGCTAGTTGGAGTGCAATGTCTAGCGAAGAAAAAACAAATTATTTATATGATATGTGGAGAAATAAAGCAGTTCAAAATACTTATGAACCTGGTTCTGTATTTAAAATAATTACAGCTTCTGTTGGTTTAGAAGAAGGAATTGTTGATGAAAATACACCAGATACATTTTACTGTGCTGGTAGCGAGCTAGTTGATAATATTGCAATTAACTGTTGGAGACACACAAACCCACATTTAGGTCAATCTTTAAAACAAGCTCTTGCAAATTCTTGTAACCCATCTTTTATACAATTAGGTTTAAAAATTGGAGCTCCTACTTTATTTAAATATTATAATGCTTATGGCTTACTTTCAACTACAAATTCTGATTTTTATGGAGAACAAAATAGTATTTTTTATAATCCTAAATCTATAAGAAAATTCGAACTTGCAACAATGTCTTTTGGTCAAGGAATAAATATTACACCATTGCAACTTGTAACAGCTGTTTCTGCCATTGCAAATGAAGGCGTTTTAATGAAACCTAGAATCGTTGATAAAATTGTTGATACAAATACAGGTAGCGTAACAACACCAGACCCTGTTCGTGTAAGACAAGTTGTTTCTAAAAAAACTGCTAATGAAGTTATGGATATGTTAGATTATGCAGTAAGTAGTGGAACTGGTAAATATGCTGATGTTAAGGGATATTCAATAGGTGGAAAATCTGGTACATCTGAAAACCTTGGACAAGGTGATGGAACTTATGTTGCTTCATTCTTGGGTCTTTCACCTACTGTTAATACACAAGTTGTTGTACTAGTTGCATTATACAACCCACAAGGTAAATCTTTCCAAGGTGGAGAAATTGCAGGACCTGTTGTTGGGCAAATATTATCTGAGGTTTTACCTTATATTGGTGTTGCTTCAAGTAATACAGATAGTTCTAATTATAAAACAAAAACTATGCCAGACTTAAAAAATAAAACTATTGCAGAAGCTCGTACACTTTTAGAATCTTATGGTTTTAGAGTTCATATAGATAGCTCTGTTCAAGATACTGACCTTGTAACAAACCAAATGCCAAAAAAGGGTGCGCAGTTACTTGAAAATGCAGATGTATTCTTATATACTCAAACCTCAAATGTTGCTACATCTGTTGTAGTGCCAAACTTTAAGGGCATGTCGGTTTCAGAAGCACAAAATGTTGCATTAGAAAACAACTTAAATATTTCGCTTGATGGTTCTGGAATTGTAATTAGCCAAGATATTGCTGCTGATTCGCAAATTGAAATTGGAAGTGTAATAAACTTAACATTAAAGAGCCAATTAAATGGTGGTTGGTAAAACAAAAAAGGGGTTATCCCCTTTTTTTGTTCTTTATATATAAACTTGCTCCGAATAATTAGAATTACAAAAGATACAAGTTGCGAAATTCTAATAGGTCCAAGCATTAAGCTATCTGTTCTTAAGCCTTCTACTATTAGCCTTTCTAGTCCATACATCATACAGTAAATATATGTTAGCTCTCCTGAAAATTTTCTGCTTTTTCCTTTTTTCATTAATACAATAAATATAATAAATGTTGCAATAGATTCGTAAAGAAATGTTGGATGAACTTCTACATATTTATTTGCTTCATATATGCCCATTCTCCAAGGAAGTGTGGTTTCTACTCCATATGCTTCAATATTTGCAAAATTTCCCCATCTTCCTATTGCCTGCCCTAATGCCAGTGCTGGTGCTAAATAATCTAGCAAATCTAAAATGTTTATTTTTCTCTTTTTGCAAAATACAATGCAAGTAATAATTCCTCCTATAATGCCTCCATATATTGCTAGACCACCTGTTCGTATGTTGAAAATTTGCATTGGGTTTTTAATAAAGTGTTTTAAATCAAACATCACATAATATAATCTTGCAGATATAATTGATATTGGAATTAGGAAAATAAGAAGGTCTATTATATCTTCAAATTTAATTCCAAATAAACCGGTCTTTCTTCTTAAAAATTAGTATTCCCATGGCAATTGCTGATGTTATTAATAGAGCATACCAATAAATATCTATTCCTAATATTGTAAAGGCAACGGGGTCAATATTAAGTTTTAAATTAAGTGCTGGAAAAAACACTAAGCCCAAGTTTTTTTGCTCCTCTCTTTATTTTTCTACTTTTTTATCTTCAAACCCAGGTTTTCCAAGTAGTCTGAACATGTTTTTCTTATATGCTTCAACACCTGGTTGATTAAATGGATTTACTCCTAAAACTTTCCCAGATACTGCACAAGAAAGCTCAAAAAAGTATATAAGTTCTCCTAAATTTTCTTCATCTAATTTTTCCATTGTAAGCATTATGTTTGGAACATTTCCTTCAACATGTGCTTCAATTGTAGCTTCCATTGCTTTTTTATTTACGTAGTCCATTGTTTTATCTGCTAAGTAATTTAATCCATCTATGTTATCTGCATCTTTTTTTATTGTAATATCTGTATTTGCTGTTTCAATATTAATTACTGTTTCAAATAAATTTCTTTCTCCTTGTTGTATGTATTGACCTAAAGAATGCAAGTCTGTAGTAAAAGTAACACCTGCTGGGAAAATGCCTTTTTCTTCTTTTCCTTCACTTTCTCCATATAACTGTTTCCACCATTCTGTTATATATTGCATTTTAGGTTCGTAATTTACAAGTATTTCAGTTGTTTTTCCTTGTTTATATAAAATATTTCTTGCAACAGCATATTGATAGCATTCGTTATATTTTAATGAACTTTCATTATACTTGTCTTCTGCTTTTTTTGCTCCACTCATTAATTTATCTATATCAATTCCTGCTACTGCAATTGGAAGTAGACCAACAGCTGTTAAAACAGAATATCTTCCACCTATATTATCTGGTATAACAAATGTCTCATATTCTTCTTCATTTGAAAGAGTTTTAAGAGCTCCTCTTTCTTTATCTGTTGTAACATATATTCTACGTCTTGCCTCGTCAGTTCCATATTTAGATTCCAAAAATTCTCTAAAAATTCTAAATGCAATAGCTGGCTCGGTTGTAGTTCCAGATTTAGAAATAACATTTATTGAAAGGTCTCTATTTCCAATACATTCAAGTAAGTCGTTCAAATAATTAGGGCTCATATTATTTCCAACGAAAAATATTTGTGGTGTTTTTCTATTTGGATTTATGTTATAAAATGTATTAGTTAAAGCTTCTATAACAGCACGTGCACCTAAATATGAACCACCTATACCAATAACTACAAAAACCTCTGAATCTTTTTTAATCTTCTTTGCTGATTTTTTTATTCTTTCAAACTCTTTTTTATCATAGTTTGTAGGCAAATGAAGCCAACCTGCGAATTCGTTTTCATCATCTGCAATGCTATGTAATTCTTCATGTATTTTTTCAACTTTCTTGTTAAATTTTGTAAATTCCTTTTTATCAATTCCTGCTTTTTCTAGTGTTACTTTAATATTTGACATTTGTAAAACCTCCTAAATTTATATTTTATACATTTAACATCTTTTGTTTTAGTGCTTCAAATAAGTTTACATATTGAATTTTTATTTTATCATAGATTTCTCTTGATGCCTTCTCATCATATGTATGAGCTAAGCTATTTCTTGATACCATCATTTCAATCCATTCTTCTCCATCTTCAATTATTTGTTGCTTAAACCCATTTTGTATAGTTTCTCTAGGACTTCCTGTAATCTCAACTATGCCCATATATTCCATATAGTATTTTATAAGTTTCCATGCTAATTCAAAAGTAAACTCAAATCTATGAAGTACGCCATCAACCACCAATTCTGTTGGTTTTTCTTTTAGAGCTTCTTTTAATCTTTCAAAAGCATTAAAGAAATCCTCTTTTTTTTGTTCTAGCCTATCCATTCAACTTCACTCCTTCTTTTTTTATTGATTCTAATAGTGCTTGTTTCGTTACTTTATTAACAAAAACAACATCTATGGTATATGGTATATCAAGAAGATCAAAATCATTTCTAATATAAAATTCCTCCTTCTCTGAAACTCCCCCATAAATTGCAATATCTATATCTGAGTATTTCTTATATCTTCCTGTGGCTCTTGAGCCAAATATATAGAAATCATAATTATATTTTTTTACTACGTTCATTACCTTTGAATAAACCTCACTTGATAAACCAAACATTTTCATATCTCCTATTTTCTATTACAACATATATATATCATAATTTCAAAAATTATACAATATTAATTTTAAAAAATATAACATAAACAGCCTTATATTGTAGTGCAAAAAAGAGGGCTCCATAAAAATGAAACTCTCTCAAAATTAAATATTTCCCAACTCCCCAGCCGACCTGAGGCCCGGCTTGGGAGAGGCTAAATAACTATTTTTTAGGTCCTACTGCAAATTCACCAGAAAAATCTAGAATTTCTCCTGCAACTGGGATTTCAGATGTTAGAGAAACTAGAGGACGCAAACCAAACCCTCTATAGCCCGCATAGCCATCGGAAGCGAACAAGTAGCCGTATGAGGAAGCGTCACCATAGTCCACGAAGCCAGGCCCAAAGTAAGCACAATCCGAGTCAGCAAAGACCCCACGAGAAGCCAGCCAGTATCCATAATTCCTTTTGCTACTTCCAAATATCATTGCCTTTGCACTATCTGCTATGTTACTTGATAAATCATCTGTCCTATACCAATATCCATCTAGTAAATACTCTCCTAAAGCTACTCCACTATCACTTATTCCTTCTGGGTGACTTGGGTCATAATATTTTCCTGAATAATCTGTATCATTGTTGTTTTTTATTGCTGTCCATATATCTCCTAAATCTTTTAGTTTCGTTGTTAAATTTCCTGTTGTATTACATGTATCATTTAAATCATACATTCCTCCTGCTGGTGTATATCCTAATGCTCTATTTACATCTTCTATTGTCATTCCTCTTGCGTTTGTTCCATATAGTTCTTTACACATTCTATTTATTTCTTCTACTGCGTTATTATATGCTGCTGCTCCATAAAAGTATATTTTATTTGTTGTTGGGTGTACTGTTGTTAACAATAGTACTTCATTTAGTCCATCTTTATCATTGTCCTCATATCCAAACACTACCCATCTTGTATCACTATCAGCTGATATTGTTTGTGTTGTTTGAACTGGTACTAATTCTGCTATAATTAAATTTTTATTTGTTTCTAAGGATGCTACTTTAACATTATTTCCTAGTATACTCAAATCAGGAACATACTCATTACCTCCAGATTTTTCTGGACTTAGTGAACTTGTACCTCCTGTTGCTGTATACATTATTTCCTGCCCTATACTCAATGTTCTTCCTGTACTATCTCCATCATTAAATGCTTTACATTTTTCACATGTACATCTTATTTTTGCTCTTGTACTATCCGTGTATTGCCAATTATGTTTTGAATTTTTAGCATTTACATCTTCCAGTTTTCCCATTAGTTCATCAACTCTTGTCTGCTCTTCTTCAACTTTTGCATTTGTGCCATTTACTGCTTTTTCAGCACTGCCAAATAAATCTCCCTTAATTAGTAAATTTACACTTACTCCTACTAATATTAACAGAATTATTATTGTTACAATTAGCGCTATTAACGTTATTCCTCTGTTTTTTCTCATTTTTAATTTACTCCTTTTCTTTTAAAATCTTATTTTCTGCACTTTGTAGCCAAACGCAGGAGTTATATATTTTTTTCGAAAGAAAACAATCGAAGAGCCAATGGCTTCATTCGTGACACTCGTAGCCATTTCGATTTTTTCTTGAGAACAAAACATATATAACTCAAGGCGAGATTTGGCGGACTTTACAGCACAAAATTAATTAAAAAAATGTATAACCAAAAGAGACGAACTTATCCATCTCTTGCGTGCAACTTTAATAAAGCATATGGGAATATGCTTGTTTTATTTTCTAATGAACATATTGTGTGTGTGTGTGTACACAGCCTCAAGGCTTACAGCTACTATGTTCATGTTCTTTCCTCCTTCGTTACTCTCTATTTCTACTTTTCTTTTGTATTTTATAATAAAAATTTACAAATTGCAATATATTTTTGCAATTTGTAATATAAATGTAATGTTTCTAAATTAGCATTAACGTAATTCTATGCTTCCTTTTGTTTCAAATGTGTTTAAGTCTACTGCTTTTATTAAACCATTTGATAAAGTAAATAGTGTATCTTTTATATATATTATTCTTTCTACCCTGTTTCTACTATAATATCTATCATAATCAGTTGCTGAATTTGAGATTTTTGTTTTTAGTTCGAAGCCTTTTTCTAAGCTTACTCCATACACTATTGCTCCTTGGAATGTTACTTTATAATCATCTTCTGTTATGCTTACAGGGAATGCTATTATATTCTTTTCTTTAGAAAATAACAATGCTTTATGGTTATATAATAACTCTGAATATGTCCCTTTTTCTCCTATTTTTACATTATACAATTCTTGTGGGTTATTTGGATCTGTTACATCAAACATAGCCATTTTCATTCCATTTGTTACAACCCTATCTCCATATCCATAGTTTACAACATCTGTATCTTCGCCTATTCCAATTAAATGTGTTTCATCATATGGGTGTAGATATTTGCTATATCCCGGTATTTTTAATTCTCCTAAAACTGTTGGTGTGGTTGGGTTTGATAGGTCTATTACAAATAGAGGGTCGGTTTCTACAAATGTTACCATATATGCTCTGTTCCCCATAAATCTAACTGAATAAATTCTTTCGCCTTTAGCCAAACCTTCAATTTTACCAATGGTTTCTAAATTTTCATTTAATACATATAGGTTATTTGTGTTGCTTTCGCTATTCCAAGAAGTACTGTCTGTTGTAGCTATTCTAAAATATCCATTACATTCGTCCATTGAAAATTGATTTAATACTGAGCCTGGTACATCTCCTGCTTTTGCAAATGTGCAGTTTGCATTGTTTAAATTGAATTTATATATTTCTGTTGTAATTGATGTTTTATTGTTTTTTTCATAATCATACTTTGTTTTTGTAACATATAAGTTTTCTTTTGAAGCATATATTTCTTCTCCTGCACCTAAATAACTCTCTACATTTGCTTCTTGGTTATTTGTTATATTGAAGGCTACTATATTTAAGTAATTTGTGTCTTCAAATTCAGGAATATAGTATATGCAATCAAAGTTTATGCTTTTTGTTTCATTACTTGTTGCTGTATCTAAGTAATGTGGTTTAAAGTCATCTTCGTTTAATTCAGTTGATTTATACGTATTGCATATATATGCATAATACATATATTTATTTGATGCAATGTATACGTTGCTGCCTATCATTCTTGCTGTTAAATAATCACCTTCTACTTCAACTGTTCTTTCTAATGTTGGGTTTATTTTATCTTTTACATTATATAATTTAGCTGATGTATATGTTTTATCCATATAATTTGGATATAAATAATCTTCATCAATTCCAATTTTTCTCTCTGTTTTGTCATACTCGTATCTTGTACCTATTACTATTATTTTATCATTGTTTAAAAATAATTCTTCTGGTGTAAATGTTTCATCAAATTTAATTGTTGACATTTCCTTCATTTGACTTGCGTTTTCTGTATTTATGATGGTTAATTTTTCGTTTGTTAAATAGTATATATATGTTCCATCTGTTTTTACAATGTCTGCTTCATCTACACCTTGTACTTGTGTGTTAGTTTTCGAATAATCGTTGGCTACTTCATTTGTTGCTGTTTCGTTTTTTGAGTTTGCGTTGGTAGTACTATCAACACTCAACATATCATCTATAGTGTATCTATTAGTAGTTCTTGTTTTTAGCATTGCATATAAGTTTTTAAAGTTTTCAACTTTAGGCAATTCTTGGCTTATTTTTGTTTGTTCAGCCGTAACTTCATTAATTGGTGCAATGCTTTTGTTTGGTAGTACTATTGCCATTATTATTGCACACATAAAAGCTAAACTTGCTATTGGGTAAATCTTGTTATATCTGTACTTTGAATTTTTTTTAGTGTTAGTTGCTTTTTTTAGTGTTTCTTGTTTTAGTGTTTCGTTTACATTTATTTCATTTACCGCATTAATATAATCTTTTTTACTCATCTTCAATACCTCCTTTTACTTCTTTTTCTAATTGTTTTCTAGCTCTTGAAAGCCTTGTTTTTACTGTGTTTTCATTAGAGTTTGTTATTTTGCTTATTTCTTTAATGTTATAATTTTCGTAATAATATAAATGTACTACTGTTCTATATTTAATTGGTAGTTTTAAAACAGCATAATAAATATCATGTCTTTCAGGTGTTTCGAAGCTTAGATTTTCATCTAATTCTGCTCTATGTCTTTTAAAGCTTGAATTTAGTAATGTTTTGCTACAATTAATTGTAACTCTAATTAGCCATGCTTTTTTATGTTCTTCTGATTCAAATTCCGGCATCTTTTTAGCTAGCCTTAAAAATACTTCTTGATAAACGTCTTGCGCTTCTTCTATGTTTCCTGTTCGTGCAAGTGCTAATCTGTATACCATGTTTGAGTAGTTTTCTATTGTTTCTTCCAAATATTGTTTTTTGTTTATATAAACCATTTTTTATCACCTGTATTTATAATACCATATAATGCTAAAAAAAGTTTCCTTTTTTGGAAACTTTTTTTATTTTTTTACTATTTTGTGTTTCTGTAATTTCCACACATAGATTCATCTGCTGGGTTACCATTGTGGCAATTATGACATGCTTTTACTGTTATTGCATTTAACTCACATAGGCATTTGTTTGGGTCATTATATGCACAGCTATTTACTGTACAATTTATTTTTTGGTTTTTATCCATAAAAATAGCCTCCTTTTAAATTTTGATATTAATAGTATGGCTATTTTTTCTGAAATTATTATTGATTTTTATTGTAATAATTTGTTTTGTTTTTCCATAGTTTGTGTAGATTGGATATTTTTGGTGTTTTTGTCTAAAATTTGCTTTTGACCAATTTGTTTATTGCATTTTTCACTAGATTCTGTGAAGCTTAAATACCAACTCATTCCGTTTCTATTTTCTTGAATTTCTTTTTGTCTTTCTTGTAGGCCTTGGAATGTTTTTGGTGCTGGTTTTATTATTGGCTGTCCTGGTACCCAATTTGCAGGGGTTGAAGCATTGTTGCAATCTGCTATTTGAAGAGCTTCTACCACCCTTATTATTTCTGGTATCCATCTGCCTACATTTAGTGGATATATAAATATTGTTCTTACAATTCCTTTGTCATCAATTATGAATACATTTCTTACTGTTTCTGTTGTACTTATGTCATTTGATATCATTCCATACTTCCTTGCAATTTCTCCGCTTCTGTCTGCAATTACAGGGAATGATATTTCAACGCCTGTTCTTAGCATAATATCATTTAGCCAGGCTAGGTGTGATGGGTTACTGTCTATGCTTAGGCCAATTAGTTGGGTGTTTAAGTTTTGAAAGTATGTATTTGCTTTTGAAAAGGCTATAAATTCTGTTGTGCATACGGGGGTAAAGTCACCGAGGATGCGAGAATAGTACTATCCATTTTCCTTTATAATTGCTTAAACTAATTGGCCCTTGTGTTGATATTCCTTCAAACTCAGGAGCCATTTGTCCTATTTTTACATTTCCATTCATCATTATTTCATAGTCCATAAAAAATAAACCTCCTACATATTTTTTATATATAATATGTGAGTTGGTTTATTTTTGATATAAATAATTTATTTATTGTTGATATCCATCCTATTTTAAAAGTTTGTTGTTATTCCATAAATGCAATTAGTATCTTCTATTATTTCTATATCCATTCCTTATATTTCTTTATATAAATTTTCTTTGCATAGCTTGCTACAATACAATATAAGAATGTGACTCCAAATATCATGAAAATATATTCTAATGCAATTGGTGCTAAACCTATTGCAGTTCCTAGAGGCGTGAATGGTACTAAAATACCTATTATAATTAACAGAATTGAAGATATATAAACTGCTTTATGTGCATTACTTTGTATGAATGGTGTTTTTGCCGTTCTTATAATATGCATTCCTATTAAATTTGATACTATACTGTATGTGAACCATATTGTTTGAAAGTGTGTAACATCTCTTACTGTAAAAACAAACCATAATAGTAAAAATACAACTATATCAAATAAAGAGCTTACAGGACCCATAAAAAACATAAACCTTTTTAAGCTTTTTATATTTAATTTTTTTGGCTTTTTAATTAATTCTTTATCTACATTATCAAATGGAATTGTCATTTGACCAAAATCATATAATAATCCTTCTACTAATAATTGAATTGGTGTTTCAGGTAAAAATGGTAGTACAATGCTTGCAATAATTACTGAA
>OLSB01001528.1_pt1 | contig 22141 bp, 16 predicted proteins | sample 1672071 | NCBI WGS metagenome assembly OLSB01 (sample SAMEA3136642, study PRJEB25190) | human gut metagenome | biome: human gut; feature: human-associated habitat; material: faeces | place: Austria | collected 2013 | reverse complement strand
TTGACAAATCACACTTTCGCGCTAACTACTCCCTCATGGAATATTAAGTTACTCGATAAATATTATCAAATGTAACCATGTGTGTCAACATCTTATTTTAGAAATATTTATCAGAAACATTTATCAGCAGTGGTCTCAGACTACTGTCCATCCAAGCCACTGCCGAATTTATAACTTCTTTCTATTTACTTTTATTTAACTGTTACCTTTACTTTCTTAGCGCATCCATTTACTGCATAGATATATACATAACAGGTGCCTTTTTCTTTTGCTGTGATCTTGCCATCTTTGGATACAGTTGCTACCTTTTTATTTGATGTGTCATATCTGAATTTTGCTGTATGACCAAAAAGTGGAAGTTTATTATTCTTTTTAACAATAGTTGCTTTTATCTTAGCTGTTTTTCCCTTTTTCAGGCTGTAAGCAGATTTCTTTATCTGAATCTTCTTGACATCTGTTACAGTCGTATTCTTCTTGCCAACCGCATGACCTGTAATGGATTTTCCAATGGTCACTTTCTTGCCGTCAACCTTCTTATATGCAACTACATAACATTTTACATTATCTTTCTGATTTACAGCCTTCTTGTTCAGCTTATTGATCGTCACAGATAAGGTCTTTGCAGCTTTTACAGACTTAACAACGGTGTATTTTCCCTTCTTACAATATGCCATATATACATCATATCCATCTGCTTTTGCAACCTTACCCCACGTTACTTTTATCGTCTTTCCTGTAGTGATACTGAACTTGGAGCTTAATGCCTGATCATTTACTTTTGTCCGTTTTGCTTTTACTACTGGCTTTGAAGGCTCTGGATCTGATGGCGTAGACTGCTTCACTGTCCACTTTGCATAAAGAATTGTATTTCCTGTTAAAGCTTTGCCCGGCACAGCCGCCTTTGTGAGTGCCTCGTCTGTGTACCAGCCTGCAAATTCATATTCAGCTTTACTTGTTGTTGGAAGCACATCCGGGAGCTTCTTCTGATGTACGGCTTCAGTTACTTCACTTCCGCCATTTGTGTTATATGTAATCTTATATCCAAGGTTATCATTCTCGATAACTGTATATGGAACATTTCTCTCTAATGGACTGTTTGAATTTGTTGTATACCAATTAAAATCTGCATATCCAACATCATCTTTATGGTCTTTATGTTCATCCGTCTGCTCAACTTCGTAACACTTCTGGCTTCCAACACCGATTCCAACGCTTATATCATCCGGATCAGAATCAGCAGATGTGATCCAGATCATATGACACTTCTTACATACAGTGATCCATTTATTAGGTGATAGCTGATTACCAAAATAAATCTTGTCCCCAACCTGCACTTCATCTGCTTTTAATACTATCTTTGATGCATCTACAACCTCAGCCGCAGCTTTCTTGTCTGCATCTACGTACTTACAGATTAAGCATGTATATCTGTCTTCACCTGTGGTTCCATATGAATGTTTCTGATAATTTTCCTCCAAATTACTGTGTTCACAGGTTGCCGCATGCCAGTGTCCATAAGCATTACTACTCCAATTATCAGAAAATGTATGCTCATGTGCACCTATTTCTATCCATTTTGCATATAATGTTATATCTTCAAATATTGAAAGTTCTCGCTGAGCTGCCTGTGTACATTCCTCATCTGTGTACCAGCCCTCTAACATATATCCTATTCTGGTCGTCGTTGGAAATATACTCGGTATATGTGTCTGTTTAACAGCATCTGCTATTGCACTACCACCATTTGTATTATATTTAATCGTATATCCAAGATTTGAATTTCCCATAACTGTATATGGAGTATTACTAGGTAAATATTCTCCTGTGAAGTAAAAATTAAACTCACTATATCCAACATAACCGGCATGATCTTTGTGTGCATCTGATCTCATTACAATAGAATTGATTCTGTCTCCAATTCCATATTGCGAAGAGCCACCGTATGTTATCCAGATCATATGACATTGCTTGCAAACTACTATCTGTTTGTCTGGAGATAACTCAGCTCCTACATAAACCGTATCCCCTACCTGTAGAGTCGTAGGATCAATCGTTCCTGACCTGTATTCTGTTGCATTTACTTTCATTGTTCCCATGCCAACAAACATAACAATGCCAACCAGCAAGGCCGTCAGGATGCCTGTAACTTTGTTTTCTTTTAGTCGTCTTACCATATTTTCTTATCCCCTTTCATTCATCTGAATACAACACATAATACAACATATAGTATAATTATATCTGCATATCTCATTATGTTGTTCCAAATAAGTTATTTTCTGGTATTGTACCATAATCATTTCTCCTTACCGGATTCTATGCACGAAATGTCTGAAAAACGGCATGAAATGTTTCACTAGGTCTGGAAATATGGTCTATGCGTGTATAAAAAAAGAAAGATAGCCTGTCACTATCATGTATCTTACACGATAATAAACAATACTATCTTCCTTTTTATTCTCTATTTGAACTTTATGAGTGATATTTTATTTTTACATCATACCCATTCCGCCGCCCATACCTGCACCTGCCGGCATAGCTGGAGCATCTTCCTTAATATCAGCTACAACAGATTCTGTTGTCAGTAATGTAGATGCTACGGATGTTGCGTTCTGTAAAGCACTTCTTGTAACCTTAACAGGATCGATGATACCTGCTTCGATCATATCTACATACTTCTCATTGTATGCATCAAAACCGATACCCGGCTGTGATTCTTTGATCTTATTGATGATAACAGATCCTTCCAGACCGGCATTTGCTGAAATGTGGAATAACGGAGCTTCCATAGCCTTAAGAACTACCTTAGCACCTGTCTTCTCATCGCCTTCAAGGTCTGCAACCAGTTCTGCAACCTTCTTAGCTGCATGAATATATGCTGATCCACCACCTGCGATGATGCCTTCTTCTACAGCAGCTCTGGTAGCATTTAATGCATCTTCCATACGGAGCTTAGCTTCCTTCATCTCTGTCTCAGTAGCTGCACCAACACGGATAACTGCTACACCACCTGCAAGCTTTGCAAGTCTTTCCTGAAGCTTCTCTTTATCAAATTCAGATGTTGTCTCCTCAAGCTGAGCCTTGATAACATTTACTCTGCCCTGGATATCTTCCTTTGTTCCGAAACCATCTACGATAACTGTATTCTCTTTTGTTACCTTTACACTCTTAGCACGACCAAGGTCATCTAATGTCGTATCCTTTAAATCATAACCGAGTTCTTCGGAAATAACCTTACCGTTTGTAAGGATAGCAATATCCTGTAACATTTCTTTTCTTCTGTCACCATAACCAGGAGCCTTAACAGCTACAACCTGGAATGTACCTCTTAACTTGTTTACGATCAATGTTGTAAGTGCTTCGCCTTCTACATCTTCCGCAATGATCAAAAGCTTCTGACCACCCTGTACGATCTGCTCAAGTACCGGAAGGATATCCTGAATATTTGAGATCTTCTTATCTGTGATCAGGATGTATGGATTATCAAGTTCTGCAACCATCTTCTCCATATCAGTTGACATGTAAGCTGAAATATATCCTCTGTCGAACTGCATACCTTCTACGAGGTCAAGCTCTGTCTTCATGGACTTGGACTCTTCAATCGTGATAACACCATCGTTTGATACCTTTTCCATAGCATCTGCAACCATCTGTCCAACTTCATCATCACCGGCTGAAATAGATGCAACTCTTGCGATCTGCTCTTTGCCGTTGATTGTCTGGCTCATCTCTGAGATTGCTTCTACAGCCTTGTCACAAGCCTTCTTCATACCCTTTCTGAGGATGATTGGATTAGCACCTGCTGCAAGGTTTTTCATACCTTCATTGATCATTGCCTGAGCAAGAACAGTAGCTGTTGTAGTACCATCACCTGCAACATCATTTGTCTTTGTTGCTACTTCTTTTACGATCTGAGCACCCATGTTTTCAAATGCATCTTCCAACTCTATATCCTTTGCAATTGTAACACCATCATTTGTGATAAGTGGTGAACCATATGACTTTGCAAGAACTACATTTCTTCCTTTTGGTCCAAGTGTTACTCTTACTGTATCTGCTAACTGATTTACGCCTGCTTCAAGAGCCTTTCTGGCTTCTGCTCCGTATTTAATTTCCTTTGCCATTTTTTTCTACCTCCAACTGTTTTTCTGCTATCTAATTATTCACTTACAACTGCAAGAATGTCACTCTGTTTTACGATGATATATTCATCATCACCGAGCTTAACTTCTGTTCCTGCGTATTTAGAATAAATAACTCTGTCTCCTGCCTTTACTTCCATAGGAACCTTAACGCCATCGACAACAGCTCCGGGACCAACTTCTACAACATCTGCATACTGTGGCTTCTCTTTTGCCTGTCCCGGTAATACAATACCTGATTTTGTTGTCTCTTCTGCTACGGACTGTTTTAATACAACTCTGTCTCCTAATGGTACTAATTTCATAATATATATTCCTCCTAACATATTAAATCCGTTCTTATCTGCCTTATGTACTCCGGCAGCTCCTAGCACTCATATCTCTCGAGTGCTAACACAATTATTATTGTATTCATTTTGTGGAAAAAATCAACCCCTAAAATGATAAAAAATATATTAAATGGACAAGGTCTCTTACATTATATGAAATATACCCTGAATTCAGAACGAAAACCGGCGATTTTGATTTGTAAATTCAGGTGTTGCATGATATGCTTCTAATACAGGAATCAAACCGATGATTTCTGACATGATACAGGATAACGCCTGTTCAAAGGCTGCTATCCAAATGATATATAGAAATGGAGAATACTATGGCTGAACAATTATACACAATACCTGTCAACGATGCCTTTCATGCAGACTGTGAATGTCCTCTCTGTCAGATGCAGAAAACGCTGGAGGAACATGCCATCGAATATACGATGGGACCAAGCTATATGGAAGACGATAATCGTGCTATGACAGATAAAATGGGCTTCTGCTCCCATCACATCGGCATGTTATATAAAGAAAAGAATCGTCTGGGACTTGCCCTGATGTTAAAAACACACACTGATAAAACGATCCGGGATCTGAAAGCTTTATCAGAAAAAGGAACTCCTACAAAACCGGGACTTTTTTCCAAGCAGTCAAATTTTTCCGGTGTCGGTGCATATATCAAAGAACTGGAAAGCTCCTGCTTTATCTGTGACCGTATGAATCGTACCTTTGACCGCTATGTCGATACGATCTTTCATATGTGGAAAAAAGATCCTGAATTCAAGGATACCTTCAAAAGCAGCAAGGGCTTCTGTACTTACCACTACGGTATCCTCTACGATACCTCTGTCACAAAGCTGTCCAAAAACCAATGTGAAGAATTCATAGAAGCTTTGAATCACTTATATTTTGAAAACATGGAACGTGTCAACGGAGATATCGGATGGTTCATCGATAAATTCGACTATCGATTCAAGAATGAACCATGGAAGAACTCAAAGGATGCCCTACCTCGCGGCATAATCAAGGCTAATCATACATTTGTAGAATAAAAAGCGACAATATTACTGCCTGATAAACATAGGATACACACAAAAATACTGTGTACATTGCACTTCACATATTATTCCGCAAAACGCTTTCGCTCTACCCTCAACGCAGCAGTACTAAGTTCGCCGTATTATACGGCTCACTAAGGACTGGCGTTCGGGCAGGTTTGCTTCATAAAAGTGAGTGTAATGTACACAGTATTTTTTATATAGTATAAAATTCACAGCAATATTGTCACTTTTTTTACATTGCCTGTTTGGTTACATGACCGCCAAATGCCTGTGCCAGATCATGTGTCCACAGGTATTCACGATATCTTCTAAGCAGGCCTTTGTAAATCACCTTAACATTACTGCTCTTCCGAAAATCATCCGGCCTTACAAGCCCCGGTTGTTTATCGAGAATATGTATACCAGAACGTTCTAACACACTTGCCACGAACTGGGAACAGAAATAATTATATTTCCTCTCAATCGCCTTATTTCGTATAACACCATAAAGTCCCCAAAAATTATACCGATAGCGATCAGCATTTGCTTTAAATGCCGCAAGCTCCTGCAGTACATGTCTGTACTGCTTATCTGTCACGATCAGTTCCAGAACAACACAGCTTGTTTCAACATCTCTGCCAAATATTCCGGTATCAATATCTTCTATAATGAATCCACAGTTGAACGGATTATAGATTCCCTTTCTGGCGAAGCTGTACATCTCCCGAAGCTCCAGATCCAATGCAATGGATGCATGTGCATATGGCTCTTTTGTCCAGAATTTGATGATTCTTGCAGGAACTGTGTGTGTCTTGGAGATCAGGATATATAATTTTCTGTTTTCTAATTCTGATATATCATTTTTCATACTTTTAATAGGCTAAATATTATTTTCCCGGCTTATATGAACTCTTTAATGAAACAATACGGTTATATACAGGATGCTCCTTAGTAGAGTCTTTGGAATCTACACAGAAAAATCCATTACGAAGGAACTGGAATGCTTCACCGGGTTTTGCATCTTCAAATGCTTTCTCGAGCTTACATCCCTGTAATACGGTCAATGAATTTGGGTTCAGATTCAAAGTACCATCCTCATTCAGCTTACCTTTTTCTTCATCCACGATATTCTCATATAAACGAACCTCAGCATCAATTGCACTTTCTGCTGATACCCAATGTATCGTTCCTTTTACCTTTCTTCCTTCGAATCCTGAACCACTCTTGGTTGCAGGATCATAAGTACAGTGAACAACTGTTACATTTCCATCTTCATCCTTCTCATATCCTGTACAGGTTACAAAATATGCATTCTTCAGACGTACCTCATTGCCAGGGAACAGACGGAAATATTTCTTAGGCGGTTCTTCCATGAAATCATCTCTTTCAATATAGAGATATTTGCTGAATGCAACTTCTCTGGAGCCTGCTTCCTCATTTTCCTGATTATTTTCAACCGGCAGATATTCTACCTGATCCTCCGGATAATTATCGATCACCAGCTTGATTGGATTCAGGACTGCCATATAACGGTTTGCTGTAAGCTTCAGATCATCACGCAGACAATACTCAAGCATCGCATAATCAACAGAGCTCTGGCTCTTTGAGATACCAACCAACTCCATAAACTTCTTAATAGAAGAAGCAGTAAATCCTCGTCTTCTGAGTGCTGCGATCGACACAAGTCTCGGATCATCCCAGCCATCTACGATACCATCCTCTACCAGTTTCTTAATATATCTCTTACCTGTAACTACATTTGTCAGATATAACTTTGCAAATTCGATCTGCTTTGGTGGGTTATCATATTCCAGTTCCCGTACTACCCAGTCATATAAAGGTCTGTGATCCTCAAATTCCAGTGTACAGATAGAATGCGTTACACCTTCAATCGCATCCTCAATCGGATGAGCAAAATCATACATTGGATAAATACACCACTTATCCCCTGTATTATGATGTGTCATACGGGCAACACGATAGATAACAGGATCGCGCATATTAATATTCGGTGAAGCCATATCGATCTTTGCACGAAGCACCTTACTTCCATCCGGGAACTCTCCGTTCTTCATTGCTTCAAATAATGCAAGATTTTCTTCAATACTTCTGTCTCTGTATGGGCTGTTTTTACCCGGCTCTGTCAGAGTTCCTCTGTATTCGCGGATCTCATCTGCTGTCAGATCACATACAAATGCCTTGCCTTTCTTGATCAATTTGACTGCTGCTTCATACATCTGGTCAAAATAATTGGATGCAAAGAATACTCTGTCTCCGAAATCGGCACCCAGCCATCTTACATCATCTAATATGGATTCTACAAATTCTGTCTTTTCCTTTGTTGGATTTGTATCGTCAAATCTCAGATTAAACTGTCCGCCATATTCCTGTGCAAGGCCATAGTTCAATAATATGGATTTGGCATGTCCTATATGCAAATATCCATTCGGTTCCGGAGGAAATCTTGTGACTACCTTCGTTACCTTGCCCTCCGCTATATCTTTATCAATAATCTGTTCAATAAAATTTTTCCCGATTGATTCTTCTGCCATCATTAATGCCTCCTTCATATAATTAGCATGACTTTTTTTAGTCTATCACATTTTACATAAAGCCTCAACTGCAAATTCTAAAACTCAGCAAAACTCAGTAATTTTCAATAACTTTCAGCAAATCTCTTATTGACAAATACGTCATTTTACTATATATTAACTAATGTTGTTGCTACTATAGCTCAGGTGGTAGAGCGCCACATTGGTAATGTGGAGGTCACGGGTCCGACTCCCGTTAGTAGCTCTTTTTTAATGTCCGGATTTATTTATACAGTATTCACATCCAACGGACTGTCCGATACAGTTTTCACAATCGTTCCAGTTCTGTATCAGTGGTTCTTCACTGATCAGATAAATTCCTGCCAGACTCATCATCGGCTCCATTCGTTCTTTATGCCAACTGATTCCGATCTGTTCCGTATCCATCAGGCTGCAAAGAATTCCGGCAGCTTCCAATGGCATTCCATAATAACCGGGTCCAAAAGAAGGACTACAGTAATGCACCGACTCTACACTGTGCTTTCGTTCCAGGTATTTTCTTATCCATTTTCTTACAATATCCATACATGCGATCTGAAAGGTTTCCAGATAATAAGTTCCTAGTAATGAATCCATCTCCTCGATCCGGATCTCCGGGGCATGAAATGCATACAGATATCCCTGTGTAATCTTTGAAGGATCTATTCGTTCCAGTATCCGGCATGAAATATTCTTTTTGCCGAGCATAAATCCATCAGACTTAATACAGTCTCTGGAAAATGGCTGCAAAAGTACAGGTACCAGATACCGGTTTCGATTATTGTATCTGGATAAAAAACGCATAATCGTTTTCTCGGCTTCATCCTTATGCTCTTTTCTGCTCTCCGGCTCCATCTGTTCCCATGAAGCAATCTCTGCGATCCGCGCCATGATTTCATCCTTCAGATCCCAAATACTGACGAATACCACACAGTCCTGCTTTTGAAACTGTGCAATCACTGCTTCATACATCTCCGGGCGATGTACAATCGTACAGTTACTGCAATCCCGGATTTTCTGTCCTTTCCCATTTAAGATATAATCAGGACTTCCAAGGCAGTTTTCCTTCAGATACAAGGGGCAATAACAGAACAGACAATTAAAGGAATCTTCATTTTCTATTTTATGGCATGGGAAAAATTCACAATCCCGATTCTGAAAAAATTTGTAATTGTTTTTCATATCCGTTTATCCTCCCATTCTTAACATACCCTATGGATTACATATCTTACATGGCTCATACCCCTGCGTGATCAGATCATCCCGGCTTCCGATATATTCTTTCTTATTGCTGTCATTCATTCGCTTAACCGAACGACATGACGGCTCATGGAACTTTCCTGTATTTGTATTAATAATATAAGTATGCTCTGCTGCCTTTTCTGATCCTGCTTCTATTTCCGTCTGAACTTTCTCTGTCGTACTCTCTCTTGTTACATTATCTGTTTTCGTTGTATCATCCGACAGATTCTGATTTTCTCCCACCCCTGACATATCTGATTGCCGTTCCGGTATAAAAGTAATTGTTTTTCCATCACTGTACGCCTGAATCGTACCATTCAGATCCGTACGATACACCGTGCATCCTGCATTTGCCAAACGATCAAGCACTTCTTCGGTCGGATGTCCATATGAATTATCTGCCCCAACGCTGATTACCGCATAACCGGGCTTAACAGCCTCTAACATCTCTTTTGTTGTGGCATTTCTGCTGCCGTGATGACTGACCATCAGAACGTCACTGGAAAGCTCCTCTCCGGATGCGATCATTGCCTGCTCACCGGCTTCTTCTCCATCCCCATAGATCAGGAATGAAGTATCCCCATATGTCATACGAATTCCGACAGAATTATCATTTTCATTATCATCACTATAAGTGATTGGTGCTACTATCGTAAATACCGCATCACCAAAGGTATAAGAATCCCCTGCCTTTGGGAATGTAACAGTCAGGTTCTGCGCCGCAAGCTTATCCATCAACGAATCATAGATCTTTGTATCTGCAACATAATCCGGGCCGATAAAAGTCTCTGTGTCAAATACATTCAACACACCCACCAGACCATTTATATGATCAGAATCATAATGGCTCGCGATCACATAATCAAGTGACTCTATATTCTGTTTTTTCAGGTATGCCACGACAAATGAAGACGCTGACGACGGACCTCCATCCATCATCATGTAATGGTCATCACAGGAAAATAACACCGCATTCCCCTGACCGACATCTAAGAAAGTAACTGTAAGTCCGGCAAGATCGTCTGTTGTGCCCCCGGTATTCGCTTCCGAGGTTATCTGCTCATCTGACGTAGCTTCCGTACTGTCAATCGATTCTGTTATATTCTCTGTTATATTCTCTGTTGTATTTCCTGTCTGATTTTCGTTCGTTTCATCCGATAAATCCAGACATCCTGAAAAAAGCCCAAGGACAAAGCACATGCCGACAATGATCATCACTTTCCTCAGGCCATTTTTTTTATTTATAGAATTTATCATAAGCTGCTCCCCCAGAATTATATCTTTTGCTCAGTTTTTTCATAGGTCATTTGTCACTATCGAATTATTCTTTGCAATTTCCAGACCTGACCCTGTTTATTAAATATATATTTAATCCTGTTCTATATCCCGTAATTTCTTTCGTATTCGCTGGATCGCATTATCGATAGATTTATACGGCTTGCCAAATGCTTCCGCTAGCTCATCATAGCTTTTTCCGGCAAGATATCCTTCTAACACCTGTCTTTCAAATTTGCTGAGTTTTTTATCAATCGCTTCCGCAAGCTTCTGGGATTTCAACTGCCCAAGCATCTGATTCTCCGGTTCAAATGCTTGGTCTGCCTGCAGCTCATCCACAAGCGCAACATCATCGTCATTTTCCGTATAAAATGATACATAATAATTAAGCGGAGAATGCTTCTTCCTATTCGACAGCTTCACCGCAGTGATCAACTGTCGCTTAATACACAGATTTGCAAATGTAGAAAAAGATGCCCCTTTGCTTCCGTCAAAGCTTCGGATAGCTTTAATGAGCCCTATCATTCCTTCCTGAATGATGTCCTCATTTTCTGCACCGATAATATACAGGGCACGGCTCTCTTTCTTTACGATTCCCATATACTTTTTGATCAGATATTCAAAAGCGGCATTATCATTTTCTTCCCGGATCAACCGGATATTTTCTTCATCGGTATTTGTTTCATACACACCCACGACGCTGGTACTCCCCTATTTCACACCCATCCTCTGACGGACAACCTCATATCCCAATACTCCGGCCGCAACCGAAGCATTTAATGAATCGATATCTCCACTCATTGGTATGGATACAACATAATCACATTTTTCTTTTACCAGACGACTGACACCTGTACCCTCATTTCCGATCACAAGTCCCATCGGTCCGGTCAGATTGCAGCGGTACATCAGTTCTCCATCCATATCAGCACAGGCAAACCACATACCACGTTTTTTCAATTCATCAATCGTCTTCGCCAGATTTGTTACCTTAACCACCGGTGTATATGCGATTGCACCGGCAGAAGCCTTAACAACTGTTGCTGTGATTCCGACCGCTCTTCGTTTCGGAATAATAACGCCATGTGCACCGCACAGATTCGCTGTACGAACGATCGCGCCAAAATTATGAGGATCTTCAATCTCATCCAAAATAAAGATAAATGGCGGCTGTCCTTTTTCCTCAGCCTTTGCAAAGATCTCATCGATCGCTGAATATTCATAGGCTGCCACATGAGCGATCACACCCTGATGTTTCCCGGTCGAAGACATCTGGTTCAGCTTCTCTTTCGAAACATAATTAATAATCGTCTCCTGCTTCTTTGCTTCACGCACGATTGAATTGATACTGCCATCATGACAGCCATCCTGCAGATATAACTTGTCAACTGTTTTACCGGAACGAAATGCTTCCATAACTGCATTTCTACCCTCTATCTCAAACTTTTCATTTCTATTTTCTTCCATGCTTATGCTCCATTTCTAATCCACATCATCAGATTGTAAATGCTCAATCAGTTGTTTTGATTCCAGGCAGTCTCTTGTCAACTCAAATAAACGGTCATATTCTTTATTCAGATAAAGATAGCCGATCAGCGCTTCAAAACCGGTAGCTTTCCTGTACTGTCCTACCGATGCATTCTTTGCCTTGGAATGTGTCTTTGTATTCCTTCCACGCTTATATATCGCCATTTCCTGCTCGGTCAGTTTCTCTTCCAACAGATCGATATAACCTGCCTGTGACTCTGCATTTACGATATGAATAGCTTCTTTATGATATTTGAATGCCTGCTTGTTATCCTTTGATACCAGAACGGTCTTTACTAAAAGGTCAAATACACTGTCCCCTATATAAGCAAGCGCCAGCCCGGAATATTCTGCCGGATTGGAATCTTCTACACCTAATATCGCAGTAAAATACTGATCTAAGCTCTTTTCCATTTTACTCCTTCTCTTGTATCCTCAAGAATAATGCCCTTATCACTGAGCATGTTACGGATCTCATCTGCTCTTGCAAAATTCTTTGCTTTTCTTGCTTCCTGACGTTCATTGATCAAAGCCTCGATATCAGAATCTAACAGTTCTTCTTCCCGCTCTGTAATGATACCGAGAATATCACACAGCTTCTCAATCGTCCGGATTGCCAGATCTACTGTTTTCTTTGGTGTATCATTTGAAATATTGATATTTGTATATTTTACTAATTCAAAGATAACTGAGATCGCATCTGCTGTATTCAGATCATCGTCCATAGCTGTTTCAAATCGTTTTGTATATCCATCTAATTCTGCCTCGACAGAAACATCGGAACCCTCCACATCTGCCGGCGCAAGTGACTTTAACTTGTCAACAGCAGTCAGGATACGTTCCAGACCATTCTTGGATGCCTCTACCAGATCAGCCGAGAAGTTCAATGGACTTCTGTAGTGAGCAGACAGCATAAAGAAACGAATAACCTGAAGTGGATATTTGTCTGCGATCTCTCTTACTGTAAAGAAGTTGCCAAGTGACTTGGACATCTTCTCGTTGTTGATCTTTAAGAAACCGTTATGCATCCAGTATCTTGCAAATTCCTTATCATTTGCTGCTTCACTCTGTGCGATCTCATTTTCGTGGTGTGGGAAGATCAGATCCTCACCACCTGCATGGATATCAATGATATCACCGATATATTTCTTAGACATAACAGAACATTCCAGATGCCAGCCCGGTCTTCCTTCACCCCATGGTGACTCCCAGAACGGTTCCCCCTCTTTCTTTGGCTTCCAGAGAACGAAATCCAGTGGATCTTCCTTCTCATCCTGACCGGAAACCTTAAGCTGATGGTTCTCTGCTCTGTGTCCGGATTCCAGATCATCAATATTCTTATGGGATAATTTACCATAGTCTGCAAAGCTTCTGGTACGGAAATATACAGTGCCATTTACTTCATATGCATGTCCTTTTTCAATCAGTGTCTTGATCATCTCGATCATATCCGGGATCTCTTCGGTAGCCTTTGGATGTGTCGTAGCTTCCTGTACATTCATCGCTGCCATATCCTTCTTTGTCTCTGCAATGAAACGCTCAGAGATCACCTTAGAATCAACACCTTCTTCATTTGCACGTTTGATGATCTTATCATCAACATCTGTAAAATTGGATACATAATTTACATCGTATCCCTTATATGTGAGATACCGTCTCAATGTGTCAAATACGATCATTGGTCTTGCGTTTCCGATGTGGATATAATCATATACAGTAGGTCCGCAGACATAGATTCCTACTTTACCTTCATTGATCGGTACAAATTCTTCTTTTGTTCTTGTAAGAGTATTAAAAATCTTCATGGGAATCCTCCAATAAATATAGTTTTTATTTTCGCCTGTCTTTCATTCGAAGCAGTTTTATCATGCACTATAGATTACGCATAAAAAAGAAAAAACCTGGAAAAAACTTCCAGGTTATCAAATAGCAGTTCATAGGGGAATCGAACCCCTGTTTTCGCCGTGAGAGGGCGACGTCTTAACCGCTTGACCAATGAACCATATATCTTAGCGACTTGTTTAATATACCAGAAGCTACGATAAAATGCAAGCTTTTTTTTCAGTAAATTTACATTTTTTTATACTGACCATATTTTAGCTTGTAATAAGGGCATTGTCAATCAAATACGCAAGTGTTTTGCGTAATGAAAGGGATACAGGACTGCTGCATAGATCTTCCTTACATCTAAATACACCTTAGCATATTTTTGCATTAATTTTATCATAGACAGAAACAATACCTTTTATCTGCCAAGTCCTGATTCTGTATTCTTTCATGCAGCAAACCTTTTTTCACGTCGGTACTTGGCAAACTGCTGTAAGCAGTGAGCTTAGTACCGCTACGTGAAAAACAGAACGCAAGTGTTTTGCGTAATGAAAGGAATACAGTGTCAGGGCTTACAGAATAAAGGTATTGTTTCGTCCGTTTATACAAAGTCAAAGGTAAGCTGGTTGGTATCCGGCATACCATCTAAGATGCCAAGCTCTGACAGCTTGTCGATCGCACTCTTTCCAATCTTAGAATGAGCCTGCAGATCTTCCTTTGAGATAAACCTGCCTTTGCCGGCTGCATCCTTCAACTGCTTTGCAGCCTTCTCTCCCATTCCTTCAATGGAAGCCAGTGACGGCATGATCTTACCGTCTATTACCTGAAAACGGATATCATCCGCCACATAGATATCGATCGGCATGAACTCAAAACCTCTCGCATACATCTCAAGAACCAGCTTCAGATCCTTTAACTTATCTTCATCCTTTGCGGTTCGTTTATTCTTATCAATACTCTGTATCATATTGATATGATACAGTACCTTTTCTTTTCCAAAGCACATCATCTCATAACTGAAGGCTGATGCACGAATACTGAAAAACGCTGCATAATACTGAAGCGGATAATTCACCTTAAAATATGCAATTCTCCACGCCATCATAACGTAAGCCGCCGCATGGGCTTTCGGGAACATGTATTTGATCTTCTGGCACGACCAGATATACCAGTCCGGTACACCATGTGCCTTCATATCCTCTTTCCATTCTTCCCATTTTGCACATTTGCCTTTTGCTACGTTACCTTTTCGAACATTCTCCATGATCTGGAATGCTGTACCGGATTCCAGACCCATATGGATCAGATATACCATGATATCATCTCGACAACAGATTGCGGTCGAGATCGTACACTGACCGGATTTGATCAGCTCCTGTGCATTTCCAAGCCATACATCCGTACCATGCGCCAGACCTGCGATTCGCACCAGATCCGAGAAGTTCTGTGGATTTGCATCAATTAACATCTGCATGGCGAAATCCGTACCGAACTCCGGCACACCCAGACTGCCAAGCGGAATGCCATTGATATCCTCCGGTGTAATATGAAGACTTTCTGTTCCATGGAACAACGCCATAACATCAGGATCATCTAACCGGATCGTGGTTGCATCAAGACCAGTCAGATCCTCCAGTCTTCGGATCATCGTAGGATCATCATGACCGAGAATATCAAGCTTCAACAGGTTATGATCGATCGAATGGTACTCGAAATGAGATGTTACGACATCCGTCGTCATATCATTTGCCGGCTTCTGGATCGGTGTGAAGGAATAGATCTCCTCATGCCTTGGAAGAACGATCATACCACCCGGATGCTGTCCGGTCGAACGCTTAACGCCGGTACAGCCGATTGCCAGACGTTCCATCTCACAGCTTCGTTTAGTGACGATAGCCTTTTCATCGACATATTTCTCGATCTCCTTCTGGGTCAGATCTCCCATTGCCGTAGCTTCTGCTCTCGCTTCATCCTTTGCAAGATCTTTGAAGTAATTATATACATAACCATACGCTGTCTTGTCTGCTACCGTTGTTACAGTTCCTGCACGGAATGCCTTACCCTTACCGAATAATACTTCTGTATAAGCATGTGCACATGACTGATATTCACCGGAGAAGTTCAGATCGATATCCGGCTCCTTATCTCCTTTGAATCCAAGGAAGGTTTCAAATGGGATATCGTGTCCCTCTTTGATCAGTGGATGACCGCATCGAGGGCAGTCACGATCCGGCATATCACATCCCGACATACCGGAATATGATTTCACAATGTCGGAATCAAAATCAACAAAATGACACTCCGGACAAATATAATGTGCCGACAGAGGATTAACTTCTGTGATACCCGCCATCGTTGCTACGAAGGAAGAACCTACAGATCCTCTGGAACCAACCAGATAGCCATGATCATTGGAATCCCACACAAGCTTCTGTGCAATGATATACATAACGGCAAATCCATTTGATATAATGGAATGTAACTCACGTTCCAGTCGTTCTACAACGACCTCCGGCAGATCCGGCCCATAGATCTTATGAGCCTTTTCATAACAGATATTCGTAAGTGTCTCATCCGAATTTTCGATGATAGGCGGAGCTTTATCCGGTCGAACCGGGTCCATATATTCCACCATATCCGCGATCAGATTCGTATTCGTAATAACGACCTCTCTGGCTTTCTCACTTCCCAGATATTCGAATTCCGCCAACATTTCTTCCGTCGTTCTGAAATAAAGCGGAGGCTGATTAACTGCATCCTCAAAACCTTTACTTTTCATGATGATCGCACGATAGATACTGTCTTCCGGATCAAGGAAATGGACATCACAGGTTGCAACAACCGGCTTATTAAATAATCGTCCAAGCTCCACGATACGCTTATTATAATTCTGAAGATCCTCGATCGTACAAGGATTCTCCTTCTTTCTGGTCATAAACTCGTTATTTCCGATCGGCTGTATCTCCAGATAATCAAAGAAATTAACAAGTCTTGCAATTTCTTCATCCGGTGCATCATCTACGACCGCACGGAACAGCTCACCTGCTTCACAGGCAGAACCTAAGATCAGTCCTTCTCTGTATTTATTGATCATGCTCATAGGCATACGCGGTCTGCGGTTGAAGTATCTGACATGCGCTTCAGAAATCAGACGATACAGATTCACACGGCCGATCTCATTTTTTGCCAGAATGATGCCATGATATGTTCTGCCTTTTTTGATCGTATCATCCGATGCAGAACCTAATTCATTTACATCCTCCACCGTCTTTACGCCACGTTCCACTAACATCTCATATAATTTTACGAAAATTTTTGCGGTTGCATTTGCATCATCAACAGCACGGTGATGATGTTCATTTTTTACATTTAACGCCTTACAGACACGATCCAGTGTAAACTTACCAAGCTCCGGCAATAACACATGGCTGAGTGTCATGGTATCCATGATCGTATTATCGAATTTCATTCCAAGATCTTTGGCATTTTTCTTGATGAATCCGGTATCAAATGCTGCATTATGTGCAACAACGATATCATCACCACAGAATTCCAAAAACTTCGGCAGGATCACGTCGACGGTCGGTGCATGCATAACCATCTCATCTGTAATGGAAGTCAACTGCTCTATACTATAAGGGATCGGTTCTTCCGGATTGATAAATTCCGAGAAACGATCGATCTCCTCTCCATCTTTTACCTTTACAGCTCCGATCTCTATGATCTTATTCTTCTTCTGACTAAGACCGGTCGTCTCGATATCGAATACGATATATTCTGTATTCAAATCCTGTCCTTTGGGATTGATAACCAGATTCTTCAGGTCATCGACAAAATATCCCTCACAGCCAAAGATCAGTTTAAAGCCATCCTTCATACCCTTTGCATGTGCTGCAATCGGGAACGCCTGTGCAACGCCGTGATCCGTGATTGCAATCGCCGGGTGTCCCCAGTCATTTGCACGTTTCACGATCTTCTCGATATCAACAACACTGTCCATCTCGCTCATAACCGTATGCATATGTAATTCCACACGTTTTTCAAGTGATGTGTCAACTCTTGGCACACGGAAATCCGGTATATGCTTGATACCACGCACAGATGCAATATTTAACTCCTTGGAAAAAGTATCGTATAACGGCACACCCTTTAACCGATAGAAGCTTCCTTCTTTTAACTCATCCTTATAAACCGGCACATCATCCTCTGATGCAAATATCTTAAATGCGATCGTATCTTCAAAATCCGTAATATTGCAGATGAATAAAGTCTTACCATTTCGGAGAACCTTTTCTTCCATCTTGATCAACTGGCCATGAATACAGACTTCACCGATACCATCTACTAATGTAGAAATCTTTACCAGTTCCCCTTCGCAGTCTCTGCCATAGAATACATCCGGATCATTCGAGGTATATTTCTTTCTTCTGGCGGCAAATGTCTCCTTCGACTTTTCCTCCTGTGCAGGTGCTTTCTTTTCAGCCGGAGCATCCTTCTTGCCTTCTCCGACCAGCTTCTTTTTATCTACTGATTTACCATCCAAGGTCAAATCCGCATCCTCATGTACATTACTTAAGATTGCCTCAATCTCAAGCTTCATCTTCTGTTCATTTGCACGGCGGAGCATCTCTTTATCAGATTCCGTATAATCAAAACCGACCTTGATATCCATACCGAACCGTTTCTTATAGGTCTCCTCCAGATATTTTTTGATCCCGATCGAATGGCTCTTTGACAGCTTACTGTCCTCCATCGCAAGCGTGATAATATCATCTGCATAATACCATTCTGCCCGCTTTAATAAACGATATCCAACATGACTGATCTTCTCGACATCATACAAGATACTGTCCTTATATACCTCTGTTAAGGTTCTGGTATTGTACTGGGAAGACAGCTCATAATGGTCATCAATGATGACCTTATAACCACGTCCACGAAATAAATGTCCGCAAATGATATCTTCCACCTGTACAATCTTCGGACGGCTAATCAGATGCTTCGACAGAAGGCTGATAATAAGCCGTCGTTCTGCCTGCTTCATTACTACCTTTTCGATCATCGTATCCTCAAACAGGGAAGACATCTCTTTATCCATATTCAGTTCAGGAAATACTTCAAAAAATAATTTTGCTTCTACCGGCACGTTCTATTCACTCCAGTTATCTAACTCGTACTTTAATGTTGATAATATATCTTTCTCGTCGATCTTCTTTATGATCTGTCCTTTTTTGATCAGGATACCACAGCCTTTTCCGCCCGCAATTCCAAGATCTGCTTCCTTTGCTTCGCCCGGTCCGTTTACAACACAGCCCATAACAGCAACCTTGATATTCAGATGATCATAATCGGCAACCAGCTTTTCTACCTGTTCTGCCAGTCCGATCAGATCAATCTCCGTTCTTCCACAGGTCGGGCAGGACACAAGTTCGATTCCTCCTGTACGGAGTCCAAGCGTCTTTAAGATCATCTTTGCTGTCATGATCTCATTGACCGGATCCCCTGTTAAGGATACACGGATCGTATCTCCGATTCCCTCATGCAGGATAATACCAAGTCCTACGGAGGATTTGATATTACCGCTCATAACCGTACCGGATTCCGTGATACCCACATGCAGCGGATAATTCGTCTGATCTGCGATCAGCTCATGTGCTTTTACACACATCATAACATCGGAAGATTTAATACTGATGACCATATTGTCATATCCGCAGTCTTCGATCATATGAACCTTATCCAACGCACTCTCAACGATTCCTTCCGCTGTCACGCCATGGTATTTTTCAACTAATTCTTTTTCAAGGGAACCGCTGTTTACACCGACACGGATCGGTATATTCCGTTCCTTACATACCGCTACTACCTGTGCCAGCTTATCCTTACCACCGATATTACCCGGATTGATACGGATCTTATCTGCTCCCGCCTCAGCCGCTGCGATCGCCAGACGGTAATCAAAATGAATGTCTGCAACCAGCGGAATATGGATCTGTTTCTTGATCGCAGGGATCGCTGCCGCTGCCGCATCATCATTTACAGTGCTTCTGATGATGTCACAGCCTGCCTTTTCAAGTTTTAAGATCTGTGCAACTGTAGCATCTATATCACTGGTTTTTGTATTTGTCATCGACTGGATCAGGATCGGATTCCCACCACCGATCACCCGGTCTCCTATCTTTATAACTTTTGTATGATCTCTGTACATATTAACTCCTGTTTAACTCCTATTCATCTAATGAAAGAATACATTCTTGATATCGTTAAATAATATCACAACCATCAACAGCATAACCAGAACAAATCCGATCAGCGTCACGATATTCTCCTTATCCTTCGGAACCTTCTTTCTCGTTACTGCTTCAATTAACAGGAAGATAAATCGTCCTCCATCCAAGCCCGGTATCGGCAACAGGTTCATAACGCCAAGGTTTGCCGACAGCAGTACGATATAATTCATCCAGTTTAAGAACAGATCGAGCACACTGCTCTTTGCTGCCTCATTGAAGGTATCGTTCATGTTCTTCGCTACTCCGACCGGGCCGGATACTTCATCCGAACTTACCTGACGGGTAACGATCAGCTTCAGACTTAAGAAGGTTGCTTTTACCCAGTATCTGGTCTCATAAGCAGAATATTTACAAAGCTCTCCAAAGTTCTTCGGGAGCTGATAACCGACACTCATTATTCCGATCTTATAGCCATCCGGTGTCTTTGCCGGATGTACCGTCGTATCATAGACCGTTCCGTCTTCTTTCTCAAGTGTCAGATCGATTGGTGAACCATCTCCATAAATCTGAAGGTAGATCTGTAACTCACGGAAATTCTTAACCGTGCTTCCCTCGATTTTCAATACCCGGTCGCCATCTGATATCCCGGCTTCTTCCGCCGGATATACACCATTAAAATATTCCTCGGCATTTTTGATCTGGTATTTTTCAATATTATCTTTATTGTATACTGCTCCTATGATCGCAGGATCACTTCCACAGAAATGAATGATCACCATGGAAAATAAAAATGCGATCACGAAGTTCATGGCCGGTCCTGCAAGTACAACCGCCATTCTTGCCCAGATGGATTTCTTCTCAAAGGAATTCTCATCATTTTCGTTTTCTTCATCATCTTCGCTGAGCATCATACAATAGCCGCCAAGCGGAATCAGCCGCAGCGTATACTGTGTTTCTTTCTTATGAAACTGAAACAGCTTCGGTCCGAATCCCATCGAAAACTCTTTTACTGTGATATGATTGATCTTTGCTACGATAAAATGTCCCAGCTCATGAAAGAAAATGATGACACCAAAGACTAGTATGATTAATATGATATTCAAAAACTAACACCCACTTTCAATAAATTCATATACTTCCTGCTCGGTTGCAAGAATCTCATCTATATCAGGATTTTCAATCAAATTATGATGATCCATGGATGCACGGATGATATCATAGATATCAAGAAAATCGATTTTTCTGTCTAAGAACTGCTTTACTGCATATTCATTTGCCGCATTGAATACTGTAGGCATCGAACCGCCGATCCCGATTGCCTCATATGCATATCGTAACCCAAGAAAGGTATCCATATCCGGTGTCTCGATCACAATCGATGAAAGCTTCGTAAAGTCAAGACGATCTCCCGGCATGTATCTTCGTTCCGGATAGAACAGCGCATACTGGATCGGCAGCTTCATATCCGGCGTACCGAGCTGTGCGATCACTGCTCCATCTTTATATTCTACCATAGAATGAATGATACTCTGCGGCTGGATCACAACCTGAATATTTTCTGGGGCTACATCAAATAACCATTTTGCTTCAATAACTTCCAGCCCTTTATTTACCATCGTTGCTGAATCAATGGTGATTTTTCTTCCCATGCTCCAGTTTGGATGTTTTAATGCGTCCTCTAATTTCACATGCTTTAAAAACTCTCTGCTCTTGCCACGAAATGGTCCACCGGATGCTGTCAACAGAATTTTTTCAATGGAATCATGTGTATTTCCCTGCAATGACTGGAAGATTGCCGAATGTTCACTGTCAACCGGAAGGATTGATACTCCTTTTTCCTTGTGGTATAATAGGTTTAAAAAGGTTCGCATATCATGTATATGATTACAGGAAGGATGATTCGATTTATGATGATTTCAACCAAGGGACGCTATGCTCTGCGCGTAATGATTGACCTTGCAGAACACAATA
>OLSB01001522.1_pt1 | contig 22203 bp, 19 predicted proteins | sample 1672071 | NCBI WGS metagenome assembly OLSB01 (sample SAMEA3136642, study PRJEB25190) | human gut metagenome | biome: human gut; feature: human-associated habitat; material: faeces | place: Austria | collected 2013 | reverse complement strand
GGTCGTGGCAATCTCGCAGAATTGTTTCGAAATTCTGATAAACTTCGGCGAATTCGGAACTTCCCGCACAAGATTGCCACGTCGCTTCGCTCCTCGCAATGACATGCAGGGTAGTTTTTTGACAAGCTCAAGGCAGCGGCACTCTGTGCCGCTGCCTTTTATTGCTTATTTTATCCCCATGCGCTGCAAATAGTCGGTTTTATCCGCCGGTGTGATCGCTCGGATGACCCTGCACGGATTTCCGACGGCGATCACATCGGGCGGTATATCCTTCGTGACGATGCTGCCCGCGCCGATGATCGCGTTATCGCCGATCGTGACCCCCGCGAGGACCTTGACGTCGCCGCCCAGCCATACATTTTTTCCGATGCGGATCGGCTTACCGCTGCAGCCGCCGCTGATGCGCTCCTCCGCGTCCGCCGCGTGGTTGACCGCGTAAAGCCCGATGTTCGGTCCGAGCAGGGCGTGAGCGCCGATCGTGACCTCCGCACAGTCTAAAATGACGCAGCCGAAATTGATGTAGACATGATCCTCAATCGTGATATTCTTGCCGAACTCACACCGGAAATCCGGCTCTATCCAAACATTTTCGCCTAACTTTTTGAATAGCTGCCGCAGAATTTGGTTTCGCAGCCCGACCTCCTCATCCTCGGTTCGGTTATACGCGCGGAAGAGCTTCTTTGCGGCAATTCGGCGCTGAAACAGGTCGCTGTCAAAGTCGTTGTATATCAGCCTCGTTTGCAGCCGTTCCCATTCTGTCATTTTTATTGCTCCCTTGCAAATAGTATAATGCTCTTGACGGAAAGCCGCCGCCCCCGCTGCCCGCCGTCGGAAGGCCCGCTCGGACGGTTTTTCGCTTGCCCGCAAGCCCCGCCGCGTCGGTCAGATATACCGTTCCAAGACGCCTGCCATATCGTCCTCCTTGACCCGCGCGAGCGCAGAGAAGGACCGACCCTCGTCCAGCATATCGCCGATCAGCTTCCAGCCCGCGAAGTAGTCCTCGCGCTCCTTTCCGACCGTTCCCGTGCCCATTGTAAAGCGAACGATGCTTTCTGCGGAGCAGTCGCGCAGGAAGGGCTTGAGCCCTTGCAGAAGCTGCTCTGCCGCCTCGCTGCATTCCCGCAGCCAGCCCGCGCGGTGCCCGACATAGACCTCATCCTCGCGGTCGGGAACAAGGTGCTTGCTCAGCCGCGTCGCCAGCCCCTCCTGAAATACCAACGACGCCACCGTTTTCTCCCAACGCATGGCGGAGCCGATGATTTTTCCGTGGACAAGGTGGGTCAGCTCGTGGACGAGCGTGACCGTGTCCTCTCCGTTCTCGATCGGCAGACATACCGCAGTCCGCCCCTCGCCGTAGGGAGCGGCAAAGGCGTTCCCGTCAAACGCGCCCACAAAGAAAACAAGCACGGCATCCACGGCTTCGTCGTATTCCAGCGCACGCTTGATCTCCGACAAATACCGCCGTATTTTTTCCGTGTCGGGGGAGCAACGCTCCAAAGCGGGAACGACCTCCGCGTACCTTTCCCATGCTGCCTCTAACTGCTGCCGTGCGAGCAGTGCTCCCTCCTCCCCGGGCGGGACCGCCGCGAAGCCGTAATGCTCCTTCCACAGGGCAAAGCGGGTTTCCGCGTCGCACCCGACAGCCCTTCGGTAGAAATTCAGAAATTTCGGCACAAAATTGATGATTTCAATGTGATCCTGCATTGCTCGACACGCTCTCTTTCCTGCTTTTCCACGGGATCCAAAGCAGATCGACGCGTTACGCTTTCTGCTGCTTCGGCAGCAGGACGGTAAAGGTCGTCGTTCCGTTTTCGCTCTTTGCCGATACCGTGCCGCCGTGCAGCTCGCAGACCTTTTTCACGACGGCAAGACCGATGCCGTTTCCCTCCGACGAATGGGACTCATCCGCCTGATAGAACTTGTTGAAGATGTGAGAGATGCGGTCCGGCGGAATGTCCCTGCCGCAGTTGGAGACGGAGACGGCAAGGTGCTCGTCGCTCTCGGAAATGCTGACAGACACCGTGCCGTTCGGCTCGGAAAATTTGACGGCGTTATCCAGCAGATTGATCCACACCTGCTTCAGCAGCTCCTCGTTTGCGCAGATCATGTGCTCGCCGAACTGCACATCCATCGAAAGCTCCTTGGGCATCCATTTTTCCGCAAGCAGCAGGACGGCGCCGCGAATCTGCTCGGAGAGGTTGAAGCGCGTGACCTCCGTCAGAATCGTCTGATTTTCCACCCGCGTCAGGCTCAGCACGTTATTTGCCATGGCGGAAAGGCGCAGCGACTCCTCCTCAATGACCGCGAGGTATTCCTCCTTCTGCTCCTCCGCGAGGTTCCCACGGCGCAGGAGCTTTGCGAAGCCTGCGATGGAGACGATCGGCGTCTTGAATTCGTGGGAAAAATTGTTGATAAAATCGCTGCGCAGCATTTCCGTGTGCTCCAGCTCCTCCGCCGCGCGGTTGAAGCTCTTTTCCACCTGCTTAAAGGTCGGGTGCTCGGAAATCGGCTTGCCGAAATGCAGCCGCGCCTTGAAGTCGCCGTTTGCCAGCCGATCGAGCTTTTCAACGATCCGCTTGAGCGGCTTCAGGGCGATCTTGCCGATCAAAAACGCAAGAAGGCAGCCGATGACCAGACTGACATAGAAGAAAAACCGTAAAAGCTGCGGCAAGCCCACCTGCCCGCCCGTCACCGCAATCACCTTGAGCCATGCCAAGCCGTAGACAACGCCGATGGTAAGCAGCATAATGACGATGCTTGTTGCAAAGACAATGCCGGAGATCAGCAGCGCGAGTGCAAGCCGACCGGTGCGCTCTTTCTTCTTCATACCTTCTTTACCGCCTTATAGCCAAGTCCGCGAACGGCGACGATCTCAAATTCGTCCCAGCCCTCGAAGCGCTTGCGCAGACGCCCCACATGAACCGTGACGGTCTCCCAGCCTGTCTCACTGTCCGTCCCCCATATCTCATCCATGAGCTGAATACGGGTAAAAATTTGCCCGGGGTAGGACAGCAGCTTATACAGGAGCAAAAATTCCTTCTGCGGCAGCTCCTGTGTCTCGCCGTTTTTTGTGACCGTAAAGGAATTGTAGTCCAAAACGACGTCGCCGACCGTGATCCGCTGTTCGCTGACGATTTTCGCACGCCGCAGCAGGGCTTTGATACGCAGCAGGAGCTTTTCCTCGTCGATCGGCTTCGTGATGTAGTCGTCGGTTCCCACAAGGAAGCCCTTTTTCTCATCCGCGGGCAGGTGCTTTGCCGTTACCATCAGAATGGGCAATGCGCTGTCCGTCTCCCGAACGAGCCGCGTGAACTCATAGCCGTCCATCTTCGGCATCATAATGTCCAGCACGACCAAATCGATATGCTCCCGGTCCAGGACCGCCAGCGCTTCCTCGCCGTCGTTTGCCGTGGTGACGGTGTAATTGGCGTCCTCCAGCACGGCGCGGAGCAGCATTCGGGTATGCTTGTCGTCGTCCGCAACGAGAATGTGAAACATGATTATCCTCCTCGGCTCAGGTATTTTCCGTAGAATACCGCCGCAAGATGAACTGAAAATAAACTTGCCCTTTTTCTCCATTTTACAGGAGCAGCCCCGCCGTGTCAATGCCGCCCTCCCTCACAGAGATGTAAAAAACGACCGCCGATGTGAAAAACATCGGCAGCCGTTTTTGCGGAATCTACTCGATCAGTCCGCTTTCCTTCATCAGAAGCTCAATATCGGTACCCTTGGTCTTTTTCAGGATGAGCCTGAACAGCTCCTTCTCGGCAAAGGAGAGCTTCGCCTCACTGAGCGGCTTCTTGTCGATCGCGTAGTAGCAGGCGCGCAGAATTTCGCGCACGTCATACTTGCTGCCCCAGACCTCCGGCACACCGCGGTCGATGTTCAGCAGCGTGTAGACCGACTCCATACCGGTTCGCATGGAATACTCTGTGGTGAAGATGGTGTCGCGCGGCGTCTCGGCGAACTGACCGATGAAGGCGAAGTTCACTGCACCGTCGGGGACGACCTTCGGACGGTCGGATTCCTTACGAGGCTGGAAGAAGGCGTTGATATACGGCATGAAGCAGGTCGTGGTGTTGCAGGCATCGTGCGCCAGCGCATCGATCTTTTCGGTCGGTACGCCGATGTGGTACAGCCACTCGCGGCAGACCTCCTCGCCGGTGCAGTCCCGCATGGCTTTCTTCACATAGTTGCCTTCCTTGTCGGTATTCAGCGAATACAGCCATACGAGCACCATGTTCTTATCCTGCGACTTAAACTGCGGCTGGCGGTTGATCGTCCACGAGAGGTACCAGTTGTCTACACTGTCCTTGACGGTGACGATGCCGCCGGTTGTTACCTTGCCGGAGCGGGGATCGCGCTTGCAGACATTCATGATGTGCCGAATCACTTCTTCGTCGGACGTGGCGACCGTGGCGCTCATCCAGTTGGTCGCGTTCACGTCGGAGCAGAATTTGTCGGGGTTGCCGAACTCACCGTGCTTTGCCTGCGCAGCGATGGCTTTCCACATATCCCACGACTCGCCGAAGCCGTTTTTAACCTCGGAAAGATCGGGCGCGTGTGTCTGATCGCCGTAGCAAGAGGTGTCGGTGCAGCAGCCGTTGGTGATGAACACGAGATCGTCCTCGATCAGATCGATGGTTTGCTCCTTGCCGTTCTTGACATAGACGATCTGCTTGGCGACCCTTTTGTCGCCCTCGGTTTCAATGATGACGTTCTTCACGTCCATGCCGTACTCAATGCGCACGCCGTGGGACTCCAAATATTTCACCAGCGGCAGGATCATGCTCTCGTACTGATTGTACTTTGTGAAGCGCAGGGCGCTGAAATCGGGCAGCCCGTCGATGTGATGGACATAGCGGCAGAGGTAGCGCTTCATTTCAAGGGCGCTTGACCAGCGCTGGAAGGCGAACATCGTCTGCCAGTAAAGCCAGAAGTTCGTGCTCCAAAAGGATTCGGGCAGAACGTCGGAGATTTTCTTGTCCTCCAAGTCCTTCTCCGGTGTCAGGAACAGCTTGGACAGCGCCAGCGCGGAGTCCTTGTCCAGCTTGAACTGCTTATCGGTGTGAGCATCCTCGCCGCGATTGACCGTCGCGCGGCAGAGAGAGTAGTTCGGGTCGTGCTTATTGAGCCAATAGTATTCGTCCAAGACGGATACGTTGGGCGTTTCGATGGACGGAACATCGCGGAAGGTGTCCCACATGATTTCAAAGTGGTTGTCCATCTCTCGACCGCCCCGCATGAAGAAGCCCTTGGTAACGTCCTTCCTGCCGTCACAGCTTCCGCCTGCAAGCTCCAGTTTTTCCAGCAGATGGATATGCTTGCCCTTCATCTGTCCGTCGCGGACGAGATAAAATGCCGCCGTCAGTCCGGCAAGCCCCGTGCCGATGATATACGCCGATTTTTTGTCCACATCCTTCGGCTTTTCGGGATGGGCAAAGGCCTCATAGGTTCCTGCTGCGTAATACATAACGAATACCTCCTGTGTTTTTCTGTTTGTGCCTTCAGTATACCCGTTCCCGAACGGTTTACAATAGACAAAAAAAGCTCCGTGATCAAAGTCTTATCACGGAGCCTGAAGGTGTTCAAATTTTTATCAAATGCGGCGAATTGATAAAATCAGAGGCAAAAACGGGACAGCGCCTCGGACATCGAGCCTCGAATCAGCTTGGCGAGTCGGTCCACGAGCGGCTGCGGGTCCATCTGCATATCCTCCTTGATCCAGTCGAGCATCAAGCCGATGAAGATGTACGAATAGATCTGTGCAATGAATTGCTTATCCTCGTCCCGAACCGTCCTTTCGCCGACCTCCTCGTCGATCACGCTCAGCACCAACCGATCCACGAGGGGCTGCAAATATTTTTCGACCTGTTCCCTGTGGACACAGCGATAGACGTTCAGGATAAACGGTTTGTTTTCCTGTACCGCTTCAAAGATTTGCAGCAGTCCCTGCTGCCATGTCTCGTAGGTCTTTTTCTCGTCGAGCGCCCGCCGCGCGTCCTCAAGGCAGGACCATTCCACAAGATCGTAAATATCCTTGAAATGGTAGTAGAAGGTCATGCGGCTAATGCCGCAATCGTCCGCAATGTCGCCCACGGTGATTTTCGTGAGCGGCTTTTTCAGCAGCAAATTTTTCAGCGACTGCTCCAAGGCGCGCTTTGTGATCTGTGACATGGCGACGCTCCTTTCCGATACCATCCTAATGATATTATAGCATAATCACGGTGCCCGATTGTAAACAGAAAGAAAATTTTAGCATGAAAAAAACGGACAGTTTCGTTTCAGTTTAGAAAAGGAAAATATACTATACGGTAAAGAAAAAAAGGAGTTGGCTTCATATGAAAGAAGTGAAATCGCCGAAAAAACCCCTGATCTATTACTACGGCATCGTCTTATTGGCTATTTTGGTTTTCAACATGGTCATCTCGCCGCTGCTTGCGGGCGCCAGAGTGAAGGAGGTCGATTACGGCGCCTTTATGAAGATGATCGAGGAGAAGAATATCGGCAGCGTAGAGGTTGACGATTCCGAGATCGTGTTCACCGACAAGGACAACACCCAAATCTATAAGACGGGCGAAATGAACGACCCGACCCTGACTGAGCGGCTGTACGAGTCGGGAGCGACCTTCACGCGGGATATTGAAAAGGGGATGTCGCCGCTGCTCAGCTTTTTCCTGACCTTTATTCTGCCGATTTTGATTTTCGCCGCCCTCGGACAGTATATGGCAAAGAAAATGATGTCTCAGGCAGGCGGTCCGAATGCGCTGGCGTTCGGAATGGGAAAAAGCAACGCCAAGGTCTATGTACCGTCCACGGACGGTATCCGCTTTGCCGATGTTGCGGGTGAGGATGAAGCAAAGGAGAATTTGGCGGAAATTGTAGACTATCTGCACAATCCCCAAAAGTATTCCGACGTCGGCGCCTCCATGCCCAAGGGCGTGCTGCTCGTCGGCCCTCCGGGCACCGGCAAGACCATGCTGGCAAAGGCGGTCGCGGGTGAGGCGGGCGTGCCGTTTTTCTCCATGTCCGGCTCGGAATTTGTCGAGATGTTCGTCGGCATGGGCGCATCAAAGGTGCGCGACCTGTTTGCACAAGCAAAGGAAAAGGCGCCCTGCATCGTCTTTATCGACGAGATCGACGCCATCGGCAAAAAGCGTGACGGTCAGCTCGGCGGCAACGATGAGCGTGAGCAGACGCTCAACCAGCTTCTGACCGAGATGGACGGCTTTGAAGGCAACAACGGCGTCATTATTCTGGCTGCGACCAACCGTCCGGAATCCCTCGACCCCGCACTGACCCGTCCCGGCCGTTTCGACCGCCGTGTACCTGTGGAGCTGCCCGACCTTGCAGGTCGTGAAGCCATCCTCAAGGTTCATGCGAAGAAAATCAAAACGGCGGACAATGTGGACTTCCACACCATCGCCCGCATGGCCTCCGGCACCTCCGGCGCAGAGCTTGCCAACATCATCAACGAGGCGGCGCTCCGTGCCGTGCGCAGCGGGCGTACCGTGGTGGAGCAGGCGGACCTTGAGGAGAGTATCGAGGTCGTTATCGCCGGCTATCAGAAGAAAAACGCCATTATGACCGATGCGGAAAAGAAGGTTGTCGCCTACCATGAGATCGGCCACGCACTGGTCGCGGCGCTGCAAACCGCCTCCGCTCCGGTGCAGAAGATCACCATTATCCCCCGCACCTCCGGCGCACTGGGCTACACCATGCAGGTCGAGCAGAACGACAAGGTCCTGATGACCAAGGAGGAGCTGGAAAACAAGATCGCTACGCTGACCGGTGGACGGGCAGCGGAGGAGATCGTCTTCGGACAGATCACCACCGGCGCCTCCAACGACATCGAGCAGGCGACGAAGCTCGCCCGCGCCATGATTACCCGTTACGGCATGACCGATGAATTTGACATGGTCGCAATGGAGACCGTGACGAATCAGTACCTCGGCGGCGACACCTCGCTTGCCTGCTCCGCCGACACGCAGAAGGAAATTGACAGGAAGGTCGTTGAGACCGTCAAAAAGCAGCACGAAAAAGCCCGCCGCCTGCTTGCGGACAATCGCAAGAAGCTGGACGAGCTTGCAAGCTACCTCTATGAGAAGGAAACCATTACGGGCAGCGAATTCATGACGATTTTGAACAGAAAGGACGGAAATGCGGTATGAAAAGAAAATGCGGCTTCGGCTGGAGCGAACTGATCGTCGGCTTGCTCCTGACCTTACTGGGCATTTTTACCCTGATTCGCCCCGAGCGTATGCTGACGGGAGCGGTCGTGGTTTACGGCGCGATCGCCATTGTGCTGGGCATTGAGGATATTGTGGTCTACGCCCGTCTCTCCCGCTTTACCGGTTTCGGTCCGATACTGTCGCTGATCTCCGGAATTCTGAGCGTGATGTGCGGCGTGATGGTGATCGCCAACCCCAACGTGGGCAAGTGGGCGCTGACCGTCCTGCTTCCGATCTGGTTTATCGCGCATTGCATTTCAGACCTTACCCGCACCAACCTGATCCGACTCATCGGCAATCCGTTTTATTATTACTTTTCGCTGATATTGAACATTCTTGGACTTATGCTCGGATTTGTGATGATCTTTAGTCCGGCGCTTTCCTTTGTGACGCTCCGGGCGATCTGCTATATGGTCGCGTTCTATCTGATTCTGTTCGGAATCGAAAGCATTATTGCAGCTTTTGCCCGCAGAAATTCCGACTGGTAACACGGGCGCTTGCGGTAAGGAAAGACCCCGATGAAAAAAGTGATTACCAAGAGCATAAAGGTGTTTGCCCTCCTGCTCGTGCTTTATCTGTTGATCGGGTTCCTTGTTCCGCCGATGTTCCAAAAGGGACCGATTGCGCTTGACAGCGCCGAGAAGGGCGGGGCGGAGCAGGTCCTGTGCATTGACGACAACCGCGAGGCGCTGCTTTGGCGGCTGCGGCTGATCGACGGGGCGGAACAGGAGCTTGTCCTGTCAACCTTCGACTTTCGGGTGGACAACAGCGGCAAGGATATGCTCGCGGCGTTATATCATGCCGCCAAGCGCGGCGTGGAGGTCAGAATTCTCGTGGACGGGATTGCGGGGGGCCGATATTTGCGCCGCAATGAACTGGTCGGGGCGTTGGCATCCGTGCCGAATGTGCAGATCAAGCTGTACAATCCCATCGACCTGCTGACGCCGTGGAAGCTCAATTACCGCCTGCATGACAAATATCTGATCGCGGACGGGAAACGGTACCTGTTAGGCGGAAGAAACACAAACGACCTGTTCCTCGGAGAGTATAAGGAGGAAAAAGACCGCAATATCGACCGCGAGATTCTGGTTTGCGCCGAGGGAGAGAACAGCTCGACCGAAGCGCTGCGGGCATATTTCGCGGAGATGTGGGAGCTGCCCTGTAACGAGGCGATCGGCGGCAGTCGAAAAGACCGCGAAACGGCGCTGCAAACGCTTCAGACCCGTTACGCGGCGCTGCGGGAGACGTATCCCGAGGCATATCTGCCGTCGGAGCGGGAAACGGAGCGGGAAAATGAGATGATAAAAGCCGAAAGCGTCGTCCTGCTCTCCGATCCGATCTCGCCGAAGAACAAAGCGCCCGTGCTTTGGCAGCGACTCAGTGACATAATGGAGCGCGGCGAACGCATTTTGATCGAGACGCCTTACATTATCTGTAACGACGGGATGTACGAAACGCTGACGGACCTCTGCGCGGGCGGTCGGCAGCTTCAGATCATGACCAACGCCGCGGAAAGCGGAGCAAACCCCTTCGGCTGCACGGATTATCTGAACGAGAAGCACAATATACTTGCGACCGGCAGCGAGATTTTTGAAGTCTCCTGCGGACAGTCCCTGCATACAAAGACGATTTTGGTGGACGACCGGATCAGCATTGTCGGGTCCTACAATTTTGACATCAGAAGCACCTATCTGGACACGGAGCTTATGCTGGTGATCGACAGCCCCGCGCTGAATCAGAGCCTGCGGGAGGATGCGGCGGTCAGGGCGGCACAGAGCAGACATACCCTGCCAGACGGGAGGGAAAGCAAGGGACCGAGCTTTCGGGGGGAAATGCCGCTATATAAGAAGGTCGGCTATTTCGTCCTGCGGCTCTTTATCGGACTGTTCCGCCATTTGCTGTAAGGAGCCGGAAAAAGGAACAAAATCATCGCGCGGAGTCTTGCAGACTTGAGAAAAAAGCTGTATACTGCGTTTGACGGAGTTAAATGCGAGGAAGTGATTGTATGAGCGTACGGACGGCGGCAAGCGGAAAATCTGCATGGCGAGGATACGAGTATTACTGTGGCGACAAGGTTAGATCGGTTATAAAATTGGACGACACCCATTACGGCGGCGCAGTTGTCGGAAGCGCTGCGGAGCCGTATAACGTTGTGATTGATCTTGAACATCCAAGGCGTTCCGACTGCGACTGTCCGTTTGCCGACGGACGCAGAGTGTGCAAGCATATGGTTGCGCTGTTCTTCGCGGCATTTCCGGAAGAAGCAACGCAGTACAAGGCGGAAATCGATTCCGCTGCCGATGAGGAGGAACGATACAGGGAAGAACTGACGGAACGTATTGAACGGTATTTGAACAAGCTCACAAAGGCGGAGCTTCGGGAATTGCTTTTGTCGTTGATTTGCGAGCTTCCGGAATATGAGCTTGACCGCTTCACGGACGATTATTATGCAGATGCAGACGAATACTCCGACGAGGATGAGAATTACGACGATTACGATTAATCCATTCACAAAGCCATAACAAGACCTCTCTTTTGGCGGCTGCTTAAACCGCAGCACCGAAAGAGAGGTTTCCGTTTGCTCAATCTGATTTGACCGCTTCGGTGACGGACCTCGTTCGGGGCAAGCTCGCTTCCGAGAAGGACACGGAGCACGAGGTCGGGCGTGGGATGCCCGACCTCGTGATTATTACTGTTGCGGTCAGACCGAGAGGCGCAGGCGCGGTTCGCGGAAGAAGGTATTCAGGACGAAAAGCGCCGCGCCCAATGCAGAGTCCGCCTCCTTCTTCTGATCGGTGATCATTGTGATCGGTCGCTGCAAATAGCTGGAGCAGTAGAAATTCACGGCGTTGCAGATGCTGCGGACGAACACATGGTCGCTTGCGCAGTGCAGGTCGTCAACGATGATGGTGGAAATATCCAGCGTCTTGACACAGTTTGCGAGCGCGACGCCGAGGTAGGTTCCGGCGGTTTGCAGGATTTCGACGGCGGTACGGTCGCCCTCGGAGGCAAGCGCCAGAATACGGTCGAAGTCTACGTCGGGACCGCAGTTTTCCGCCTGATGATATTTATTGACGATCGCCATTTTGGAGGCGAAGGTCTCCAAACAGCCGCGCTTGCCGCAGACACACAGATCGCCGTTGATGTCCATGGTGGTGTGACCGATGTAGCCGGAGTTGCCGAGGCAGCCCTCCTCCAAGCGCCCGTTGCGGACGATCGCCATGCCGATGCCGGTACGGTAGGCGATGTAGAGGAAGTCCTTGTCCAGCTCGGGAAGGCTCGACTGCGCCGCCAGCGCCAAAAGGTGCGCGTCGTTGCGGACGTAGATCGGGACGTCGCAGTATTGACTCAGAATGGTGCGCAGCGGCGTCTCGTTCCAGCCGTTGATACGCGAGATGATGCCGGACATATTGCGGTGCATATCGACCGTGCCGGGGATGCCGAGCCCGATACCGATAATGTTCTCCCACGTCAGCTCCAGCGCCTCCAGCGCGGCGCCGATATTGGCGATCAGCAGGTCGATGACCTCCGTTTTGTCCATGCCGAACGGGCAGGACCAGCGTGTGGAATAGCGGATTGCACCGGAAAGATCGGTGATCGCAAGGTGCATCGGCGGAAACTCAAAGTCGATGCCGATGGCAAAATGGTGCGTGGTATCAATGGCATAAAGCGCGGGCTGACGACCGACGGTTGCCTCGGCGAAACCGACGCGGCGGATGACGTTATCCGACAGCAGTCCGTCCAAAATGCTCAGAACGGTGGGTCGGCTCAGGCGGGTACTATGGATGATCTCCTCGATCGTCAGCGCCTCTGACTTGCGCATTAGGTCCAGAACCAGACAGCGGTTGGCGGATTTTATGGTGTGGGTGGTGTTGATGCCGCTTTGCATTGCCGCACCCCTTTCTCCTATTTTAACAACAATCTTATTATATCAATATGGTTACTGTATTGCAAGCCCGAGAAACGAGAAAAACACAAAGAAAAGCAGGGGGAAAACGAGGGGCTTCTCCGATTTTGTATAGATGGATGACAAAAAAGACGCGAAATCAGCGGTAAAAGGGCGCAGCGAGGGGGAGAGGAGCGGGAAGAAGTGCGGGACACTTCGCGGGAACGGGCGGTGGGTGCGTCAAAGAAGTGTCTGCACCGAGCAGAAAATCAGGAACGCCCTCGCCAAGGCGGAGCTTTTTGTGAAAAGTAGACAAAAATCGTGCCGATATTTTTACAAACAAGATTTGCAAAACACATTGACAAAATAAAAACACGGGGATATAATGAAATCAACAAAGCCGATGCGTTTGCACGGCAGAGAAGGATGGACCACGGATGGAAAAGCTCTACTTCGGCGTTGAGATCGGCGGGACAAAGCAGCAGGTTGCTGTCTGCAACGACCGCGGCGAGATCGTTGAGATGCTCAGCGAAAAGGTTGAACTGAAAAACGGTGCAGCCGACATTCTCGCGTGGCTGAAGCGGAGCATCACGCGGCTGCAGGAGCGTTACCCGCAGGTACAGGCGATCGGCGTCGGCTTCGGCGGACCGCTCGAGACGCGGACGGGCAGAGTACTGATCTCCGTGCAGGTCCCGGGCTGGAAGGATTTTGAGCTGAAAACGTGGTTTGAGGCGACCTTCGGACTTCCTGCGACGGTCGTTGTAGACACCGTTGCCGGCGGCTATGCGGAGCTGAAGCTCGGCAGCGGACGGCAGAGCGACAAGTTCTTTTACACCAATATCGGAACGGGCATCGGCGGTGCGCTGTTTATCGACGGCAAAACGTGGGACGGCATCGGCTACGGCGCTGCGTTTCTCGGCAACACCTATACGGCGGACTGGACGGCGGACGTTGCCGGAGCGGTCGATCGCATTGAGGCGCTTTGCAGCGGCACGGCGATCGAGCGGCGGCTGCGGTCAAAGGGCTATGTTCCGCAGAGCTCGCTGCTGCAAACGCTGTGTGACGGCGACCGCACGGCGCTGTGCTGTCGGATGCTTCGGACGGCGGCGGAGCAGGGCGACCGCTTTGCGCTCGAAGAGCTGGACCGCGTGGGCTACACCTTCGGCATCGGCGTGGCGAACGTCGTGTCGCTGCTGGGGGTGGACACGGTATCCATCGGCGGCGGACTTGCCAATCTCGGCGAGTGCCTGCGGCAGCCGGTCGAAAAGTACGCCGAGCAGTACGTTTTCATCTCCGGCAAGGACCGTTTCAAGGTCGTGATCTGCTCACTGCTGGACAATAATGTTCCCGTCGGCGCGGCGCTCTACGCCCGTGACGGCTTCCGCACGGTTTGATCGATAGTCGATTATGGAACGTCCATAATTTACTATATAAATGTAACAACATAGGAGGAAAACAAATGAAAAAGCTCATCGCTCTTCTTCTGGCGATCGTGATGGTCGTCGCGCTCTTTGCCGGCTGCTCCGGCGAGACGGAAAAGCCCACCGATCCGGCAACCGATGAACCCGTATCCGACAACGGCAACCAGACCACCGGAGAGAAGACGGAAATCAATGTCGGCTTCTCCTTTGCAACGCAGGAGGGCAGCTTCTGGCAGGCAATCCAGATCCTGACCGACCAGGCGGCGAAGGACTACTACGACGCACACGGCGTGAAGATCAACATTACCTACACCGTTGCGGACAATGACGCAGGCAAGCAGCAGAGCGACATCAAGGACCTGATCGCCTCCAAGCCCGACGTGATCGTCATTGCGCCGATGGACTCCACCGCGATCCTTTCCAGCATCAAGGAATGCCACGACGCAGGCATCCCTGTGATCACCACCTCCCGTCAGGAGAATCCCGAGGCGACCGGCGACCAGCGTGCCGATGTCTTTGTCGGTCTTGACACCACCGACCAGGCTTATACCACCGGCATCACCACCATTCAGAAGATGATCGACGACGGCTACAAGCCCGAGGACATCCATCCCATCAACATGATCGGCGACCTCGCCGACGAGAACGCGGTCAACCGCTCCAACGGCTTCAAAAAGGCCTGCGAGGAAATGGGCGTTACCGTCCTGCAGGACATCCCCTTCGAGTGGGACACCACGAAGTGCCTGAACCTCCTGTCTGCGGCACTGGTCGCACATCCCGAGACGAACTGCATCTTCATCCCCAGTGACTCCCACCTTGCTTCCGCACAGGCTGCGATGGAGCAGAACAAGATGTGGCACAAGTACGGCGAGGAAGGCTATGTCTACCTCTGCTCGCAGGACGGCTCTATCGAGGGTCTGCCCTATGTGCGCGACGGCTACTGCATCGCTACCACCAGCTATGACCACTGGCCCGTTTCTCAGAAGGTCGTTGAGGAAATTGTCCTGCTCGCCAACGGCGGCACTCCCGAGAACGCCGTCGAGATGATGTCCGGTCGTGTCGTCACGCCGGAGAACATTGATACCCTCGAAAACCTTTGGGGCATCATGCTGGCAAATTGAGCGATTGAACCGGAGACTTTGAACCCCCTTCGTACTGAAACAAATAGCACCGCAGGCATTTTCGTCTGCGGTGCGCTGTAAGGTGATGACTAATGCAAATCAATAAAATGAAAGCGATCTCACTGAAAAGCAGAAAAGCACGTTCTGCACTTAGCGTTGCAGGCGTTTTCACGGTGCTGCTGGTGCTGCTGGCGTTTTTCGTGCCGCAGTTTTACAGTGTGACGAATTTCTCCAACATTTTGGAGCAGTGCTCGACGATCGGAATCCTCGCCGTCGGCATTTCCTTCGTTCTGGTCGGCGGCGGAATGGATATTTCGCTGGCGTCCAACCTCTGCTGCTCGGCGGTGCTCGGCGGCATTGTGATGAAAAACACGGGGAGTATCCCGCTCGGGATCGTTGTGATCTTTGCAACGGCGCTGGCGTTCGGCGCGTTTAACGGCGTTGCGGTCGCCTACTTCAAGATGGTGCCGTTCATCGTTACGCTCTCGACACAGGTGCTCGCGGCGGGCCTCGGCGTCCTGCTCAGCTCGTCGAAGAGTATTTTCGGCATTCCCGAAGCCTTCCTAAACGCGCTGACCGTCAATATTGCGGGCTTCCCGCTTGCCATTTACGTTCTGTTCGTAATGGTGATCCTCTATTGGCTGATTCTGAACCGCTCCTCGCTCGGCAGAAAGATTTTTGCGGTCGGCTCGAACGAGAATACGGCGGTCATCTGCGGCATCAACGTTCGTCTTGTCCGCATGAGCACTTATCTGTTTTCCTCCTTCTGCTCGGCGATCGTTGCGGTGCTGCTGACGGCGCGGCTCGGCTGCGCGTCCATGCAGATGGCATCCGACAGCACCAATATGGACGTTATGTGCTCGGCAATTCTCGGCGGCGTCAGTTTGTCCGGCGGCAAGGGCAGCGTTTGGGGTGCGTTCCTCGGCGCGTGCTTCATCGTTGTGTTCAGTAATCTCGTGAATCTGATCGGTATCGGATACTATCCGTCCCTGATGATTAAGGGCGCGGTCGTCGTCCTGGTCACCTGCTGGGATGCGAACCGTTCCAAGCGCTAAGGAGGGAGCACGGATGGAAAATCAGGCTTATTTGGATATTCGGAATGTCAGCAAGACATTCCCCGGCGTAAAGGCGCTCCGAAACGTCTCGGTACTGGCGTTCCGCGGCGAGGTGCTCGGCTTGGTCGGCATCAACGGCGCCGGAAAATCGACGCTGATGAATGCGCTTTCCGGCGTGATCGGCATTGACGAGGGCGAGATTCGCGTCAACGGTGCAACCGTCCATATCAGGACGCCGGCAGATGCCGAAAAGCACGGGATTGCAACAATCCATCAGGAGTCGATTGCGTTCCGCTATATGAGCGTGGCGGAGAACCTATACATCAATCAACTGCATCAATTTGTAAAGCTCGGCAAGCTCAGCTACCGCGCAATGACAGCCCGGGCGCGGAAGGATTTGAGCGCGGTCGGCTGCAATATCGACCCCTCCGCTCCGTTTTCGGAAATTACCATCGGACAGCGGCAGATGGTCGAGATTGCCCGCGCGCTGAACGCAGGCTCCGACATCGTGCTGTTCGACGAGCCGACCTCCTCGCTGACGACACCGGAGAAGGAGATCCTCTTCACTCTGATTCGCCGACTGAAGGAGCAGGGCAAGGTCGTGATCTATATTTCGCACTTCCTCGATGAGGTGCTGCAAATCTGCGACCGTATTATCGTCATGCGGGACGGACAGGTCGTCGGCGAGCGTCTGCGCGAGGAGACCTCCATCGCAGACATTGCCGAGCAGATGGTCGGTCACAAGGTGCGGTCGCTGGAGGTGGATTTCCGTGTCCGCACCGACCGCCCCGTCGTGGCGGTCCGACATATGAGCGTGGGCGAGAAGGTCCGTGATGTCAGCCTTACCGTACACGAGGGTGAGATTCTCGGGCTTTGGGGTCTGCTCGGCTCGGGAAGAACGGAGATTGTCCGCGGTTTGCTGGGGCTGGATAAGCGCAGCGGCGGCGAGATCGATTACTACGAGGCGGACGGAACCTGCCGCCGTATCCGCGGGCGCGGCTTGCTGGACCTCTGCGGCTACATTACCGAGAGCCGTCACTTTGACGGACTTTTTCTGAAGCTTCCGGTCTATCAGAACTTCACCATGCCGCTGCTGCGGCGGTTCAGCAACAAGCTGGGGCTGCTGCAAACCAAGCGGGAGGCGGAGGGGCTGAAGCCCTACGTCGAGACGCTGGAGATCAAGCTCCCGTCCCCGGCTGCCGCTTCGGAGCAGCTCTCCGGCGGCAACCAGCAGAAGCTGCTGATTGCTCGCTGGCTGAACAAGAACGAGCGGTTCTATATTTTCGATGAGCCGACACGCGGCGTCGATGTCAACGCCAAGGCGCAGATTCACCAGCTCATTCTCGATTTGGCGAGCAAGGGCAACGCGGTGATCGTCATTTCCTCGGAGATTGAGGAGTGCATGACCCTTTCCAGCCGTATCGCAATCGTCCGCAAGGGAACGATTGTCGGCGAGGTCACGCGGGAGGCGGCTGTCGAGCACAAGCTCATGGAGCTGTGCATGGAAGAGGAGGCGGTGTAGGATGAACAAGGCGGTCTCAAGAAAGAAATTCAATCCGATCAACTACGGCGTTTATATCATCTTTGCGTTGATCTTCGTCGTATTTGCTGTCATGAGTAAGGCATTCGTCAGTCTGGGCAATCTGTCCATGCTGATTTCCAATTCCGCGTCGCTGATGGTTGTCTGCACCGGTCTGACCTTCGTTATCATTACAGGCGCACTGGACCTGTCGGTCGGTTCGACACTGCTGCTTTCGGGTATGCTGATCAATATTTTGGTCGGCAAAGGTATTGCAATCCCCGTTGCAATCTTGACAGCGGTCGCCGCCGGTACGCTCATCGGTGCGATTAACGGCATCATCGTGGCGAAGCTTCACGCAAACGCCTTCCTCGTTACCTACGGCACACAGATTGCGGTGCGTGGGCTGGCGCTGACCCTCTCGGGGAATGCTTCGGTCTTTACGGACAGCTCGCTGAAGGAATTTTTCCGCTTTGAGCTGCTCGGCTTACCGCTGTATGTTTTCATCGCCTTCCTGCTGCTGCTCGGGGCGCAGTTTGTCCTGCGCTACACGACCTACGGCAGAAAGGTCATTACCGTCGGCTGTAATGAGGCGGGCGCGGAAAAAATCGGCATCAATACAGGGTGGATCCGCATTTCCGTCTTTGCGCTGTCGGGGTTCTTCGCGGCGCTGGCGGGATTGGTCAGCGTGGCGAACGTCGGCAACTGTACGCCCTACACCGGCAGCGGCGTGGAATTCAACGGCGCGGCGGCGATCCTGATGGGCGGCACCAGCATGTACGGCGGCAAAGGCTCGGTCTTCCCGGGAACGCTCATCGGCATTTTCCTGCTGCAAACGATGGAAAACGGTCTGACTGTTCTCGGCGTCAACCCGTATTACCTGTCGCTCGTGCGCGGCGGACTGATCTTCGTCGCCATGTTTGCGGATTCCATCAAGAACAAGAGAGCTTAGGAGGCTGTTTTATGACACGCAAAGAGACTGTAAAGCGCGCCATTCACTTTCAGACCCCGGGGCGCGTGCCGAAGTTCTTCTTCAACGGCGACCTGAGCCGTTCGGACATCGTGATGGTCGTCTGCGAGGACTGGGCGATGGGACCGAATCATAACGCGGTGGAATGGGGCTTTACATGGGACATCAAGGAGGGCGAGTCCTCCCCGATGGGCGTGCCGCATTTTACGCGCATTGAGGATTTAGACCAACTCGACGACTACATCGAAAATTGCCTGCCCGACGTTGACCGCGTGGACCGCTTCCGCCGCCTGAACGATGTGGAGGTCGGCGACCGCTATCTGCTGGGCAGCACCTTCCTCAGCGGCTTTACCGTGATGATGCTCCTGCGCGGCTTTGAGAATCTGATGTGCGACCTCTACGAGGAGCCGGAGCAGGTCAGGAAGCTGGCGGAGGCGGTGTTCGGCTTTGAAAACAAGCTGATTCGCCGCATGAGCGAGTTGGGCTTTGACGGCGTCGCTCTGTTCGACGACTGGGGCACGCAGCGCTCGCTGTTTATCTCGCCGGATATGTGGCGGGAGCACTTCCTGCCGCATTACAAGAAGCAGTTCGTGCTGGCACATTCCTTGGGAATGGATGTGTTTTTCCATACCTGCGGCGCGGTGTATCCCATTATCGGCGACCTGATCGACGCGGGCGTGGATATGCTGAACCTCGGTCAGATCGGTCTGAACGAACCGGAGCGGCTCGCGCGGGAAATGAAGGGGCGCGTCTGCTTCAGCCAGCCGCTGGACTATCAGAAGACCTGCATCTCCGGCACAAAGGAGGATATTTTCGCCGAGGCGCGCTATGTCTACGAGCTGCTGGGCGACGAACGCGGCGGCTTCATCCCCGAGATTTTCGACTACGAGCTGATGGGCTGGCAGCCGGATGACCCGATGAACACCGAGTACCAAATTCAGGCGTTTGAGGTTTTGTAATAGAATCTGTTAAAAAGCTTGAAAAGCTTTTTCAGCGTGTCGAAAAACCCTTTTCGGCACGCCGGCAGACTGCGAAAAAGTTCGGAAGACAAGCAACTCACACCCGTCGGCGTACACAGGTACGGCAGGGCGTGAGTTGCGCAGTAAGTCAAAATCCTTGCGAAGCAAGCCTGTTTTTGACTATAAAGTTCGGAATTCTCCGTTTTTGCAAATCAAAACGCAGAGAACAAAACCCCATAAATTGTTAACCGATTTTGACGATTACGGACTTTTTTGACAGTCTGTAAAGGGCTGCTCCGTTTTTCGGAGCAGCCCTTTTGCCGTCTCTGTTGCAAATCCCGCCGTATTGTGGTACAATCAACATGGAATGATATGGATAACCGCTGCTTTCCTGCGAGGACTGTTATCGCAGCTGCGGTCAACCGTGGAATGGAGAAATCACTATGACCGAACTTGTAACCGAAAGAAATTTAGCGGAATATGAGAGCTTTGTCCGACACCACCCGAAGGGACATTTCGCACAGAGCAGCCTTTGGGCGAAGCAGAAGCCCGCTTGGGCGTGGAGGGCAATCGTCTGCCGCGACGACGAGGGCAGAATCCGCGGCAGCCTTGCCTTTCTGATCCGCAAAATGCCGATCGTCGGACGGAAAATGATGTATGCCTGCCGCGGACCGGTTTGCGATTTGGACGATCGAGCGACATTTGCCGAGCTGATGGCGGCGGCAAAGGCGCTGGCAGCCGAGGAAAAGGCTTACGTCATCAAGATCGACCCCGATGTTCCCTCCGATCGGACGGATTTCGTGAAAATGCTTGAGGAAAACGGCTTCCGTACGCGTCATACCGGCAAAAATTTCGAAGCCATTCAGCCGCGCTATGTGTTCCGCCTCTACCTGAACGGACGCAGCGAGGAGGAGATCATGGCGTCCTTCCATCAGAAGTGGCGCTATAACATCCGCCTTGCGGTGAAGAAGGGTGTCGAGGTCCGTATCTGCGGCAAGGAAATGGTCGCCGACTTTGCCCGCATCATGGTCGAGACGGGTCTGCGCGATAATTTTGCTACCCGTCCGCCGGAATATTTCTCCGCTATGCTGGATAACCTCGGCGAGGACTGCCGCCTCTACATGGCGTTTTACGAGGGGAAGCCCATTGCCGGCACCCTTGCCATCCACTACGGCGACAAGGTGTGGTATCTCTACGGCGCGTCGTCAAATGAATACCGCAATCTCATGCCGAACTACCTGCTCCAGTGGCGCATGATCCAGTGGGCGATCGAGACGGGCTGCCGCGTTTACGATTTCCGCGGCGTCTCGGGCGACATCTCGGAGGACAACCCGCACTACGGGCTTTACCGCTTCAAGCAGGGCTTCCACGGCGAGTTCACCGAATTTGTCGGCGAGTATGACTATGTGCAGAACCGCCTTGTGTATTTCATCGCCGAAAAGGGCAGCCTTGCCTATAAGGGGCTTGCCGCGAAGCTGTATCGGATCAAAAACAGAAAAAAGGATGCGTGAGCCATGACAACGTATATCGTCAGTCGGGATATTCTTGCGGAAAATGTCCGAAAGCTGCAAAAGCGCGCGGGCAGCGTCCCAATTTGGGCGGTCATCAAGGGCGACGGCTACGGGCTGGGCGCTTTGCCCCTTGCGGAGACGCTGCGGGAGAACGGGATCGACCGCTTCTGCGTTACCGAGGTACGGGAGGCAGAGCTGCTGCGGCAGAACGGCTTTGAAAACGAACCGATCCTCATGCTGCGCGAAACGGTGCAGCGCGAGGAGCTGGGGCGGCTGCTGGATGCGCACGTCATTTTGACCGTCGGCTCGACTGCCACGGCGAAATGCGTCAACGATATTGCCGCCACCCGCGCGGATATGGCGGAGGTCCACCTCAAGATCGACACCGGCATGGGGCGCTTCGGCTTCCTGCCCGAGCAGATCGACGAGATCATCGACCTCTACCGCACGATGCGCTGCCTGACCTTCGGCGGCATTTATACGCATTTTAACTGTGCCTTCTCCGACGAAGCTGTCACGCGGCGGGAATTCGCGGAATTTCGGGGCGTGATCGACCGCCTCCACGCCGCAGGGCTGGAGACGGGGATCGTCCATTGCTGCAATTCTGCGGCGTTTCTGCGTTTTCCCGAGATGCACTGCGACGCCGTTCGCCTCGGCTCGGCGCTGCTCGGTCGGATGCCGTTCAAAACGGAGCTGCAGCCCGTCGGCTATGTGCAGACGCAGGTCGAGATGCTTCGCACCCTCCCGACGGGGCATACCACGGGCTACGGTGCCCTTTGGCGCGCCAAGCGGGATACGCCCGTTGCCATCCTGCCCGTCGGCTGGTATCACGGCTTCAACGTGAGCTGCAAGCCCGATATGTCCCGTGCCGCCGATTGCTTGCGCAGCGGTTTGTCTGCCGTTAAGCAGCTCCTGCACCGCCGCCGCGTCACGGCGGAGATCAACGGGAAACGCTGCCCTGTCATCGGCGCGATCGGTATGCTGCACGTCGCCGTCGATGTCAGTGCCGTTCCCTGCAAGCTCGGCGACCCCGCCGTCATGCAGATCAATCCCCTGCACGTCAAGGGCATTCCCGTCCGCTTCCGCTGAGACCGCACGCAGGCACTACCATAGAACTCGTAGGGCGGGCTTCCCCAAGCCCGCCGCGTGCAGGCACTACCAATAGAACCCGTAGGGGCGGTCATTGACCGCCTGTGAACCGCACCGAAATGTAGTTTGCAGCAAAACGGGAGCTGCCATCTGCGGGCGATTGATAATCGCCCCTACGGTGTTGAACGATAGCACTTCCGTTTATCGCTTGTAGGGGGGCGTCGAGGACGCCGCCCCGCGTGCAGACAGTATCGTCAAGCGAATAATGAATCATCGGGCAGAGCCGTGGTCACGGCTCTGCCCGATTGCTATTTCAATTTCACGCTGTCGCTTATTACGCAATGTCCCGATACAGGAACGTTACGATCTGCCCTCTTGTACAGGTATCGTTCGGTGCGAAGGTCGTTGCGCTCGTGCCCTTGGTAACGTCGGCCTCCACCG
>OLSB01001516.1_pt1 | contig 22269 bp, 17 predicted proteins | sample 1672071 | NCBI WGS metagenome assembly OLSB01 (sample SAMEA3136642, study PRJEB25190) | human gut metagenome | biome: human gut; feature: human-associated habitat; material: faeces | place: Austria | collected 2013 | reverse complement strand
TGATGTCGATCAGGCGCTTGTGGGTGCGGCGCTCGAACTGCTCACGGCTGTCCTTATACTTGTGAACGGCGCGAAGGATCGTGATGACCTCTTTCTGCGTCGGCAGGGGGATGGGGCCGGAAACCTTCGCGTCGGTACGCTTGGCGGTCTCGACGATGGTCTCGGCGGCCTTGTCGATCAGCTGATGATCGTAGGCCTTGAGGCGGATGCGGATCATTTTCTTTGCTGCCATGTTTGTTCCTCCAAAACTTTCGTACTTAGGTGGTGGCTGCCACCCAGTGGTACGGTGAGAAGTTTTCATCCACCGCGCCGTGCGTATCAGACCCGAACCGAAAATAGAACCGGCTTTCTGATGGCCGGTTTTTCTTCCCGCTCCGGCGATATACGCCTCTTGCTGGCCGGGGAAACGATAAACTCTCAGCCGCCCGATTTACGGACATACTCCACGGAAGTTACCACCGTCAAACGATGCAATCTCCCGCTTCACCGCATAATACGCCCTGCTTCTTCGCACAGGCGCTTCGTTAGAATAACAAAATCCCCTCTTGTTGTCAAGAGGGGATAGACAAAAATATCAAAGTTTTTTTGGCGGTTTCTCCGAATTTTCTGGATACGGTAATTATGTCTTAGCCGCCGTCGGTGCGGACGCTGAAATGCATGAAATCGCGGCTCGACTGCCACGTTCCGCCCCAGCCCCAGCCATAAGCGGCGAACGCCTTTACAACGCTCCCACCCGCGGCGATCGAGTACGGGCTCGGCTCGGTGAGCGAACCGGCCCACTCGCTCTTTTCGGTGCCGAGCGGCCACCAGCCCTGCCCTACCGTGACCTTCACCGCGCCGTCCACGCGGTCCGCCGCGCAGTTCGCGTCGGGATTGATATCGACCGCCGCGCCCCAGGCGTGGCGCATGGTATCCGTGCAGCGCAGCCCGCCGACGGAGACGATCGGGAATTTCTCCTCGTCCTCAAATATGCGCTGGAAAATTTCGTACACGTCCGCGGCGAGGTATTTATGTACCGTAACCGTGAGCGTGCCCTGCGTTTTCGTGCCGTCCGGCTGCAGCTGCCAGACGTTCACGGTCACATCGCGCATATAGGGCGCGGCTTCCTCGATACTTGCAAAGTACGTTTTGTTCTCATCGCCGAAGAGCAGCTTGTTCAAAATGCCGCGCGGCTCGTTGTTGTTGAGCATATAACCGTTCTCGCGCGCCCAGATCATAAACGGCTGCATGCCGTTCGGCGCGTCGGCGAGACGGTAGGGGTTGCTGTCGCTGAGATCGACGGGCGAGCGGCGGGCGGGGTCGAGCAGGCGCACCATAACGGCGCTCGCCTGCGCGCGGGTGAGCTTTCGCTCGCCGCAGAAAGAGCCGTCCTCCGCCCCGGCGGTATTCTTCATGCCGTTGATGACGCCCTTGGCATACACCTGCGCCACCGCGCCGCGGTACGCTTCCGGGATATACGCCCAGTCCGGAATTTCGCGCGCCGCGCCGTTCGTCACGGCCTCGGTCTCCCCACGCACCTTGGCGAGGAAGTTTCGGATCATCACGGCCATTTCGTAGCGCGTGGTCTTTGCCTGCAGAGCGTCGAAGGTGCAGGGGATGTCCAGCCCCTCAAGCACGCCGTTTTCCGAAAGCATCGCCCAGTATTGCTCCGCCCAGTGCTTGCCGGGCAGCTCGCTTTTGTATGTCAGCGATGCGCTCGCGGCGAGCATTTTGATGAACTCGCTCCGGCGCAGATAGCCCGTCGGGCGGAACGTGCCGTCCTCAAAGCCGTTGACGATGCCCTTTTCGGTGCAGAAATCGACGTACTCCGTGTACCATTCATCCGCCGGAACGTCCGGGAACGCGGCAAACGCCGGCGCGGTGAGCGCCGGCACGAGCAGGCACGCGCACAGAAGCGCCGCAAGAATTCTCTTTCTCATAAACTTTCTCCTCCGCCGGTTCTGACAGCTTCATATGAATCAGAAATCAAAAAAGAACGGCATCATTTCCGAGAGCCTGTGGCTCACGAAGCTCCCGTCGCTCCTGGCGCAGAGCACGGTCATGTGTTTGGAAAACTCCTGCAGAAACTGGCGGCACGAGCCGCAGGGATAGCAATATTCTTTGCTGTTGCCCCAGATGGCGATGCGGACAAAGTCGCGGTGGCCGCTGCTCACAGCCTTCACCGCCGCGGTTCGCTCGGCGCAGATCGTGTCGCCGTAGGCGGCATTCTCCACGTTGCAGCCGGTGAATACCGTGCCGTCGCTGCACTCGAGCGCCGCGCCCACGGGGAATTTCGAGTACGGCACATAGGCGTATTCGGCAGCCTTTTTCGCCATGTCCATCAGTTCCTGATCGGTCATATGCGTTCGCTCCTTTTCTTCCGCAGGGAGGTCAGCCGATGTGGACCGTCCATGCAGTAATATTATGGAATATGTCGTACTGGTTGGGCGACATACCGGAGATCGTGCCGAGATGGGAGATAACGTCGCGCGTCTCAAAGCACACCGGCAGGATCACCGTGGTCGTCGTGAGAAGCTGGAGCCAGTCGCGCACGGCCTGCGCGCGGTCGTCGTCCTTTGCGCCGAGATAGGCCTCGGTGAGCCGTTCAAGCTCGCTGTTTTCCCAGCCGCCGTAGTTGAGGGTGTTGTCCTCCTCCCAGTCGCCGGAGATCAGCGTGAGGATGTTCCAGTCGCCGGTCAGGGCGACCTCGGCGAGATACATGTCCATGGGGATCTCCGGCTCCTCCTGATCCGCATCGATATAACCGGTGCGGAGCGCAGCGAGATAGTCCTTCCATGTAAGCTCGCGCAGATTGACGCTCAGGCCGATGGCTTCCATATCCTCGGCGATCTGGCGCGCCTCCTGCACCTTGGCAGCGTTGTCGGCGCAGACAGCGAAGTTGAGCTCAATATCCACCTTCATGCCGGAGAGCGCAAATTCCAGCATGCCGTCCGCGTCCAGATCGCGGCAGCCGCCGCGCTCAAGCTCGGTGAGACAGCGCGCGGGATCATAGGAAAACTGCGAGGCAATATCGGTATCGTACAGCGAGCTGTTCGGATGGATCGGGAGCACCGTCGCCACGGCGTTGCCGTCGAGCGTGTCCGATACGATTTTATCGCGATTTACGATCCAGTTCATCGCGCAGCGGTAGGCGTCGTATTGAAAGAACCGGCTTTTGCTGTTGAAGCCGATGAAGTGGAGGTTTGTGGTTGTGATTACGCGCTTTTCGTTCTTGCCGCCGTAGCCCATGTTGTAGATGCCGGTCGGGTCGTTCACGACGAGATCGACAAGGCCGCTTTCAAACTCGGTGATCAGCTCCTCCATGCCGCGGTAAGCGCGCAGCTGCACCTCGTCCAGCGGGAGGCTCTCGCTGTTCTCGTACCCGTCAAACTTCACGAGCGCCGTGCGGTCCTCGTTATACATATATGGGCCAGACCCGACAGGGACTTCGTCGCCGACAGAGCCGGCTTTGATGATCGGGATGCTCATGCGCTGCGGGAGCTGCGCGTTGTCCGCGCCCTCCGTGGCGAGATACACCTCGCCGTTAAAGGCGCTCGAATAGACGCGCCCGATCTGCATCTGCAGATTTTTGTGCTTCTCGCTCGTGAAGATGCAGGACACGGAATATGCCACGTCCTGCGCGGTGAGCGTAGAGCCGTCGTGCATCTGGATGCCGTCCTTAACGCGGAGCACCCACACGCCCGCGCTGTCCTCGTTTTTGGAGTAATACCAGTCCGAGAGGACGCGCGACGTTACGTTGAAGTTCTCATCGACCTCGAAAAGCCGGTCGTACACGAGACAGTCCACAAGCTGATTGAGCGTGCTCTGCGTCTTGACGGGATTGAGGCTTTCCTCATAGTCGAGCGAGAGGGAGAATACGCTGTCCGCGGCGTCGCCGAAGGTGAGCGTCTGGCCGGATACGGTCGCGGCGCCGTCATCCGGCGCGGGTTCCGGCGTTGCCTCCGGTCCGGCGGCGGCTTCGCCGCACGCGGCCAGGGAGAAGAGCGTCGCCGCGGCGAGCAGCAGAGCAAAAATCTTTCTGTGTTTCATAAAGCGGTACCTCAAAGCATGATGACGGACGCCTGCGTGCCGCGGCGGCCCTTTGTGGCGCGGTGCGACCAGTAAACGTCCTGCATGCACATCGTGCAGTCCGGCGATACGTCGATATACTCCGGCGCGAGGCCGAGCTGCAGGAGTCTCCGGCGGTTTGTTTCCTTGAGATCGACGAGGAATTTCCCCTCGACGCCCTCTTCCGGCAGGCACAGGCCCCCGGCGTCGCTTCCGAGAAGAGCGCGCACCGCCTCCGGCACTTCCGGGCCGGTCTCAAAGCAGCAGCGCGATATGGCCGGGCCGATCGCGGCGCGGATGTTCTCCGCCCGCGCGCCCATGTCCTCCATGCATCGGACGGCGGCGCCCATCATGTCGGCAACCGTCCCCTTCCAGCCGCTGTGCACGGCGGCGACAACGCCCGCTTTCGGATCGTGGAACAGCACCGGCACGCAGTCGGCGGTCCACACGCAGAGCGGCACGTCCTTCCGGTCGGTGATAAGCCCGTCGCAGTCCTCGGGCCGGTGCGGCAGCGGCGGCATGGCGCGCTCGGCTTCCGTCACATAGCGCAGCACCGTGCCGTGCACCTGCCGCGTGAAGCAAAAGCCCTCGGCGGGAAACTCCGCCGCCGTCCGGAAGCGCTGCCAGAGCGCGCGCACGCGCTCCTGCCGGCTCTCGCTCTCCCACTCGGGATCGGGCTTTGAGCTGAACGGGAAATCCCCGACATCTCCGAGCCGCCGCGAGAAGAGGTGCTTCGTGCCGAGCACGTCCGACGTGACCCACTGGATATTGTCTTTTTCGCAGAGTGAAAATGCCATAGCTGATTCCTTTACGGGGGATACTGAGCAGCTTGCCCCACCCCCCATATTTTTAAATAGTATCCTTACTGATTCTTGCCGCAGCAGTCCTTGTATTTCATCGGCAGGCCGTTCGGACGGAGCTTGCCGCACGGGCAGGGATCGTTCCGGCCGGGCTTTTTGACCTTTTTGACCGGCTGTCTGCGCACGGAGGCGTCGCCCCCGGCGTTCGCCACGGCGTTTTTCGTCACGCTCTTGCGCTCGACGCGCTCCTCCTTGCGGACACGGACGGTATAGATGCGGCGCACGACCTCGGCGCGGATGCCGGAGACCATCGCCTCGAACATATCGAAGCCTTCCTTTTTGTAAGCGTCGATGGGCTTGATGTTGCCGTAGCCGCGCAGACCGATGCCGCGGCGGAGATTGTCCATCGCGTCGATATGGTCCATCCAGTACTCGTCCACGACGCGCAGCATGACGACGCGCTCCAACTCGCGCATGAGCGGCGTGCCGTCCGGCATGGAGCCGAAGGCCTCCTCGCGTCTGGCGTACACGTCCGCGGCAATGGCGGCGAGCGTTTCGCTGAGCTCCTCCACCGTCATGCCGTCATGGTAGACGATCTCGCCCGGCCGTATAAAGAGACGGGTGAGCGGCGCGATGCGTTCGGCAAGATCGTCCGCGTTCTCCGGCGGGATGTTGCCGACCGTCTCGGCGATCGTGTCGCGCACCATGCCCTGAATATTCTCCCGGATGTCCTCGCCGTTGAGCACCTTGCGGCGCTGCGCATAAATGAGATTGCGCTGCACGTTCATAACGTCGTCAAATTCCAGCGTGCTCTTTCGCGCCTGGAAGTTGCGGCTCTCGACGGTCTTCTGCGCCTGCTCGAGTGCGCCGGTGAGCATCTTGTGCTCTATGGGCGTGTCCTCATCGACGCCAAGGCTCTCAAACACGCTGATGAGCCGCTCGGAGCCGTAAAGACGCATAACGTCGTCCGTCAGCGCCAGGAAAAACCGGCTCTCGCCGGGGTCGCCCTGACGGCCGCTTCGGCCGCGCAGCTGGTTATCGATACGGCGCGACTCGTGCCGCTCGGTGCCGAGGATGTACAGGCCGCCCGCGGCGCGCACCTTTTCGGCCTCCGCGCCCGTCGCGGCCTTGTGCTCGGCCAGCTTCCCGCGGAAGAGGGCGCGCGCTTCGAGGATCGTTTCGTCCTCGGTCTCGGCATAGCCGGTCGCCTCGCTGATCGTGTCCTCGTCGTACCCGGCACGGCGAAGATCGGACTTTGCCAGATACTCCGGGTTGCCGCCGAGCATGATGTCCGTGCCGCGGCCGGCCATGTTTGTGGCGATCGTCACCGCGCCGAGCTTGCCCGCCTGCGCGACGATCTCCGCTTCCTTTTCGTGGTGCTTGGCGTTGAGCACGCTGTGCGGCACGCCCTGTTTGCGCAGCAGCGAGGAAATGTACTCGCTCTTCTCAATGGAGACCGTGCCGACGAGCACGGGCTGTCCCTTGGCATAGCACGCCTTGATCTGCTCGATGATGGCGCGGTCCTTGCCCGCCTGGTTTTTATAGACAACGTCGTTCCGGTCGATGCGGATGACCGGCTTGTTCGTCGGGATCTCGACGATGTCAAGCGCGTAGATCGACTGGAACTCCTCCTGCTCGGTAAGCGCGGTGCCGGTCATGCCGGAGAGCTTGCCGTACAGACGGAAATAGTTCTGGAACGTGATCGTGGCAAGGGTCTTGTTCTCCTTCTGCACGTCCACATGCTCCTTGGCCTCGATGGCCTGATGCAGACCTTCGGAGTAGCGGCGGCCGAGCATGAGACGGCCGGTAAATTCATCGACGATGATGATCTCGCCGTCCTTGACGACATAGTCAATATCGCGCCGCATGACGCCGTGCGCCTTGAGCGCCTGGTTGATGTGGTGCGAGAGCGTGGAGTTCTCCATGTCGGCCAGATTTTCCAGGTTGAACGCCGCCTCGGCCTTGGCGATGCCGCGGGCGGTGAGCGTGGCGGTGCGCGCCTTTTCGTCGACGATGTAGTCGGCGTCGATATCGGCGGACTCCTCCTCCTTCTCGTCCACCGACGCGACGACGAGCTTTTTGAGCCGGCTGACGAAGTCGTCCGCGCGGCGGTAGAGGTCGGTGGACTCGTCGCCCTGACCGGAAATGATGAGCGGGGTGCGCGCCTCGTCGATGAGGATGGAGTCCACCTCGTCCACGATGGCGAAGGCGTGGCCGCGCTGCACCATGTCCTCCTTATAGAGCGCCATGTTGTCGCGCAGATAGTCGAACCCCATCTCGTTGTTCGTACCGTAGGTGATGTCCGCGGCGTAGGCGGCGCGGCGCTCCGCGCCGGTGAGACCGTGGACGATGAGGCCGACGCTCAGCCCCATGAAACGGTGCACCTTGCCCATCCACTCACTGTCGCGCCGGGCAAGATAGTCGTTCACGGTGACGATGTGCACGCCCTCGCCGGTGATGGCGTTCAGATACGCCGGGAGCACGGCGACGAGCGTTTTGCCTTCGCCGGTTTTCATTTCCGCGATGCGCCCCTGATGCAGCACGATGCCGCCGATGAGCTGCACGCGGAAGGGCCTCATGCCCAAAACACGGGCGCTCGCCTCGCGCACGGCGGCAAACGCCTCCGGCAGCAGGTCGTCGAGCGTTTCGCCGCTCCGGTAGCGCGCTTTGAATTCTTCGGTCTTGGCGCGCAGAGCCTCGTCGCTCAGCGCGGCATATTCCTCGCCCAGCGCCTCGATCCTGTCGACGGTCGGAAGGAGCTTTTTTACCTCCCGGTCGCTGCGGGTGCCGAACAGTTTTTCGATAATGCTCATGGTTTTGCCTTTCCTGCTCTCCGCCCTGAAGCGGAGATAGTTATACTTATTTTAGATTATACCACATTCCCTGCCGAAAAAAAAGAAAAATTTCGCTCTCTTCGGGTTTGAACTGCGGAGGGAAATGATGTATACTGTAGAATAGAATAGTATGGACTGCCGCAAAGGAGGCTTGCGTATGGAGGAGCACGGTACCGTGAAAGGCCGCCGCCGTCACATCTTTGTCTGGAAGGCGCTGCGCCCGCTCGCCAGACTCATCTGCTGGATCAAGTTCGGCTTCACGAGCGAAGTTTCGCGCGTCAGGGGGCCGTTTCTGCTCGTGAGCAACCATGTCACGAACTGGGACCCCATCCTTGTGGCGTGCAGCTTTCCGGAGCAGGCCTATTTTGTCACAAGCGAGCATCTGCTCCGCGCGGGGCTTGGCGGGAAACTCGTGGGATGGCTCCAGTCCCCCATTCCCCGCCAGAAGAGCGGGAACGCCGCGACCACCGTTCTCACGATGATGCGTTATCTCCGCCGCGGGCTGAACGTATGCGTATTCCCGGAGGGCAACCGCACATGGGACGGCGTGACGGCGGAATTTCTCCCCTCGATCGCCAAGCTCGCGCGCACGAGCGGCGCAGCGCTTGTCACCTACAAGCTCACGGGCGGATACTTTGCCAGCCCCCGCTGGGCGGGCAACTCCATCCGCCGCGGCAAAATGCACGGCCGGGCCGTGCGCGTATACTCTCCCGAGGAGCTGCGCGCGATGAGCCCGCAGGAGATCAACGGGCACATCGTTTCCGACCTTTACGAGGACGCCTACGAGCGCCAGCGGAAAAACCCCGTACGCTTTGAGGGAAAGGCCCTCGCCGAGCACCTGGAGCGGCTGCTCTTCCTCTGCCCGAAGTGCGGCAGGATGCACACGCTCCAGAGCCGGGACGATACCGTCCGGTGCTGGAAGTGCGGCTTTTCGTTCCGCTATCTGCCGACGGGCTTTCTCTCCGGGGAGGATATCCCCTTTGATAATCTCCGCGACTGGACGCGCTGGCAGAAGGGCGAGATCGTCCGCCTGTGCGACGAGGCGGAGGATAAGCCCATTTTCACCGATACCGACGTGCGCGTCGATACGGTCGTGTCCGGCAGCGGCACAAAGCTGCTCGGCCGCGGCGACATGCGTCTTTTCCGCGACAGGCTGGAGCTGCCCGGCGCTTCGCTGCCGGCCGGCGATATTACCGGCGTGTCGCTCATGGGCCCGCAGGATCTGTACATCAGCGCCGGGGACACGCACTATGTCATCCGCAGCAGCACCGTTCACTGCATGGTAAAATATCTCACGGCACTCTCGCATCTCAACGGCGGCGTGCATTACGGCGAGTAAAATAGAGGGAGAAAGATATGGGAAAGATCGGCTTTGACAACGACCAGTACGTCCGGCTCCAGTCGGAGCGCATCCGCCAGCGCATCAGCAAATTCGGCGGCAAGCTCTATCTGGAGTTCGGCGGGAAGCTCTTTGACGATTTCCACGCCTCGCGTGTTCTGCCGGGCTTCCAGCCGGACAGCAAGATCCGTATGCTCATGGAGATGAAGGCGGAGAGTGAGATTATCGTAGCCATCTCCGCGGATGACATTGAGCGCAACAAGCGCCGCGGCGATCTCGGCATCACCTACGACATGGAGGCGCTGCGCCTCATCGACGCTTTTCGCGCCTGCGGGCTGTATGTCGGCGGCGTGTGCATCACGCACTGCCGTGAGCAGGGCGCCGTGTCCCAGTTCCAGAAGCGGCTCGAAGCGCTGAACGTGCCGGTCTACCGGCACTATCTCATCCCCGACTACCCCGCCAACCTCCCGCTGATCGTATCGCCCGACGGCTTCGGCAAGAGCGATTTTATCGAAACGACCCGCCCGCTCGTCGTCGTGACCGCGCCCGGCCCCGGCAGCGGCAAAATGGCAACGTGCCTTTCCCAGCTTTACCATCACCACCAGCGCGGCGAGCGCGCCGGGTACGCGAAGTTTGAGACGTTCCCGATCTGGAATCTTCCGCTCAACCACCCGGTCAACCTTGCCTACGAAGCGGCGACCGCCGATCTGGACGATGTGAACATGATCGACCCCTTCCATCTCGAGGCCTACGGCGAGAAGGCGGTCAACTATAACCGCGACGTGGAGATCTTCCCCGTGCTCAGCGCGATTTTGACGCGCATTCTCGGTGAAAGCCCGTATAAAAGTCCCACGGACATGGGCGTCAACATGGCCGGGTACTGCCTCTGCGACGACGAGGCGTGCTGCGAGGCCTCGAAGCAGGAGATCATCCGCCGCTGGTACCACACGGCGTGCGAGGTGCGCAAGGGCATGGCCAGCCAGAACGCCCTCATGAAGCTCGAGCTTTTGATGAACCGGCTCGGCATCACGTGCAAAGACCGCCCGCCGGTCGTCCCGGCGCTCGAAAAGGCGGAGCTCAACGGCGACAAGCCCGCCATGGCGATGGAGCTGCCCGACGGACGCATCGTCACCGGCAAGACAAGCTCGCTGCTCGGCGCGTGTTCGGCGTGCATTCTCAACGCTCTTAAGGCGCTTGCCGGCATTCCCGACGACGTGCTGCTCCTCTCTCCGGAGATCATCCGGCCGCTGCAGCATCTCAAGGTCGAACATCTCGGCAACAAGAACCCGCGCCTGCACGTGAACGAGGCGCTCATCGCGCTCGCGGTGTGCGCTGTCAGCGACCCGGTCGCCTCGCAGGCGATGGAAGCGCTCAACGATCTCGCCGGAAGCGAGGCGCACGCGACCGTCATTCTCGCCCGCGCCGACGAAAATACGCTCTCCAAGCTCAAGATCAACCTCACCTGCGAGCCGAAATACGAGACGCACAAGCTCTATCACGGCTGATCGGATAAAAATTTTCCCATGCCGCGCCGGATTTTTGAAAGATTTTCTTGCGGGAACTCTTGACATCCGGCGCGGATAATGGTAAGCTCTTATAGCTTGCGGGTGTAATTCAATGGTAGAATACCAGCCTTCCAAGCTGGGTACGAGGGTCCGATTCCCTTCACCCGCTCCATTTTCCGAGGGCCTTGAATGTGCGCCAGTAGCTCAGCCGGATAGAGCAACTGCCTTCTAAGCAGTAGGCCGGGGGTTCGAGTCCCTCCTGGCGCGCCAGCGTCAAAAAAAGACTCTGAAATGCATATGGTGGGATTAGCTCAGTTGGCAGAGCACCGGATTGTGGTTCCGGGTGTCGAGGGTTCGAGCCCCTTATCCCACCCCATTGATCGGGGGATCGGGAATAACTCCCGGTCCTCCGCGTCTTTCCCACTTTGGGATGTCGCCAAGTGGTAAGGCACAGGACTTTGACTCCTGCATTCGCGCGTTCGAGCCGCGCCATCCCAGCCAATGCGGGCTGGCATTGCCGGCCCGCCGATCTGACTCAGTAGCTCAGCAGGCAGAGCAACTGCCTTTTAAGCAGTGGGTCCGGGGTTCGAATCCCCGCTGGGTCACCAAAAAGAGAAAACCCGTAATCCCAATGAGCAGGGTTGCTAAGGACAGTTATGTTTTATTAGGAACGCTGAGCATTGCGAAGGGCAAGAGAATTGAGAGAAGTTTCGGCTTCTCTCTTTTTTCTTGCCCTTTTTCTGTTTGTAGCGGTACATTCGACTATCCACCCGCCTTTGAGTACAATTATGATAATAACTTAAAGGAGGTTGCGATATGCGAGATAAGAAGTATTACATAGCACTTGATGATTTTGAGCGCAGGGTAACTGTGAACTGTCTGAATGAAATGCGCAACAACCTTATTGCTAACGGCAAGTACACCGATGCGGTGGACGAGGTTCTGCTGAAAATCATTAATGCGAAGCAAAAGAAATTCAAGGTAATCTACAAGGAGGCGTGATTATGGAAAAGATTATTTATGACGAAAAGAACGGCCTTTGGTACGAACTGCAAGGCGACTATTACATTCCTTGCTTGAAGTTGCCGAAGGAAGAACAACAGCCTATCGGCGTATGGGGACAGCGGTACTTACGGTATATCAAACAACACCGCAAAGTGTTATACCTCAATCTGCTGACAAGTGGAAAGCTGAATGCATACCTTGCAGACCTCGATAAGCAAGCAGAAGAAATGTTTTCTCGGCTTGTGAAACAGATGGCGGAGAATGAGGGCGTGACTGAACAATTCAAAGCGGATAATCAAGTGGAATGGGTTGCTCGAATGAATAACATCCGCAGCAGAGCCACAGAAATTGTGAATAATGACTTAATCTACGGATGATGAAAGGCGGTAGTGATTTGCTCACTACCGCCTTTACTAATGCAATTTATTTATCTTTTGCTTGCTGTTCTTCTCTTTCTGTCAACGACAGTTAATGTAATAACTGCACCGCCGCTGATGAAGAGAAGTGCGATCCACAATGCCATATTGCTGTTATCTCCGGTTGCAGGAGAGTTGGGATCAGCAGGCTTGTTCAGTTCTGCCAAAGCTGCCTTAGCATCGTCAAGGGACTTCTTTATATCTTCGTCAACAAGAGATTTCTCGTAGTCGGAAAGTGCATTGTAGGCATCGTCTGCTGCCTTAATTGCATCCTCGTCGTTCTTGGTGATATTCTCCGGCAGTTTGCCAATGAGTTCTTCGACTGCTTCTACATTGCCGATGACCTCAAGAGCATCGTCGATGTCGTCAATGGCATCTTGGATGTCCGTCTTATCGTCATCGGTGTAGGAATCATCCTCCAGCATTTCTTCAAGCTTTGCCTTGGAATCTTCAAGGTCGGACTTGTCCTCCGGCTTCACCTCATCGGGCTTTACAGCAGGAATTTCAGTGTAAACCACGCTGATCGTCGTGTCATCGGTGATGTTCTTGCCGTCGCTATCCCACTTACCAACATATCCGTCCTTTGCAGGAACAGCGGGAAGGGTTGCATCCTTGCCGTGTCCAACGGTTTCGGTAGAAATCGGCTCACCGTCAGCCTTGTAGGTTACAGTGTAGTTTTTGTATACGGTCACAGTATAGGTGGTCTTATTGCCTGCGTGATCTTCAACGACAACAATATGCTCTGCATTATCGGCAGGAATAAGACCGTAAGTACCTTCGGCGAAGCCCATTTCCTCTCCGTCAAGTGTTACTGCCTTGATGTCATAGAACTGCTCGTCAGATTTGATAACGGTAAGATCGCCGTAATAGGTTTTACCATTCTCAATACCTTCAAGCGTAGGTGCAATGTTGTCTAAAACAATACCGTCAGAGTTTATACACAGGGTGTTGCCGGCATTGTCGGTAACCTTAGTGTAGACAACATAGCGGTTATTGGGATCAATCTTAAATGTGCCGTTATAATCTTCCCATTCGGTGATCTGCTCAACCTCGGTTTCGCTTAATTCACCACCCGCCAAATAATACTGAATTGTATTCACTCCGCTGCCGTTATCGGCTGCGGTAATAGTAACCTCCTGCGTTTCCTTGAAGAACAGACCAAAAGTGATGTTGTTAAGGAATGTATTCCATTTGTTTGTTCCGAGTGTGATTTCTGCGGTAGGAGGAGTTATATCTGCTACGCCTTCCACAGTAATCTCAATATTTTCCTGTGCGTTCGTGATCACATACTGGTCATTGGCATCCAGTGCAACCGGCGTTCCGTTGACTTTCACCGCAAAGGCGCTTGTCTTGGAATAGCCATCTTTCAATGCAAAGGAAAGGGTTGTAGAACCGTTCCACACAAGCTCGGTATCTTCTGCTGCGATCGTATATCCCGTCTGGGTTGCAGGAACACCAACGTTCAACAATCCTCCGTCTTTGATGGTAACTTCTATGAAAGGAGAAGCGTTATAATAACCAGCCGCCTGATAACGTACATAGTATGTACCAGCAGCAAAAGTCATATTTGCGTCCGTTACCTTTATGTATTTGTCATCATCAGCAGTATATTCGGTTGCATACTCCATTGTGGTAGTAAGTCCGTTAATCTTACCATCTGCTTTGCCTTTGATTGTTTCGTCAATGCCCGAAACAACAGGGGCAGCGATATATCCTTTTACAATTCCGTATTCTACCTCAACCAAATTTCCGGATGCTGGCAGACAGTAGTTGTCATTGGAAATCAATGTGACCTTAGCGTGCCATCTGCCCGGAACAATTCCTGCGCCCTCGGTTGTTTCAACTACAGAAGTCGTCAATGTGCAAACGTCACCGTCTGCAAGACCGGTTGCTGTCGCCTGCGGCACAATAAGTTCTCCTGTGTAAGGTATAAATTCAGTTGCACCCCAGTAAATTCCAATTTCTTTTTGCTTAATTTCGTAATCTACTTGTGCTCTGCCACTGTAATTTTCCCTAAAGGTAACGGTTATTGTTTTCGTGCCTGCGTTTTTACGATCAGAAGGCCAAGTCACTGTATAATCGGTGTTTTCGGTTAATGTTTTATCTCCGATTTTCACGGTAACGGTAGGTTTTTGTTCGTTACCATCATAGGAAAACGTATCTTGGCTTAAAGTAATATTGGAAGCATCAAGGTTTTTCGGATTTACCGTAACTGAAAGATTGGGGTTTCTATACCAAGTAATTTCTCCGTTATCGGTACGCTTGGCGCCTACTGCCAAATAATAGTCATATACGCCTGCCGCAAGGTTGTCGGGTATCTCAAGTGTATCTGTATGGCTGATTACCGTATTGCCGTCGATCCACTGATATTCATAGGTGTAACCGTCTTTTGTCTCTACGGTTGCCGTGAATTTCTGACCGGTATATTCGCCATAGGTGAGGGTCAGATTTTCACTGACCGCAACTGTTGGCATTTCAGCGGGAATCTTTTCCCAGATCGCATATAAAGTGACATTCTCGCTTACAATAATCTTTTCGTCTTCAAGAACATTACCGTTTTGGGAAGTTGCCCAGCCTTTGAACTGATAGCCGTTCGGAGCGGTAAAGGGGTTAGCAGGAAGGGTATATTCTTCGCCATCCATTATCGTCTCGGAACCCTTTTCTCCCGTTCCGCCGTTGGCGTTGAAAGACACGGAGTATGCATTTTTAATTTGGAAATTCTTCGTCAGCGTATAGCCTTCCACAGTAATGGTTGCAGTAGCCGTGCCGGCATCTACATTATTGACATAGGAAATATCAGTTGGCTTATCTCCTTGCCAGTTGTCTGAATAAGTAATGGTTGCAGGGGTAATGGCTAAGCCGGTATAGATGTATACCCCATCTGCTTCCAATGTAGCCGTTGCGGTGTGATTGCTGCAGTTGTTGCAGGTTTCCGTGATGGTGTTTCCCGAAGCAGAATAGGTATAGCTGTGGGGACCAACAGCTCCGTCAACGGTCTTTGTATCGGTATATGTTTGACCGTTGGCAGTGGCGGTGGCAGTATAGGTAACCTTACCTTTTTCTAAGCAGCTTGCAGCAGTCTGTTCAACGCTTTCGATTGTGGCATCCACCGTCATCGCTGCACTGCCGTCTGTGGATGTAAACCTTGCTGTGGCAGAGGATGTACCATTCCAGCTCCAAGTCGGCTCGTTGACAGCAATACAGGTAATTTTAACAAGAGATTTATTAATATCATAATAGTTTGATTTAGCAACCGCTGCATAAAGACTAACTGAATTTCCTACTTGTGTAGGAAGTTGGTTTAAAGTTATGCTGTTTCCTCTAGGCGATACAGATAATCCTATCGCAACAGACCTGGTTGCATCTGTTCTTTTAAAATGTAAAGCTATTGTTGATGATGCGGAATTATCATTCTTTACTATTGTCACACTGGTCACAAGATTAGTAAAGTTAGAAAATTCCGCCTTATACAAATAATTGTTGTTTTGGTAATACGCCACTGCGCCATTGGAATACGTTATATAATCACCAGAGATGCCATCAGAGATGAGCGCTATCTCTTTTGCCTCGCTCGGTGTTGCAGCAAACGCCGTCATCGGCAGCAGTCCCACCACCATAACAAGTGTCAGCACAAGGCTGAGTATGCGGTTTGTTAATTGATTTTTCGTTTTCATATCGTTTCCTCCGTATAGGGATTATAGGAATCGGCTTTTGCCGTTGTTTGTTTGATCATATCGCTCACCTTGTTATCCTTTCAGCAGATCCATCAAGGCTTGCTCGTTGGTATCCTCTACATATTGCTTAAATTCGTTCAACACACGCCGTCCGAGCTTCCGAAAGTCTTTTGACAGCACACGGTCTATCTTCATTCTTCGTGTTTCTTCGGGTACATTGAAGATGCTGAGAATGTTATTCATTGCGCCTGCAATTCTTGTTTCAAGGGCAACCGTAACGCCGCTTGTGTTCAGCGTGGAATACTCGATACCGGCTACAAGGATTTCTGCTACTTCAAAATTTTCGTCCGTCCAGTTCGGACAATATTCTTTGTACACTTCTTTCGCTCTTGCGGTATCATTCTTTCTTATAATAGCAAGACATTTTGGGCTGGAGTAGGCGGACAAGTAAAAATCTCTTGCGACCTCATCTTCTTCACACATAGATGCCATTGCTGCCAATTCCAAGCAGACCGCCATTATAGAGCTGTAGCCCTCTTTGGCTTCTTCTTTCATCATTTTCCACTGGAAGTCGCAAAGCAACTCTACAAGCTCTGCCAACATATCCTCTTTCGTCCGATAATGGAATGTGAGATTTCCGGGACTCATATTCAGTTCTTTCGCAATCGCACGGACTTGTGTGTTGGTATAACCCGTTTCCAACATCTTCTTTGTCGCATAGCGTATAATTTCGAGCTTTGTAAGCTTGCTTCGATTCACTCGTGCCACTGGGCCTACCTCCTATAACAATCTATCTAAAAAAGGGTACAGTTCACCCATATAATGTACTGTTTATTATTATAGTACATGTACTAACTTTTGTCAAGAGTATATTATATATTTGGGGTAGGTTTTCATAAAAAAGTTGCAAATAAAAGTCATTAGCCCCGTTGGGAGCGCAGTAAATTCTGCATTCCCAATGGGGCTTTTTTCGTTATATCAAGTCTTTTATGGCTTCTTTTAATTTCATAAGTGCCTTTTCACATTTTTTGTGTGCGGTATTGGCAGAGCTATATTCGTGGTCAGTAGCAATGTCGGTATACATCATCGGTTTTATGGGTTTCTTCTTGGGATCTCCGTACTCGTCGAGATCATCGTAATCCATATAGAAGGTGCTATGACAATCAAAGCAGAAGCCGAGCCGTTGGGCAAGCATCATTCGCTCGGTGTATTCGAGCTTGTCATAGGCATCCCACAGACGGGCATAAAGCTCACCCTTCATATACAGCGTGTAAGTGTCAGAGGTAGTATCGGGGTGTGCTTCTTCGGTTGTTTCCGCTTCGTCATCCTCCGCATACTGCTGATATAGATCAACACGATTTTCGTTGAGCAAGCCGCCGAGTAGAATTTCTTTCGTGTCATCGGCGGTTTCGCCTAATTCTGAGGCAACTGCTTCAATAGCAGTATCGGCATAATTTCGGTCATATTTGTCCCATACCGCCATTGCTTTGCGGAGTTTTGCATATTCCGCAAGACTCTGTACCGTAAAGCCTGTCCGCATAGAACGAATATAATCAAAGATTTCTCGTTCCACATAGTATTCCTTAAAGGAAACGAAGGGAGCGCCGCCGTCGGGCGTGTATTTGCTTAGTGCTTTCAGCAGTCCCGCAATATACGCTTGCTTCAGATCAGCAAAATGCTCCTGCATAAAGAATTGCCGCATATAGCTTTGCACATTCTTATTCAGCGTTTTCTCATAATAATGAAGGAACCAAGCAAGGTAACGCTCGTCTTGCTCTTTGAGATAGGTTACGATATATTCCTGCAAATCCCACTTCGGCGGTGCCGGAATAATGCGGTACATATTCAGATCCATTTCATCAATATGTGTTTCTTTCACGGCACTCACCTCCAATCTGTGTTATTTGCCGTTTAATCGTCTGTCGGCTTCGGCGTAGAGTTCTTCACGTATCATATCCGCTTCATACTGCCCGTTGGCATAATCGGGATCAGCCTTTGCTCGTTGCATACGTTCTTTGGCAACGGCAAGGGCGGCGTTTGTGAGAATGTCGTCGTGCTTGCTCCGTTTACGTTCCATACGGAGTGCCGAGCAACGGTTTTTATAAAGTCGGATAATAGGATTGGCATCAGCATATTCCTTGCGATTAATCCTTGCAGCATATTTTCGGCAAGTGATGGCTTTGCCTTTCACTTTGAACGGTGCATATCCCGTGCAATATTTTTGTCTTGCCGCAGAGGTCATAAGGAAATACTTTTTGCAGATACCGCACTGTCTTGGATAATGCCCGTGATGTAAGCCTTCAAAGAAGTCAGTAATCACAAAACTGTAATAGCTGTCAAAATATAATCGGCGGGCAAGTGTTTCTGTTTTGCTCCGTGTGGATTTTAATATGGAGACGTATTCCGTTGTTACGGGGAACGGCACAGAGCCGAATATTTTTAATGCTATCGGGAGCAGATGTTCCTCGTCAAAACGGTCAGCTTCGTCAACACGGCCTGCAAAGGTTTTAAGTCTGTTGAAAGAATTGCGAATATCATCACTCAGCGCATCGTAAAAGCTGAGTGTGGCGTTTACCTCTGCAAGCAACTTCTCCGCACGGATAAAGAAATCTTTGTCATATTCTTTTGGCAAGTGGTGGAACATAACCTGCGCCGTATCCATTTCACCGATCTTTGCACGGCGGAAAAAATATTCGCTTATGATATTTCCGTTTTCTTCCGTGAACAATGCTTCAATTCTGTTACGCTCATCATCTGTGCCAAGCATATCAAAAGGCTTCAGCCACGGAAGTGCGGTAAATATGTTTACCATCCTTTCGCCGGCTTTAACATAGTCGGCAATATTCAAGTAACCAAGCCGCAGCATCTTTTCAAGTTGCCAATTATCCGTTGTAAAAACGGCAATGCGGGCGGCAGTATCGTTTTCATAAAACTGATTGAGCAAGTGTGCCGCAAAAGTTCCCGCAGGATAGCTCTTGCCGCCGATATGCACTCTACCGTCACGGTAATCGGCGCTGAAAAAACTGATTTTATCCATATTCCGCTGTACCTCCATACTAATTCTATCAAAAGAAGTGTCCCATAAAACTCCCTTTAGCTTATCGGGACGAAAAAAGATTTTCAAAATATTTTTCTGAATATTTTTAGTTTTCGTAAAATACACTTTTTATTATTATATCATAAAAACGCCGTAATTACAAGGTGTTCACGGTGTTACGCTTTTTATTTTCGGTGTGTTATCCTGCTTTTCCAAGAACTCGTTTTTGTGTGTATTAAAATAAGTGAGGGAGCGAAAACCTCACAAACTCAGGGCATTGCCGTCGGGAAACCGGCGGCTTTTTTGTTGCCCGAAAACGAAAGGAGGAAAGGTCTATGATGAAGATTACACCCAAGCAGGCGGAGAAGGTTCACCGTCTTGTCAGAGAACTTTGCGCAAACTGTGACGAGGACGGCAACTGCATTCTGCTTGACGATGGCGAAGCTCACCGCTGTGTGCAGCTTATCTCTATCTACGGAATTTACTGCAACTACTTCAAAGATGCGGTACTGCCCAGTGACAGAGAGCTGTACGAACAAATCAAAAAACACAACAAAACAAAGTAAGAAAAGGAGAAATGTAATTATGAGAAAATTTAATGAAATGTATGTTATCGGTATCGATCACGGGTATGGAAATATGAAAACGGCGAACTGCTGCTTTAAGACCGGACTGCTCGCATACGATGCCGAGCCGCTGTTTACGGGAGATATGCTCGCATACGACGGCAAATATTATCTGATCGGAGAAGGGCACAAGGAGTTCCTTCCCGATAAAATCCGTGACGAGGATTACTATATCCTCACCCTCGTTGCCATTGCGAAGGAACTTCAGCGTGAAAAGCTGACCGAAGCAAAGGTGATCATCGCCGCAGGCTTGCCACTAACTTGGACAAGTGGACAGAAAAAGGACTTTGCCGCTTATCTCAGCAAAAACAAAGAGGTCTGCTTCACCTATCAAAAGGTGGATTATCATATCACCGTTGAGGGTGTCCGCATCTATCCACAGGGGTACGCCGCCATTGCCGACTTTGCTACCACAATGAACGGCGTCAATATGGTTGCGGATATTGGCAACGGCACGATGAATGTTCTGTATATGATAAACGGCAGACCGCAGGCGGGAAAAATGTATACCGAGAAGTTTGGCACTTATCAGTGTACCCTTGCCGTGCGGGAAATGTTTATGCAGAAAACTCAGCGTGAGATCAACGATGCCATTATTGAGGAAGTGCTTATCACGGGTGCGGCAAACATCGCTCCCGCCGATCAGAAAATCATCCGAGCCATTGCAACGGAATATGTGAAAGATATTTTCCGCAGACTCCGTGAGCACGGTTATGACGAGGGTACGATGACATTGTATATCACCGGTGGCGGCGGTTGCCTTGTAAAGAACTTCTACAAGTTCAACGCTGACCGTGTAAAGTTCGTAGACGATATTTCCGCCGCCGCAAAGGGTTATGAGTATATGGCGGAGATTCAGCTTAAATCGGGTGCGGCGGTATGAGTGATTATCGTATCAACGTAAGATTTCACACTGATGTGCCCGCCGAAAAGAAAGCTGCCGAATATCTGCAAACTCTAAGCAAATCCCGTAATAAGTTTATCGTGGATGCCGTTATTGCCTATATGAATAAGGAAAGCACCGATAACGAAACCCTGCTTGAAAATATACGGCAGATATTTCGGGAGGAGGTTCAGACGGTGGCGGTGGTATCAGCGCCGCCTACCGCAGTAGTGGTCACGGCAGAACTGACCGAAGAACAGAAAGCAGAAAATGCTAAAAATGTCCTTGCAGATTTAGAAATGTTCGGCTGAGCCAAGATAGCCGATTTTGGCTCAAAAGAGCATTTTCACCGTTTTAACTGTGTCAAAGTGGCTCAATGCACCAAATCAAGAGAACGGTATAACTGTGAGCTTCGCTCCCTCACGGTGCAATCCACTGAGAACAGATGAATATCACCTACGGTGTGTCTTACACCGTAACAAGCAGGGACTTTGTGTGCCAAAGTCCCAATCAAAAGCCGCCCCAAGAGGCGGATTTACTCTTTGAGGGACTCCGTCCCCCAATCCCCCGGAAAGGAGAGATGATATTATGGGGAAAGATATACGAATCGCCGTGCGTGTCACGGCAAAAGAAAAAGATAAAATACAATCAAAAGCCCGAAAGTGTGGGCTAAGCACAACTGAATATGTAAAGCAAAGAGCGTTAGGGTACGAGCCGAGAGGTATTCCGCCCGACGCTCTTTTTCTTTGCCTTGAAAAGCTCGGTGAGCTTGCAGATAAAGCGAGTTCACCGGAGTTGGACAAGAAAATCAGTGATGTACTGAAAGAAATTACGGCGGCATTTCTGCTGCCGGGAAAGGGGTGATGCGACGTGGCTGTAACAGGCTTTTGGCCTATATACAAAAACCTAAAAGCAACCCTTGACTATGCTGATAATCCCGACAAGACCACTGCAAGAGAATACCTCGATGATGATTTGTATGCGGCGCTTTCTTATGCTGAAAACGATAATAAGACCGACCGTAAAGTGTATGTTGGCGGTATCAACTGCTCAAAGCAAAACGCCTATGCCGAAATGATTGCCGTACAGCGGCGGTTCGGGCTTCGTGGCAAGGTAGTTGGTTATCACGGGATACAGAGTTTTAAGACAGGCGAGGTCACACCGGAGCAAGCCTTTGAAATCGGCATGGAAACTGCAAGGAGGATGTGGTGCGACAAGTATCAGGTGCTTGTGACCGTTCACCTGAACACTGACAATGTGCATTGCCATTTCGTTGTGAATCCCGTGTCATTTAAGGACGGTACAAAATTTCAGAACAAAATCGGCGACCACAAGGAGCTGCGGAAAGTATCTGACGCAATCTGTCGGGAGCACGGTCTTTCTGTTCTTGAAAACAGTAATTTCTACGGCGGTAATAAAAAGGACTATTGGCGGCACAAGTCCGGCAAGAAAACGCATCGGGATTATCTCCGTGAAGACGTGGAATACTGCTTGACTTTTGCAACATCTCCGAGAGAGTTTGAAAATCAACTTTATGCGCTCGGTTACACGCTCGATCCCGTTCGTTTTTCTGTAAAGGCAAAGCATTGGGAGCGTTCTGTTCGACTTGATAAAATCGGTTTTTCAAAAGAAGTGATTCAAGAGCAGTTGGATGAAAATGCGATTAATAGGTTTCGCCTGTTCACCTTGGAATACCGTCCGCCGTACAGACCTAAAAAGTTTCCGCTGGAGGATGAAATGCGAAAGCTTGAGTTTTCCATTGACCACAGCTATGATGCGGCGACGGTTTTAGTGGATACGATTTTCTTTATCATCATAACGGTCATCCAAATTGCCGCCGAGCTTGCCGATGTAATACTGTTGTCGCCCGATTTAAGAGCGGCGGAAAAGGATTTGAAAGAGTTTATCGCCGATTACCGCTTTATGCAAGAGCAGGATATTCACACCGTAGCCGATTTGCAAGCAAATATCGATGAAAACAAAGCGCAGTTATCCGATTTGGAGCGTGAGCGCAAAACGCTTAGCAACCGTATCCGCCATCCGAAATTGCCGGAGGAACAAGTGAAAAATAAAGAGTGCCGCAAAGAAATTTCCAAACAAATG
>OLSB01001514.1_pt1 | contig 22284 bp, 18 predicted proteins | sample 1672071 | NCBI WGS metagenome assembly OLSB01 (sample SAMEA3136642, study PRJEB25190) | human gut metagenome | biome: human gut; feature: human-associated habitat; material: faeces | place: Austria | collected 2013 | reverse complement strand
TCTGCACGCGGTTGGCCATGTCGGTCTTCTGCTGCAGGTTGGTCTTGATGCTCTGGCGCGTCTTCTCGGCATTCTCGCGCGAGCGCTTGTTGATGAGCACCTGCTCCATGATCTTGTTGGCGGCATCTTTGTTCTCGATCAAGTAGGTCGAGAGGCGCTCCTTAAAGAATGCCGTCATGGCCTGCTGGATAAAGCGGTTGTTGATGGCCTTCTTAGTCTGGTTTTCGTAGGACGTCTGGGTGGAGAAGCAGTTGGTCACCAGCACCAGACAGTCCTGGACGTCCTGCCACTTAATGCCGCTCTCGTTTTTGTTGTACTTGCCCTGTTGCTTAATGTAGGCATCGATGGCGCTGGTCAGGGCGCTGCGGGCCGCCTTCTCCGGCGAGCCGCCGTTCTCGAGCCAGGAGGAGTTGTGGTAGTACTCCTGCATCGTGAAAGTGCGCGAGAAGCACATGCAAGCAGTGATTTTTACGTTGTAATCGGGTAGATCCTCGCGATCGCGACCGCGACGGTCGGCCTCGATAAAGAAGGGCTCGGTAAGGTAGTCGGTACCGACCTTCTCGAGCACGTAGTCCTCGATGCCCTTGGGGTAGCAGAAGTCCTCTTCGGAAAACTCGCCGTCGTCGCCCTCGATGCGCAGCCGGAAGGTCACGTTGGCGTTGACCACGGCCTGGCGGCGCATGGTCTCGCGATACCAATCGTGGGGGATGCTGATGGAGGTAAAGACCTCAAGATCGGGGCGCCACTTGATGGTGGTGCCGGTGCGGTTCTCGTCGCTGGGCTCAATCTCGAGTGCCTTCTTTTTGGCGCCGACGACCTTGCCCTTCTTAAAGTGCAGGGAGTACTTGTTGCCGTCGCGCCAAACCGTGACGTCCATGTATTCGGAGGCGTACTGGGTTGCGCACGAGCCCAGGCCGTTGGTGCCGAGCGAGAAGTCGTAGTCGCCGCCCTGGTTGTTGTTGTACTTACCGCCGGCGTAAAGCTCGCAAAAGACGAGTTCCCAGTTAAAGCGCTTCTCGGAGGGGTTCCAGTCAAGCGGGCAGCCGCGGCCGTTGTCCTCTACCTGAATGGAGCCATCGCGAAAGGCGGTAAGGGTGATGAGCTTGCCGTAGCCCTGGCGCGCCTCGTCAACGGCGTTGGACAGGATCTCGAAGGCGGCATGCGCGCAGCCGTCGAGCCCGTCCGAGCCAAAGATGACGGCAGGGCGCAGGCGTACGCGCTCCTCGTCCTTGAGCTGACGAATACTGTCGTTACCATAGTTTGCGGTGTTCTTTGCCATGCTCGCTCTCTCGATGCTCCTTTGCCGCGTTTTAGTCATATAGATAGTCAAGGTAGCATAGCCCAGCCCTTGGGCGATTCCAACCAACACGAAATCCATCGAACAATCGTTCGGAGTTCGATGAGGTTTCGTTTACTCGCACAAAACCGAGTCGGTATTGTGCGAGTAAGTTTGAATTGCGAACCGAAGTTGTAATGTCCGCATAGCGATGACGAATGAGCCGAGTCGGCGTCTCTCATAAAAGTAACTAGGAGCTAGCGGGGCCTATCCGAATTGACCTCATTGGCGGTATCGGCTTCGAGCGCCGTGCGGCGGGCGCTGTAGGCGACGAGGCCGGCGCCTGCCGCGGCGAGTGCTGCAGCGGCTGCCGTAAGGGGAGCGCATGTATCGCCCGTGCCCGCAAGCGCGCCCGCTTTTCCGGGGCGCTTGCTATTGTTGTGGTCCTTGCCGCTGCTGGAGCTGCTTCCGCCGGAGCCGCCGCCCTTGTCAGTATCGCCGCCACTCGAGCCGCCACCGTCGTCCGCCGTCATCGGTGCATCGTGAAGCCTCGTCGTATCCGCGCTGTCGCATACGCCGACCTGAACTTCTGAGCGTTCGCATGCCGCGTCGGGCACATGAAGCTCGTGCAGTACGGCACCCAGCGCCGAGTTTGCACCCGGTCGAATTTCCTCGAGCGTTACGGGATCGAGCGCCACCAGATTATGCGCCTTCGCATACAGCGTTACGCGTTTGCCCACTTCGTCGCTCCAGCTCTCGGGGATGGCGAAGCTCATGCGGAACTGCGCCGTGCAACCCGGTGCCAGCACGGCGTTGCCGTTGTCGGCTACCAGCGGGTGCGTTGCAAAACGTGCGCCCAGCGTCTCGAGCGCGTACTTCACGTGTGCCATGTCTTTGGCCGAAGCATCCTCGGCAAGCTCTGGATCGTAGATCGAAACCATGCGTGCGTTCAGTCCGAATCCGATGGATGCGCTGGAGAACGGCTGGCTGGAGCCCTCTCGGTACAGATCGATCGTGCCGGCGGCCAGCAAGGTGTTGCCGTCGTTTCGCACCGTGACCATGAAGGATTCGCCTGCTGCTCCGGGTACCACCGCGCCCGAGGTAGCGACCGCGCCCGTTGGAGTGGCACACGCCACCAAGGGCACTTCGATGCCGTGCAGCTCTGCCTCACTCTTCTCCGCGCTCACAATGTGCGTGGCGAGTGCGGAGAGCATGCCTCCCGACGTCAAAAATGTCGTTATCTGATCGACGGGATGGTCCAGCTCGCACATCACGAACGGCTCCGTGAACAGATCGCCTGCCAAGGTGCTGGCGAAGATGCGGAAGTGCTTGCCCATCACTGCTACCGGGTTGCCTTTTTCGTCGTAGGTTTGTCCCACTTTGCCATCGGTGTTCTCTACATAGAGCACGCACCTGCCGTTGTTGCTTACGTTAAACGATGCCGGGCCACAGCCTGCGGCACCCACGGGCTGCGTTGCAAATGCCGATGCGCCTCGCGTCCAAGTAATATGCTGCAGTTGCTCGTTGACGGTTGCCAAAAAGCCCGAATGTTGTGGCCATGGCACCGCATGAGGTACCGTGGCGTCTGGTGACATAACGTCCCAGCACGCAATGGACTGGCCGATCACGGCGTACGATGCGCAGCCGCAACCGTCTGCGGTCTCGTACGCAACGGACACCACCATTTTGCCGTTGATATTCTCGGGCTCGCCCAGCTCGATACTCGACGGTGCTTGCGGAAAGCGGAGGACCTGACGGAACGTGAGACTGTCGCCCAAATCATCCGACCACAAGGTAAAGCATTCCAGCGCAACCTCGGCCTCGCTGCCGAGCGCCTTTTCTGCGGTGGTTCCGCGGCGGTGGAGGTAGGCACCCGACAGGCGCCCGTCGACGATCGTCTTGCCCACCGTGATACGCGGGCACTGCAGACAATGGTAGCCATCCTCCTGAAGGCGGCCGCGCGAGATGCTGCGCCACGACGTATACGACACCACGCGAACTTCGCTATTACTTATGCGCAGGCGCACGACGGACAGTATGCCGGCTGTGCTTGCCGTATCGAAAAGGGTGTTGTCACCGGCGGGGCGCTCGCCCGAGATCAGCAGCACGTAGGCGTCCTGGTTTCCTCTTCCGTCCGTATATTCCACCACGTCGAAGTCGTAATCGAATATGCCGTCGCGCTCCACGTCGCCCTCGCCAAACCCAAGGGGAAAGTCCACGGGAGTGGGAGCGGACCACGTGCCGTTTGCCTTTGTGTGCACCACCAGGCGCGAGCGGCCATTGTCGCCGTAGCGCACCGAGGCGATACGGAACTGGCATTCTACGCCGGCAATCATTGCCAGCTTCATGTGAGCTTCGCTGAGCACGCCAGTAAACAGCACGTTGTCGCTCGAGGGTTTTATGCCGCCACGCTCGTCCTCCGATACACCAGCAGAATTGGCGTTGGGGTCCGCAACGGCGTTCGTCGCCTGCCCGATATAGGTGTAGTCATACATCGGCGCGGCGTTTTCGTCGTTCTCTATCAGTGTATGGACGAAATGCTCGATCTGTCCCGTGTCGTCGCTTTCTGCATCCGCCTCGAGCTCAATGCGCGTGACCGCTTGATCCCAATCGCGCACGACAGGCGCGACGTTTACGGCAGTGGCCTTAACCTCGGCGCGTGCGAGCAGCTCGGCGTTGGTGACGATGGTGGCCGATGCGATAAATTGCGGCACGCCGCCTGCCTCGGCGTTGCCGGCCGTGCCGAAGCGGGCATCCAACGTGTAAGGCGTATCTCCACCCAATGCGAGCTCAGAGCGCTGGAGCACATACTGGTTGCCATTGTTCACCGACATATTCCACGAATCGAGGAGTGTGGGCCACGACCCCGACCAAGCCTTGGTGGTCCACTTGAACATTACGAACTGGAGTATCACATCGACATCGACGTCTGCACCTACGCGCAGTCGCGGAAGCTGGTGTCCATCTGCCTTCTCGTACCCAATGAACAGCGTGAGGGATGCGGCGCCGCGCACGGCAGACGAAGCGACACCTGCAACGCCGGCGCCAAAGGTGATGGCAAGCCCGATCTGGATGGTGAACGAGCCCGAGGTGTTTGAATAGTCGAGCGAAATGTTTTTAAAAAACGCCGCGCCGCTGCCGTGCGTGTGGGCACCCACGGCGAGCGCCAGCTTCGCCAGCACCCAGGGGTTGACGTTTAGGAAAAACGGCACCGGTCCTAGGGTAAACTGCTCGGTCCAATTGAGGTCGGTTCTTACCTGGAAGAGGGCCTTAATATTGCCAAATGCGGGGTCGTTGTTGTCACCCCAGGTTTTGCCCACCCAGTCGCAGGCGAGCGATCCGTACAGCTGTGTGGCGATATCCATCGTAAAACGCGGCGTGCAGTGGTGACGAAGCAGCTTAGTGTTCCTTGGATCGGTGCCCGAACCGGCACTCATACTTTTGTACTGATTCCACTTCCCCTCCATCTCGTCGAGGTAGCGGTTTGCCTGCTTGGCGCCCGACTCGCGCGGTGACTTCTTCCAGTATTCCGGATCCGGATTGCCCGAATCGTTCCTGTAGCCGACCGGTTTGTATCCTCCGCCAAACAGCACGTATCCGGCAAAAGAGAAATCGAACAAAATGGGGAACGAGGGCATCCAGCACGTGAACTTATTGCCGCCGATGCCGGGAAACGCCGCCGGGAAATCAAACGGAGTAATCTCTTGGGCCATGGTGGTGGGGACGATAGTGGTCGAGCCCGATTCTGCCTTTGCGGCCGGCGCGGTGACAACGGCCATGGGGGAGGAGAGTGTATAGGTCTTGCCCTGATAGTCGAGGACAAAGCGCAGCTTGCATCCTTCCTCCAGAAGGCCCGAAGCTGCATCGAGGAACGTGTCTTCGAGTGTGAACGTTGCCAGATTATCCGAACCCGATGCACTGGCCTTGACTTGGCCAATTTGCGTGACGGTTTCGGATGAGCTGCTCGTGGCGGGCATTACCTTGTTGATGCACAGCGTTGCCTGTCCACCCTGTGGCAGATGTGCCTGCACGGTAAAGGTGTGCGTGTCGGGTTGGTCGTTTCCGGCGTCGTCCTTCGGCAGTGCCATGAACGTGGCGTCGGCGTACTGGATGTCCCACTCGTCGAACGTAAGCTGGCGAAAGTACGGCTCACCGTCGGAAAGCGGACGTGTGGGCGCGGTAATGGCGGTGCCGCCCTGGATGCGCGTGAGGGGGATCTCGACATCACGGTAGCCCGCCATGCTGATGGAGATGCCACCGTTAAAGTCGTACGCGTCGAGAAGCGTTGCCTCGTCCACGTAGCCTTCCGAAAGCGGCGCGACCTCAAAGATGGCCGTGCCCTCGTCGTCGGTAGTGGCGGAGAGTTGCTTGCCCGCGGCATAACGCGACGCGAGCGTGACCTGGGCTCCTTTGATGGGCATATTCTTGTTAGCGACGTCGACCACGACCACACCAAACATGGTGCGCGAGAGTACGAGCACCTTGAAGGGGTCTTCTTCGTCGGCATAGGCCTCGGTGGGGGCGAATGGCAGTATGAAGGCGTTTGCGCTGCTCGGCACGCGAGGCAGCATGATGCCTGCCAGCGAGGATGCTCCGGCGATAAGCAGCGAACGACGATCAAGCATTTTGGGCTCCCATCCCGCAAATATCGGAGGAAATAATCCTATTTTGCGAGAAGGTGCCCCGTGGCGGTAGTGCCGTTCAAGGGTCAAAATGTCCAAATTGATCGAGCGAAGCGCCGGGTTCCGGAACGCGTTCGATGCGCTTGGCAGCCCGGTCGCTAACGCAACATATGCGCGACCAGCTCGGCGCGAGTTCCGATACCAAGCTTGGCATACACTCCTGATAGGCGGTTTTTAACAGTGCCCGGCGATACTTCCATGTGGCGTGCGATTTCGGCGTTGGTCCATCCGCGGCAGGCGAGCATGGCCATGGTGAACTCCGTGGTCGTTAAATCGTCGGCCACGTCCTCGCCCGAATCGGGGTTGTGGATGCGCCGCCAGCCGTAGCTGAATCGATACGTCATCTCGATGATGCGTGCGAAATCGTCAGGGTATTGCGCTTTTAGGCACGCCTCGATGAGCCCCTGTAAAAGGCCGTGGTGCGCGCCAATGAGCTCGATAAGGCCGTCGGGGCGCGCAATGTCCCAAGCGGCTCCGAAATGTGCCTTTGCGGCGTCGATGTCCTTGAGGCTCATGCATGCCATGGAAGCCGCCAGGTGCAGGAACAGTTCCGAGATGGGATAGCTTCCCTGTTTCATGATCAGGGCATTTTCCACCATGCCCAGGCTGCGGCCATATTCGCCGCGCAGATACAAGGCGTGCGCCATCACGTAGCTGGCGAACAGGCGCAGGCCTTCGGGCAAATGCGCCGCAAGCGGATAAAACTCTTCGGCGGAATACGGGGAAGGCAAGTGCAGCAGGACGCTCGCGGCCGAGGCGAACAGGATGTGCATGGCGTGGACGGCAGGCGATTCCTCGTCGGCCGGCGTATCGAGGATGCCAGTAAGGCACCGGCGGGCATCGGCGATACGGTTGAGCGACAGACTGGCGTATCCGCAGATAAAGCATGCGGAATAGCGCAGTGCGGGGTCGGTGGCGTCAAGATAGGGGCGCGCCGTCTTGGCAGCGAGGGTGGCCTGTCCGCGAAAGTACAGCGCTTCTGCCGTGGCCATGGCGCGCGAATCGGGGTCGGAAATGCCTGCAACCGCAGCGTCAATCTGCCCCGGCACAAAGGCGGTGCACATCAACGGCATGGGAACGCATGGGTAGCCATCGCAGTCCATCTTCCATCTCCCAACAGCTGGCAACAATAGCAGCAATTGTACTCCTGTTACTCGGGACTGGAATTTGCGGGTATGGCATACGATTACGCAGAACGTATAAAGGAAGAGTCTATTGGCGATGCTGTCAAGGTGGCTACCGAAGCCTAGCTGACCTCGACAGTAGGAAAAACTGCCACCCTTGTAAAAAGCTCTGACGCAGCGATGGGAAACGCATCTCGTTCTGCATATAATGAGGTCATATGACGGTGCGTCTGCATACGAGCGACGCATTCCCATCGAACCGAAAAGGAGCTTTGCATGGATTCCAACAAGCGTCCCGACGACATGGTACGTATCACCACTTCCGAACTTGCCCAGGTGTTCATCGATGAGCAGGTCGCTGCAATCCGCGAGCAGATCGGCGACAAGAAGGTCCTGCTGGCCCTTTCCGGTGGTGTCGACAGTTCGGTTGTCGCGGCCCTGCTCATCAAGGCCATCGGCAAGCAGCTTATCTGCGTGCACGTGAACCACGGCCTGATGCGTAAGGGCGAGAGCGAGCAAGTCGTCGACGTCTTCAAGAACCAGATGGACGCCAACCTGGTCTATGTGGACGCGACCGATCGCTTCTTGGATAAGCTCGTGGACGTCGAGGAGCCCGAGGCCAAGCGCAAGATCATCGGCGCCGAGTTCATTCGCGTGTTCGAGGAGGAGGCCCGCAAGGTTGGCGACGAGGTCAGCTTCCTCGCCCAGGGCACCATCTACCCCGACATCCTGGAGTCCCAGGATGGCGTGAAGGCCCACCACAACGTGGGTGGCCTGCCCGAGGACCTGCAGTTTGAGCTTTGCGAGCCCGTCAAGCTGCTGTACAAGGACGAGGTCCGCGTCGTGGGCCGCGAGCTCGGTCTGCCCGAGAACATGGTCGAGCGTCAGCCGTTCCCCGGTCCCGGACTGGGCGTCCGCTGCCTTGGTGCCATCACCCGCGACCGTCTTGAGGCGCTGCGCGAAGCCGACGCCATCGTGCGCGAGGAGATCGACAAGGCAGGTCTGACCATCTGGCAGTACTTCGCCGTGGTGCCCGACTTCCGTGCCACCGGCGTGCGCGAGGGCAAGCGCGCCTACGACTGGCCCTGCATCATCCGCTGCATCAACACCGTCGACGTGATGACCGCCGAGGTGCCTGAGCTCGACTGGGCACTGCTCAAGCGTATTACCGCTCGCGTCACAGCCGAGGTTCCCGGCATCTGCCGTGTGTGCTACGACCTCACGCCCAAGCCCGTCGGCACCGTTGAGTGGGAGTAAGCTTTTTGGGCTGCTTTGATCATAGTTCCATGAATGGGGAGGCCTCGCGCGATTGCGCGGGGCCTTCTTTTTCGAAAAGGGCTGCCGTCGCGGTGTTGCCACTGTCCATCGTGCTTGCCATCGCCTCTGGTGTTGCTCCTGAGCAGGGCTGGTTTGCGACGAGAACTAGCAGGGCTTGTTGGCGGCACGAGCGAAGCAGGTTGTTTCGCATTGAGCGCTCCGGGCAGAAGAGGGCCATAATGGAGTGCGCACAATTTGTTTTAGAGGAGGATGCCGCATGGCAAAAGACGAACAAACAAGCTGGATTGTTGAGATGCTCATGGCCAGTGTGTCGGTGGCGCCCGCGGCTCTTTTGGAAGAGGTTATGGCAGATGAGCGCTGCGTGGCTTTTGGCCCCATCCACCATTTTATTGTGGGCGCGGTGCTGCTTGCGTGCTGGCGCAACGCCGAAGCATCTGGGGAGCGAGATGCGATGCTCAAAGACGATCTTGCCGATTTGATGTCTCGTTCGGATTGCGTGCCGGGGGCGACGTGTGCCCGCTGGGGCATGTGCGGGGCAGCTGCGTCTGCGGGCATGGCATATGCAATCGTGCGCGGCAATGCGCCGCTGCGCAGTGAAGGCTGGCAGGAGGGGCAGCTTATGGTTTCGGAGCTGCTCGCCGCCATCGCGCGCTCGGGAAGCCCGCGGTGCTGCAAGCGAGACGCGCGCGTGGCGATTCGTGAGGCCGTTTCGTTTTTTAACGCGCTCGGCGGACCACAGCTCAAAGCATGGGAGAGGACGCCAGCCTGCGATAGCTATGCGGCCAATACAGTGTGCATGGGCGAAAAGTGTCCGTATCATCCTGCGATGCTGAGCGCTGAGGAGAGATTGAAGGCACAAGCGACGAAGCCAGAATGACCGACCTTGCGGCGCCACAAGTTGGCGCCATATGCAACGGACGCCCGCTGTCGAGTAGGCGTCCGCTAAGTTAATCAAATGTAGATGGGATTATCGGGGCATTAGACCCTTGTCGTCCCCACCAGATGGGCCATGTTTTCCCCGAGCTGGCGCAGCATGTCCTCGCCAAAGGGGTCGTCGCCGCTGTTAAACATCATGTTCCAGTAGGTCGACGAGGCCACTGGCATGCCACTGAATGTAAAGCAGCGGTTCAGTTCATCGAGTGTTGAGGTGGACCCCGCCCGCCAAAGCGTCGTCACCGCGCATGCCGGCTTGCCGGCGAACCGTCTTCCGTGCACGCTCGCGGCGTAAAACGCGCGGTCGAGCAGCGCGAGCAACGCGCCGTTTGCCCCTGCAAAGTAGACCGGCGTACCCACCACGAGCTCCTGGGCGAGCGTCTCGGAGATCGCCTTTACCGCGCGCTTGGTGGCACAGTACACGCCCGAGAGCGGTCCGACGTTGTAAGCGCCCAAGCTGCTCACGTTGAACACGTGGCCGGAGCGGCGGGCCCTCATACCGGGCAGCACCGCGCGCACGGCATGGCGTTGGTTCTGTGCGCAGGGGCCCCTTGCTTTTGTGTGCGCGAAAGGGGCAGTTATTCGTCACGTTCCCGCGCACTTGCAATCAGGGGACGTTGCGCGCCGTTTTGGAAGGGATACCAGCATGGTCGTTCCGCTCTTGGAACTCCGCTCGACCTCAGCGGCGCCACCGTGAAGTGCTGCAATCTCCCAGACCAGCGTAAGCCCCAAGCCTGCGCCACCGTATGCCCTGCTGCGGGATTTACCTAGACGAAAGAACGGCTGGAAGATGCTCTCTCGGTACTGCTTGGGTATTCCCGGCCCCTCATCTTTGACTCGCAGGAACACATGGCTGTCACTGCCGCTGATGGAGACGTTGACACTCGAGCCGGAGCGGCTGTAACGGATGGCGTTTTCGGCCAGGTTAAACACCAGCCGGTAGAGGAGCGTGTCGTTCCCGATTGCTAAAGCGTCTCCAGTACAATTGAGGGCTATGCCTTTATTTTCGGCAAGTGGCGCAAGGTCGGCGAGGACCTCTTCGGACAAGGGGTCAAGTTCAACATCGTCCTCGCAAGGAACGCTGCGGAGCTCACTCATCTCGAGCAATATCTTGGTCATTCGAGACATGCGCTCGGTTTGTTCTTGTAGCAGGCCGAGCAGCTCGGCTGTTTCGGGTTGTAAACCGGAGTGCTCGGAGATGAACAGTTCAATCTGCGCTTGCATAAGGGCGAGCGGGGTGCGCAGCTCGTGTGCGGCGTTGCCGGTAAACTGACGCTGTGCAGAGAACCCTTTGCCAAGACGGGCGATCATGTCGTTGAAAGAGGCGCTGCATCGTTGTGGCTCGGTGGGCACATCTTCATTGAGTCTGATTTCGCTTAGGTTGTCAGACTGCACACGCTCAACCTGGGCTGCAAAAGTCCGTAGCGGTTTGAGTGCATGGCCGCTCACAAAGTATGCCAGCACGCCGCCAAGTAGCGTGACTCCAGCCGTGATGTACCAGGCTGTGCGCCAAAAGATTCCTGTGCGTCGTTTACGACAATCGTGACCTCGTCATCGAGGGCTGCTTTTGTTGGGTCAAACGCTTGGGGCGAATCCGCGCCGGCAGCGTTAAAGGCCGAGATGTCGCTGCCGATGGCATCCATGTAGCGCATACCCGTATAACCGACCAGGCAGTTCGTCAGCACGCACGCTGCGCACGTGAGCAGCGCCGTCATAATCGTTATGCGCCATTGCAGCGAAAGCTTTTTCATTCGCTATCCTCCATAACGTAGCCCTCTCCAATCCGATTGCGAATCGGGTCGTATCCCAAAGCGCTGCGTAGCTTTTTGCGGAGTGACGAGATATGAACGCGGGTTGCGTTGCTAAAGCTGTTCACGCTGCTATCCCAAACGTGCTCGTTAAGCTCCTCTTGGCTTACCGGACGCCCCTGATTAAGCATCAGGTATTCCATGATTCCCGTTTCCTTGCGCGTAAGAGATAGAGCCTCACTGTCCACGGAAGCGATGCGCGCCTTGGTGTCAAAGCTGAGCTTTCCGCAGGTTAAAACTATGTCGCTTTGTGTAAAGCGTCTGAGGGCAAGGCTGCGGATCCTTGCCGCAAGCTCGTCCAGATGAAACGGCTTGGTGAGGTAATCGTTGGCGCCGGCATCGAGTCCGGAGACTTTAACGGATACTTCACCACGCGCGGACAGAATCAGTACCTTGGTCTCGCAGTCGGGCAAATACGTTTGTCCGCAGGGTGTGCTCGAGGGTGCCATTCCGCTGGCCATTGCCAACGCCGGTATTTGATCTGCGCTGGGGTGGCTCTTTATCTGGAAACTTGTCGTTCTCATTGCCGTGGTAGATCTGAGCGTTTTGTTCTACCGCCCTTCTGCAAATGGATTTGTTCACTCGGCGCATTCTAAGCGCTCATGAATAAGGTGTCCCTACTGGGGATTCGGGTTGACGCATGCAAATGTGTCTCGTGCGGCAAGTGTTCAAAGGTTTGTCAGATGGACGTCGATGTGGTCCGCGCGTCCAATCATGCCGAATGTATCCGGTGCGGAAAGTGCATCGGCGCCTGTCCCGTCGATGCCATCAGCTATCGCTATGGCCTGGATGTGTCGGCAGCAAAGCTCCCTCTGACCGCCGATAAAAAGTAAACAAGCTTCGACAAAACGGAGGAATGACCATGAAGCTTTCTAAGATTGCGGCCTTGTTTATGGTGCCGGTGCTGGCCTTGTGTCTTGTGGCATGTTCGGCGCCCGGTGGCAACGCGAGCGAATCTACGAGCTCCGATCCTAAGATCGCGGAGCTCATCGCGCAGGAGCCGACCAATGCCGACGAGGCCGCCGAGCTGTATGCGAAGCTCATGCAAAAGGAGAACGATATCCTTTCGAGCGATAGCGCACTGTGGGAAAAGGTGTTTCTTGCCGCCAATAAAGATACGCCGATGATTGAGGACGGCAGCAATTACGGCGATTTCCTGCTCAAGACCATCGACGGCGCCAAGGTAAACATCTGATCCTGCCATGGAGGGACTCCATGGCAGGATCAGATCATTGATGTTGATAAGACGCGCGAAAGTGGCACTTAGCGGTCAATCACAAAATTGTCCATCTCGACGAGCTCACGAGCCTTCTCCTGACCTTCGATGGCCTCGCGGAGACGCTTGGCGTAATATGTCATGCCATTGGCGATGTCGATGCGCAGACCGATTTCGGCGCGTTGATAGAGCGCCAACGCGCGCAGGGGATTACGGTCGATGCCACAAGAGGGGGCGTCGGGGTCAATGAGCATAGAGGCTATGCGAATGGCAGGCTGGGCGAACTCTGCATCGTCGCGGGCAAGCTCAAGACTGCGTTCGTACAGGCGGTATGCTTTTGACCTATCTTGCGGCACGGCGCGACCGCGGCTGAACATGTCGCCGAGTTTGTACACCGCCTCGCTGGAGGGCGCAAGCGCTGCGGCAAGCGAATACCACTGATAGGCTTTGGCATGGTCGGGCTTGCCAGTCCTTCCGTACTCGTAGATATAGCCGAGGTTGATGATGCTCTGGAAGCAACCTGCGTCGGCCGCCATTTCGTAGAGTTCCGCGGCCTTGGCGTAGTCCTGCTCAACAAGGTCTCCCATATAGTAGAGGGCGCCTAAATCGTTCATACAGGCTCCGCTGCCGGACGAAACTCCCAGCCTGTAGCCCAAGACGAGCATTTCCCTAACTGCTGAAGACATACGGGCCGCACGGTAGACGCGCTCTCTGTTTTCGCAGATATACTGGGCATAATCATCGCCAGGCGTGGAGAATGCAACGTTTGCCATCTCGGCGAGGAGGTCTTTTTCCTGCTCGGGCCCATAGATAAGATCTTCGGAAGGAAAACCCTCGTTGTATTCGTCCTCGCCATGGTCGACAAACTCCATGCCGGCAAGTTCTGCCATGCGCGCGACGTCTTCCTTTTCGACTCCATATGCGTTGTTGGGATTAAGGTCCATCGTTTGCTCCTTTCGGATTGTCTACTGTTTTGTATCGTATCAAGTGATGGAGACCGCGGAATTTCCATTTCGCTGTACGGCAGGTCAGAGCGCTTACCGCTTTTCAAGCTCACCCACAAAGACGGGTCAAAGTGCCTCCGCAGGCTTAGGCTCGGGTGAATACAGTTCTCCTTGGGGGTTTACGCCGATGGGGTCTGAGCAACAATCGGGCCATTCTTCGGATGCTAAATCGCTGATGGGCTGCTGTTCGCATACGGCACTGAAATTGATGCGTATGGCATCAATTTCAAGTTCGGGTGCTGCCGGCACCGCATCGATAAAGTAACGCCAGCGTTCGTCGTCCAAAAGATGCAGCAGCGTAATTTGTGTCTTTCCGTGGTATTCGTACGCATCGAGCACTAAAAAACACTGGCGCTGTCCTTAGACGTGCCTGTTTGGCCGCGATCGTTCATGGTCGCCTTCCGTATTGTTGCCGCGGAGAAGATTGCGGCATGGCTGCTCTTTATCGGCGAGCATATCAATCCGTGTGGACATCTTTTTGATTATCACGGCGGCTTGCGCTATTCGGCAAAGGTTATCATCAACCGCGCCGCCACGGGACTCTTGAAGTAGTGGATGTTTCCAACGCGATTCTTGGCAAACCACTGCCCGCCGTCAGTACGATCGACAGCTCGGATCTTATCCTCGAGAAAGGTGGCTTACAGGAAGGCTGGCACGGCGTGCTGGCGCTGGGCAGCGAGGTTTCGGATATCGCTCCAGGGGATGCAATCACAATTGACTAATGAGACAAAGTGACAGTTCCTTTGTCACATTATCGACGGTATACGCGGGATGGTGCGCCACGCGGCGTGCCGTCCCGTTCGTTTTTTGGTGCGGTTTGTTACATTCCTCACTGGCGCCGGTAAAAAATGGGGATAGAGTAGGACAAACGCGTCGAATACGAACGGCGGGGGAGAGTGGGCGAGTGCGCCCGCGCAGGAGAGGTTGCCGTCCATGCTGGAGCTCAAAGGAATTTGCAAAAGATACGTTACGCAGTCGTTTACGCAGGTGGCGCTCGACAGCGTGAGCCTGTCTTTTCGGGATAACGAGTTCGTGGCCATTCTGGGGCCCTCGGGTTCGGGTAAGACCACGATGCTCAACGTTATCGGCGGACTCGACCACTTTGACTCGGGTGACCTGCTGATCGACGGTATTTCGACCAAGGACTTTCACGATCGCGATTGGGATGCCTATCGCAACAACCGCATCGGCTTTGTGTTCCAAAGCTATAACCTCATTCCGCATCAGACCATTTTGGAAAACGTGGAGCTGGCGCTTGCGCTCACGGGCGTGGGGCACGCCGAGCGCCGCCAGCGTGCGCGCAAGGCGCTCGAGGCCGTTGGTCTGGGCGAGCACGTGAACAAGCGCCCGAGTCAGCTTTCGGGTGGACAGATGCAGCGCGTGGCCATCGCCCGCGCCCTGATTAATGATCCCGAGATTGTGCTGGCAGACGAGCCGACCGGCGCCTTGGATTCCACAACGTCCGTGCAGGTCATGGACTTGCTCAAGGACGTCGCGCGCGACCGTCTGGTTATCATGGTCACGCATAATCCCGATCTGGCGTACGAGTACGCCACGCGCATCGTCAACCTGGCGGACGGCAAGATTACCGACGATTCTGATCCTTTCGATGTCGCTGACGCCACGCGCCGCGAGGCCAAGCCTACGCGCAAAACCTCGATGAGCTTTGTGACGGCGCTGGGGCTTTCTGCCCGAAACCTTATGACCAAGAAGGGCCGTACGGCCATGACGGCCTTTGCGGGCTCGATTGGCATTATTGGCATCGCGGCGATTTTGGCGCTGTCCAATGGCGTAAACGGCTACATCAAAAAGGTCGAGGAGGATACGCTTTCGAGCTACCCGCTCACCATTTCCAAGCAGGATTACGACCTGTCGTCCATGATGGGCGAACAGGGGGCCACGGATGACGATACGTCCAAGAACGAGGGTTCGTCCGACGACGGCACCGACGGCAAGGCTCAGGGAACCGATAAGATCCCTGTGGTCACGGCCGTAAAGGATATGTTTGCAAGTGTTAAGTCCAACGACATGACGAGCTTTAAGGCATGGCTCGATGCCGGCGGCGACGGTATCGACAAAGAGGTCAACGCCATCCAGTACGGTTACGGCGTGACGCCGGTTGTCTATCGTGCCGGCAAGGGCGATGAGAAGCCTGTCCGGCTGGTGCCCAACGCTATGACCGAGGCCATGAGCGGTGGTGCGAGCTCGGCGGCAACGGTGAGCATGGACTCCATGGGGACCTCGGTCTTTAACGAGATGATCGACGATCAGAGTCTGCTCGACAGCCAGTACGATGTCGTCGCCGGCCATTGGCCTACGTCTGCTCACGAAGCCGTAATGGTGCTTTCGAGCCGTGGAACGGTGGGCGACTATACGCTTTACAGCATCGGTGCGCTGGATATCGATGAGCTCAACGACCTGGTGAACAGTGCCATGGCCGCCGACGGTAAGATTGAGACGCCTGAGAGCGGCGCCGACTTTACTTACGACGATGCGCTGTCCACGACGTTTAAGGTGTTGTCGCCGGCCGATGCTTATCGCAAAAACGAAGAGACCGGCATGTGGACTGACATGTCTGGCGACGCCGACTTTATGACGGCCAAGGTTGCCGACGGTATTGACGTGCACATTGTGGGCGTGGTGCGACCTAACGAGACGGCCAATGCGAGCGCGTTGTCTCCGGGCATTGCCTATACGCATGCGTTGACTCGCCAGCTTATGGAGCGCGCCGCCGATTCGCAGATCGTGCAAGAGCAACTTGCCCACCCCGAGACGGATGTCTTTACGGGCAAAACTTTCGACGAACTGCAAGGCGAGGCCAAGCAAGGCGTGGATCTGGGCAGTATGTTCAGCGTGGACGAGGCGGCGCTCAAGAGCGCGTTCTCGTTCGATGCGTCTGCACTCTCGGGTGCTGCCGGTGGCATGGATTTTTCGGGCATCGATTTGTCGGGCCTGGATATTGACCTTTCGGGCGTTGGCAAAGATATCGACTTAAGCGACATCATGGCCAAAGCGCCGACCCCCGATTTCTCGGGCATCTTTGACGGTCTGGAGCTCACGCCCGAGCAAATGCAACAGGTGGGAACGCTTGCCAACCAACTATTTGAGGGCTTTTTACAGTCTGATCAGTTTAGGGCGCTGTCACCCGAAGATCTCAAAGACGCGTCAAAGCTTGCTGCCGCATTCTCGGCGTATCTCGAGAACGATGTTGTGGCGCAGCAGTGCCTGGCACAGCTCAAGGCGCTCGGCGGCGATGCCCTGGTCGAGCGCCTGCAACAGGCGATGGCCGACTATGTCCAAAATCAGTTGGCTCCGTATCTGCAGCAGGCTATGGATCAGGTGATGAAGGCGATCAGCGAGCAGGTGGCAACGACCGTGTCGACCCAGCTTAAGGCCGGTGCGGCAGGGCTCATGGACCAGATGGTGACGCAGATGTCTTCGAGTTTTGCCAACCTGGCGAGCGCCATGCGCGTGGATGCGAGCGCCTTTGCTCGTGCCATCCACTTCAACATGGACGCCGAGGACCTGAGCTCGCTCATGATGAGCTATGCCAAGGCGTCGAAGCTCACCTACGACAACAATCTGACCACGTTGGGCTACGCGGATGAAGCGGATCCCATCTCGGTCAAGATTTTCCCGCGTGACTTTGAGGCCAAGGAGCGCGTACTCGACCATATCGATGCGTACAACAAGCAGGTCAAAGCCGCCGGCCACGACGAGCAGGCAATCTCGTACACCGACTACATGGGCATCATCATGGGCTCGGTGACTGATATCGTGAATACCATCAGCTTGGTGCTCATCGCGTTCGTGAGCATCAGCCTGGTCGTGAGCTCCATCATGATCGGCATCATCACCTACATCAGCGTGCTGGAGCGCAAAAAGGAGATTGGCATCCTGCGCGCGATCGGCGCGTCGAAGCGCAACGTGGCAAACGTGTTCAACGCCGAGACCTTTATCGAGGGCCTCATTGCCGGTGTCTTTGCCATTGTCGTTGTGGTGGCCGTGAGTTTTCCGGTTAATGCCTGGGCGCTTGCTGCCAAACAGGTACCCAATCTGATGAGCCTGCCCGTGCAGGATGCGCTGGCGCTCATTGCAATTTCGGTGCTGCTGACGGTCGTTGCCGGCCTGCTGCCGGCCCGCAGTGCATCCAAGAAAGACCCCGTGGAAGCCCTGCGCTCCGAATAATGTGACAAAGGGACTGTCCCTTTGTCACATTGAGTGACATGTAAATCGAGGTCTAATACTTTTCCCGAGAAGTGAACGAGTCAAAATGGACCCCCGAAGCATCGACACTTATTGAAGGCGGTTTCCTGCGGTTTTGCCAGCCAAATCCTGCGGGTTTGGCGTCTAAAAATGTCGATGCTTCGGGGGTCCAAATATAGCCGTTCACTTCTCGGGAAAAGTATTAGACCTCGAGATATAGACGGCGTTTGCGAGCGTCAATTAGAGCGTAAGTTGCTAGTCCTCCTCTGCGGAGAGCATGAGGCTAATTTCCGGATGGGTGTACTTGTCGAACTCTTCTTTGGGCTCGGTGCCAAAGGTGTAGTACGACTTGATAGATTCGTCCTCCGTCTTGATGCTGATTTCTTCATATAGGGATCCGGCTAAAAATACCTGTTTAAATTCATCCGACAGGCTGCATGGCGTGAGGAGGCCCGGTGTGGCAACGGAAATGCCTAACCCGTTGAGCGGGGCGCAGAGTGTCGCGATATCCTGCTCGGTGCAGGCGAGGTTGTCTGCAAGGCTTGCCTCGGGGTCGATCTGACTGGTGTAATCGACGTCCGTGAGCATGCCATCTGCATCGAAAGAAAGGTAGACATAGGCTGCTTGAGCGCCGAGGTCATTATCACGCAGATAGCCGATAATGCGGTAGCCGTAGTCGTGATACGACTCGTATGGGTCGTCTGCCGCGACGCGTTTGCACACGGGTTCCAAGGCATCTTGCGCGGCGAGCATGCCGGCGACCTCCGCGGAGCGGTCTTTGTTGGTTTGGGCTACCGCAAGCCTGCTCTGCAGCTCCGTCCACTGTTTGCCCTGCATTCCAAAGCGCGGCGCAAGAGCGCAATAGCAAAAGATGATGAGTTCGATTGCGGTGAGTGCAATGGCGGTATATATGCCCGCGGGTTGGAATTCCTTTTGGTGGAACGCGATATCGTTGATCATTTGGAGCGGTAACATCAACAGGCATGCTGCGAACGACATGACGAGTGCGGTCGCTGCGATTTTGGGGTATGTGCAGTACCGCTGGATGCGTTTCTTTTCTTGCTCGGTGAGCGGCTGCATGGGGCCTCGACTCTCATCGTTTTTCGAGGGCGATGCGCACACACTCTTGAGTATAGATGAGTGGAGGGTGTCTGTTGTTCAGACATGGCGGTCAGCAGCGTGCTGTTGGTGTTTGCTTGATCGCGAACGTCCTTTTTTGGACAAGGAAAAAGTGGCGAGTGAGGGAGCTGCTGTGGGGCGGCCCTGCTTGCTGTTTGTGGGCGCCATTCACCTTCGTTGCACAGGGATGGTCGGAGGGCTGGTTGGTGTCAAGCAACCGCCTCCGCCTTGTGGGCCGCCTTGGGGACAAGGCATAATGCATGTGACAAAGGGGCGGTTCCTTTGCCGCATTGATTTGAGAGTAGATGTTGATGATTCTATCGTTGGCCCCCATGGAGGGGATTACCGGGCATGTGTTCCGTCGCGTGCATGCGGAGTGCTTCGGTGCGCTCGACTGCTATTACACGCCGTTTTTGCCGCCGCCGCGGGTGGGCAACCGCTTTGGCGGCAAGGCGTTTAAGGAAATCGATCCGGCTAACAACCAAGGGCTTAACGTGGTGCCTCAGCTGATGTCCAAGAACGCGGATGAGTTTGTGTGGGCGGCGCAGGTGCTCGCCGACATGGGCTACCGCGAGGTTAATCTCAACCTTGGCTGCCCCTCGGGTACGGTTGTTGCCAAGGGTAAAGGATCGGGCTTCTTGCGCGACCTCGATGGGCTCGAGGTATTCTTGCTTGATGTGTGCGAGCGATCGCCGTTGCCGGTGTCGGTAAAAACCAGGCTGGGGCTGGAGAGCGACGACGAATACGAGCGCGTGCTCGATCTGTATTGCCGCATGCCGTTGGCAGAACTGATCGTGCATCCGCGCGTGCAGAAGGACCGTTATGCGGGCTCGCCGCGCAAAGAGTTTTATGGCGAGACGCTGGAACGTGCGCCGTTTCCGGTGGCATACAACGGCGATATTTTTGATCTTGAGGATATGGACGCGCTGGTGGAGGCCTATCCCGGTACACGCCATGTGATGCTGGGGCGCGGCTTGCTTGCGAACCCCGCGCTGGCTCGCATGGTCAAGGGCGGCCCTGCTGCCACGGCAGCCGAACTGCAGCGCTTCCACGACACGCTGTTTGCGGCATATGCAGAAGAGATTGGCGGCAACGCGGTCTTTCGCATGAAGGAGTGGTGGTTCTACGCTAAATGCGCCTTCGCCGATCCTGCTACCGTTCACAAACTCGTACGCAAGACTAAAAAGGTCGACGAATACCGCGCCGCCGTCGATCGCGTCTTTCGCGAGCAGCCACTTGCGCCCATAGCCCGCTTCCACGGTTAGCTAGTCATTGGGGACGTTCTTTAACGGCTAGTCATTTAAGAACGTCCCCAATGACTATGTTGCAAAAGCTGTACGTCAGTATCCAAAGATGTCGAAAAATGTCGACTTTGGATGCTGGCGTACATGTTTGGATTCGGTGGGGGACTAGGCAATCATTGCGTCAAGGGTAATGAGTTCTCTGAGTCGCTCTGTGCGTGTTTGCCCATGGCGCTTTGCCTTCTCGTCAAACGCTTCGAGAACCGATTCACCCACACGTGCCGATAAAACAACGCTTGGCTCATCAGAGATCGACGGCCTTCCCAGCTTGATGGTGCGACCCTTCGGCCACTCATCTTTTTCGTATGCCTCCGCGGCTTTCTCCAACTCTCCGGGGGCAAATCCGATCATCTTTTCGAGTTGCTTAGCGTCCATAGCGCCTCCTATCGATCGATCCCGATTTCCCTGAGCACCTTGCGCGTAGGAGGGACAAGGGCGTGGTAAATGATATAGCCATCTCGATTGGAGCAATATCGAGCGATGAGCTCCATGAGACGGCTTCTTCCATCAAGTCCAACGAGAACGTAATCGATACCTCCGTTTTCAAGATCACGCCTGAACCATGCAAAAGCGGAGTTCCAGGCGCAGGTGATATCCGTCTCCGTCAGCCCGTGTTTGAGGGCGTGGGGGTGGATTGCGATGAGCTCCATAAGGGCCTCTCTTTTTGTATACAGTTTTGTAAACAAAAATGCAAGCAGTTAATAGGCTTAAGCGACTTGTTTTGATTGGACTTTTCGATGTAAAGCCGACATCGGAGGCTCCACTACTCCTTCGCTTTTTAGTTCGGTATGTGAACGTCCGTTGAACTCCCAGAGGGGAGCGTTTTCATAGATTATCGAGAGGAGCTTGGAGACTTCGGCTGTTTTCTTGCGTTCGTAAAACTCGGGCCGTACGACAATCAATAAGAAAGCTGCGTCTTCGGTAATTTGCTGTGCTGTCGGCATACCGTTGAGTCCAACGGAACGCAAAAGCTTTGTCATGATGAAATCGAACTCATCTTCTCTTGCATGGAGATCGGATGCCTTAATCTCAGGGTCTCTCAGGACGTACTGCTTGAGTCGTTCGACAGATCGACTGCACTTTATATGCCCGCAGATGACTTCGTCATAACTGAGCCTTTTGATTGGGAGACGTTCGTGACCGGCGAAGATGGCTGCCACTCTGATGCCAACGCGCCGTTCGCGCAGCGCGCGCATCTCACCGGTGTATTCGCTGCGTCGTTCATATTTTCGATAGGAGTATCCGTAGTCATCGTAGTAATAAGGGGCTTCATCGACAGCGTCATCGAGCTCAGGCGCTATGAGATAGAGTTTTCCATCTCTGGATATGACGCAGGGATTGTCGATTTGCCCCGATTCGTTCCTGATTTGCCAAATAGTTTCATTTATCTCAAATCTCGAGACTGGATTGGGGGCACAGGAGTTGTAGAGCTCAATAAGTTCATCGAGTGAAATGATTCCACAGGCATCTGTGTAGGCGCGGGCGAAGCGCCGTACTTCTTGATTTGATTCAAGCGCACGGCGCTCCCAAGCATCCAAAACGTCCTGCGGACTTCGATAGCGGGCATGACGATCGATGCGCGATGCGCTCCAACGGTTATCAGCGGCAACGTTCATCAGATCCAAGCGCAGATCTTTGTCGGCGATGCGAGCGAGCGACTGATAGTGTTCTAGATCAAGCTCCGGTCGAAAACTCATGTCTTCCGGAACAGTTCGTGCGAGCTTTATGCAACGCTTGAGATAGGTCGGGCCCAGGCTTGGGCTAAAGTGCTGCTTGAGGTGGCAAGCGATGGGCGAGAGTAGGCCATTTAGATTGGAAATGGGGTATCCGGCAATCTCTTGCTCGAGACGGCGCCCGATGAGCAGAGCCCCTTCCGAAGAGGCCTCATGGTCGGTGCCTTTCTGGCCGAGGTGTTTGGCCTCGACAATCCTGCTGATATCCGAGCAGGTGTTTGAAATAATGTCGGGTGAAAGGGTTGGTATCTTTTTTGCCATAGCGACGCGCTCCTGTGTGACTCACGGAAAAGAAACAGTCTGATTGTGAGTGCCGTTCTTTGATGGCGACGGCGAACAGGAGCGCAGCCTGTCTGAGATGGGCGAGTGCGGTAACCACCGATCTTACTTACCGAGCTCGCTCCAGCGTGTCATTGGGGACCTCCGCAGGAGCTCTCGACCAGTCTCATGCCTTGAGATGAGTATAACACAGAGAGCAAACATATGTTCTATAAATTTGAGAAACCGAAGCCCTACCCACTCATTTAAGTGCGTCCCCAATGAGTACCTACGGTTAGCTAGTCATTGGGGACGTTCTTTAACGGCTAGTCATTTAAGAACGTCC
>OLSB01001491.1_pt1 | contig 22480 bp, 26 predicted proteins | sample 1672071 | NCBI WGS metagenome assembly OLSB01 (sample SAMEA3136642, study PRJEB25190) | human gut metagenome | biome: human gut; feature: human-associated habitat; material: faeces | place: Austria | collected 2013 | reverse complement strand
CGCCAGTTGTCTCACCACAGCAATCACAGACATAGGAATCAAAAATTCTGGCCTGCTCCGGCAGCCGGATTTTTGTTTCCTTATCAGGAAGCCCTTGCAAATACATCTACCCCACACATGTGGGGATGAACCGATGATGAACCCCCTAAGTTTGGCGTACAAGCAATCTGCTCCACACATATTGGGACAATATTGAATGAAAGGAAGTCATATCTTGAATTTTCAGGAATTGCCAAGGCTCCGAGACAGTATTTCTTACCTTTACGTTGAGCATGCCGTCATTGAGAAGGGCGATAATGCCATTGTGTCCATTTCTGCCGAGGGCAGAATGCCGATTCCCGTATCTGGTGTGACCTGTTTGCTGCTGGGGCCAGGAACGAACGTGACCCATGCAGCAATTCGAATCATGGCTGACTCCGGCTGTATGGTAATCTGGTGCGGAGAAGGAGTTGGGCGCTTTTATGCTTCCGGTCTTGGAGAAACCAGAAGCTCAGCTAATGTCTTGGCACAGGCCAAAGCATGTATACCCTCCAGCATGGATTGGGCCTCTCGTTTCTCTCCTTTTTGTCATTTGATGAGTTGTCCAAAATCATTATACCACATTCCCTTGGAGCACACTGGCCTGCAAATAGAAATCTTCTACCGATTTGGCTTCGGCAAACAACCTTGTCCCCAGCGAGTCCTCCACCATATTGGACACAATATAGTTTGAGAACAGCTTTTCCTCAACATGCCAGATAACATATGTCTTGCTAACCTGGCGGGCGCCATCTATCAAGAGAATCTTCGGGGAATGCGATTACAAGTGCTACTCAATGACTTTTTAATAAGTCCTATAATGTAACTTTTTAATTATCAGAATCCCAGAAAAGTGCATGTATAATAGATGCACGAAAATATAAAATAGGATTTCTTGGTTTACCAAGCTTTTTCCCTAATTTTGTGGGGATAGATTATACAAAATCTAGCAGAACCATGTGAGCTTTTGTGATAAAAAACGCAGTATTTTCAAAGATACAAAATCTATTTCAACTATTTAACTCTGTTTTTTCAAAAAGCAGCTCATAAACCAGAGGTCATAGGCTTGAGTCATGTGCTCGCAACTGCAAAATACCCGGTATTCTGGCTGAATACCGGGCATTTTTCTAACTTTTAGGTGTTTCTTGGAATAGTACGATTTGCTATTTGGAATCATTTTGGGGGGGCACTCTGGTCAAAAACTTGTTTGCTTGGGTTACGCCGTCTGGATTTCCAATCGGTATTTAATGGGGAATATCCCTGATATTAACAAAGCCCGAACCCATCCCCCACAGGGAAGAAGTTCGGATTTCTTATGTTTGGTGGAGACTACGGGACTCGAACCCATCTAAATGCAAGAAGCCAGTGGCATCTTGCGGCCACCAGTTCAAAAACTGGTGGCAACCATACGCTTTGCCGGGGGCAAAGCGGCCATCGAGTCCTGTAGTCTTACCCGTACATGAAAAATCCGGACTTTTTCATATCGTTGGGGTCTGCTTTCTGGGTTTTGACATTTTCAAATAAAAATGTATTTAATTCTATCATTATTTTGTTGACAGGACGAATATGTTATGCAATAATAATGAAAAGTTCACAAAGTCGGCCTTTTGGCCGCTGAAAATAAGTTCGGGCGTTTGCCCGATGAAAAGGGAAGCCGGTGTGATTCCGGGACGATCCCGTCACTGTGATAGCCAGGATGCAGCATGATGCCACTGATTTTTTGGGAAGGCGCTGCGGACGTAACTTAAGTCAGGAGACCTGCTTATTTTTGAGAATGCACTTGCGTCGGACAGGGATCATTCTGCAAAATGTAGCTGTTGCCATTTTTGGTGGTGTCTCCTTTGCGTATGTTTTTTAGTCGGACGGAAGTCCGGCTTTTTTTGCGCCGTATTTTGGGAACAAATTATGGAAGGATGATAAGGTATGAAACATCAGAAAACATGGATGGCGTTGCTCCTGTGCGCTGCATTGCTGCTCTCCGGCTGCGCCGCGAAGCAGGAGGATGCCAAAGAGGAGACATCCCAAAAGGTACTGAACTTCGGCTGTCAGATGTATGATGACGGGTCCGTCAACACGGCTATGGCCATCAGTTCCTCCTGGAACTGTATGCGCTATGGCATCAGTGAAGCACTGTTTCGATTTGACGACAATATGAATGTGGAGCCATGGCTGGCGGAGAGCTATACGGTCAATGACGAACACACCCAGTGGGTCATTACCCTGAAAAAGGACATCAAATTTTCCGATGGCTGCCCCCTTACTCCCTCCAGCGTAAAGGCCTATTTTGATTACCTGAAAGAGGTGGGTCCCGGCGGTTCTGCCAAGCCTCAGAAATACCTGGAATATGAGGCGGAGGTGACTGCCGATGATGCCGCCAATACCGTTACCATCGTGACCTCCAAGCCCTATGCCAATTTGCCCGGCCAGCTGGCCTATCCGGTGATGGCGATCCTGGATGTGGAGCATACAAAGGATTTTGACAACGGTGCCATCGGTACCGGTCCCTATATGATCGACAAATTCAACGGCGTGGGTGTGGGTTACGATATGAAAGCCAACCCCAACTATCGGGAAAAAGTACCCTATGACAAGGTCCATATTCTCTTTATGGGCGATGCCTCTGCCAAGACCATGGCACTGCAGAGCGGCCAGGTGGACCTGGTGGAGAACATCACCAATGTTTCGGACATCCAGAACTTCCAGCAGGACGCCAATTACACGGTGGACATTGCCTCCGGTGTACGCTGCGGTTTCAGCTGGATGAACCTGAACGGTGTTCTGGGCAACAAGACCCTCCGGCAGGCCATTCTCATGGGCATTGACAATGATACCATCTGCTCCTCCAAGACCATTGGCGGGCTGTACACTGCCGGCTTCTCTGTCCTGCCCTCCACGCTGAGCTATGGCTATGACAAGCTGGTAAACCCCTATAAGTATGACCCTGAGGGGGCAAAGAAACTGCTGGACGATGCGGGCATCGTGGACTCCGATGGCGACGGTTTCCGGGAACTGGACGGAAAGAAAATCGACCTACGCTATGTTTCCTATGAAAACCGGATGCTCAATGATTTTTCCAATGCGCATATGCAGTATCTGGCGGAAATCGGCATTGCCTGCACCGCGGATTTCGGCAGCTCGGACGATCAGTGGAGCAAGCTGGCGGCGGGCGAGTACGATCTCAATAATAACAACTGGACCACAGTGGGCACCGGCGATCCCTTTGAGTATATGGCAAACTGGACCACGGACGGTACCTACTGCGGCTACAGCAACCCCGAATACGATGCCCTCTATGAGCAGCTCAAGGGTGAGATGGACACTGAAAAGCGGGCAGACCTGATCCAGCAGATGCAGCAGATCGTCATCGACGACGCCCTGGTCATTGTGGACGGCTACTACAATTCCTCCATGATCTACTCCAAGAACGTGGGCTTCGCCCATATCCATACGGCGGACTACTACTGGCTGACCACAGAAATCGTACCTGCCTAAAGAAAAACGTTTCTCGCACAGCCGGGGCCAAAGCCTCGGCTGTGTATAAAGAGAGGAGAATCGGCCTTGAAGAAGAAAAAACTGGCTCTTCGGCTGGCGCAGATCCTGGTGGTGCTGGTGGGTATCAGCTTTGTGACTTTTTTGCTGACCTATCTGTCTCCAGGAGACCCTGTGCGCAATATGTATACTGCCGCAGGGATCATGCCCACGGAGGAACTGGTGGCGGAAACCAGGGAAGAACTGGGCCTCAACGATCCGCTGCCGACCCAGTATCTCCGCTGGCTGCGGAACTGTCTGCGGGGAGACTTCGGAAAATCCTATACGCTGAACAAGCCGGTGACGGAACTGCTTCTGGGGCGGCTTTGGCCTACGGTGAAGCTGACCCTGCTTTCCATGGGCCTGATGCTGCTTCTGGCAGTGCCTCTTGGTATGCTGTCCGCAGTTTATAAGGATCGGTGGATCGATTATCTGGTACGGGGGCTGACCTTTGTAGGCTGTGCCATGCCGAATTTCTGGGTGGGCCTGCTGCTGATGCTGGCGTTCTGCGTTCATATAAAGGTCTTTCCCGTCATCAGTTCTGCCGGGGATCTGCGCAGTATTTTTCTGCCTGCGCTGACACTGGCCCTTGCCATGTCCTCTAAATATACCAGGCAGGTCCGCACGGCGGTTCTGGAAGAGATGAACCAGGACTATGTGGTGGGGGCCAGGGCCAGGGGCGTTCGGGAATCCGTGATTTTGTGGAGAAACGTGTTCCCCAATGCGCTGCTGCCGCTTATCACCATGTTTGGACTGTCCGTTGGCAGTCTGCTTGGTGGTACCAGTGTGGTAGAAGTGATTTTTTCCTATCCCGGATTGGGAAATCTGGCGGTTTCGGCCATCACTTCCAGCGACTATAATCTGATTCAGGGGTACGTTCTCTGGCTGGCACTGATTTACATGGTCATCAATCTTCTGGTAGATGCCTCCTATGGGGCCGTAGACCCCAGAATGCGGGCAAAGGAGCAGATACGATGAAAAAGAAAAATTTCTTCCTTGCCCATAAGCAGTTTACATTTTTCCTGATTCTGGCTCTGCTGATCATCCTGGGGGCGATATTTGCCCCGGTGGTGACCGGCGGTGCGGATCCCCTGAAAGGTTCTCTGACGGAGGCCCTGGCGGCACCCAGCCGGGCGCATATTTTTGGCACCGATAAAATGGGCCGGGATATTTTCACCCGGGTCATTTACGGAGCCAGGGCTTCTCTCAGTGCGACCTTTGGTGTGGTCGCTCTGATTTTCCTGGTTGGCACTGCGGCAGGCGTGACGGCCGGATATTTTGGGGGCTGGGTCGATGGGGTGATCATGCGCATTGCGGATATGATGCTGGCCTTTCCCGGCCTGGTGCTGGCTCTGGCTGTTGCCGGAATTATGGGGGCGGGCAGCCGGAATGCGATCATCGCCATTGTCCTGGTCAACTGGACCAAGTACGCAAGACTTTCCAGAAGCCTGGTTTTGAAGATCCGGGACCGGGATTATGTGTCAGCGGCCATTGTGACAGGCTCCAAAACAAAGCATATGCTTTGTTCTTATATGCTTCCCAACGCCCTGCCCACGCTGATCATTACGGCCACTACAGATATTGGCGGCATGATGCTGGAACTGGCGGCACTGTCGTTTCTGGGCTTCGGTACCAGGCCCCGCGCGCCGGAATGGGGCTATATGCTCAACGAAGGCCGTGCCTGTATGCAGTCCGCACCCTGGATGATGATCTTCCCGGGATTGGCCATTTTCCTGGTCGTTACGGTTTTTAACATGCTGGGAGATTCCGTGCGGGATATTCTTGACCCCAAGGAGGCGTAGGAAAATGCTGGAACTGGACCATGTTACCATCGCCTATGGGGAAACTCAGGCTGTGGAGGATTTTTCTTTGCATATGGAGCCTGGTGAGATCGTCAGTCTGGTGGGCGAGAGCGGCAGCGGGAAAACCAGCGTGATCCGTGGGATCCTGGGGCTGTTGCCGGGAGGCGGTGCTGTTACCCAGGGGAATATTGTATTTGACGGAAAGGATCTTCTGGATGTTACCCCGGAGCAGTGGCGCACCGTCCGAGGGCGGGAGATTTCCATGATTTTTCAGGACAGCGGGGCCATGATGAATCCTACCCGCAAAATCGGTACCGTTTTTGCGGAGTATCTGCGAACCCATGAGAAACTGACAAAAAAAGAAGCCTGGAAAAAAGGAACCCAAATGCTTGCCAGAATGCGACTGCCAAGCCCTGAAAATATCATGCGCTCCTATCCCTTTCAGCTCTCCGGCGGTATGCAGCAGCGAGTGGGCATTGCCATGGCCATGAGCTATGAGCCGAAGCTGCTGCTGGCGGATGAACCCACCTCTGCGCTGGATGTGACGACCCAGGCCCAGATCGTCGGGGAGATGGCCAGACTGCGCAGGGATTATGGAACGGCAATCCTGCTGGTCACCCATAATCTGGGCGTTGCCGCCTATTTGTCAGACCGTATTCTGGTGATGCGCCAGGGGCGCATCGAGGAGGCGGGGAACCGGGACACCATTCTCCAATCTTCTACCAATGCCTATACAAGAAGTCTGCTGGAATCCGTTCCGACGTTGGGAGGTGTGCGTTATGTCTGAGCCGGAAGTGATCATGGAGGCCCTGCATGTTTGCAAAAGCTATCCCGCTTCTGACGGCCGATGGCTGCGGGCAAATGAGGATGTCTCATTGCAGCTGGTAAAGGGAAAAACGCTGGGTCTTGTAGGGGAATCCGGCTGCGGCAAAAGCACATTTATGCGATTCCTGGTAGCGTTGGACCGGCCGGACAGCGGGCAGATCCTGTATCGGGGCCAGGATATTACGGCCCTTCGGGGAGAGAAGCTACGGCAGACACGGCGGCACATTCAGATGGTTTTTCAGGATCCCGGCGCATCGTTCAATCCCAAAATGAGGGTGCGGGATATTGTCTGTGAGCCTTTGCTGAATTTTGGCCTGATCGCCCCAAAGGAAAGGGCAGCGGTATGCCGCAGCCTCCTGGAAATGGTGGAGCTGCCCGGAGATTTTGAAGACCGTTTCCCTCACAGCATGAGCGGCGGTCAGCGGCAGCGGGTAGCAATTGCCCGGGCGTTGGCCCTCCAGCCTGAGATCCTGATTTTGGATGAGGCAACGGCAGCATTGGATGTATCCGTACAGAAAAATATAATCGATCTGATCGTTAAACTTCAGAGAGAGCAGGGCCTTACCATAGGCTTTATCTGCCATGACATTGCTTTGGTGCAGAGCGTGGCCCATCAGGTGGCGGTCATGTATCTGGGCAGGGTGGTGGAGATTTTACCTGGGGAGAATTTGCGCACTCAGGCCCGGCATCCCTATACCCGTACACTCATTGATGCAGTCCTGGACCTGGATACGGACCCGAGGAAGCCTATTACGGTTATTGACTCGGAGCCACCCAGCCCCCTGGATATTCCGGCGGGCTGCCCATTTCGGGATCGTTGCAGCCAATGCTTTGAAAAGTGCGCCCAGGAAAAACCGGAAATGCGCTGGCTGTCCAAAGAACACGGCGTGGCCTGTCATCTGTTTCCTGCGGAAAGGTAGGATGGCGTGAAAAGAAACGAAAGCCTGATTTCCGGCCCCATCGGTTCTGCCCTGCTGGCCTTTGTGGTGCCGCTGATGCTCAGCAGCCTGGTGCAGCAGCTGTATGTGACGGCGGATGCGGTGATCGTTGGGCGCATTGCCGGGAAGACCGCACTGGCGGCCATTGATTCCGTGCATACGCTTTTTCGGTTTCCCATCAATTTTATGAACGGCCTTGCTGCCGGGGCGACCATCCTGATTTCCCGGCACTTTGGTGCGGAGAACCGGGACGGATTGCGCTCCTGCATGCTCTCAGCCGGAGCCTTGGCGGTAGTACTTGGGATCCTGTGCGCAGTAGGAGGTGTTCTGCTGACACCTGTGCTTTTGCAATTCATGCAGGTCCCGGAGGATATTTATGCTCAGACCCTGGAATATACGAGAATTTATTTCGGGGGCATTTGGGCCATGATTTTATACAACATGGCCTCCGGTGTCCTGCGTGCCTTTGGAAATTCCAAAAGTCCCCTGTATATTCTGCTGGTCAGTTCGATTATCAACATTGTGGGAGACATTCTGCTGGTGGGCGGGCTGGGGATGGGAACCGCAGGTGCGGCGATCGCAACGGTTTTTGCCCAGATGGTCAGTGCGGCAATGGCACTGTGGATGGCAGGGAAAAAACTGCCGCAAAGGATCGGCGCACGGCGGCTCCGGCGGTGGCTGGAACACCTGTGGGCCATGGTACGGACCGGCATTCCGCTGGCACTGCAATCGGTGCTGTTCCCGGTGGCCAATTCCATTGTGCAGGCAGCGGTGAACACGATGGGAACAGACACCATTGCGGCCTGGGGCATCTGCGACAAGCTGGATATGCTGATCTGGCTCCTGGCGGATGCCATGGGGCCGGCACTGACGACCTATACCGCCCAGAATATGGGGGCGGGACGTTGGGACAGGGTCTGTAAAGGCAATCGGATCGGTGCGGCCATGTCCGTGGCCGCAGTGGGGACGGTAAGCCTTGGCCTGTATTTCCTGACGGCCCCGCTGGGCGACCTGTTTGTTCCCGTGCAGGATGCGGCGGCAGTCGTACCCCAGGCGGTTGCTTTTATGCGGCGAATGGCCCCATTTTTCCTGTTTTATGCTTTGGCGGAAAGCTTTTCCGGCGCATGCTGCGGAACGGGTGATACGGTCAGGCCCATGATCCTGACCCTTTTGTCCATCTGCCTTCTGCGGGTGCTGGGGATCCTGCTGGTGCTGCCCAGACAGCATACCATGGAATGTATCATCGATATCTATATCTCCTCCTGGATCGCTGCGGGCATCGGTTTTCTGATTCTGTGGCAGTGGGAGAAAAATAAAGTCCAAAAGACGTAGCCAAGCCCGCCCACCGGGCTTGGCTTCCCCGACCGGGAAGCTGCAGGGCGTAGCCCTGACCGATGCGGCAGCGGGGGGCGTGAAATATTGCAGAACCAGTATGCGAATCCGTACAAACGCCCCATATGATCAACGTCCACCCTTAGAATCCCACGGTTGAAAACGTGCCACTCCCAGCGAAACCGTAGGGAACGGCCTATGTGCCATTCCGCACGTGAAAGGACGGAACTATTTCCGATAATACAAAAAACGTCCCCCGTCATGTCATTCAGGCCTTTAGCGCCAGCGGAGTGGAGAAATCCACGCACGTGGCAGAAAAGTACCAACACAAGGTAAAATCTGCCACTTTGGAAGATTCCTCGACTCACTGCGTTCGCTCGGAATGACGAGTACGATGGGTTTTTACCTTTGCTTCCGTTGTTTGTAATTCTGGCCGCAAAAAAAGCACCCTTTCGGGTGCTTTTTTATAGAAATCATTCCTTTTTTCCGGTTCCGGTACGGCCAGGCCGGCTACGTCGGAGACGGGGAGGGAGAAGGCGATGCCTTTGGCTTTTTTGGCCATGCCCATTTCTTTGTAGATGGCGTTCAGCACCCGATCCCGGATGGTTTTTTCCACCACCATCATCAGAATCTCCTTGTCCGCACGGACGGTGATGCCGAAAAAGTGGGCGGTGTCCTCTTTGACCACCCCTCGGGCGTTTAGTATGGTGCCGCCCCGGGCGCCGTTTTCCCGGGCTACGTCCATCACGTCCTCGGCAAAGCCTGCGTTGACGATTGCAAAAATGACCTCGTAGTTTTCCGTTTTCATCTTATCCCTCCCTGCCCATGCGGTTGTCACTTAAAAACTGATACAGATTGACCCCGATCACGCTGGATAGGGGTACGGCAAAGCAAATGCCCTTGCCTCCCCGGACCGAGTGAAATTTGTCTTCCAGGCAATTCATGATCTCCTCCACCAGGTCCTCCCGAACCACGCTGAGGATCACCGCCTTGTGGGGTTCCAGACCCAGCAGCTCCAAAAGCTGGGAGTTGGCCGTCCCCTGGCCGTTGGTCACCATCTGAAAATTTACATTGTACTGCCCCAGTACATCCAGGTAAAACTCGCCCTTGGGCCGGTCCACCACGGTGATCAGGAGCTTTAATTTTTTGATTGCGGAATCCTTACCGTATTGTTCATAGGTGGCTCCTTTACATACGTTTCACCTCCGATATAAAATCATTCTTACCATAGTTATACTGTATTCGACAGCACACCTCCAGTAATACTTTCAAACAGAAAAAGCCCCCGGTTCTGTAGTCACACAGAGCCAGGGGGTAGAGGATTAAAATGCAATATCCTTGATATAAACAAAAAATCCGAACCCAATCCCCACAGGGAAGAAGTTCGGATTTCTCATGTTTGGTGGGGGAAGGTGGATTCGAAGTCTGGCAATCACGTTTTTAGAAATATTTTTCGTATAAATCTGTAATTTTACGTTCAGAATCCGTAGAATTTCGTATCAGTCAGTCTATTGTTTTATTGCCTGTCTAAGCTGTAAAGGGTCATATTTGTGGTCAACCGAAAAACGTTCAAACGTCAAATCGGCCATACGTCTCATAGCAGTCCAAGCACAGCTTTTTGTCACCGGACAGCCGAATCCAGTTTGCGCCAGTTGTCTCACCACAGCAATCACAGACATAGGAATCAAAAATTCTGGCCTGTTCCGGCAGCCGGATTTTTGTTTCCTTAACATCAAACATTTCATCATCTGCGCAGCTATGATAATAGTCGAACGTTTCTTCCCGCGTCATGTCGCGCGGCTTTGCTTTCAAGACAAGGCGGACAGACTTTCCGGTTTTCCGATTATAGAACGAAAATGCCTGTTTGCCGCGCATATGGAACAGTAAATTGCCCTTTCCGATGCTGCATCCAAGAATCGCTTGAATCGCATCAACGCCGCAGGCATCATTTTCCGTAATACACACGACCTGTTCATCGTCCGAAAATGTCAATCCCAACAGATCAATCGCATACAGCGCCGCACGGTAGCCAATCGTCAGGCCGGGGCATACATGGCCGTGAAAGGCTGCGGCCTTTTCCCAGAGCTTTTTTTCTGAATCTAATTTATGTGCCATATTGTTTCTCCCTTTTATGAACGTGTTGCGTCCTTTTCATCAACAAGGACAATACTCTGTTTTTGAACTGCTACGACCTCCGCGTCTACATGGTACACATCCCGCAGCGCATCTCTGTCCAAGACTTCTTTCCCGCCGCAGGCGTAGACACCGCCCTGACGTAACAGAACGAATCGGTCACAAAACCGCAGCGCAAGGTTCAGGTCGTGAATCACGACAATCGCTGTCAAATGCTGTTCATGGCAAATATCCCGCACAATCTGCAAAACCTGATACTGATTTTGAATATCCAAGCTGCTCGTCGGCTCATCGAGCAGCAGGAGCTTCGGCTGCTGCGCCAGCGCACGCGCCAGCATCACCTTTTGCCGTTCCCCTCCGGATAGTTCATTGAGAAAGCGTCCGCGCAGCGGTTCAATCCGAAGCTGGGCCATTGCATGATGAACAATCTGATGATCGTCTTCCGTAAATCCCCATTTCATATAGGGTCTGCGTCCCAGCATGACCATATCGTGAACCGTCATCTGCGTGCTTGGCACGTTCTGCGCAACAAACGCTACTCGCTGCGCAACCTGTCTGGCGTTCATTTGCAGGAGATTTTCATCATCCAGTATGATTTTCCCGCCGTCTGGTGTAAGAATTTTGTTAAAGCATTTCAGCATCGTGCTTTTTCCAACGCCGTTGTTACCCAGAATCGCCAGAAATTCGCCTGTGTTTACATTGAAGTTCACGTCTTTGAGAACCGCCGGTCTGCCTTTGTAGTGGTAGGCAAGATTTTCAACGCTCAGCATTTCCGATCTCCTCCTTTGAACAGGAGATAGAGGAACATTGGGCCGCCAAGGAACGAGGTAATTGCGCCAATCGGCAAGATAATCGGACTGATGACAACACGCGCAAACAGATCACCCAGCAACAGAATGAGTGCGCCCGCCATCGCAGAGCCGGGCAGCAGATAGACGTGGTTATTGCCAACGACCAAGCGAACAATGTGCGGTGCAATCAAGCCGATAAAGTTGATCAGACCGATATAGGACACGATCACCGAAGACAGCAGGCAGCAAAGTACCATGTTGGAAAGCGTAAGCCGCTTCACGTTAATTCCCAAACTGACGGCTGTTTCCTCACCGCTCAGCAGCGCGTTATAATCCCAGCGGCGCAGGAAGAAGCAGGCAGAGACGCAAATAAGCACGACCAGCATTTTCCCAACGTCGCCCCAGTTTGTGTTGCCGAGACTGCCAAACGTCCAGAACACCAGCGTATTGAGCTGAATTTCATCTGCGAAATACTGCATCAGCGTCGTTGCACCGGAAAACATGGCGCTGATCGCCGTGCCTGCAAGGACAATTCCCTGTGTAGAAACCTGACGAAATCGACTCAGGCCCAAAATAACCAGTGCAACGGCCATGCTGCCGACGAACGCGCACAGCGGAATTGCAACGCTGCCAAGGTTTCCTACCGCGCCCATGTTCAGCACAATAATCGCAAACGCCGCACCAAAGCCAGCGCCCTGTGAAACGCCCAATGTGGACGCAGATGCAAGCGGATTGCGGAGAATTGCCTGCATCACACAACCAGCAAGTCCCAGACCAGCCCCCGCAATCAGTGCCGTGCAGATCCGGGGCAAACGATTGTTGCGAACGACAAGGTTGATTTTATCGTCGGCTGCTTTTCCAAAGATTCCTTTGACCAACTCTGCGATCGGCGTGTTGTAAGAGCCTGCCCGCAAGGACAGCACAAGCGCGATCAACAGACAGATAAACAATATTCCAAGAAAGCAGCAGCTTTTGACTTGATTTCGGCGATAGGCCGTGCCGGAATCGTTATTCGCCGATTGTGACAGGTCTGAATTCATAGCCAGCGTCCTTTAGGTCCTGATAAGGGTTGCTGCCCAGCAGCATTTCAAAAATTTCTCCGGTTTTCGCTTCTACATCCACATCCGCAAACTGCTCCGGATAGAGAATGGTCGCACCATAATACGCATCGGCCAGTGCAGTTTCCAGATTCGATGCGCTGGAGCGGAACGAAATCTGCGAGTAAACATGTCCTTCTTTCACAGCCGTCAGGCTGTTATAGAAATCTGCGTTCGTTGCATAATCTTCCTTGATTAGATCCATACCGTTAAAGTCAACGAAGATCACGTCCGGGTCCCATGCAAGAACCTGCTCCGTGTCAATGTCAAACGCACCGGTCTGCCCGGTCGTATTTGCAAGGTTATTCGCGTGAATCAGCTCAAACGGGCCATAGAACGCTTCTGTACCCTCGAAACCGTGCGCGCCCTTAAAGGATACGCCGCAAACGTAGACAGAGGGTTTTTCTTCCTCTGCAACACCCTCTGTGCGGGCAGCAAGATCATCTTCAATACCATGCAGATAGGTTGTCAGGGCTTCGGCGCGATCTTCTTTGCCGTACAGCTCGCCAAGAATACGCAGCGTTTCATATGCTTTATCATCAAGGGTCGTATCGCTGCCGGGAACCATAACAACCGGAATCCCGGTTTTGCTTTGCAGCTCGTCGGGGTCAACGTTTGCATACGAGGACATGACAATGACCTGCGGACCAACATGGATGATTTCTTCGACAAACGGTTCGCCGTTCGTGCCGGTTACCGGCAACGTGCCGAACTTATCAAAGTTCACATAGTTATAAAGGCGAGACATTCCGGCTTTGGTTTCGTAATCCTCAACGCCGACAACCAGGTCCTGCGCCTGCATATAGCAGGAGTAGCGCAGCGCGCCGACGCCAACGCAAACAATACTTTCAACCGTCTGCGGGATTTCCACTTCGCGGCCATTCCCATCGGTGATCGTCCGAGTGGCGGCTTCTGCATCCGTGGTTTCAGGTTCGGTGCTGATTTCTTCCGTTTCTGTGGTTGAAGCTGCTTCATTTGTTGCAGCCGGTGGTTCCGTAGTTTCTGCTGGCGTTTGTTGTGCGCTGCAAGCGCACAGTCCAAGCAGCATCAGCGCGGCAAGCAGCGCTGCGAGGTAGCGAGTTGTCTTTTTCATAATCTTTCACCTTTCATTTGTACTTGCTCCCGGTGCCGTTTCTTCATGCTCGAAGTTGCTGCAAAAACGGCATCACGCTACTTCTTCCCCAAGATAGCGCGATACCGTTTTTGCATTCGAGGATTGGGAGTGTATGAACTGTGCCTTTATCCTATCAAAGCATTTTTTGATTGTGAAGCTCCCCCGGGGGATGTTTTTTGAAAAATAGACAAAGTTTTTTCGTATATGAGAGCAGCCCGACATCGGCGGGCTGCTCCTGCTTTGCGTCCTCTTGGCTGCCATCGTTTCGCTGGGGGCGCACTGTCAAGGTCGGCGCAGTTTGCAAAACTGCGCCGCTCGCGCTGGATTGCCCCAGCAATCCAGCGGCCTTGACCGTGTGCGCACAGCGGAATACAATCCTAACCTCTGAGGACGCAATGGGAACTACTCCTGTGCGCTCATCGAAACGCGTCTCTGACCATCATGTAAGCTTCATTTACACGAACGGCTGCATCATGAATTTCTGATTTTGACGCATAGCCCTTGCTGTTTGCCCAATGCGCAATCTGATTGACGTTATTCCCGATTGCAGACAATTCTCGAAGCATGTCTACACACTGTTCTGGTGGCTTTTCGCAAATCCGAATGCCTTGAACCAGATTGCGGATAAACGGGTCCATACCTAATCCGCTTTGCGCCGCCTGTTGTTTTAGATGTGTATATTCCTGCTCGGTCATCCACACACTGATGTGCTTGTTTCGTTTACGCATGAATCGCTCCTTCCTGATTTTATTACGTCTCTCGGTTTTGCGTCTCACGAGGAGACGCAAACGCGCTGGGGTTTCAGGGTTCTCCCTGACAAGCGGGCATTTGTGCTACCAAATGCCATACTTGCTAATGCAAATGGATACGTTTTTGCTCTGCTGAAATCTGCATAACACTGTGCTGCGCGTGACGACCGTGACGGCTGTGACGATGTTTTTCAGCGCACAATAAGCCGTCACGGTCGTCACGGCTGTCACCGGAGATAGGTCAAAATGATTTGTCTCCCGGCGTGTGTCCGGATTGATTCGTAACGAATGTGGTAATCTTGCTCCAGCTTCGCCGCGCGGATATTCAGCCGCATGGAAAGCGCGTTTGGCTTCAGTTCCGTACCAAGCGCGGCGGCGAGCTCCGTTGAGCTACCACACCATTTTTCGTTTTCCGGCGTGACCAACGATGCTACCGCCGACAAAACCGGGTCTGGCGGCGCGTTCCATAGCTCCGTCTCCTGACGCTCCAGATTCCATGCAAGCGTCTGCTCGTCACGCGACAGATACAGCCGTTGATCCTGCTGGTCTCTGCCGGAAATGTCCAGTGTGGCAGTTTTCGCGGTGCGAAATTCCTTTTGCAGAATCAGCGCCCCATCTGCGCAGCCGAGCAAACCGTTTGTTCCGGAGATCATATCGAACCGATCTTCCGCCTGCTGCTTGCGCGTATGGTGTACCAGAAGCAGACAGATTCGTAGCTTTTCGGCAAGCGATTTCAGTTTGCTGATAATCTCATAATCGCTGGCATAGCTGCATTTTTCGTTTCCGGATTCCCGAACCTTTTGCAGCGTATCGATAATAACAAGGTTTGTATCCGGGTGTTCCCGGCGAAAGGTCTCGATCTGCTGGTCAAGTCCGCCGCCCAGCGGCTTTGCTGCGTTTGAAAAGTAGAGCGCGGGCGCAACATCTGTACCGAACATACGATAAAGCCGCTGTTGCAGCCTCTCCTGATTGTCCTCCAAAGCCAGATAGAGAACCGTTCCCTGCTGCACCGCAAAATTCCAGAGTGGTTTTCCGCTGCTGACATGAAAGGCAAGCTGCGCCATGAGAAATGACTTGCCGATTTTCGGCGCATCGGCAAACAGATATGTACCCGGATAGAGTAGATTTTGGATGATCGGCGGTTTGCTGTGAAAGATACTGCCGTAGAGTTCCGGCATGGAATAGGTCGGAAGAAATCCGGGATTGTTAATACGACGAAAGAAATCGTCTGAAAAATCTTCGTTGTCAGGCAGCGGAAAATCTGCTATACTGGCGTCAGGTTCTTTGAAAAGCGACTGTTCCCCATCTGTTGCAGCGGATGGATTTGGAACGGTCGTTTTTTCATCTGCTCTCTGCAGGGTCACCTCCTGTGTTCCGGTCAATCCAAACGATCAAACGGTCTTTTGGCACCAGCATCCGTTTTCCGATGCGCAGCGTCGGAAAGTCCTCCGTGTGCAAAAGCTGGTACGCACCTGCTCTGGAAATGCCGAGCGCAGACGCTAACTGCGTTGCGTTCAAGACTGCTGGTAGGTTTTCATAGTTGTTGTTCATGTGTCCTCCTTGTAAATAAAAGTTCTTGACATAGTAGACTTAATGATATAATATAATATCACTAGGTCGTCTATGGAATAAGTATAGCAATTCAGATGATAAATGTCAATCGTCTGATTGACTACAAGTTTCGACGATAAGCCTATTAGAGAGGACGTGATGCCGTGATTCCCGGAAAACCGCACCCAACCCCCAACGAAAAAATCTGGGTGGCAGCCTATACAGACGATAGAACGGAGTATGTAGAGCTGCGTACAGCCTGCCCCGACGGAAAAGCGCCGTATCAACGCCTGTGGCACAAAGAGCAGCCGCTCGGTATGGCGATTGCCGATTTTCTCTATGTCGATCTGCAACCGCTGGACGCACATATCCGGCAAATCGGGCAGTTGATCGAGCAGATTGATCGAGGGGATTGTGTGCAGGACTGCTTTGAGCGTGTATTTGAAATTGCGCTGTTCTGGCTGCGGAAAACACCGCTCTTTGCGCCGCTGACCGCCGAGATGGAGCGTCTGCGTCTGCGCTATGACCATGGAGAAGCACTCAGAGCAGCGCCGCTGAAAGCAATGGCAGAGCGATATAAAACGCTGCAACACCAGCTTCAATTTGTATCCGACCAATGCTTCGCCGTAGAAGATACTGCGGATATGACGGCGCGCTATCTGGAACTGCTTGCAGCGAATCCAGCCAAAATGCTGCCGCTGAAATATGGAACACTGCAAGTAGAGGACGCAATAAAAGGCGGCAATATCTCTCTGCCCTACGATGATCTGTTGGAGTTCTATCTTTCGGGCGCAGAACTTGTGCTGCCGGAACAGTTTCATACCGAAGTCCTTTTGACGGAAACACTGGATGATCTGGCTGCGTTTTTGCTGGCGCGCTATGCGCGGGAAAATCTGCGCTATCGGAAGTGCAAATTCTGCGGACGCTATTTCGGCGTGGTGCGCAATTACAAATCCGAGTATTGCGACCGTTTGATTGACGGCTCTACAAAAACGTGCAAGGACAGCGGTGCGCTGCGGCTCTATGAAAAACGCAAGCTGGAAAATCCGGCAGTCAAGGAATACAAACGCTCCTACAAGGCGCACAACGCCCGTATTCGCTATGGCCTGATGACCCGTGAGGAATTTCAGGAATGGTCACAAGAAGCGCGCCAGAATCGCGACAGGTGCGTTGCTGGGGAACTGTCCTTAGAAGAATTTGTCGCTTGGCTGGACAGCGACAGACAATAAAACAATAGTTTGGGCGCTACGTCAACAACAAGACGCTCTACATGAACTTCAAGCGTGTAATGCGATCACAGGGGTTATCAGAGCTTCGGTTCCACGATCTCAGACACACATTCGCCGTGAACAGCCTGAAAGCCGGAGACGATATTAAAACCGTGCAGGAAAATCTGGGTCATGCAACTGCATCATTCACGCTCAGCACCTATGCACACGCCACGCCCGGCATGAAACGCGAAAGTGCAAACCGCATGGGGCAGTATCTTCGCCGCATCCGCGAAAGCACAGAAGCAGCAAAATCCAGTGTGTGACATTCTGTATCAAGTGGTCAGATTGGACTGCCTGAAACCGCCGTATAAAGGGTCAAATTAAGGGGCAGGCAGAATCAGCCGTTCGGATTCAACACTTTCCCATTTGAAATATACCGATTTTTCTGTGAATATACGAAAATCCCGAACACTTTCGTGTTCGGGATTGGTGGGGGAAGGTGGATTCGAACCACCGAAGTCATTGACAGCAGATTTACAGTCTGTCCCCTTTGGCCACTCGGGAATTCCCCCATATTCACTTTGCTGTACTCATTTTGAAACCCAGCGAAGCGGTTTCAAAATGAAGAGGAGAAAGGCGATTGCAGATATGGAGCTTTTCGCTTCAGCGGAAAGCGAAATGGAGCAAGCGTCTTTCGACGGTGGAGCTGGTAGACGGATTCGAACCCCCGACCTGCTGATTACAAAGAGTAGAAAAATTCTAAAAATATCGTTTTCTGGACGTTTTTGATCGTTTTCGCTAGAATTGAAATACTCTTCCACGTCCCTGTTTCCACTGCTTCCGTCCGCTCGTTTCCGCGTGTGGGTCACGGTGTGGGTCAGCCGCTTTAACGAGTCCACCGTGTAAAGACACCTCCGAAGATGGGCTCTCACGCAAGCGCGATCCTTGCCTGTGCTGAAATTCAGCCTAACAAGAGCGCCCACCACGCGCAAAAACTGCGCCGCAGTAATCAAAGATTACAGAAAATTTAAAGCAAGGTTATCTCAAAATCATTTGCGGCAATGTGTTCGTCACAGAAATCGCGCAGTTTCATGATTCCCGCCTCGGAGGTCTCCCAAACGGTTTCAAGGTCAATGTTGCCATATTCATGCGCAACGACATTTCGCATACCCCGGATGGCGCGCCAGGGGATACTGGTATGTAAGCTGATAAATTCCGGAGACAGATGCTTTACAAGCTCGCCAATCTGCATCAAGCAGAGCGCAATCGCGTTGCGATAGGTCGGATTTGTGCAGAAGGTGTGATAATCATGCGCATACTCAGTATGCGTAAACATGATGTCATTACAATAACCCTGAATTTTCTCAAGGATCTGCGTGTCACGACTTTGTGCGGTCATATAAAACAATTTCCTCCCCGGCAATTTGATCCAGAAACCGTTGATCCAGACTGCCTGTTGTCAGCAAATCCAAATCTTTTCCAAGGCTGTCTTCGAGATCGCTGTAGAGCGCGCCCAAAGCGAACATACCGCGAAGGTTTCCCTTGTCGACGCGCAGATCGACATCACTGTTTTTTGTGGCCTCGCCTCTTGCGTAAGAGCCAAACAGATAAATACGCTCCACGCCGTGCCGCGCGGCAATCGGCGCAATGATCGCGCGCAGATCACCGACAGAATAAATCTGATCCCGCATAAACAAGAACCTCCCTCCACAAATAGCAGAATCTCTATGGTTAGAGTATACACCAAATTACTGATGGTTACAAGTTATAGAAACGCACATTTGTCAAAAGGAAACCCATACCGAACACGCCGCTGCCGATCAAGGCGGCGGTTATTTTTTATGCTGCCTAAAAAATTTTTAAAAACAGGCTGTTCAAAACGCAATTTTCTGTCGGATCAAATAGGGGGACTTTTCAAAACCGCCAACGACGCATTTTCGAGTGAACATTTTGTGAACTTTTGCGAAAAGGGTTCTAAAAAGTGCGTTCTCGCTGCCTACCACATGAGAAACTTTTCGGAGGGGTTCGAACAGGCAGCGCAGGCGCGGAAATGTAAATGATCTGTGAATTTTCTCGAAAAGGCTTCTAAAAATCGCGTTCCCGTGGCCTATGCAGTGAGGGGATTTTTTCGGTGAGACACCGCTCAAAACGCAAAATTCTGTCGGATCAAATAGGGAGGGTTATTGATGGACGTAAAATATCTTCTCCCCTGAATTAAAAAAATTGCAGAGGAGGGTGTCAAAAACGGCTTTTAGTGTCGGATTAAATAGGGAGATGTTTTGACCGGCAAAAAAATTTCTGAATTTTTGAAAACAGGCTGTCAAAACTGCGATTTTTATCCCTACTAGTAATGAGAGGATTTTTTGCGACAACCAAAATTTTCTCATACAAACGTCGCAAAAGTTGTGCAATTAAAGGTGCGGAGAAAATCTTTTGAAAAAAGTTTGGTACAAAAGCCCTCTGAATACGGATAAAGGGTAGGAGGTGTTTTTCAGAAAGACAAAATCAATCGAAAAGACAAACACGAACAAAGGAGGACAACTATGAAAGAATCTATCTACAAGAACTATGACGAACTGCCGCTGTTCCTGAACGCGGCGACAGTAGCGAAAGTGCTGGGCATTGCGCCGTCCAGCAGCTACGAACTGATGCACGAAAAAGATTTCCCCGCGCTGCGAATCGGGAATCGGATCGTCGTTCCGAAAGAAGCGTTCATCCGCTAGGTAGAGCAGCACACGGGAGGGGCAGAGTGAAGCGCAGTCTCTGGCCGACACGCGATTCGGTCAAGGACTACTTCCCGCTGCCGAAGGAGATTTTCTCGCTGGGTCTGAGCGCGGCAGAAATCGCAATCTACGCCTTCCTTCTGTTCTGCGAAGATCGGCAGACATTCCAATGCTGGCCAAGCTACCGAAAAATCGGTGAAGCGGTTGGGTTGAGTCCGAATACGATTCGTAAGCATATCCGCTCACTCGAAGAACGCGGCCTGCTCGTCACAGAGCCGACGATGGTTACAACGAAGAATGGATGTAAGCGCAACGGCAACCTGCTATTCACAATCCGACCGATTCAGGCGGCGCTCCAGCAGGACTATGACCGGCAGCTGCAGAAGCTTACCGAGGACGCAGCAAGGAGAAAATATGCTGATTTTATTGAAAACACAGGTTGATCGCACAGCCAAAACGCCAGTCACAGCCCGTCGCGCCCGTGGCGGCGGTTTGTGCGGCTTTCGCGGCACGGTCGGGCGGCGTACCCACCAGAGGACTCAAAACCGGACGTTGCGCCGACGTGCGGGAGCGTTGCGGAAATGGCAAACGCAGAAGAAGGATGCTTGCAGGCGAATTTTGGCAGAGGAAGAAGCCGCAAGCGGCGTAGCAGGACAAAGCCGCGGGGTCGTGCGCATCCCGCGGCGGTCACATCTGCCCGCCGTGCGGGCAGTTTCGGGGATTTACGAGGGCGTTCCAAACACAGCGAAAAACAGCCGGAGGGCGTTGCAGAATGAAAAAAGCACGCTGTTTCAAGGAAAACAGCGGAGTTCCAACGAAATTTGCGAGGTGAGTACAGAAAAATGGTAAAAGGAAAAGAAAAATTCGCGCTATGGCTGACGCCGGAGTGCCGGCAGCTCGTTGACAATTGTTATGCAGACGATCAATGCCAGAGCCGTAGCGAGTACATCGAAAAAGCCGTTTGGTTTTATTCCGGTTTCCTGCACGCGGAGAAAGCAGAACACTATCTGCCCAAGATCTTGCAGCAGATTCTTGCAGGGACACTGGAACGGTTTGCCGAGCGCATTGGACGGCAGCTTTTCAAGCTGGCAGTCGAGCAGAATGTCAACAACCATATCCTTGCTTCGGACACGGACATTGACGCCCAGAGCTATCAGAAAATGCGCGGACTCAGTATGGATGAAGTCAAAAGAACGAACGGGAGAATTGATTTTGAAGATGCGCTGTTGAGTGAAAGGGGCGTGTGAAAATGTCAAAGCTGATTCAGAAAGCTGGTTTTTTGAATCCGAAACGCGCTGGGCGCTACATGAATTATATCGCCACGCGCGACGGCGTGGAGCTTTTGGATGAAAACGCAGACAGCATTTATATGCGCTATATTGCCACACGGCCTCGCGCGGAAAAGCACGGCGAACACGGTTTGTTTGGTGGCGAGGACAGCGTTGATCTGGAAAAGGCGATACAGGAACTTCAGGCACATGAGGGCAACGTCTGGACGATCATTTACTCTCTGCGCCGCGAGGATGCCGCGCGGCTTGGCTACGATAATGCCGCAAGCTGGCAGGCGCTGCTGCGCTCCAAACAGGCAGACTTTGCGGAAACCATGCAGATTCCGCCGTCGCAGCTTCGCTGGTATGCAGCTTTCCACGACGAGGGCGAACATCCGCATATCCACATGATGCTCTGGTCGGATGACCCGAAATACGGCTTCCTGCGCAAAGATAAGCTGCTGCATTTGCAGTCCATTTTAACGAACATGATCTATGCGGACGAGCTGAAGGAAGTTTACATCAAGAAAGATATTGCCTATAAAGACGTGACCGAAGCAGCACGGGAAACCATGCGCAGAATTGTTGACCGGCTAGAATCTGTTGAAAATCCGCCGGAATCGATTCGGCAAAAGCTCATGGAGCTTGCGCTGGAGCTGCACACGGTCAACGGTAAAAAGCAGTATGGATATCTCAAAAAGCCACTCAAGGATATGGTGGATTCCATCGTGGACGAACTCGAAAATCTGCCGGAGGTGGCGGCATACTATTCCGTCTGGAATGGTCTGCGCGACACACTGGAGGGCTACTACAAAAACCGTCCTAGGCAGCACAACCCACTCTCACAGCAGAAAGAATTCCGAGCCATCAAGAACGCCATCATTCAAGAAGCGGAGCGACTGCGACAGCAACTAGAGCAGGAATCTTCACAGAATAAAGAACCTTCTAAAGAAGAACCATCGCCACAGGCGGTCCCGTCAAGATTTATGCGCAAATTTATTTGCAGGCTCCGGCGGAATGAAGTCAGCCGGCAATAGAGGCGTCGTCCATGACCGCCTCCAAGTGCTTCATGTTCATGTACTTCTTGTTGCCCCACTGGGTGCCTGCCACATGGCGCAGCCTCGCGCAGACCAGCATCAGGGCGGAATTTCCGTCAGGGAATGTCCCCACCACGCGGGTTCTGCGGCGGATCTCACGGTTCAGCCGCTCGATCACGTTGTTGGTACGGATGCGCGTCCAGTGCTCGCTGGGAAAATCGCAGTAGGTCAGCGTTTCCTCAATGCCGTCCTCGACCTTCTTGGCGGCCTCCTTCAGTTTCATGGCGCGCAGTTCGGCGACCACGGCCTTCGCCTTCTCGCGGGACGCCTTTTTGCTCTCCTGGGCGTGGATCGCCTTGAGCA
>OLSB01001489.1_pt1 | contig 22510 bp, 18 predicted proteins | sample 1672071 | NCBI WGS metagenome assembly OLSB01 (sample SAMEA3136642, study PRJEB25190) | human gut metagenome | biome: human gut; feature: human-associated habitat; material: faeces | place: Austria | collected 2013 | reverse complement strand
CTAAAAGGTTCTATTGCTGACGATGTTAAGCAAAAGATTTTTGATATAGCCAATATTCATGGCTACGAGATAATTGCTATGGAGACAGACAAAGACCACATACATTTCTTAATAAGTTATGATACGACTGATAGGGTTTGTGACATTGTTAAGATTGTAAAACAAGAAACAACATATTACCTATGGCAAAAGTATGGTTCGTTTCTGTCTAAACAATATTGGAAGAAAAGGATATTTTGGTCAGACGGATACTTTGCATGCAGTATTGGAGAAGTATCGTCAGCAACTATACAAAAGTATATTGAGAGTCAGGGTTAATGGCTAAAGGTTCACAAGGCTCCTCCCACCACCTAAAGGTAGTGGGTTTCCGCCTATGGCAAAGGAAAGGATTTAATTTATGAAATTGAAGCTTTACACCTCATTGAGTGTTTAAAGAAATCTGGTCTTGGCATTAAAGAAATCAATCAATTCTTTAGTTGGGTTTCTGAAGGAAGTGCAAGTTTTGAAAAGAGAAAAGAGTTGTTTGAGGCTCGAAAAGAGGCTGTAGAAGCTGAAATCAAAAGTCTTCAAGAAACACTATCTTTATTAGAATTTAAATGTTGGTACTACTCAAAAGCTATAGAGGATGGTACAGAAGAATACCTTCAAGCTATGCTTCCAGACAAGCTTCCAAGTGACATTCAAAAATTATATGATGCAAGTCATAAATAAGAAAATGGAGCAGATATATTCTGCTCCAAAGCTATTCAAAACCAGCTGGCTCGTTCTGATTTTGATTGACTGATTCTTAAATTTCAAACCATTTGATTTCACAAGCATCCAATTCAACTTCGAAACTTGTTCCATCACCCTTATACACGGTAGTTGTCTGTGGTTCATATGTATTATTGACAACACAGAAACTATTTGTAGAAGGATATACGTTGATATCCACATTGTAGTTGTCGGAATACCAGCGTTTCATTTCTTCTTCTTTGTGTGCTGCAAAGAAGATTGCACGATACAATAGTCTTACGTTTTCAAAACTAAATGGAAGACCATTCATATACACACCGCGACCTTTTCCATACTCATTTACAGCCAAATTGACATGTAGATCTTTTTCAGCCAAGATTTCGGTTTCAGGAAGAGCATATACATCATTTACACATTCTCCCCAATCTTCATGTTCTAATTGTTCTGTTATGAAGTGGTTTGGATGTACTTTCCAATTGTATTTGTCTGTGTGCATTGTGAAACCTAATTCTTTATCCACACCTAATACATCGTATAAAGTGAAGAATTTACCGTTGCGGTTGATTGCTGTTGGCTCACCAACACCGATAAATCCACCGCCCTGGTCTACATAACGACGAAGAGCTGTAATCACTGGTTCATCAAATTCAGCTCCACCACTAAAGCTTGTGTATGCAGAACCAATGTTCATCACAACGTCCATATCATCTAAGATGGTTGGATCTTTACGAATATCATCAAAACTAATGAAATGAACATCAAATGGGAAACCACTCAACGCCTCCATTACACCTGTATATGAATAGATTTGTTTGTACCAAATGGCATGGTGAACCAAGTGTGTTCCCCAACGACGAAGTTCTCCCCAACTATTAATTACACCCACTTTTAATAAGTTTAATGGAACTTGTTGATTTACATGAGAATATAGCGTACGGAATTCGTCACATACCTTTTCAATATAATCAATGAATTCAGGGAAATCCAATGCCAATTTTAAATATCCACCATAACCAATACGATCGACTGGACTACGTAAAATAGCTCTACGAGCTGTTACCCAGTTGACCTTAGCTTCTTTTAATGGATCTCCGTTTTCATGGAAAACATCTGGGAAGAAGTATGGTAAAAATCTTCCTTCTGTATACTTAACACCCTTAATATCGGAAATTAAACGAAGTGTTGTACCAGAACCAACCGATCCTACAACCGCATCCAATCCAATGGATTCAAAATATTTACCAAATGGCTCTGTACCAATCCAGTGATCCCCTAAAAACATCATGGCTTCTTTTCCATATTCATGACAAATATCCACAAATTTCTTCGCTAATTTACTTACTTCACGCTGTTGGAAATCCATGAAATCACGATATTCCTTAGTTGGAACACAGAAAGTTGAGTTATTAAATCCTTTGTTGATAATATATTCCGCTCTAAATGGATAGCCCACTTCTTTTTCAAACTGTTCCAAAATATATGGAGATACAGAAGCACTATATCCAAACCAGTCTACAAATTTTTCGCGTGCAAATTCATCAAATTGAAGAGTGAATTGGTGGAAGAACGTTGTAAAACGAACAACGTCTACATCATCTCTTTCTTCACAGAATTTTCTAAATTTATCCAATACATACTTTTGTGTTTTAGGTTGTCGAACGTCAAAAGTCATTTGATGTTCTTCACCCTGCCAATCATTCGTTAAAGCATTATACATATGTACAGGATCCCAAATCACAAATGCCAAGAAGCTTACTGTATACGCATGATACGGAATTGTATCATGAATAATCACTTCACCCGTTTCTTCATCATAATCCCAATTTGTGATGACTTCATCCGTCGTACGATCAATAACTTCCCACCATCTGTGATTGTCTTTTGTGTTTGGCTTTAATTGATCTTTATAGAAATGCTGCATGATTTGAATTTTTAATTCGGTTGACTTTGCGGTCACAAAATCGCTCATCAAATACATCTGTTGGATTTCATCTGGATTTGCCTTTGCCCACTCATTATCTTTTCTTGTCGTATAGTAAGTCGCATATTGCTTAATATCCATCTTACGCAATTCTTCTGGCATATCCGTTCCGTCACAGTCACGGATGGCATCGGCTTTCCATCGATTAATAATCTCAATTGTTGCATCAATTACATCAACATCTGTCGGTACAGTTACTCTGCCTGTTTCAATCATTTTATTTTCTCCCAAACTAGTCAATTCTATTTTCAGTTTCCATATCAAAGAAATGTACTTTTGATAAGTCCATTGTTAATTTAATTGTTGAATGTGCTTCTGGTTCCAAACGAGAATTTACTTTGGCACACATTTTTTGTCCATTTAAATCACCATGCAAAATATATTCATGGCCCAATAATTCGGCCACTTCAATTTCAAAATCAAAGTTAGCACTCGGATATGTATCAGCTACAATTCCCTCACCATGTAAATCTTCTGGACGAATACCCATGATAACTTTTTTTCCTTCATAGCTAGAAAGTTTTTCTCTATACATCAAAGGAATTTCAATCTTCATGTCCTTTACATGGAAGAAACCATTTGTATACGTACCCTTCACAAAGTTTGTTGCAGGCGCACCCAAGAATCCAGCTACGAATAAGTTTGCCGGATTATTATATATTTCTTTTGGCGTACCAATCTGCTGGATATATCCACCCTTCATCACAACAATACGATCAGCCATAGTCATGGCTTCGGTTTGATCGTGTGTTACATAAATGGTAGTAGCTCCAATACGTTCGTGAAGCTGAATGATTTCCGAACGCATTTGTACACGCAATTTCGCATCCAAGTTTGATAGTGGCTCATCCATTAAGAATACCTTCGCATTACGAACGATAGCACGACCCAAGGCAACACGCTGTCTTTGACCACCTGATAAAGCTTTTGGCTTACGATCCAAATAAGGTTCAATCTCTAAAATGCGAGCCGCTTCATGTACGCGCTTATCAATTTCTTCCTTACTATACTTACGTAATTTCAAGCCAAAGGCCATATTCTCATATACACTCATATGAGGGTATAATGCATAAGACTGGAATACCATCGCAATATCACGATCTTTTGGTTCCACATCATTCATTCTTTTTCCATCAATATAGAAATCACCGGCACTAATCTCTTCCAAACCAGCAATCATACGAAGTGTTGTAGATTTACCACATCCACTTGGTCCTACAAACACAATAAACTCTTTATCTTTCACTTCTAAATTAAAGTCAAATACAGCCTGAACATTGTTGTCATATATTTTATCAACATGCTGCAATGATAATTCTGCCATACTTCTTCCTCCTATTTATGTTTTCGATTGTATAGAAACAATAATGTTAGTAAGCCTGTCAATCCAACGATTTCAATCATTAGATTACGAACACTTACCGTCTTCTGTGCCCAAATGATCATACCTAAGAACACAAAGAATAATACGATCATAATTATGTTCATTCCTTTATTTTCATCTCTCATATTAGACACCTTACTCTTTCATTCCACCAATACTCATGCCCTGTGTAATCTTCTTTTGAACACAAATATAAAGAACTAACGTTGGAATCATAACAATTACCAACCCAGCATACATGACACCAAAGTTTGCCTGTGACTTCGCATCCGCCATTAAGTATTTAACACCAACGGCCAACGTAGCATTTTCTTTATCCATAAAAGTAAATGCGATAATATATTCATTCCAGAAAGCCAAGAATTGAAATAGGACAACCGTAATAATACTTGGTCTTGCCATGGGAATCATAATCTTTGTCATGGTCTTAAAGTAGCCACAACCATCAATGCGAGCCGCCTCTTCATACGCCTTAGGCAACGTTTTGAAATAACCCGTCAACAAATAGATTGTGAAAGGTAAGGCTGTTGCCGCATACACGACAGAAAGCCAGAACTTATTATTTAAGAAAAAGTCAAATCCAAGCTTAATGTCCGCATTAAATAACATTAAGAAAATTGGCAAAACAATATAGTTCACATTTACGAAAAGTCCAGCCATGAAAAGTCCATTAAAGAATTTCTTTCCCACAAAATCAAATCGTGCCAAAACATACGATGCAGGAAGAGCCACCACCAATAGAATGACTAATGATAGTGCTGTTACAATGATTGTATTTATTAAATAATCACCCATTCTTGCCTTCACAAAGGCATCCGCAAAGTTTGACCACAATATTTGTTTTGGAAGATCAAATGGATTTCCACTCACCAATTCCAATTGCGATTTTAAAGATGCAAGGAATACCCATGCGATGGGTACAATAATCGAAATAGCTAATGTGATCAGTGCCACGTAAACAAAGATCTTGTATAAAGGAAAATTACGTTTCTTCATATCTCATCCTCCTAATACTGTAATATATCACGTTCAGTGACCTTATTTATGATGGCGGATAAGGCAAATGAGAATACGAAGATACATACTCCAACGGCCATACCAAATCCGTATTTACCAGCGAACGCATTGTTGTACATATAGTTCAATGCCACTTCACTTCCTAGATTTCCCTCACTTGTCAATTGAACGAACATAAATGATAAGTTGATTGTAGAAATTACGAAGAAAGTTAAAGTTGTACGAATGTTATCCCAAATCAAAGGTAAAGTAATCATAAAGAACTGTCTGACTTTACTAGCTCCCTCAAGGCTTGCTGCCTCATATAGGTTTTCTGGAATACTCGACATACTCGACATATACATAACCATATAATAACCAATGGCCTGCCATACAAGGGCACCAATTATAGAATAGTTAATAACATCTGGATTTCCCATCCATTGTTGTTGTAAAGACGAAAGTCCAATCATACCGAAGAATGTATTTAAAATACCATTCGTAGGTTGATAAATAGCTGAGAAAATACCCGCAATAACAACAATACTCAAAATATTTGGAATGTAGAAAATAACACGGAAGAAGTTCTTTCCAACAAACTCTTCACGAGTTAATAATGTCGCAAACAATACGGCCAACACCAAAGTGATGATCGTGATCAATACAACATACAAGATTGTATTTTGCATAGCCTCAATAAAACGCATGTCATTAAAAAGAACCTTAAAGTTGAAGAACCCGGCAAAAGTGGCATCACTAACGAAATTGCTCTTTTTAAAGAATGCTGTCTTAAATACATCAATCGTTGGAATCACCATAAAAATGAAAACTAGAATAACGGCTGGTGCAAGACACGCAAATACGAAACGATTTTGTGCTTTCTTTTTATTCATGAGTTTACCTCCCATCTCTTAAAAAGCGACGAGCAACAATTTGCTCATCGCTTTCAGTTTAATTATTCAGTTACAGCTTTGTTTTTAGATAATTTAACCCAAGCATCTGCTAATTTGCTTTGGTAATCTTTTGCAGTTAATTCACCAGTAGCTAAAGAGTCAATTGAACCAAATACGGTTGCAGCACGGTCAAAGTCTGGTAAGTTATCTGTGTTGTAAGGAGCAAATGCACCTAATGCAGCAGAAGCAGTGTCATATACAGAGAAGAATTCTTTTGTATATCCATCTTCCATAGCTGCAATTGTGTCTGACATATTTGCACTTGGAACAATATTTCCACCTTCAGCCATGATCTTAATTCCTTCATCCGAATAGATAAACTTCAAGAATGCTTTCGCATCATCTACGTTTTTAGCTTGAGCAGGAATCCATACTTGTTCAGTCATAGAACCAACGAAACGTTCACCATCTTTTTCTAATGCAGGCAAAGGAAGTAATCCCCAGTGATAATCTTCAGGCGTTGTATCTGCCATTTCATTCACTACCCAGTCACCATTAGGCATGAATAATGCTTTTCCATCAATGACAGCCTGTTGGTTCATTGTGAAACCATCTTTCGCATTCGCATTTGAGACTGTATCAGAATATAAATAATCAGGACTTACTAATTTAGCTAAAATATCGATAGTTTGTTTAGCACCATCTGTATTCCAAGCATCCTTGTCATAATTTAATACATTCGTTAATAATTCTTCTCCACCAGTTTCTTTCAACAATGCATTTAATGTGTTGTCAAAATAACCATTTGTTGGATAAGTAAATAATGCGATACCATCTTTCTTAGCTTGATCACCTAAAGCCCAGAATTCGTCCCAAGTTGTTGGAAGTTCATATTTCTTTCCTTCTCCAACCAATTCAGTATTATAGAAGAATCCAGCTGGAGTTGTCTTAAGTGGCATCAAATAAGATTTTCCATCACCATAATATTGTACGATACTACTATTTGCGTAGTTTTCATCCATACCAACTTCTTCAACTACATCTGAAATATCCAATACTTCATGAGTATTTAATTGAGTTTCAGTATATCCAGAAGGCTGACCTAAGTTATAGTAAACAACATCCGAATATTCACCCTTCGCATTTTCTTTATTCAATACATCAGGCAATTCTTTTTCAAAACGCAATTGAACATCTACATCCGGATTTGCCTTTTCAAAAGCCTTAGCCAATTTTGTGAATACTTTTTCACCATTACCACCAGAGAAAGAATCAAATTTTAATACTCGCTTATCTCCAGAATCAGAATTTTCAGCTGGTTTGCTAGAACATCCTGCTAACATAGATGCTGCCATCGCAAATGATAACCCAGCAGTTATAATTTTTTTCATACTTTACCTCCTCATAAATTCGTATGAACCTCTTTTGACATGCCTAGTATAGCTTATTTGAAAGCGCTTTATCATAAAAATATAGCTCTATATTTTAGATATATTGTGATTTAGTAATTTTGACAACAAAATTGATAAACAATAGAAAACAATATATAATAATACAAAAAGAGGTGTTTTTATGAGTACACAACGCTTTCAAATTGACCAAGTTGACTTCAATAAAGCCCGACCAAAACTACTATATATAACTGAATCCAAGTTCGATCACGAATGGAATTCCACCCTACATACCCATTTATATACAGAAATATTCTATGTGACAAAAGGCCATGGACTTTTAAGTTTAGACAACAAAAACTATCCCGTAAAAGAAGACGATCTCGTTATTGTCAATCCACTTATCTCACATACCGAGCGTGGTATTGAAAATATCAACTTCGAATACATTGTTATGGGAATTGAAGGCGTCACCTTCTTTTCAAAAGAAGAGGACGAAGAAAAAGGATGTAGTATTGCCAACTATTATGAATACAAACACGAAGTATTATTCTATCTAAAAACCATTCTAATGGAAGTTAAGGCTAGAGATGCTGAATATCAATCCTTATGCCAAAACTTATTAGAAGTATTACTGATCAACCTGATGCGTAGGGCCAACATTAGTTTAAAATCTTCACCCGTTAATAAAGCCAACAAAGACTGTGTCTATATTGAAAAATATATAGATGCTCACTTTAAAGAAGATATTACACTAGACACTTTAAGTGAACTCACTTTCTTAAATAAATATCACATTGTACATGCCTTTAAGCAATATAAGGGAATCTCTCCCATTAACTACATGATTCAAAAGCGTATTCAAGAAGCTAAAGTTCTACTTTCTACAACCAATCTTCAAATTTCAGAAATATCCCTCATCATAGGATTTACAAGCCAATCCTATTTTGCCCAAGCCTTCAAAAAAGCAACGGGCATTTCACCTATTCAATTTAGAAAAAATCATAGTGAACAATAGAAAAAATACAGCACAATATTTTTCAACCATGTCCTGATATTCTTCATCCGACAATGTTTTTTCACCAGGATTCATAGCGAATACACCGCCCCATTCATATCCATCCTTATATTTAGGAACTAAATGGAAATGAAGATGATGACCCGTATCGCCATAAGCCCCATAATTGACTTTATCTGGATTGAAGATTTCATGCATAGCACAAGCTACTTTATATAAACAGCTCTTTCTTCTGACGTCAACTCTGTAATTTCACTCACATGTTTCTTATGAGCCACAATCACACGACCAAGATGAGACTATTCCCTAAACAAATACACTCTTGAACTTTCATTTTTTTACCTACTCTTCCTAAAGGTATAATGCAACAGTTTGTAAGTACTTACATAGTAAATTTAAACTAATTATTTAAAGTATACATTCGATAACAAAGTGCTTTCTTTTCCCATAAAAACATGTTATACTGTGAGTGTGTTGATTAAGTTAAGACTCTAACCCTTTCAATTAACTTTCTCAACATTCCCATTTCTGGACCGGGCCCATTCCGGTCCTTTTATTTTGTCAAAAAAATGCAGAGTTTAACACCTAAACTCTGCATTGTGTTTTTTTATTTCTACTCAAAAAAGAATACAAATTCATTTTAGTATATACCCTTAAGACTTATAAGAATATCTATTGATTACATATGATTTAAAATCAACCATCCCTTTATTTTCAACCAACGTATCTGAATTAATACGAATATCTAAATATTGAGTTTTATCTTTTCTTAGATAAAAACCATTTGTACCTCGCTCTATATTTTTAAAAGTATTTGCAGGAATCTGAATGTGAATTAACTCTTCTTTATTCCAGTCATTTAAAACAATATCCCAATGATGTTTTAAGCACTCCACCTTCGGGTTGACCCAATAAAAATCACCAACATTAGACAAATTCGCCCAAGTAAAATCATTAAGAACTATGCCACATTCTGTCAGAAATTTCTTTGCAGCTGATTTTCCTTTAATTCTTACTGTATCTTTCTTTTCAACAAATACTTTAATATCTATCATTTTCAACATGAATAATGCTTCATCAATAAACTGATCCATCTCACATTTTCTAAATGGATCTATTTTTTTCTTATTCCCTTTATTTTTATTATCTGAACTTAACCTTCCAGTTTTCACTGCTTTTGCAATTAATACCGACTCTAAGTAATCTATATCCGAACGATTTAAAGAATTGTCATCCGTAGTTAATATCACTACCTTGTCCCACCAGTCTTTTCCATCCAAATGTTGTTTAATTCTTTTTGAAAGATCAGAAGATTGCCCTACATAAACCATATTTTCAGATATCAATAAATAAATTCCGTAATACTTGCAATTATCGGTTTCAAAAAAATCATTGACCTGATTTCTAGGATAAACATGTAGTACACCTGGGTTCCAATCCGAATTCTTTGCATAAATCTGTCCACTTAAAGTACCATCTTTTAATAATAATTTTATCGTTTTCTCATTACTCATATTAATTACATCCTGAGATCATTATAATTTAAAAGAATATGAATTAATAGATCAAATAAAAAGAAACACAATTATTCAATCATGTTTCTATATCGGTTTAATCAATTCTTCTATTCTTTTACATAAAGTATCTATAATTGCATAATCAGGCCTATTATAATTCTCAAGCAAGTAATTAAAATCTATACCAAATGCATATACTTTTTCATAATCTTTAGGATATCCTGTATTTCTCCAATCAGTATACGCCTGACCGAAATATGCTAGATTTCCATCGTTATACTTTAAAGTATTCGGATCATTCACAAAACAATCCAATTTCTTATTGTATGGCAATATAAACGCATTTCTGACCTTAGTGTTTTGCAACGTATTTAAAACATGGTCTCCATATGTAATCTGTTTCTGGATAGATTGTGTTTCCGGCAAATCATTCACGTTATGAGTAACGCCATACTGATACATTTTAGCATCAAGAATATAAGTTGCTCCATTTCTTTTTAAGATGGTATCCGGTCTTAAGCTAGATGCCAATCTAGGATTTTGGTTATTTAACTGCCAATAACCATTTGGATTATACTTTTTCTTTTCAGATTCCTTAATCCCATCAAACAATTTATCCACCATAGTTTCAAAAACATAGTAATAGTTTTTTTTTCCATAGGTGTATTTATTAGAAATCATTTTATTGCCTTCTGTAGTCTTTAAAATTTTAAGCATATGATTAAAACGCATACGCTTAACATCATCAAACGTATTGTTTAATTCTTTTCGAACTACGGAAATCATCTCTGAAGTAGAAACAATTTGTTGAACCTCTATTTTAAAATTACAATTATAAACCCAACCAATCTTATCAACACTTTGTTTCAAGCAAAGTTTATAAATCTGAGCAATCAAATCATTAGATGCCATCATCTTAGAGGTAACAAGCTTATCATAAATAATATTTCCATCCGAATAAATGGGCATCTGTTTTAAAGTTTTTTTCCATTCGATTTTTCCACTAAATGAATGTGTATATATTTTTTCACGATTATAATAAAATCCGTTTTCTAAATAATCCTGAATCATCCACAAATACGAATTTATAGGCCAAAAATCTTTAGTGTCATCTGATCCTTTATTCAATTTTTCTTTATCTGGATTTCCAATCAAAGAAATTGATTTTAAAAACAGTAATAAATCTCTTTTATAATTCGTTTCTTTACGAAACACCTGCGGAACATAAATATTGATTTCACCATCTTCTATACGCATCCCCACAAAATCATTAGATTTATCAACTTTTTTAATTATTGGTTCCTTGTTCATTATCTACTTCCTGATTAAACAATTCATCCACTATTTCTTTTGTAAAAACAGATTCAAATAATTCTTTACCTGCGCCAACAGAAGAATCATCTACTTCTTTATCTATAACAGATTTACATTCTGTCATCGTTTCATAAAGTCCGTCATACGTCTTAACATTCTTATCAAACAACAACTCATGATTAAATTTAGTTACATCATTATAAAGATAATCCATAACATTACTGATAAAGGCTTTTAAAGATTTTTCATTTCCACCAAATTCAGTTTCGCTTAACATATTTTCTTTAACAAAGTAAGCACCAATCTGTTTATCTTCCGATACAGATACATCACTCTCACCATTATCTTCTAGCATCTTATTATTGATAGTAGTTACAAATTTTTTCCACTTAATATTTGTAAAAGGAACATATAGATTCTTTATATCTCCAACCTTGTTCCAGTCAGTCATAACTTTTTCTCTATCCCAACGTCTCTTAAATGCAGTATCCAATGGGAATACATTCTGATCACTAGTATTCATTGTAGCAAGCAATGTTAAGTTATGAGGTATAAAGATTTTATTCTTAGTGAATTTAATCTTTTCATCTTCTTCAAGTGTCTCATTTACCTTCTCAAAGTAGCCTTCAATAAACTCATTCGCTACTGGATATTCACTGTCACCCACGACACGATCATCTCTATTTTCTTTTAAACGATCCAGCAACTGGAATATATCTCCAAAAATAGCCGCTGCATTCCCACGATTAATTTCTTCGATAACTAGATAAATCATTCTATCAGGATTTCTTAATGCTTGCTCCAAAGCCTTAGTAAAAGGACCTGGTTTTGGTTCATAAGTAACATTTCCATCTTTTACTACTGGATAAATTTGCCCAATAAAATCACTATTACTATAATCTAAATAGAAAGTTGTTCTAAAAACATCATTATCTTTATCAACGTCTTTTAACACGGTATTCTCAATATAGTAACTCTTACCACACCCTGGAATACCATAGTAAATCTTATTATAACCTTTAATATCTTTTGAATTAGATTGTTTATCCATATTATTTCTGGAGACATTTTCCAAATGAACCGTTGTATCATCCTTAGAAATACGATTTTGAACCATTTCACCTAATCTTTTACCAATATTAAAACTATCCATGTCATCGTCGCTTAAGTTTAAATCACTGAAAATGTCATTAATACTCACACTATTTTTATCCATAATAGTTGCATAGTCAAATCCAAACAATTCCAGTGCAGATTCTTTTGGTTTTATGTTTTGGCAATATTCTTCTAGAATATGTGATAAATCTTGCTTTGAATAAACTTCATTTTTATCTACTAAATCATAGTCAAATTCATTTATGTCATATGGTGGAATACTGTCAAATAACAACACTTTATTCTCTGTATCTAAATACATTTTAAATTCTGAATCCTCATAATTTGAATCATAAAGTTTCTTAAACCATTCATACTTTCCTGTATTATTTTCTTTTCTTTTAATCTGAAATTTAGTAGTACCATCATTTGATTTTGTATATATAAAATTAACATTTAATTTTTGTTTTGCATATAAATTACCAATTAATTTCAAAATTCCATTGCCTAACTTAACATCATAGTTATCTACAACTTCATAATGATTTTGTTCAGTTTGGACGATTACATTAGCATCAAGTAAAGCATTCATCACTTTTAAATCAAGATTATATGAACTTTGTTGATTTGTATTTTTTAATTTTATTTCATATTTACTTTGAGCATGTGAAATCTTACGTGAAAGTATTTGAGTGAAAGCCATATTCTATATCTCCTCAGTATTATATCATTTTTCTATTTTTGCCAAATCATCTTTTATAGCTTTTGCGATTGAATAAGCTAATAAAGGTGGAACTGCATTTCCAACCTGTGTATATTGGCTTGTTCTTGATCCTTTAAATTCATATACATCCGGAAAGCTTTGGATTCTAGCCGATTCTCTAACAGTTGGTACGCGATTCTCCTTGTAGTGAAAATAATTTCTATGCCCACAATCTATTGTACTACTAGGAAGATTACTATTCATCCTTTTAAATGCATTGTTGTAATTTCTAACTTTATAGTATTCCTCAGGCAAATCTCTAATTCCCCCACCATCCGGAACCATTGCTATAATCTTTTTTGTTTGTTCCGTGTGTTGTGTTGCTTCATGATTCATTATCTTTTCTGAATTTTCTCTCATCAGTTCTTGATATGCATTTTGAGGTGCTTTAACATACTCAACTGATTTTACTTCATCGCGCAAAGGTGGCAAATCCCCAATAGCCATACTTGTGCTAACTTCTCTTTGTTTCTTCACGGTATCAAAATCAAAGAAATGATTAGGTCCAAACACTGATTTATTTAATCCTACAAAAAACACTCTTTTTCTACTCTGTGGAACTCCATAATCAGAAGCTCTTAGCGTATCAAAATTCACGTTATATCCAAGTTCAGAAAAGCGATCAATAATATCTCTCTTATATTGCCCCTTTTCCATACTTAATAAGCCTGGTACATTTTCTAAAACAAAGAAATCAGGTTTAATCACACTCACAAAACGAACGTATTCCATATATAAAGAATTTCTAGGGTCATTAGTTAATCTTGTTCCAACCAAACTAAAACCCTGACATGGTGGTCCTCCAATAATTCCATGTACATCATTCTCTTTTTTTATTATTTCCAATTGTTCATTACTAAAATCATGGATGTCTACAGTTGTTCCAATTGCTTTTTTTCTATTCGCATTATATGTAACAATCGCATCATTCCATTTATCTATAGCTAAAACCGAATGAAACCCTGCTTTTTCAAAGCCAAGACTCATTCCTCCAGCACCACAAAATAAATCTATTATATCCATCAAGCATTCTCCTTCAGTAATTTCATAATGACTTCGGCAACAGCCTGTGCCATTAAAGGTGGAACTGCATTTCCAACCTGCAAATATTGATTTGTTCTACTTCCTTCAAAAATAAAATCATCTGGGAAACTTTGAATTCGAGCTGATTCCCTAACAGTAGGCACTCTATTTTCTAAAGGATGAAAATAGTTCATATGACCTGTATCAATTGTAATAGAAACCTCATCTTCCTTTAACCTACGATAAGCGGAAGAGTGCCTATTGGATCTTTGTCTATCCCACAATTCTTCTGGAACATTTCTCCAGTTACCGCCTTGAGGTACATAACTCATTCTTTTCTGTACAATTTCTTTTGGATATCTTGTAAAATGATTTGATATCACATTATTCGAATCTTTTCTCATCAATTTTTCATAATCACTTTTTGGTGCATTGTTCAATACAAACGAAGATTCATCATCAGTTTTTATACCATACAAGTCAGATATAGCTTCTTCAACTGTCACTTTCTTTTTCTTTTCAATTTGATCATAGTCAAATACAGTTTTTAAATCATTTCTAACACCAACAAAAATGGCACGTTCTCTTTTTTGTGGCACACCATAATCAGAAGCAATTAACACTCTAGGCTCTGCAACTGTATAACCTAACTCTTCTGTAATACGCATAATTTCATTCTTCGCATATCCTTTTTCTCGAGTAAGTATTTGTTTAACATTTTCAATAACAAAGACTTTTGGTTTTAAAAGTTTAACGAATCTAATATATTCATAAAACAGCCGATTCTTTTCAATCTTTTCCTCATCAGACTGCCACATATTAGCTGAACTAAATCCCTGGCATGGAGGGCCACCAATAATCACATCTATTTTATTCCCAAACTGTTCCAATACTTGCTCATCTGTAATATCTCGAATATCTGCACAAATATTAATCGCCTTCGAAAAGTTTTTCTCATGAGTTTTCATCACTTCTCTATCAAACTCAACACCACCAAATATATTAAAGCCTGCGTTTTGAAAACCTAGGCTTAAACCCCCGGCCCCACAGAACAAATCCAAAACATTATATTTCATGAGATACTCCTCCATTTATTTAAAAACTATAACCAGTCATAACATTACAGTTTATATTGACACCTTTAATGTCAATATAAACCATTTTTACCTTATTAAGGTAAAAAATATACATCTTATTATATCATACAAATTAACTCTATTACTAAAAAAGCGTAATCTTAAAGATTTACGCTTTATTTTGTTTCTAAAAATCCATGTGCACATGCTTTAATATAGATTGATTTAGCAAAGTCTTTCTGTTTGTCTGATTTCCAATCATAATTATTTCTTGCAATTTTCATAGCAGAAAAAGCCATTTTTCTCTCTAATGGTGCTAAAACATTTGTTTCTTTCCCCCATTTGGATAAGCGTCCCCATACATCAGGATCAAGCTTATTAATATTAACTTCTTCTCCACGTATTATTGTTGTAGAATTACTTTCTAAAATACTGTTTGCTTCATCTGTTAAGGTCAAATCTGATAAATCAAATGAATTTTTTATATTTTTTACATTATCCCAACATCTTTTTTGTCGACAATACATTTGTACATTCTTTTGATCATCAGGCGTTTGTGTAATCTTATTTGATACATATACAGCAACATCTTCAATTAAAGGCAACAATTCTTTAGATAGTTTTTGATCTTCCCAAATTTTTAATAAATCTAATTTTTTATCAGTTAACATTGAAATTAATGAACCGGTGTATTCGACTATATTTGATCCGAAGCCTCCAAATTTCATATCTTTAACCACTTTTGCAATTCCCCTATAAAATATTACTAAAGCCACTAATTTTTTATAATATTCATCATCAACCTTAAACTGCCCTTCATTAGCTTTAATTCGCAAATTAAAGACACTAAAGCACTTTTCTTTTCCACCTGCAGTTGTATAAGGCTCTTGCTCCCACATCATTACAGCCTTAGCAAGATCCATCTTGTCAAAAACATTTTCATTTGGAAATTCTGCAAAGAAAGCAGCTTCATTAAGAGCACGATCTTTATTCAATCTGTACTGACCTCTTAAACGTTCATAGAACCATTTTCTAAGTTCTTTTCCATTTATTTTTGTAGGTACACAACATGTTCTAGAAAGCTTTTCCAATTCAATGTGATATTTTTCGTTGGAATTTAAATCGGATTGGCTTATTTTATTCTGCGTATTTGCATACTCAGCAATTTTAGATATCAGCTCTTCTTTATTTTCAGTTTCATCAAACTTCTTTAAAACTGTAATTTTAATAGGCACATAAATATCTTTTCTTAATTTCTCCTTTTTTTTATACGCTTCATAAATGGTGGCTGTGGTTTGCCCACCGTTTACGATTTTCCATCCCTTTATTGTTTTAATTGCATCATTGTCAAACACTAGTGAATCCGCTACTGTTGATAAACCATTATTATAAGCTACAAACTTATTTGGCTCATTTTCTATAGTCGATAATATACCTGAATTTTGTTTGTTCGTCTTTTTTAAATATGCTCGTACATTACCTTCCAACATTCGATATCCATACTGACCATAGATCTCCGCCAATTTTTGACCTTCAAAAAAAACCATGTATACATCCATTTTCTCATTTTCTTCCGGACATTTAACATATTTTACTGGATTATCCAATTGAATAACAATATCATCTTTCTGTTCTTCTAACAAATATCCATGTTCCTTCAAAAATACTGCATCAAACACAGTTACTTTAACTTTTACATGATTTAAATCAAACTCAATATATTTTTCTCCCTCATACTCACTAGAAGAAATCAAATATATTTGCACAACTTCAATTTGATTGTATTTTTGATATATATATTCACTGATATCAAAAATTGAATCTGCAGAATTAAGTTTCTTTGATAAACCATCGTGAGCTTTTAAAATATATGTTTTAACCTTGCTAATCAATCCTTCACATTCGGCTACTGATAACTGATATTTAGTATCTGAATATTCCGAAACATACAAAATTATCTCATTTTCTTTTAGCAAATCAAAACCATCTAAACGAGATCCATTATACTCATTATCGTATGAAGACAGTATTAACTCAGTTGTATCTTTCACATCACTGATATACTCAACAGTTTCCTCCAAAAAAATCTCTCTTGCAGATTTATCTTCATTTTCATATTCAAGCTTATTCACATGTTCATGTATTCTATCAATATATTTGTTCATACCATTACACTTTCTCTTAATCATAATATTGATTATCCATATAAATACTATTTACTACATAATCTATATTAGCATTTTCATTAGTTGTTTCCGGAAACCAAATTCCTAAACCTATCAAATCTTTATTCAATATAATTCTGTCTTCATCAATTTTACTAATATCAAAACAATAGATTACCAGCAATCCATTTTTCACAGTAAAAACATCTTGGATTTCTTTAATTCCTTTTTTGTATCCAGCACTATACTTAGATTTTAAATGTGCATCTTCAAAAAAATATTTAAAATCAGATGGACTTGTTAACACTCGAATATCTGTGCCATTAGCATCTAAAGCTTTACGTCTGGCTTTTTTGATTTTAAAACCATTCAAGGTAATAGAATCTCTTGCTACACCATTCAAATTACTTACAACAACAGTCCAATTAATCAGTTCACTATCATCGACTAATTTTTCAATGTACTGAATGGAATTTATAATTTTTGAATACCCATTAATTGGCTCACTATAATTTCTCAAATATTTTAAAACATGACTAGCATCTACATTCCTATAAACAGGAACATAACTATCCACTAACTCAAATCTGACATTTTCCATTTTAGACAACGACTTTAAAAATTCTTCAGTAACTTTCAAATTTTTCTTATTATGCATAACATCAAATCTTGTAGTCTCTATACGCTGTCCAGACATTCCGATTTTCAATTTTGTAGCTGAACGCATTTTGTTAGCGGCAGTAGGTATCATTGTTGTATGGCTCTTGATTCGCAACCCATATTCTTTTGGTGTAAGTTCCGCATCATTCATTTCAAAGACCTGTTCTCTCAATTCATTTGATGCATCCATCATATGTATAAAATTACTTATAGTATCAATTTGTGTATAAATACGACAAAGATCAATATAGTTTTTCTTATATCCAAACCATCTGCCCATTTGGAAAGCCGTATCATATGCCCTAGGACTTCTCAAATAATAGGAAATCATCAATCCCTCTAGTGTTATACCTCTAGAAAGCTTATTTCCTCCAATGGCAATTATCTGACTCTGTTCAATATTACTATAATCAACAATGTCTTTAGAATCTCCATTTAAAAGTTTTACATTTAACAGTTCAAAGACATCTTTTAATTGATCTTGTATATCATCCCAGGCATCAAACTGATTATATTTTTGTGACACATTTGCAAATCTTGTTTTATATACTTCTTTATATTTTAATACAGCCTGATCTTTATCGTAACGATATTCATTTTGAAGTTCATAAATATAGCTTTCAATCAAATCGCATAAAGAGGTAGCTGGCTTTTTGTATTGTGCAATATGTATCATCATCCCATTATGAATTGGCTTGTGAATTCTTGATTTGCGAATTGCAGATGCAACAATAAAATCGTCAATCGCATTCTTTAAACTTAAAGGTATGATTTCAATTTCATCATCTGATTTTAAATTGTATTTATCAAAATCTTCATCATTACTACAGAAATCCATATAATCATCTACCAGTTCAATAAGTTCAGTATTAATTGTATTAGTCTTACCAAAAAATTCATTTACTCCACAATAATTTTTTGGTATAGGTAAATAAACAATAAAATCCTTAGGAAATAAATCCTTACCAAAAGTTTCATTTTCAACCACATTATTTATAAAAATGTTTGCAAACGGTGTTGCCGTATATCCAACATATGCTACTCGATTACAAATATTAATAATATTTCGTATATGCCCATTAATTCTTGTTGGGTCTAATTCAGGATCCTTCTTTGTATTTACAGAAGCCTGATCAACTTCATCGTCAATGATTAATACTGGTACATTAAATTTTCCATTTATCAAATTAACTTCATTCGAAATATCGTCATATAAATTTTGTAATACTGTAGTATTTTTTTTAACAACTGCAATTTTTTTCGATGATTGATCATTAAACAGTTGCACACCATTTTTCTTTTTGTAGTCCCCTTTGGATTCTCTTGACGTAAGTGATTCAATATCTGCAAAGTATTTGGGCATCTTTCCAACACCTATTTGCACTCCACTTAAAGAATGTTCTTTATTCGTTTCATACCCTAGAACCTCTTTATCAATCCTTTCCTGTGTCTGAGTACGCAAATCATTTTGCATACCCGCAAGAACAATTACGAATTGGTACCCTACATCAAAAGCCTTGTTAATCAAACCAATATAATTAGATGTTTTTCCAGACTGTATTTCGCCAACAACCATTCCTTTTTTTACAAATCCATATTCTGCACATGGATTAGCTAAATGATCTAAAATAATATCCGTTGTTTTATCTATAGATCCTCTAATAGTTAAATTATCCCATTTCTTTAAATCTTTTAAATATCTATAATATCTATCCCTATGTACCCAATCTACCGTTGTACGAATATCCTCTAACCAAGGAATATATTCTTCATCAATAATTTTAATATCATCTTCTACACCCAATAAATTCTGTATTTCATTTTTGATTTCATTAAATTCATTATCATTCAATTTTCCTAGCAAGTTTAAACTGTCTAGCCTTGATTTTACTATTTGTAACATCTCAGAATACTTTTCGTGTCGATCAATTTTTAACTTATCTACTTTTTCAAAAGCAAAAACTATTATCCTGTCCACAAATTCTTGTTCTAATTCATCTAAATTTTCCATATTCACTATCCTTTACCACCATTAGTTGCTTTAATTTTCTCTTTTTCGAAAAAAGCCTGAACCAGTTCCCTATAATTATTATATGGTTCCATATTAAGCATTTCTTTATAAATAATATCCGGAGATTTATTTTTAAACACTTGATCTACGTAATAAGATTTTATCAAGCTATCCATTTCTTCTTCTGTAAAGGAAGCACTTGTTTTTTTGTCTTCATTTAATACAGGTACAGTTCGAGATAACAGTTTCATTAAATCATTAAATTCTTTTCTATCTAATCCCTTTGTTAAATTTTTTATTAATGGATGATTCTTATTAATAGTATATACATACTCCCCATTTTTCTTAGATACCTTCCAAATTTCTTCGAGTTTTTCTCCAGGCATGAGTACCTGGCGTGTCCTTTTTTTTGATAGTTCATTAGCCTTTTTTCTTACTTTGTTAGCGATTTTATATAATTGCTCTTCTACTTCTAACGGAAATTTTAGCGAGGATTTTGTAAAATCCACTTTAAAATAACTGTCTAAAGAGGATGGAATATCTATCGTAATTCGAACAGCATTATAAGACTGGTGGGCAACCAATTTTCTATCATTTTTTTGTATATCTAGCCAACCGCCATCAATCAATAGCCTGTCATTTCTATACACAAAAAAGCCCTGGTATTTTAAAGCATTATTTCTATAAATCTGGTCTATTTCTAAATCATTGCAAGACAAAGCCGATGGCAAAATATATGAGTTAACAAGAATATCGCAATTATTATATTCAAGTATTTGACTATCAAACTTTGACGTGGCTTCATGCTTTACTATAGGATTCCAAGGTTTAATTATATTTCCATTAATAGTTATAATTAAACCTCTATTTTCTATAAAACGATGAAAAATCAATTCCAAATGAGAATGCACAGAACGAACATGTTCTAAAAAGTATTTTTTTGAGTTACTGCCCTTTTCAATAAAATTAAGCTTATCCCAACGAACAATTGTTCCTTGTTTTAATTCTAATTTTTTTAACTCAGGAGCATCATCTAAATCAATTCCTATCCAACTTTTACTTTCATCAACTATATCCTGATCTAGTCGTTTGGATGTGATTTTATGTCCATCTTTCTTTGAAATTACAGTTAAACATTTACATGCATACATAGATGCAGTTTTCATTCCTAATCCGTATTTCCCTAAATCATTCTCTACGCGTACATCGTTAATGCCTTTACCCGATAAAATCATTGCTGTAATTAATTCTTCTGAGGACATGCCTTTTCCATTATCTATTATTTCAACATAAGCTTGTTTTGGATTGTCACTCCAATGAAAATCAATATCAATTTTTGTAGCTTCAGCAGTTATACTATTATCCACCAAATCGGCTATAGCTGTAGGTAAACTATATGTCCCATAAGCCATAGTATTTAACAATTTATAAGATGGTGTAGCATCATAAGTTACATTGGTGTTTTTTATAAAAAAATCATTCATTTTAATACCCCTTTACCCAATAACTTTTTGTAACCTATATTATATCAAATTTAGTTAATTAACGATATAATAGTCATTATTTATTAGTTATAATATAACTATGGATACAGTTTCTAAAGAGCAAAGACATATTAACATGTCACACATTAAAGGCAAAAATACGAGGCTAGAACTCAAAGTAAGAAAAAAACTATATCATGATGGATACAGATATAGAGTTAATGTCCCCAATCTGCCTGGAAAGCCGGACATAGTCTTATCTAAATACAATACAGTTATCTTTATTAACGGATGCTTTTGGCATAGACACAATTGTAAATTAGCAACCACACCTAAGACTCGTACCGAATATTGGAACAAAAAGTTTGAGCGTAATATACAAAATGATTTAATCAATCATGAAAAACTACGTAATTTAGGTTGGCACGTTATTGTTCTTTGGGAATGTGAAATTAAAGAAAGCTTTGAACCCTTAATTGAAAGTGTTGAAAATGAATTAAATCAATACTATCTTAATGATCATATATAAAAGAAAAGGAATCTCATTATGGAATTATTAAACTCAAAATCAATATTAGATTGTAATGAACTAGAAATTGAACAACACAATCAAGAATGTTCTACAATTATAGAAAACCTTCACAAATATGATGATTATGATTGTGCAGTCATCTATAAATATTTTGATGAAGCAAGCAAAGAAAAAGAACCAGTCATCAAACAATGCAATCTATATGATTGTTTGGACATGATTCAATATGCAGACATTAAAAACGGTGTAGACTTTTCTATAGTTGAAGGATTCCTTACATTTATATGTTATGGATCTGAATATGTATACAACAATCAAATACATCTAGTTACTACTGGCATTCAAATCAGACCATATAATGACAATAGAGAATTTCTTTATTTAAAATATACCCAACAGTATTGAAACTACTTTTTAGTTATAAATAGGGTAGAGGGATAAAATAGGATTATCGCCCCTCCCATTGAACCGT
>OLSB01001484.1_pt1 | contig 22582 bp, 14 predicted proteins | sample 1672071 | NCBI WGS metagenome assembly OLSB01 (sample SAMEA3136642, study PRJEB25190) | human gut metagenome | biome: human gut; feature: human-associated habitat; material: faeces | place: Austria | collected 2013 | reverse complement strand
CCTTCGGGACATTTCCCCCTGATAGGGGGAATCGGCCCCTGGAAGGGGAGCCTTTGCCCCCAACAACTGCCGTTGCGGAAATGGTCGAAGTGTGGTACTATGACACTATCACAGGGGAAAAGGAGACCCATTATGCTGCAGACATACGGATTTGAACAGACACGCGAGCGCCGCATCCCGGAGCTGGGGGCGGTGCTGCATGAATATACCCACGCGAAGTCCGGCGCGCGATTGTGCTGGCTCGAGCGCGCGGACGAGAACAAGAGCTTCTGCGCCGCCTTCCGCACGCTGCCGTACGACGATTCCGGCGTGTTCCACATTCTGGAGCATTCCGTTCTCTGCGGCTCGGAGCAGTTCCCGGTCAAAGAGCCGTTCGTCGAGCTGATGAAGGGCTCGCTCAATACCTTCCTCAACGCGCTGACCTACCCGGACAAGACCTGCTACCCGGTCTCGAGCCGCAACGATCAGGACTTCCTCAACCTCATGCACGTCTACCTCGACGCGGTCTTCTTCCCCCGTATCCACGAAAAGCCGGAGATCTTCCAGCAGGAGGGCTGGCACTATGAGCTGCAGGACGGCGTCCTGACGCGCTCCGGCGTGGTGCTGAACGAGATGAAGGGCTCGTTCGCCGATCCCGACACATTGCTTGCCAACGCGCTGACGCGCGCGCTGTTCCCGGATACGCCGTACCGTTTCGTCTCCGGCGGCGACCCGGAGGCCATCCCGACCCTCACCTACGAAGCCTTTACCGCCGCGCACAAGCGGTTTTATCATCCGTCCAACGCCTACCTCCTGCTCGACGGCAGCATCGATCTGAGCCGCTGCCTGGCGCTGCTGGACAGCTATCTTTCCCGCTTTACAGCCATCTTCCCTGATACCGACATCCGCCCGCAGACGCCCGTCTGCCCGCCGCGCGAGACGATCGAATACCCCCTCCCGGCCGGAGAACCGGCCGAGACCCGCTGGAAGCTCGGGCAGGGCTATGTCATCGGCACGAGCCAGGACGCGCAGACGCTCTTCGCCGCGCAGGTCCTCTGCGACGTGCTGTGCGGCAGCAACCACGCGCCGCTGTGCCGCGCCGTGCTGGAAACGGGTCTGGCCGAGGATGTGACGCTCAGCTGCGACGACGAATGCCTGCAGCCGATGCTCCTGCTGCAGGTGCAGAACTTCCGCCGCGACGATCTGCCCGCCATCGAGCAGACCATCCGCCGGACCCTGACGGACCTTTGCGAGCAGGGGCTCGACCGCGAGCAGATCGAAGCGTCGCTCGCGAGCTTTGAGTTCCGTCTGCGCGAGCGCGACTACGGCACGATGCCGCGCGGTCTGGTGTTCTCGCTGGAGATCCTGTCCAGCTGGCTCTATGGCGGCGACCCGGCAGCCCGCCTGGGCTTCGGCCCGGTCTTCGAGCAGCTGCGGCAGGCGATCGGCACGGGCTATTATGAGGCGCTTCTGCGCCGGCTGCTGCTGAGCTGCGATCACACCGCCAGCATCCTCATGCAGCCGTCCGCGACCTGCGGCGAAGCGCGGCAGGCCAGGGAAAAGGAAGCCCTTGCCGCTGTGCTGCAGACGCTCTCCGCGCAGCAGCAGGACGAGATCCGCGCCCGGCAGACCCGCCTCGCCGCGCTCCAGCAGGAGCCGGACAGCCCGGAGGCGCTGGCCACGATCCCGCACGTTTGCCTGTCGGACCTGCCGCGCGACCCCGCCCCTGTGCCGACCGAGCTGCGGGAGGACGGGAGCGTGATCATCCACGACCTGCAGACGGACGGTATCGTCTACACCACGGCCTATTTTGCCGCGGACGATCTGACGCCGGAGGAGCTGCCGTACCTGACGCTGCTGCGGTCTGTGCTATCGCAGCTGCCGGCAGGGGAGATGGACGCGCAGGAGCTGCAGAAGCAGCTGCGGCTGCGCCTGGGCAGCTTTTCTGTCGGCGCGTCGCCCATTACACAGCTTCGTGACCCGCAGGCCTACCGGCTCTACGCCACGGCCTCGTGCAGCGCGCTCGGCTCCAAGCTGCCGGAGGCGCTCAGCCTTGCGGCCGCGATCCTGACGAAGACCGACTTTACAAACCGCGGCAAGCTGCTGGAGATCCTTCGGCAGCTGCGCGACGGCCTGCAGCAGCAGATCGTGAGCTCCGGCTCCAGCTTCGCCATGCTCCGCGCCTCCGCCGCGCTGAACGCGGCCGGGGCCTGTACCGAGCGCAGCGGCGGCGTCGATTTCTACCGCTGGCTGTGCGCGCTCGAGCGCGAGTTTGACGCGCGCGCGGATGCATGCATCGCGGCGCTGCAGCGGCTGAGCGAGAAGCTGTTCGTGACCGCCCGGCTGCGCCTGAGCGTGACCGGCGGCACGGAGGACGAGCGCCAGACCGTCCTGCGCGTCCTGCGTGAGGCCCTGCCCGCCGGACAGGCACCCGGCCCGGCGTATCCGGCCCCGCTGCTGCCGATCCGCCGGGAGGGCATCGTGATCCCGTCGGAGGTCTCGTTCGCCGCGGTCTGCGGTGACGTGCACGCCTATTCCGGCGCGCTGCGCATCGCCTGCCGCGCCGCCTCGCTCGGCCATTACTGGAACGAGATCCGCGTGCAGGGCGGCGCCTACGGCACGGGCCTGCTGCTGCGCGACACGGGCCTTGCCACGGCCTATACCTACCGCGATCCGGACTGCGCCCGCTCCCGCGGCGCGATCGGACGCACGGCCGCGTATCTCGCGGCGGCCGCCTCGGAGCCGCAGGAGGCCAATATCATCGGCGCCATCAGTGACGCCGAGCCGCTGCTCTCGCCGCGCCTGCAGGGCGCTGTGGCCGATACCTGGCTGCTCAAGGGCATGACGCAGGCCGACCGCTGCCGCCTGCGCCACGAGATGCTCGATACCTTGCCGGAGCAGCTTGCCGCCTGCGGCGCGCAGATCGGCCGGGCGCTGGACGAAGGCGTTGTCTGCGTCCTCGGCCCGCGCACGCAGCTCGAGGCCTGCGGCGATCTCGACGTGCAGGAGCTGTAACAGGATTTCTCGCGGAAAAACATAAAAAAGGGCTTGCATTTTCTGACCGACTGTGCTAATATAATGGGGCGCTGAGAAAGCGTGGTATGCGCCGGTAGCTCAGTTGGATAGAGTGACTGGCTACGAACCAGTAGGTCGGGGGTTCGAGTCCCTTCCGGCGTACCAGAAAAGCGGTTGATCGTTGATCAGCCGCTTTTCTAATTTTTTTACGCAAAAAGGTAATCCCTGGCTGGCGGCGCCAGCCGGGGACTTGCTTTGCAGGGCTTACAGGACGTAGGTGGAGATGGTGCGGCCGAGGGCGCCGATGTCGACGCTGCCGCGGAACTCGAATTTCGCGGTGAAGCCGTTGGAGAACATCAGATACAGCTCGGAATCCGACACCAGCTCGGCAAAGCCGGGCGTCTGGATGGTGAAGAACTGGACCCTGGAATAGGGCATGATGGCAAAGGACTTCTTGAGCCCCGTCAGCCCCTGCACGTCGATGGAGATGATGCGCTTGTTCGTGAAGACGAGCTGATCGCGGATGGTGCGGAACGCGGCGACGATCTCCTCGCCCTCGATCAGCAGGCCGAAGACCTGCGTCTTGACGGACGACACGTCGATCGGCTTGAGGTTCCATATGGAGTCTCCGTTGAAATTGATCATGAGAGCTTTCCTTTCTATGTCTTATGAAAAGAACCGGAGCGGATGCTCCGGTTCGAGACTGTCAAAAACTATGAATGGCAGCTGGATGATAGAGCAGCAGGGGAAGAGTGAAGGGGGCAAAGAGCCCCCTTCGCGTTCAATCAACCAGTTTTTCGAACTTTAAAAAGTTCGAAAAACTGCCTCAGCGGGGAGAAAAGTCTTTTTCGACACGCTGAGAACCGGAGCATTTGCTCCGGTTCTTTTGGAATGCTTAGATGTCCAGCGGATCCATGCTGAGGACGGGGTGACCGACCTCGGACAGGAAGGCCAGCAGCTCTTCCGGATCGCCGTTCGGGCAGTTGGTCTCGTCAGCGACCATATCGGCAAAGTTGTCGATGTCGTACATATCCTTGGCAGTCTCGTTGAGCTTGTCGCGGATCTGATCCTTGAGCTCCTTCGGCAGCCAGACCAGACGGCCGACGCCGCCCTCGGCCTTGAGGAACTTGTGGGAGGCGATGTAGTGCTTGCCGTGGCCCATGAAGCCCGGGGTCTGCACGCCGCCGCCGGTCATGGAGGCCATCTCGGAGAAGGTCATGCCGAGCGGGGTGATGCCGGCGTATTCACGGCAGGTGATGACGACGCCCATCGAGCACGGCTCGATGCCGCAGATGCACTCGAAGCAGCCGCAGGAGGTCATCGGATCCTCGAGCAGGGAGTACAGCGTGACGTGCTCCAGCGCGCCGTGCGAGTACTGCGCGACAGCCTCGTCGACGTCTTCGTAGCGGCCGGTGCGCTCGTCGATGCAGCGCTCCTTGGTGACGACCTGGCAGGGACCCTGCGGGTCGAGCTCGTTGGTGGCCTTCGCGTCCAGCCAGGACACGGCGCCGCACAGACCCAGACGTTCCGGGGTGACGATGCACACGTGGCTCGGGGAGAACGCCTGGCACATGATGCAGGAATAGAACACGGGCACGGATTCGTCGGTCATGGACTTCAGACGCTCGTCGCGCTTGTCGAAGACCTCGTTGGCGTGCTTGCGCAGCTCGGCGTTCGGCTCGTCGCCGACGACGATGCGGACCTGGCACTTGTCAACGACCGTATCGAACTCGGACTTGATCTTGGCATAGAGCACCTCGCCGATGTGCTTGAACTTGAAGCCGGCTTCGAAGTCCGCCTTGCTGATACGCACGCGGATCATATCGCGCTGGCCGGTGTGCATGAGGCCTTCCACGCAGTTGAGGAAGGAGTGGATCTTACGCTCGAAGACCGGCTCAAAGTCGGGCTGCATGGCCTTGCCTGCGACCTCGACGGTGTAGCTCATGGAGATCTTGGAGCCGACCGGGATCTCGTCGATCTCGGGGCCGACGACCTCGATCTTGTGATCCTCGACCTCGGAGGCGTCCTTGGTGGTGACGAGCTCGAAGCAGTCCTTGCGGGAGCCGTCGATCTCGACCTGCATGTCGCCCTTGCGGATGATCTCGCCTTCGAATGCGGAGGAGAAGGAGACGGGGATGTCGATCTTCGTGATCTTCAGCTTGATGCCGCGGGCCTCGATGGAGGTGTCGATCCAGTCCTTGGTGTCATCGTAGATGATGAGGGACTTCGGCACGGCCCACATATCGTCGTGGTCGTTGGTGATGACCGGGAAGCCGAGCTTGATGGCGCCCGCGCCGCAGGCGACGGTGATATCGTTGACCGGCTTGTACGCGTTGACGAACGCGTTGATGCGGTCGAAGGTGTACTTGTGGAAGCCCTCGACGTCGCCCGGCTGGATGGCGCCGAAGATCATCGCCGCGCGCACGACCAGGGAGATGACGTGACCGACGGACCAGATCTCCTCGCCGACCGGAACGACACGGACGGGGAAGCTCATGGAAAGACCGGCCTCGACAGCCTGCTCGATGATGCCGCCGATCAGGAACACGAAGATACCGCGGGACTGATAGCCCTTGATGGTCTCAACCGCTTCCTCGGTGGACGGAGCCGGCCCGATCATGACGACGAAGCCGGGGATATCGCCGGTGACAAGGGGAACGCCCAGCTCACGCACTTCCGCGTCGGTGAAGTGGCCGTGGTAGTTGGTGCCCTCATACGGGGTCTGGGTCTTGACGTACTTGCAGGCCTCGATCATCTCGGCGGCGATGGCGGTGCCGACGCCGGACTGGAAGATGGAGTGCGTGCGCGGCTCGCGGAGCATCATGGCCTTCACGTCGGCCAGCGCATCCTGCAGCTCGCCGGTCGTGGTGATCTTCTTGCCGATGTAGGCATAGATACAGGCGCAGAAATAAGCGGTGGAGGGAAGCGTCAGGGGAGCGTCGCGGCCGACTTCAGCCACGATCTTGTTAACTTCTTCCTCGGCCTTGGCGAACATCTCGTCAGAGCCGTTGAAGACGCGTTCAAACAATGTCTTCATTGTGGTTTCATTCCTTTCAGATTCATTCTTTGGCGTCGATGGCAGCCTTGATGGCGCGGATCTCGTCGAGCGCGTCGGGGCTGCAGTCGTAGGGGGAGAGGCCTTTGCGGTCCGCGTCGATGACGGTGGGACTGTAGCTGATGAAACCGAGCAGATCCTCGGCCGGGATGCGGCTGCGGATAAATTCGCGGTCGGACTCGTCGCGGATCTTGTTGGCGACGACGCGCACCTTCGTGATGCCGATGTCGCGGGCGAGCTCCTTGATGCGCACATAGGTCTGTACGCTCCGCGCGCCCGGCTCGATGACCACGATGAACTGGTCCATCATGCTGGCCGTGCCGCGGCCGAGATGCTCGAGCCCGGCCTCCATGTCCATGATGACGACGTCGTCCCTGCGGAAGACCAGGTTCGTCATGATCGCCTTGAGCATCACGTGCTCCGGGCAGACGCAGCCGGTGCCGCCGGTGTCGACGGTGCCCATGACGAGAAGCTTCACGCCGTGGATGTCCTTGGCGAGCTTGTCGGGCAGGTCGGAGACGTCGGGGTTGAGCTTATAGAAGCTGTTCTGGTCGTTGGCGCCGGTGCGCTCCTTGGCCAGCTGCTTCATTTTGGACACGGGAACGATGGAGTTGACTTCTTCCTCGCTCAGCCCCAGCGCCAGACCCAGGTTCGCGTCCGGATCGACGTCGGCGGCGAGGACCGTGCGCCCTTCGTCGGCGTACAGCCGCGCGAGCGTGGAGGCCAGTGTCGTCTTGCCGACGCCGCCCTTGCCGGTGATAGCTACTTTCATATCGGTAAAGACCCTCCGGGAGCTTCGCTTAGATGCCGAGAGCTGCGCGCTTGGCCTCGATGGCAGCGATCATCTTGTCGCCGAGGCTCTCGATGTTGGTATCGACGACGAAGTGCGCCTCGACCCACTCCTTGCAGCCGCGGGTCTCGCCCTGCAGCAGCTCGGTGATCTCGCTGGAGCCCTTGGAATACGGGTCAACGCCGAGGTAGGTGTCGATGCCGGTGGCCACGACGTAGTTGCCGATGGAAACTGCCTTTTCAGACATCCATTCCGGCGCGCAGCCGCAGAGCGGAATCTGGGAAATGTTGATGCCCCAATCCTTTGCAAGATCGGAAGCCAGGATCATCATACGGGAGATATCCACACAGGAGCCCATATGCAGGACCGGCGGGATGCCGACCAGCTTGCACACGCGGCGCAGACCCTCGCCGCAGTATTCGGCGGCGTCGAGGTCCATGAGACCTGCCTTGGCGGCAGCCTGTGCCGAGCAGCCGGAGACGATGACGATGATATCGTTCTTGAGGAGCTTCTTCATAAGCTCGATATGGGCGGTGTCGGGACGGACCTTGGGGTTGTTGCAGCCGACCATCGCCACTGCGCCGCGCAGGACGCCCGCCTTGACGACATCCGCCAGAGGCTTCAGCGTGCCGAACGCGTCGACATGGGTGTTGCAGACGCCGTCGAGCTCTTTCTTGATTGCCTCGACCGAGTAGCCGACACGGGCCTTGGTCTTGAGGTTCGGGATGTTGACAAGCTCGGGCTTGCGGTTCTTGAAGTTCTCGACCGCCATCTTGATGATCGCCTTGGCGTTGTCCGCCGCGGTATCCTCATGGAACTCGATGAAATCGGAGTCCGGCATGCGGGCGATGGGGGAGGTGGTGATGAACTTGGTGTGGAAGCACTTGGACAGCGGGCCGAGTGCCGGGAAGATGCACTGCACGTCGACGACGATAGCTTCGCAGGCGCCCGTCAGAACGACGTTTTCCTGCTGCAGGAAGTTACCGGCCATCGGGATGCCCTGACGCATGGCGACTTCGTTGCCCGTGCAGCAGACGCCGGCAATGTTGATGCCCTTGGCGCCGACGGACTTTGCGAGCGCGATCATCTCGGGATCCTGCGAGTACATGACGATCATCTCGGACAGGGAAGGATCGTGGCCGTGGACGATGATGTTGACCATGTCCTTTTCCATGACGCCGATGTTGGCGGTGGTGTCAACGGGACGCGGGGTGCCGAACAGAATGTCGGAGAACTCGGTGCCCATCATGGAGCCGCCCCAGCCGTCGGACAGACCGGCGCGCAGGGACTGCTTAATGAGAGCCTCCGGCAGCGAGGAACAGCCCATATGCGTCATGTGCAGCGACTGCGAGACCTCACGGTCGATCGCGCGCGGCTCGATGCCGGCGTCATGCCACAGCTTCTGGGTGTGCTCCGGTGCGCGCTTGAGGTAGCGCTGCACGCCGAACGGCTTGCCGTACTCGAGAAGACCCGTCTCGGCGACCTCGTGGGCCAGATCGTAGATATCCTTGCCCTCGGTCTCGATGCCCCACTCGGCGGCGATCTTCTTCAGCTTTTCCGGATCCTTGACCTGGTAGGAGCCGCCCTCTTTCGCCTGATAGAGCGTGTGGCAGATCTGACGGCCATGGTCGGAGTGCGTGGCTGCGCCGCCTGCGGTGAAGCGCAGGTAGTTACGGCCGACAATGCCGTGCACGTCGCAGCCGCAGATGCCGCGCGGGGCCTTCGGCGTGATGCGGCAGGGGCCCATGGAGCAAATGCGGCAGCAGGTACCGGCTTCGCCGAAGCCGCAGTGCGGCGTCTGATTCTTGACGCGCTGCTGCCAGGAATCTGCGCCAACTTTTTTGCCGGTTTCGAGCAATTCGTTGGTCGCTGCTTCCATCTGTTCAACTGTGATTAAGCGATCCCAATCCATCGATGATGTATCCTCCTAAATTTTGTTCTGGACCGGCCTGCGCAGCAGCTGCCCAGGCCGAAGGGGGGTGGCGTGTCCGTCCGGACAAACCGAGCGGGCGTATTTTCGCCTCGAAACCAAAAGCGACGCAATACGCCTCATACAGCTTGGGTCTATTCTATCAAGCCCCCGCGGGAAAGTCAACCGATCCGAACCCCGGCGGGGGGTTATCGGCAAACGCGGAAATCAGACGAAATCGAAATAAAAACAACAAATAAAAAGTCAGAACTGTCGACAAAAAACAGACAATTCTGACTTTATGCACAAAATGATATACGATATACGGATATTCCTTTTTTTATGATTCCATATGAACATTGATATGCGGATACGTCATGGTGATCCCAGCAGAGGAAAAGGCTGCCTGCAGGCCGTCGAGGACGTCATTGTAGCAGGTCCAGTAATCCTCCGTGCGGGCCCAGAAGCGCAGGACGTAATTGACCGCGCTGTCGCCGTAGCCGGTGACGTGGGCCTCGATGGGCCGGTCTTTGAGGACCTTCTCATGCGCGGCCGCGGCCTGCGTGAGCACGGCGCGGACGGTGTCCGCCGCGTCGTCATACGAGGCCGAGACGTTCAGGTCGATCCGGCGCGCAGGCTCGGCGGTCTGGTTGACGATGGCGGCCGCGGTGACCTGGCTGTTGGGCAGGTAGATGCGCTGACCGTCATACGTCCGCAGGCTCGTATAGACCGCGCCGATGGTGAGCACCGTCCCGGCCTTGTCTCCGATCTGCACGTAATCCCCGGCACGGAAGGGCTTGGCCGTGAGGATCATCATCGCGCCCGCTACGTTGGAGAGCGCCGTCTGCAGCGAGAGCGAGACGGCCAGACCGGCGACGCTCAGGATGGCGAGCAAAGACGTGGTATCGATGCCGAGCGTCCCCGCCACGAGCATGATCGTGATGAAGATCAAGATCGCCTTTGCCGACGTGCGCAGGAAGCCGAAGATCGTATGGTCGAGCTTCGAGCGCGAAAACAGCTTGTCCGCCGCCCGTAAGATCAGCCGGATCAGCACCGCGCACAAAACGAGCAGCACCGCCGCATACAGCAGCTTCTCCAGCGTCAGCCGCGAAAAAAACGACTGCACCTGCTGCTCGTCGATGGTCTGCGTATCCAGAACGGAAGAAAAGATCATAAACGACCCTCCGGGTGATAAAAAATCTTCATAAGGCTCCCCTCCCAGGGGAGCTGTCTGCGAAGCAGACTGAGAGGTTGTCGCAAATTTGCTGCAACCTCTCCGTCCCGGCTTACGCCGAGCCACCTCCCCTCCCAGGGGAGGCTTTGGATCTGTGCACCCCCATGGCTTCCCCTATGAGGGGAAGCTGTCAGCCGTCAGGCTGACGGATGAGGTGGGCGCAGCTGCGTAACGAAACTGCCCCCACCTCATCCGTCTCGGCTTCGCCGTGCCACCTTCCTCTCATAGGGGAAGGCATGGATAAACGCCACGCCCCTGCGCGGCAGGGGCGTGGAAAAGGTCAGTCGGAGGCGGACGGCGCGTCTTCCTGCGGGGCGTCCGGGGAGGCGGGGGCTTCCGCGTCCTGCTCGTCCTGCGCGGGTTCGCTGCCGTCGGTCAGCTTTTTGTTTTCCGCGTTCACGTAGGTCATGAACTCGTCGCCGGTGATGGTCTCCTTGGTGAGCAGATACATGGCGATCTCGTCGAGCAGCGCCCGGTGCTCGGTGAGAAGCCGCTTGGCGTCTTCGTAGCAGTCCATGAGCAGCTTGTGGATCTCCTCATCCGCGGCGGAGGAGGTGGAGTCGGCGCAGTTCATCATCGTGCTGCCGTCGAGGTACGGGTTCGAGACCGTGGACAGGGCCATGAGCCCGAGCTTGTCGCTCATGCCGTACTGCGTGACCATCTTGCGGGCCAGCTCCGTGGCGCGCTCAATGTCGTTGGACGCGCCCGTCGTGGCGATGCCGAAGACGATCTGCTCGGCAGCGCGGCCGCCCAGCATGGTCTGCAGCTCGACGATGAGCTCTTCCTTGCTCGACAGGAACTTCTCCTCCTCCGGCATCTGCATGGTGTAGCCCAGCGCGCCGGAGGTATGCGGCACGATCGTGATCTTGGAGACCGGCTGCGAATGCTTCTGCAGCGCCGCGACCAGCGCGTGGCCGACCTCGTGGTAGGAGACGATGCGCTTTTCCGTGTCGGTCAGCACCGTGCCCTTTTTCTCCGTGCCCGCAATGACGAGCTCGAACGACGTCAGCAGATCCTGCTGGTTGACGGCCTTGCGGCCCAGACGCACGGCGCGCAGCGCCGCCTCGTTCACGAGGTTTGCCAGATCCGCGCCGACCGCGCCCGCGGTCGCCTGCGCGATCTTGTGCAGGTCGACGTCCTCGGCGAGCTTGATGTTCTTCGTGTGCACGCGGAGCGTCTGATAGCGCCCGGCGAGGTTCGGCCGGTCGACGATGATGCGGCGGTCAAAGCGGCCCGCGCGCAGAAGCGCCTTGTCGAGGATCTCCGGCCGGTTCGTGGCGGCCAGAATGACGACGCCCTTGCTCGAGTCGAAGCCGTCGATCTCGGCGAGCAGCTGGTTGAGCGTCTGCTCGCGCTCGTCGTTGCCGCCGAACTTGGAGTCTCTCGTGCGGCCGATGGCGTCGATCTCGTCGATGAAGATGATGGCCGGAGCGACCTTCGCCGCCTGCTGGAACAGATCGCGCACGCGGCTCGCGCCGACGCCGACGAACATCTCGACGAAATCAGAGCCGGAGATCGAGAAGAACGGCACGCTGGCCTCGCCCGCGACGGCCTTGGCCAGCAGCGTCTTGCCGGTGCCCGGAGGGCCGACGAGCAGCGCGCCCTTCGGCAGCTTTGCGCCGATGGCGGCATATTTCTGCGGGTTATGCAGGAAGTCGATGATCTCGACGAGCGATTCCTTGGCCTCATCCTGACCGGCGACGTCGGCAAACGTGACGCCGGTGGACTTTTCCATGTAGACCTTGGCCTTGCTCTCGCCGATGCCGCCGATGCCGCCGCCCATGCGCTTGGACATGCTGCGCATCAGCAGGCTGAACAGGGCGTACATGATGATGACCGGCAGCAGCCATGTGACGACAAAGGTCACGATGGGGCTGGCCTGCTCGACGATCTCGGTGTTGTAGATGACGCCCTGCTTGTCCAGCTGCGCCTTGAGCTCGGAATTATCGTAATTGGGGATGATGCCGGTGTAGTACATCCGCTGCTGCGCAGCGGGCTTTTTGGCCTCCTCCCGCGTCAGGATGACGATCCGGTCCGACTGGAACTCCAGCTCCGCGATCTCGTCCTTGTCGAGATACTCCTGGAATTCGTTGTACGGGATCTCCGACAGATAGGCGTTGGCGATGGAGGTATAGACGGAATTGATGAGCAGCGTGGCAATGAGCGCCGCGACCATCAAAAAGACGATCCGGCGGCCCTGCCGTCCATCGTCGCCGTTCTGCGGCTTATTGTCCTGCGGCTTTTTGCCCTTGGGGTCGTTATTCAAAAACGCACCTTCTTTCTGCGAAAAACATGGGAAAATTTAGTATTGTTTTTCCTTTTTCAAATCTTATCACACCCGCCCGGCTTTTACAAGAAAGAACCCGCGGCAGGGCGGTAAATTTTCTGTGAATTGTGAGATTGGGATTGAGCTTTGCCGAAGAAGCTGTTATACTATACCATGAAATACTATGAGAAGAAATTCTGACGAAATCACTTGGAAGCTGGAGAGATCATGGAACAGAAAAAATGGAACCGCAATGACCGCCGCCCGCCCCTGCGCCGCGCGCAGGAGCCCTCGGAGGCGGCAGAAAATATGCTCGAGGGCCGCAACGCCGTGCAGGAAGCGCTCGCTGCCGGCCGCCCGATCGACAAGCTCTATATCGCCGCCGGCGAGACCGACCGCGCCCTTGCCCGCCTCGCCGCCATGGCGAAGGAGGCTGGAGCTGCCGTCGTCGAGACCGACCGGCGCAAGCTCGATCAGCTCTCCGCCACCGGCGCGCATCAGGGCGTCGTCGCCATGGTCGCGGCCCACGCCTACGCCACGGTCGACGAGATCCTCGAAAACGCGAAAAGCAGGGGGGAAGCGCCCCTCATCGTCCTGTGCGACGATCTGTCGGACCCGCATAACCTTGGCGCGATCATCCGCACGGCGGAGTGCGCGGGCGCGCACGGCGTCATCATCCCGAAGCGCCGCAGCGTCGGCCTGACGGCTGTCGTCGGCAAGGCCTCGGCAGGCGCGCTGGAATACCTGCCGGTCGCCCGCGTGTCCAACCTGGTCAGCACCATCCGCGACCTGCAGAAGGCGGGCGTCTGGGTCTTCGGCACCGCGGCCGACGGCGATACCGGCCTTTACACGGCCGATCTCAAGGGCCCGGCCGCCATCGTCATCGGCAACGAGGGCGAGGGCATGAGCCGCCTCGTCTCAGAAGCGTGCGACTTCAAAGTCAGTATTCCCATGCACGGCCGCATCTCATCCCTCAACGCCTCCAACGCCGCTGCCATCCTCCTCTACGAGGCAGTGAGGCAGAGAGGGTAACGGAGGAGTCTTGCGTGGTGCGCACGCAATGCCTTCCCCTCATAGGGGAAGCCTTGGATGTGCGCAGCCCCAAAGCCTCCCCTTCCAGGGGAGGTGGCTCGGCGCAGCCGAGACGGAGAGGTTGCGCCGGATTTGCGACAACCTCTCAGTCTGCTTCGCAGACAGCGTCCCTGCCACCTTTGTCCCTTCGGGACATTTCCCCCCTGATAGGGGGAATCGGCCCCTGCGGGGGGAGCCTTTAGATGATGTTATCCACATTTCATTTTGGAGCAGCCTATGAAACAGACCAGGCGTCCGGAGGACGAGGAACAACTGAACAAGACGCCTGATACCCCGGCTGCAGCCGACGCGCCGCAGGAGGAGCCTGCCTACTCGCTCGAGGAGATCATGAACGAGTTCGGCGGCTGGACGAAGCGTGACGCGCCCGCGCCCGCGGAGCCTGTCACCGACGAGACCGTCCGTCTCGCGGTCCCCGCCGCGGAGGCGAAAGGGGAGGAGAAGCCGGCTGAGCCACCCGCCGGCGGCGACACCATCCGCTTCACCCCGGTCGAGGAAGAAAAAGCGCCCGAGCCGGAGCGTCCCGCCGTCTGGACCTACCGCGGCGAGCCCGACCCGGAGCGTCCGGCCCCGGATCCCAAGGAGGCCAGAGAGCTTGCCCGCGCCGAGCGCCGGGAAAAGCGGCAGGCGGAAAAGCGCCGCCGCCAGCTCGAGCGCTTCCAGAAAAAAGAGGCCCGGAAAAAACGCGCGCAGGAGCAGCCGGAGCACACCTTTGCCTCGCCGGAGGCCGCGTATGCATTCTACGCGGCGGCGTCCGGCACGCGGCTGCGGCTGCTGGTGAGCACGCTGCTGTGCCTCGGGTCGGTACTGCTGCTCGTGCTCTCCACGCCGCTCATCACCGGCGCGTTCAGTGATCATGCCGCGGTCTTTTCCGCCGCCATGCTGGGGCTTCTGCTCCTGCAGGCCGTGTGCAGCTATGATGTGTGCCTGTCCGGCGTCATTGCGCTGCTCCGGTTCCGCTTCGATCAATACAGTATGCTGTTTCTGGCGCTCTGCGCCGTCGTCGCCGATGCGTTTTTCGCCGTGGCGGAGGGGCGCACGCCGTTCTGCACGGTCGCGGGCATCCTGCTGCTGCTTGCCCTGTGGGGCAGGGACCTGCTGTATGATGCCCGCCGCCGCTCGCTGCGCGCCATCAGTAATATGGACGAGCCCGTCGCCGCCATCCGCGAGGAAAAGGCCTGGCACGGCTACGACTGTATCTTCCGCGCCCCCGGCGACGCGGAGCAGTTCGCCGTGCAGCTGGAAATGCCGGACGCGGGCAGCCGCATTATGCGCGTCTGGGCGCCGGTGATGACGGCGGTGACGCTCGCGCTGTCCGTCCTGACGTCGCTGCGCACGGGCGAGCACTTCCTCTGGGCCTGGTCGGCCATGCTGCTCGCAAGCTTCCCGGCCGGGATCCTGATCGCCTACGCCAAGCCGTTTTCCGCGCTGGCCCGGCGGCTCTACCGCGCGGGCGCGGCCATTGCCGGCTGGCAGGGCGCGCGGATCTTGTCCGGCGAGGCGGGCCTGATCGTCGAGGACGCGGACCTGTTCCCGCCGCAGAACGTCACGCAGGGCGGCATGAAGCTCTACGGCAGCCGCCCCGCGCCGATGGTCATCGGCTACGCCAACGCCGTCGTGCAGACGGCGGGCAGCGGCCTCGTGCCCCTGTTCGAGCAGATGATGCACGACCAGAACGGCCGCCGCTATACCGTCGACACCTTCCGCCGCTATGAGGGCGGCGGTCTCGGTGCGACGATCCGGGGCGACGTGGTGCTGATGGGCTCCATCGCCTTTATGAAGCTCATGCGCGTGCGCGTGCCGGAGGGGACGCGGCTGAAGCAGGCGGTCTATCTGTCGGTCAACGGCGAGCTGACCGCGGTCTTCGCCCTCAACTACGCCCCGGCCGAGTCAGTCCGGGCCGGGCTTTCCGCCGTTCTGCGCGCGGGCTCGCTCGTGCCGGTGCTGGCCACCCGCGATTTCATGATCACCCCGCAGTTCCTCAAGCTGCGCTACAAGATCCCACCCGAGCATATCGAGTTCCCCATCGTTGAGGAGCGCGCGCGCCTGTCTTCGCAGGAGATCCCCCGCACCGGGCCGCAGGGCGCGCTCATGGCCCGCAGCAGCTTTGCGAGCTTTGCCGGGAGCGTCGTCTCGGCGCGGACGCTGCGCGGCGCGGCGATCATCGCCATGATCGTGGCGCTGGCCGGGAGCGTGCTCGGCACGGCGCTGATGTTCTTCCTGACCTTCCTCGGCTCCAGCTTTTCCGCCTCGTGCTGGAACCTGTTTGTGTACACGGTTTTGTGGCTCATTCCGGGGCTGCTGACCGCGCTTTTGGCGGGGCGCGCATAAGGGCGCGGGAAAATTCGCAGATTTTCATGGGATTTGACAAGATTCTAATTGCAATCCCATGGGGATTCGTATATAATGGATTTTAAGAGTCGGCGAAATGAGATCTGCCGAGGGGCGCAGCGCGCCGTTTTGCGCTGGGTCCGGAGAAAGGAGTTTTTTTAACTATGGGCTATACTGCCAATGACATTCGCAACATCTGCCTGCTTGGCCACGGCGGTGACGGCAAATCCGCTCTGTGCGAGAGCATGCTGTTCACCACCAAGGCGATCACCCGCCTTGGCAAGCGTGCCGACGGCACCACTGTTTCTGACTTTGATGATGAAGAGAAGAAGAGACAGTATTCCATCTCTTCCTCTGTCATTCCCGTTGAATACAGCAAGTGCAAGATCAACGTGATCGACAACCCCGGCTACTTCGACTTCGCCGGCCAGATCGTGCAGTCCCTGCGCGTGGCTGACGCGGGCCTCATCTGCCTGACCGCCAAGAGCGGCATCGGCGTCGGCACCGAAAAGGGCTGGAAGTACCTGCAGAAGGCCGGCCTGCCCGCCATGTTCTACATCTCCAAGCTCGACGAGGAGCATGCCAACTTCTTCAACGTCCTCGATTCCCTGCGCGAGATGTTCGGCGCGTCCGTCATCCCCTTCACCTTCCCCATCCTGCAGGGCGAGACCGCTGTCGGTCTGGTCGACCTCATCGAGAAGAAGGCCTATGACGCCAACGGCAAGGAGATCCCCCTGCCCGCCGACGCCAACGACAAGATCGAAGAATACATGGCCGAGCTCAACGAGCAGGTCGCCGAGACCGACGAGGCTCTCATGGAGAAGTTCTTCATGGAAGAGCCCTTCACCGCCGAAGAGCTCCAGACCGGCATCAAGGCCGGCATCCGTGACCGCAGCGTGACCCCGGTCTTCTGCGGCTGCGCCTACACGGGCCTCGGCACCACCAACCTCCTGGCCAACATCGTCAAGTACGCCCCGAACCCGCTCGAGGGCAAGCCCATGACCCAGGTCGACGAGGAGGGCAATGAGTCTGAATTCAAGCTCGATCCGAACGGCAGCCCCATGGCGTTCGTGTTCAACACCCTGGCTGACCAGTACGGCAAGAACTCCTACTTCAAGGTCATCTCCGGCGACATGGAAGACACCCTCACCGTCGCCAACGTCCGCACCGGCGATTCCGAAAAGCTCGGCAACATGTTCTTCCCGAAGGGCAAGGACAACACCAAGACCTCCAAGGTCTGCTGCGGCGACATTGGCGTCTTCACCAAGCTCGCCTCCGTCAAGACCGGCGACACCCTCGGCCTGCCGGGTAAGACCGTCCGCATCAAGGGCATGACCTATGACGAGCCGATGTACAAGATGGCCGTCTACGCCAAGGTCAAGGGCACCGAAGACAAGATCGCCAACGGCCTCGTCAAGCTGAAGGAAGAAGACGAGTCCTTCACCTACGGCAACGACCCCGAGACCAAGGAACTCATCATTGCCGGTGTCGGCGATATGCAGCTGTCCGTCCTCATGGCCAAGCTCCAGAGCAAGTACAAGGTCGAGGCTGTCCTGAAGCCCGCCAAGATCGCTTACCGCGAGACCATCAAGAAGAAGGTCGAGATCCACGGCCGTCACAAGAAGCAGTCCGGCGGCCACGGCCAGTTCGGCGACGTCTATATCCGCTTCGAGCCGCAGTCCGAGTCCGAAGAGATGATCTTCGCGGATGAGACCGTCGGCGGCTGCGTGCCGAAGAACTTCATCCCGTCCGTCGAAAAGGGCCTGCGCAACTGCGTCGGCAAGGGCGTTCTGGCCGGCTACCCGGTCGTGTTCCTGAAGGCCACGCTGTACTTCGGTTCCTATCACCCCGTCGACTCCTCCGATATGGCGTTCCAGACCGCTGCCGGCATCGCCTACAAGGAAGGCCTGCCCACCGCTGGCCCGACCCTGCTCGAGCCGATCGGCGAGCTGAAGGTCCTCATCCCCGACAGCAACATGGGCGACGTCATCGGCGACCTCAACAAGCGCCGCGGCCGCGTCATGGGCATGAACCCCGATCCTGAGAACCCCGGTTATCAGATCGTCGAGGCCGAAGTCCCCGTCGGCGAAATGACCTCCTATTCCATCGACCTGCGCGCCATGAGCCAGGGCCGCGGCAGCTACACGCTGAAGTTCGTCCGCTACGAGGAAGTCCCGCAGATGAACCAGGCCAAGATCATCGAAGACGCCAAGAAGGAAGAGGAAGAAGCTTAATTTCCATCGACCCACCCCCGGTTTCCACCCGAAACCGGGGGTTTTCCTATCCACCCGCAGCAGAAAAGGCTCCCCTCTCAGGGGAGCTGTCAGCGAAGCTGACTGAGAGGTTGTCGCAAATTTGCTGCAACCTCTCCGTCTCGGCTTACGCCGAGCCACCTCCCCTGGAAGGGGAGGCTCTGTGCCCGCCATACGCAAAACACCCCCGGCTCCTTTCGGAGCCGGGGGTGCGATCGATGATGGCGGGCCGCAGCTTACAGCTTGGTATAAGCGACGGCGATCTTGCTGGCGGCGTGGGCGTTGTTGTAGGCCAGCTCGAGGTTGGCGGCGAAGGACTTGCCTTCGGTCATGTCCTTGATGTGGGCCAGCAGGTACGGCGTGATGGCCTTGCCGTGGATGTGCTCGGCATTCGCCTGGGCGACGGCCTGGTCGATGATGCCGTTCATGTAGTTCGGATCCATCGCGTACTGCTCCGGGATCGGGTTGCCGACGACGGCGCCGCCCTTGAGGCCGATGTCCCACTTGGCCTTCATGATCTTGGCAACGGTCTCTTCATCCTGGCAGTTGTAGTCGAGCTTGAAGCCCGAGGTGCGGCAGTAGAAGGCCGGCAGCTCGTCCGTGCGCAGGCCCAGAACGGGAACGCCCTGCGTCTCCAGATATTCGAGCGTCAGACCGAGGTCCAGAATGCTCTTCGCGCCCGCGCAGACGACGCAGACCGGCGTGTTGGCCAGCTCCTGCAGGTCGGCGGAGATATCCATGGTCTTCTCTGCGCCGCGATGCACACCGCCGATGCCGCCGGTGGCGAAGAAGCGGATGCCCGCCATGGAGGCGATGATCATGGTGGTGGCGACGGTCGTCGCGCCGGTCATGCCGGTGGCGAGATAGACAGCCACGTCGCGCCGGCTGACCTTGCCGACACCCTCAGCCTTGCACATGACGAGCAGCTCGTCCGCGTTCAGGCCGACCTTCAGCTTGCCGCCCATGATGGCGGTCGTCGCGGGGATGGCGCCCTCTGCGCGGACGATCTCCTCGACCTTGTGTGCAAACTCCACGTTCTGCGGATAGGGCATGCCGTGGCTCAGAATGGTGGATTCCAGCGCGACGACGGGCTTGCCCGCGGCCAGCGCTTCCTGGATCTCAGGGGTGATGGACAGATAGTCTTTCAGATTCATATGAATAACTCCTTTCAGATGGGTGTACAGGTTCAAAGACGATATGTCTGCAGGATGCTTTCCAGCAGGGGAACGCTCATGTCCGGGTTGATGGTCCGCTCATGCGTCACGGCCGCGATCCCGGCGGCCATGCCGTAGTCGAGCGTTTTCTCCGCGTCATAGCCCTGCAGTGTTGCGTAGAGCATGGCGGCGGCGAAGGAATCGCCCGCGCCGGAGGCGTTGACCATCTTCGCCGGACGCAGCTTCCGGCGAAGGACCGCGCCGGTATCATCCATATAGAAGCAGCCCTCCGCGCCGAGGCTGACGAACAGCCGCTTCAGGCCCTTGCCTAGGACTACTTCGCCCGCGCGCTGCAGATCGGCGTCGGAACGGATCTCCATCCCGGCCAGGATCTCCAGCTCCATGCGGTTGGGCTTGGCCGTGTGGAACCGGCCGATGAGCGGCGCGACGACGCGCGCATACGCGCAGGAGACCGGGTCGACGCACACGATCTGCGGCGGCTGGCACAGGTCCAGCAGCTGCAGCAGCGCCGTTTCCCCCATGCAGGGGTCACAGGTGACGACCTTCGCGCCCTGGATCAGCTGCTTCTGCGACGGCAGGTAATCTGCCGGCAGATCCTGCTGGACGATGCGCATGTCGGACATGCCGACCAGCATATCGCCGTCTGCATCCAGAATGGAGAGATAGATGGACGAGTGCGCGCCTCTGGCCTCGTGGAGATAGCGGATATCGATCCCCGCCTCCACGCAGGACCGGCGGATATACGAGCCGAACACATCATCGCCCACGCACGACAGCAGCTTCACGTCCGCGCCCAGCCGTGCGAGATTCTCGCACACATTGCGCGTCACGCCGCCCGCGGAAAGGCTGATATGCCCGGGATTGGAGTCCCGCAGATGGATCGGCGCGCACGACGCGCCGTTGAGATCCAGATTTGCCGCGCCGACGCCGACGATATACGGCTGATTGCCCATGCCCAACGCCTCCTGTTTTCTGGTGAAACTGTATCATAGCGAATCCGGCCGAAAAAGTCAAGAGGCAACTTCACGGTTTTTTAACGCGCTTTTTTCTTGTACTGCGCGCAAAAAAACCGGGCGCACCGGATGGTGCGCCCGGGAAGAAGATCGCTTAGGTTACTTAGCGGGTGAGGAAGAACATGAGGGCAAAGAGGATCGTGATGACCCAGGTGCCGACGTTGATTTCCTTGATCTTGCCGGTGAAGATCTTGATGAAGACGTAGGAGATGAGGCCGAAGGCGATGCCGTAGGAGATGTTGTAAGTCAGCGGCATGAACGCGACGGTCATGAAGCCGGGAACGGCTGCAGCGGGATCGTCCCAGTCGATGGTGCGGACGTTGGACATCATCAGAACGCCGACGTAGATCAGAGCCGCGGCACAGGCGTAGGTCGGGATGAGCTGCGCGACAGGCGCGAGGAACATCGCGATGAAGAACAGGGCAGCGGTCGCCATGGAGGAAAGACCGGTGCGGCCGCCTTCTGCAACGCCGGCAGAGGACTCGACGAACGTGGTGACGGTGGAGGTGCCGCAGACAGCGCCGCAGCAGGTGGCGACGGCGTCAGCCAGCATGGCCTTGTCCATGTTGGGGACGTTGCCTTCCTTGGTCAGCATGTTGCCGGCCGCGCAGGCGCCGTACAGCGTGCCGAGGGTATCGAACATGTCGACCATGCAGAATGCCAGCATGGTGGTCAGGAACATGACGATGAAGTTGCTCATGCCGTGCTCGGCAATGTACGGGCTGAAGTCAAAGCCTTCGGTGAAGACCTTGCCGAACGCCTGGGTGCCGAAGTCCTTGAACGCGCCGAAGAAGTCGGAGGACAGGTTGGGCGCGACAGCGGTGGCATAGAAATCAGGAACGGTGATGAGGCCGATGACGTAGTAGAGAACTGCGCCGCCGAGCATGCCCCACAGGACCGCGCCCTTGACCTTCTTCTTGGACATGGCGCCGATGGCGAAGACCGCGATGATGGTGACGAGCATCGGGAAGATGGTCGCCCAGGTGGCGGTGCCGGAGAAGACGTTGAAGGAAGAGAGGTTGACGAGAGTCGCGCCGTCGTCCACGACGATGCCCGCGTTCTGCAGGCCGATGAAGGCGATGAACAGGCCGATACCGGCGGAGATGGCGGTCTTGACCGCAGCCGGGATGGCGTCGAAGATCATCTTGCGAAGACCCGTGACCGTCAGCAGGACGAACACGATGCCGTCAACGAGGACGAGCACGAGAGCGTTCGCGTAGCTCAGGCCGAAGGTGAAGCAGACGGTGTAGACGAAGAAGGCGTTCAGGCCCATGCCGGAGGCCTGTGCCAGCGGGAGGTTCGACAGCAGGCCGATGAGGACTGTGCCGATGACGGCGGAAATGGCGGTCGCGATATAGATCGCGCCGTAGCTCACGGTGCCGAGGTTTGCGAACATGCCGGCGTTGACCATCAGAATATAGGCCATCGCCATGAACGTCGTCACACCGGCCATGATCTCGGTGTGGACGGTCGAGCCGTGCTCCTTGACCTTAAAGAAATTGCTCATGTTTGGAGATCCATCCTTTCTTTCTCGTGGAGGACCGAAAAAAGTTTCAGTCCATCAAACTTTCTGACAGGATAATTATAGAGGATATGGCCGCCGAAAACAAGAGGCGGCAGCGCCAAAAAGTTCACGAAAAATTCACACTACTGCACAAAAATTCAGCTTTTTTCGCCAATGGCGAAAAATAAAAATCGACGGATCCGCGCATTTTTCAGAAAGAAATTGACAACCTGCCGGCCGCCCGGTATAATATTTCTTCGGGAACACGACAAACGCATGAAGGAGAAGATTCTGCATGAAATATAAAATGAACATTGCCGGCCTCGACCGGGAGCTGCCGCTGTGTAAGGTATCCGACGATCTGTATATCGGCGCTTTCATCATGTTCGGCGACGCGGAGATCACCGTGGCCTGCGCCCGCGAGCTGCTGGCCCGCGCCCCGAAGGACTACGATTATCTGCTCACCGCCGAGGCCAAGAGCATTCCCCTGATCCACGAGATGGCCCGCCAGTCCGGCGCGCGCGAGTATTTTGTCGCCCGCAAGGGTCTGAAGGTCTACATGCCGCACCCCCTGCACGTGACGGTCCGCTCCATCACCACCCAGCACGATCAGGACCTCTATCTCTCCGGCGAAGAGGCCGATAAGATCCGCGGCAAGCGCGTGCTGATCGTCGACGACGTCATCTCCACCGGTGAGTCGCTGCGCGCGATGGAAGAGCTGGTCGAAAAAGCAGGCGGCACCGTCGCCGGCCGCATGGCCGTCCTCGCAGAGGGCGACGCCCAGAACCGCAAAGACATCGTCTACCTCGGCAAACTCCCTGTCTTCAACCCCGACGGCACCGTCAAAGCCTGATACATAATAATATAGTGCCCCCCGCGGCTGCTCCCCAGCAGCCGCGTTTTTTCGCGTCGCCAAAAGGCTCCCCTTTCAGGGGCCGATTCCCCCTATCAGGGGGAAATGTCCCGAAGG
>OLSB01001479.1_pt1 | contig 22639 bp, 20 predicted proteins | sample 1672071 | NCBI WGS metagenome assembly OLSB01 (sample SAMEA3136642, study PRJEB25190) | human gut metagenome | biome: human gut; feature: human-associated habitat; material: faeces | place: Austria | collected 2013 | reverse complement strand
TTGATGCTTTTTTGCACCCGGTGAGACTTGCAAAGCAAGGAAATATGATGTAAAATAGCAAATGTAAGGTTGACAAAACGCACAATCGGGTGCGGAAACCAACGAAGTGGAGGAAGAACAATGAATCTTCAGGGGCTGAACAAACAGCAAGTGGAGGAAAGCCGTCAAAAGCACGGCGCGAATACCCTCACGCAAATTCCCCCGGAACCGCTGTGGAAGAAAATTCTTGAGGGCTTCAAAGACCCGATGATTATGATTCTGCTCGTGGCGCTGGTCATCACGCTGCTCAACCGCGCGGTAACGGCGCTTGAAACACGTCTTGTGCGGTGGCACTGAAAAGGGGACTGTTATCATGACAAAGCTGTATCTTATCACCGGATTTCTCGGGGCGGGGAAGACGACGTTCCTGCACCAGTTTGTACGTCTGTTTCCGGACCGGCGCACAGCCATCGTCGTCAACGAGTTCGGCAAGCAGGGCGTAGACGGAACGCTGCTGGAGGATCTCGATATCAAGATGGAAGAGATCAACAACGGCTCCATTTTCTGCGCCTGTAAGATCGAGCAGTTTGAGGACGCGCTTCTCCGTCTGCAGCAGGAGAATTTTGACGTGATCTTTGTGGAAGCCTCCGGTCTGTCCGACCCGACCGCCGTCGGTACGATCCTCCGGCAGCGGGATAAATTCCCCGATTTGGAATACGCGGGAGCGATCTGCCTTGTGGACGGCGCACGGTTTATGACTGTTTATAAGACCGCTCGCGTCTGCCGAATGCAGCTTGCCATCAGCAATATGATCATCATCAACAAGTGCGACATTGCCTCCCGCGAGCAGCTGGATGAGATCAATACCATCGTCCGCGCGCAGAAGCCGAACCGCCCGACCTTTGAGACAACGTTTGGCCGGATCCGACCGGAATGGCTGACGGCGATGGAAGAGCAGCCCGCCGAGGATCCTGCAGACGGACAGGTCCACACGAGAGATATCACGCTCCGCAAGCTCCTGCTGCACGTTTCAGGCTTCAGCAAAAAGGATCTGACGGCCTTTCTTCGGATGTTTGCCGAGGAAACGTATCGGATCAAGGGCTTTGTAAGCATGCCGGAGGGACGATTTCTGGTTGACTGCGTCGGCCCCATGGTCGAGCTCAGGGAATTTGAAAATGCTCCGGCCGGGGAGGAGAATACGCTTGTCGTCCTCTTCGGCAACGGGCTTCCGGCACAGCGCGCAATCAAGGAAGCCATCAGCTGGTTCCCAAACGCGGAAGTGACCATAGAATAAAAAAGCGGACTCCGATAAAAACACACCCCGCCTACCGAACGGTAGATACCGTCGGACAGGCGGGGTGTTGAATTATTTTATGAAAGCAGGAGAGTTCGCAGCGCTACAACGCTGTCTGCGATGGCGTCGGTTCCTTCGGCTTCCAGCTCTTCGCGGCTGCCGTAACCGTATAGCACACCGATAAAATCGATCTGCGCCATTTTCGCGCCGATGGCGTCGTGCGACCGGTCGCCGACCATGACGCAGCCGGAGCGATCCGAAATACCCATTTCGTACAGCGCGTGAAGGATTACCTCGCATTTGTCCGGCGGCTCGCGGTTGAGCGGTATGCCGGAAACGATGTCAAAATACTGCCGCAGCTCAAAGTGTTCAAGGATCTGCTCGGAGAAAACCGTCGGCTTCCCGGTCGTAACGGCAAGGCGGACGCCGGACGCTTTCAGATCTCGCAGCAGCTCCGGAATGCCCGGATATACCTCATTTTCAAAAAGACCGACCGTTGAAAAGCGTTCGCGGTAATAACCGAGAAGCTCCTGCGCCTCCTCCGGCGTGGCGTTTGCATAAACCTCAAACGAGCGGAGCAGGGGAGGGCCGATATACTTGTGATAACTCTCGATCGGGCCAACCGAACGGCCGGCTTTTTCCAGCGCGTAGCGAACGCTGCCGCAGATACCCTGTACGGGGTCGGTGAGCGTTCCGTCCAGATCGAAGAGTACCGTGGAGTATTTCATTCAGCGCTCCTCCCGGAAGTAGGAAAGACCGAGACTCGCCGGGGGGTCGTTCTCACGCTTCTTCTGCATGGAAACGATGACCAAAACGAGGATCGTGATCACGTATGGGAGCATTTTATAAAGCTCCTTCACCGCAAGATTCATGCCGGACGGGATGAACATATGGAGAATGTACAGTCCGCCGAAAAGGAATGAGGCGAAAACACCGATGTTCGGACGCCATACGGTGAAGATAACGAGAGCAATGGCAAGCCAGCCGCGATCACCGAAGCCGTTATTGGACCATACGCCGCAGGCATAGTCCATAACATAATAGAGTCCTCCGAGCCCGGCGATCATGCTGCCGGCGCAGGTGGCGACATATTTGTACTTTGTGACGTTGATGCCCGCCGCATCGGCCGTGTTGGGATTCTCGCCGACGGCGCGGAGCTGAAGCCCGATGCGCGTGCGGCGCAGGATATACGCGCAGATGAATGCAATGATAACGGCGGCATAGGCAAGAAAACCATAGGAGAGGAAGATCTTGCCAAACCAGCCGAGCTTACCGGAAAACGGGAGCGACGCGCTGAAAAAGGCGCTTGTACGCGAAAGGGCAATGGACGGAACATCTGCGCCGGAGAGCTTGATGAGCGATCCACCGAAGAAATTGCCGAAGCCGACGCCAAACGTCGTCATGGCAAGGCCGGTGACGTTCTGGTTTGCGCGAAGCGTTACCGTGAGGAAGCAGTAGAGAAGCCCCATCAGCAGCGAGCCGAGAAGCGAGCTGAGCAGCGGAATGCAAACGGCAAGAAACGGGTTGAGCGCGCCCGACGCCGGAACGGAGTGCTCATACAGAAAAGCGCCTATAACACCGCAGATGCCGCCGACATACATGATGCCGGGAATGCCGAGATTCAGGTTGCCGGACTTTTCCGTGAGCGTTTCTCCCGTGCTGCCGAAAAGGAGAGGAATCCCCTGAACTATGGCGCGGGGAATGAACGAAACAAAATCAAACATGGCTGGCAACCTCCTTTCCGGTGCTCTTTCGGAAGTTGATCTTATAGGTGATAAAGAACTCCGATCCGATAATAAAGAAGAGAATAATACCGGTGAGAATTTCGGAGAACGACTGGTTCAGGCCGAACGCTGTGGAGATTTCGCCTGCGCCGCGGCTGAGGAACACGAGCAGGAAGCTCGTAAAGATCATCCAGATGGGATTGAACTTTGCAAGCCAGGAGACCATGACGGCAGTAAAGCCGCGGCCGTCAGCGATGGAGGTGGTGAGCGTATGGTTGGTGCTGCCGACGAGCAGCAGTCCGCAAAGACCGCATACCGCGCCGGAGAGAATCATTGTGCGGATGATGACCTTGTCTACCTTGATGCCGACATAGCGGGCGGTGCGTTCACTCTCGCCGACAACGGTGATCTCATAGCCGTGCTTGGTGTAATTCAGATAGAAATACATCAAAATCGTGACAACAGCGACGATGAGAATATTCAAAAGATATTTGTAGCTGCCGATCTGCGGGAACCAGCCGATCTCCGTGGACTGGTTGATGATGCCGATCTGGCCGGAGCCCTTGGGGTTTTCCCAGACGATGACGAAATAAGCCACAAGCTGCGTGGCAACGTAGTTCATCATCAGGGTAAAGAGCGTTTCGTTCGTATTGTATTTCGCTTTGAAATACGCCGGGATAAAGCCCCAGAGAGCGCCGGCGAGAATGCTGCTCACGCACATGCACATAATCACAAGTGCGTTCGGCAGTGTGTCACGCAGGCAGATCATACACGCCGCCGCAGCCAGCGCGCCGGCGAGCACCTGACCCTCGCCGCCGATATTCCAGAAGCGCATTTTAAAGGCCGGCGTCACGGCGAGCGCGATACAGAGAAGCATCGCGATATTCTGCAGCAGCACCCAAACCTTGCGGGGCGAGCCGAACGAGCCGTTAAAAATGGTCTCATATACCTGCAGCGGGTTTTCGCCGGTCATCGTGGTTGTAATAATGGAGCATACGATGAGCGCGAGCAGGATCGCCGCCGCGCGGATGCCCCAGGATTTGTACCAGGGGAGAGCGTCCCGCTTCGTAATGTGGAAGAGAGGCGATCTTGTTTTCTTATTCATGGCTCTGCCCTCCCAACTTAGTCATCATCATGCCGACCTCGCGCTTTTCCGCGCCGCGGCCGGGGACGATACCGCTGACCTTGCCGCCGCAGAGAACAAGAATGCGGTCGCACAGCTCGAGCAGCACGTCCAGATCCTCGCCGACAAAAATGACGGCGACGCCCGCCTTTTTCTGGCGGTTGATAAGATCATAGATCGTATACGACGAATGAATGTCGAGACCGCGCACGGCATACGCGGTGAGCAGAACGGTCGGCGCGCTCGCGATTTCACGGCCGACAAGCACCTTCTGCACGTTGCCGCCGGAAAGACGGCGTACCGGCGTATCCACGCTCGGCGTACTTACGCTCAGCTCCTGCACCACGGATTCTGCCAGTGCGCGGGGTGAGCGGCGGTCGGTGAAGATGGATTTTCCGCGGCGGAAGGAACGGAGCATCATATTGTCGGCAAGATTCATGTTGCCGACAAGTCCCATGCCGAGACGGTCCTCCGGGACGAAGGAAAGGGAGACGCCGAGCTCGGCAATGCTCAGAGGATCTTTTCCGACAAGCTCTTCGCGGGAACCGTCATCTTCAATATACGAAATACTGCCGGATTCTACGGTCTGCAAACCGGCGATCGCTTCCAGAAGCTCTTTCTGACCGCAGCCGGAAATGCCGGCAATACCGAGGATCTCGCCGCTGTTGGCGGTGAAGGAAACATCGTCGAGCTTGACGATGCCGTCCACGCTGCGTACCGTGAGTCCCTTGACCTCAACGCGAGGCTTGGGATCAACCGGATCGGGACGGTCGATATTCAGTGAAACGGCGTGGCCGACCATCATGTTCGTCATTTCCTGCGCGTTGGTATCTTTGGTAAGCATATCGCCGATGAACTGGCCATGGCGGAGGATCGCCACGCGGTCGGAGAGCGCTTCGACCTCGTGCATTTTGTGCGTGATGATGACGATGGCCTTTCCGTCGTTGCGCATGTTGCGCAGCACGGCGAAGAGCTTGTCGGTCTCCTGCGGCGTGAGAACAGCCGTCGGCTCGTCAAGAATGAGAATATCCGCGCCGCGGTAGAGGACTTTCACGATCTCGACCGTCTGCTTTTGGGAGACGGACATATCGTAGATTTTCTGCGTGGGATCAACACTGAAGCCGTACTTATCGCAAATCTCCCGGATCTTTGCCGAGGCTGCCTTGAGATCGAGCTTGCCGGGCAGACCGAGAACGATGTTTTCCGCCGCCGTCAGCACATCCACGAGCTTGAAATGCTGATGAATCATGCCGATGCCGTTGTCAAAGGCATCCTTAGGGGAGCGGATGACGACTTCTTTTCCGTCGATCTTGATTTCGCCTTCGTCCGGAAAATAGATGCCGGATAGCATGTTCATGAGCGTCGTCTTGCCGCTGCCGTTTTCGCCGAGCAGCGCGAGGATCTCTCCGCGGTAAATATTCAGCCATACCTTATCGTTGGCTAAAACCGGGCCAAAGCGCTTGGTAATGTTGCGCATTTCAATTGCTGCGGTCTTTGTTTCCATTCTTTCACTCCCTGACAGATTGTATGGATTTCGGCAGACTGTACTGTAAAGGGCGGCGCGGCGGCCGCGAGCTGCTGTGCTGCCCTTTACAGTACATATGGGGAAGGCCCGGAAATCGGGCCTTCCCCTAAGCAGGATCAGATAAAAATCAGGCGTCGAGGTTGGTGATGCCGTCGATGTCGAGATCGAAGTACGGAGCAGAGCGGTAGAAAGACTCGAGGAACGCGCCGTCGGAAATGGCCTCGGTCTCACCGACGTAGTCGCCAAGATCGTCAACGTCGGCGAGGTAAGTCGTAACGGTCTCGCCGTTGACGGTAAAGGTGGCGGTGTCAAACACCTTGACGGAGCCGTCTTCCAGAGCTTTCATGACTTCGGCAATCTTCTCGACAGTGCCGGCAGCGGCGGCCTGCTCGTTGACTTCGGTCAGAACGACGGAACCGGTAGCAAGAGTGCCGGTCCAATCGTAGCCGATGTCCTCACCGGAAGCGACGCAGTTGATGGCGTAGACAAAGAACGGAGTCCAGTCAATGCGGGAGGAAACAATGAAGGTATTGGGGCAGGCGGCAACAGTGCTGCCGTTGTAGGAAACGTTGGGGACACCGGCGGTCTCGCAGGCCGTGGGAGCGCCCATGGAGTCGGCGTGCTGGCTGATAAGGACGCAGCCGTTGTTGATGAGCTTGTTGGCGGCTTCCTTCTCGAGAGCCTCGTCATACCAGGAGCTGGTGAAGGTCACTTCCATCGTAACGCTGGGGCAAATGCTGCGGGCGCCAAGGAAGAAGGAGGTGTAGCCGGACTTGACTTCGGCATAGGGGTACGCACCGACATAGCCCATCTTGGCTTCCTCGGCGGTGATGTCGCCGTTTTCGATCATCTCATTGAGCTTGAGACCGGCAGCAACACCGGCGAGGTAACGGCCTTCATAGATGGAGGCGAAAGCATTGTGGAAGTTGCTCAGTCCTTCGGTGTGGGCCTTCACACCGGTGCAGGAAACAAACTGCACTTCAGGGAACTCCTTGGCGGCGGCGAGAGCGAAGGACTCATGGCCGAAGCTGTCGGTGATGACGAGATCGCAGCCGGCGTCAACCAGCTCGGCGGCGGCGTCATAGCAGGCCTGGGACTCGGCGATGTTCGTCTTCATCATGATCTGATCGTCGGAAAGGCCGAGCTCAGCGGCAGCGGCTTTCGCGGCGTTGATGAAGTTGAGGTCGTAGGTGGAGTTTTCATCGTGCAGGAAGATGAATCCAACCTTGATGTCTTTGGCATCGGTAGCGGGGGTCTCGGTCTCGCCGGTGGTGGCGGGGGTCTCTTCCGCGGGCTTTTCCGCCGTGGCGCCGCAGGCGCACAGGCCGATGCACAGCGTCAGCGCGAGCAGGAGAGCGACAAGCTTTTTCATGTTTTCTTTCCTCCAGTAATTTTTTTGGTTTTTTACCGTAATATTTCTGCCGGCAAGCCGGAAGAATGCAAAAAGAATAGCGGGGACCGGTTAACGGTCTCCGCAAACGAACGACAAACAAAGCAGAAGAAAACTGCTTTGCTTTTCGTCGATAGTCCGGTCATTTACGGCGACCGGGTAGAGACTTCAAAACCGTATCATTTGATTTATATCGACAGATATGAAATTTTTATATAAATAAACTAAGAAGAACGCCTTCAGCAGAACTCAATGCCGTTTTCCACACTCATGGATTTAACACGGGCAAGAGATTCCACGCGGATGCCCTTGCTGCGGAGCATATCGCCGCCGGGCTGGAATGCCTTTTCAATGCAGATGCCGCAGCCGACAAGCGTTGCCCCGGACTGCTCCACAAGCTCGATGAGGCCGGTGAGCGCCGCGCCGTTTGCAAGAAAGTCGTCAATGACAAGCACGCGGTCGTTCGGGCCGAGAAAATCCTTTGAAACGATAATATCGTAAACTCTCCCGTGGGTATAGGAGCGAACCTTTGATGTCCACACATCCCCGGCAATGTTCAGCGTTTTGTTCTTCTTTGCAAAAACAAGCGGGCACCCGAAGGTTTGAGCGGTTATACACGCAATACCAATCCCGGATGCCTCGATCGTAAGTATCTTGTTGACACCGCAGTCATGGTACAGACGCTCAAACTCTTTGGCAAGTTCGGAGAAGAACACAACGTCCATCTGATGGTTCAGAAAACTGTCCACCTTCAAAACGTCGCCATCGCGCACAACACCATCGCGGCGGATTCTTTCTTCGAGGAGCTGCATCTGTATCACCCCCACGGCTTAACTTGGTTTCATCTTATCGAATTTGGATAACTTTCGCAATGCATATATCTTGTGAAAATCAGAGATATTAAAATCGATATTTTGTGCATAACAGAAAACACCGCCGAATGGAACCACTCCATCCGACGGTATTTTGTCGTTTATTTATTCTTCTTCGGCATAGGTGTCGAAATAACCCTGAATAAAGACAACCGGCGTGCCCTTGTCGCCGCTGCCGCTTGTAAGATCGCAGAGGGAGCCGATGAGATCGGTGAGCTGACGGGGCGTAGTACCCTGGCTCGCCATATTGCCTTTGAGATCGGCGTCCTTGTGGCGGATGGAGTTTTCCACAGCCGAGCGAAGCTCCGCGCCGCTGAGTCCGGCAAAATCGTTGTCGGCGAGATACTTGATCTTCAGTTCGTTCGGTTTGCCGATAAGGCCCTCGGTGCAGGCAGGGGAGACCACAGGATCGGCAAGCTCCCAGATCTTGCCGACGGGATCCTTGAAGGCGCCGTCGCCGTAGATCATACACTCGATATTCCTGCCGGTCGCCTCGCGCATGGCGGCGGCAAGCGCGTCAACAAACTCCCGGCCGTTGCGCGGGAAGAGTTTTACCTTATCCTCGGAGGACTTGTTGGAGCCGAGCAGGCCGTATTTCTCGTTATAACCGCTGCCGTTGACGCTCGCGGTGAGAAGATCATCCAGCGCGAGAACATTTTCCGCGCCTGCCTTTGCAAGGCGGCGCTTCGTGCGGAAACGGGTGTGGATGTCGCAGCAGAGAATGTTCTTCGCTCGTGTGAGGACGGCCTCCGCCTGATTGGCAAAGAGAATCTCCGCCTCGCAGCCGCATTCCTCGATGAGCTTTTTATAGTAGTCCACATAGTCCACGCCGGTGAACGGATGAAGCGCATAGCCGAACGCCTTGCGGTATTCCTCCTCGGTCAGCACATCGCTGTACGGATTGATGCCGGAATCCTCCAGAAGCTCCTCGTCAAAGAGGTGGTTTCCGACCTCGTCCGAGGGATAGCTGAGCATGAGCGTGATCTTCTTCATGCCGGAAGCGATGCCGCGAAGCACGATGGCAAAACGGTTGCGGGAAAGAATCGGGAAAATGACGCCGATATGGTCACAGCCGAACTTCGCTTTCACATCCTCGGCGATGCTCTGCACCGTCGCATAGTTTCCGGCGGCACGCGCAACGACGGACTCCGTCACGGCGACTATGTCGCGGTCGTGGAAGGTAAAATGCTCCGTCTCAGAAGCGGCAAGAACGCTGTCGCGCACCAACGAGACAAGATCGTCTCCCTCGCGGACGATAGGGGTACGGATGCCGCGTACAACAGCACCAACAGTTCTCATAGTGAAATAACCTCCAAAGTATTGGATTTCCGTCGATATTATGCTACAATACAATTTATCTGTAAAGTAAAAAATCTTCTTTTTTGCATTTTCTCCGTTTTCATCCGTCAAAAACAGCATTTTTTTCAGGAGTTATTATGAGAAATCTCAAAAAAATCTTTATAATTTGCACGATTTTTTTCGTGACGGCCGTTCTGGCGGGCTGCTCTTTTTCCCGGGAGCCGGAGGTTTCCGCAACCGAAGCGCCGACCGCGACGCCATCTCCGACGGCGACGCCTGCGCCAATCTCCTTCGAGTCCGCGGCGGAAGCCAACCGGGCGGAGCTGCGAACGTTTTCGGACTACGGCGGCGTCTTTTCCGCCATACAGGAAGAAGCGAGTCCGGCGGAAACACCCGAAGCATCCTCTGCGACGCACTGCGCTGCGTCGTTCCGCAATCTCACGGAGAGCGACATTCTCCGTGTGGACGGTGAATACATCTATGCGCTTTCGGATAAGGATCTTACGATCTTCCGTCTGAGCGGCGAAGCGGGAGAGCTTATTTCCACAACGCCCGTCGGAACCGCGTGGAGCAGCTCCGGGACCGATTCCGGAGTTTTTACCGGCAGCGAACGCACCCCGCTCGCCCTGTTTCTTTGCGGCTCGCGCCTTGCCGTTCTTCTGGATGTGTACGGCTATGAGAGCGCCGGGAGTGAAATCCGGTATTCGGAATATGTCGGCGTCGATTTCTATGATGTTTCGGATCCGTATGCGCCCATACTGCTTTCGGGCACCGGTCAGGGCGGCGTGTATTCCGATGCCTGGATGAGCGGCAACGCGCTCTGTGTCGCGACGGTGTTTTCCGTGGTGGATTCAGCCGACGCCGCGGATACGGACCGCTTTGTCCCGCGCGTACATACCGCCGCGGACAGCCGCCCGCTCGACGCCGGGAGTCTGTATGCCCTTCCGGGCGGCGGCGAGGGCTGCATGGTGCTCGGCGCCTATTCGATGGATGAGGCGGTACAGAAAAACGCCGTCGCCATCTATGGTGCAGAGGCGAACAAGCTGTATGCTCTGCCCGGCTGTCTGTTTTTAACGGATACGCGCGCCGTTTCCGCGGAGTCCCGCCGAATGAGTGACGATACAGGCAGCTATACGGAGTACGCCGAGCTCCTCTGTACGGACCTGTTCCGCTTTGATTACGATGCTTCCGGTATCCGGCCGGGGGCGTCCGGCATCGTGAGCGGCGTATTGCCGGAGGGGAGCGCTATCGCACCGTTCGGCTTCGGCTATGTCTGCATTTCCGAAATGCGCGGCTCTTATCTTCATATGTACGAGGGAAAAAACGACCCTGTTCCGGCGTCGGAACGTTCCGGCGGTGCGGTGTATACGCTTAACACCTCTCTTACCGTCACGGCATCGCTCTCGGAGCTTCCGGACGGCGGCAGCATCGTCTGGGCAGGCTTTATGCCGGAGGAAGTGTTGCTCTCCGGGGAGAGCGGCTCCTACATCGCCGATCTCTCCGTCCCCGGCACAATCACCGCCTCGTCCGGCGGCGATGCAATTTTGGCGGATGTGCTGCTTCCCTGGAAAGACGGCGGCTTTGCCGGTTTCCGGCACGAGGGCGCGGGGCAGATGACGCTTGCGCTCTATGATTCCTCGCGGAAAAAGAAGTCGGAGCGCACGTTTGGAAGCGACTACAGCAGCACGATCGAAAGCCTGCAAAGTTATATCGTTCTCCCGGAGAAGAATCTTCTCGGGTTTGCCGCCGATGACAGCTACTGTCTGTATGCGGAGAACAACGGAGAGATCGTATTCTGCACGAGCGTCTTTCTGACCGACTGGGCTTGGAACGCCCGTGCTTTTGAGCAAAACGGTTATCTCTGCATCGCGGACCGGCGGGAGGTGACGGTCTATCTGCCGGACACACTCGAAAATGCCGCATCTTTTCTGTTTTGACTGCCGTTCTTCGGCAATATTTTCATAATGAATCCGTTAAAATTGCGCTGTGGACAACCACAGCGCCTTTTTTTGGGGAGGAGGAATACGGTTATGCAATTGGAAAGCGCCTGTTCCGACGGATGCCTTTGCATCCGTTATACCGGCGATCTCGATCATCACGCAGCGCGCGCGGCGTTTCGCGAAACGGAAGCGTTTATCGACCGATTTCTGCCGCGGCAGTGCATTCTTGATTTCTCCGGCGTTTCGTTTATGGACAGCTCCGGTATCGCCGTCGTGCTCCGTGTAAAGAAACGAATGGATGAAACGGACGGGGACGTTTTTCTTCTGAATCCGGCGCCGCAGTGCGCAAGGGTTTTTCGCACGTCCGGGATCGATCGGTTTGTTGCAATCAAGTTTACGGAGGAAAAAGCCGCAAGATGAAATACGAAAACTACATAAAGCTGGAATTTCCCAGCAAAAGCTGCAACGAGGCGCTCGCACGTTCGGTAGCGGGTGTGTTCGCTTCACAGATGGATCCGACAATGGAGGAACTCGGCGACATCAAAACGGCGGTTAGCGAGGCTGTGACGAACTGCATCGTTCACGCTTACCCGGACTGCATCGGCAAGATCCTCATGCGCTGCCGCATTCTTGAAGAAAACCGGCTGGAGATCGTCATCCGCGACTGGGGCTGCGGCATTGAGGACATCGGAAAGGCGAGAAAGCCGCTGTACACAACCGGCGGCGAGGAGCGCAGCGGCATGGGCTTCACGATCATGGAGAGCTTTATGGATAAGCTCACCGTCCGTTCCACGCCGGGCGAGGGGACAAGCGTCGTAATGCTCCGTACGCTCCCGCGCCGTGTCCGGGATCGCTGATGGAAAGCCGCGCGCAGCTTCTCTCCCGCGCGCATTCCGGCGACCGCGACGCCGTACAGCAGATGATTGAAGAAAACGCCGGGCTTATCTGGAGCGTCGCGCGCCGGTATTTTGGCCGCGGGGTGGACGCGGACGATCTCTATCAGCTCGGTTGTCTCGGCTTTCTCAAGGCGATCGAGGGCTTTGACGAACGGTTTGGCACGCAGTTTTCTACGTATGCCGTGCCGAAAATTGCCGGAGAGATCCGGCGGTTTCTGCGCGATGACGGCGCGATAAAGGTCAGCCGGGGACTGAAAGAACGTGCACAGCAGATCCATGCAGCACGCCGCCGTCTGGAGCAGACGCTCGGCAGGGAGCCGGCTCTCTCCGAAATCGCCGCGGAATGCGGCGTCAGCGTGGAGGAGATCGCCGAGGCGGAGACCGCGGCAGCTCCGGCGGAGAGCTTACAGCGCGAGAGCGGAGACGAAGGCTTTACGCTTGAACATGTCCTCGGCGACTATGGGCAGGAGGATCGCGTGCTGGAGAGCGTCGCGCTTCGCACCGCTATTGAGCGTCTGCCGGAAAAGGAGCAGCAGGTAATCAATCTTCGGTTTTTCCATGGTCTGACCCAAAGCGACTGCGCGCGGATTCTCTCTGTATCTCAGGTACAGGTGTCGCGCTTGGAGCGCCGGGCCATGGAAAACCTCCGCGCCGTAATGCTCTGAGCTGTGCTGCGAGGATGCATAGCGCCGGAAGTGCGAACCCCCAGCGGCGTGTGAGCGCCGCCGACACAAGGCATATCACCCCGGTACACACCGTAACGATTTGCACGGCTTTGCGATTCCTGCAAAGCGCATGGAGGATCCGTCCGCCGTCGAGCGGCTGCGCCGGAAGCAGATTGCACACGGAAAAGTACAGAGATACATCCCGGCACCGCTCCCACCATTCGCCGGGGATTTGCGAGCAGAGCGCCGCCCACAGCAGACCGCATACCGGCCCTGCCGCCGCGCACACCGCCTCTGAAAACGGAGACGAAAACGGCGTTGTATCAAGACACAGCCCGCTCAGGCTGATCCGGAGAGAAAGGATCCGGCCACCGTACATCCGTGCGGAAATACAGTGGCCGATCTCATGAAAGAACACGGCGGGCAAAACCGCAGAGAAAACGCCGGAATCATCCAGATAGAAAAGCGTCGGGAATACAACAGCCGCTCCGGCGGTGATCTCTATCCGGCAGCCCCTCAAAGCGTTGCCAGATAAAACGCCGGATTCAGATAAACGCCGTCGTGCGTCAACTCAAAATGGAGATGCGGGCCGGTCACCTTGCCGGTTGCGCCGACAAGCGCGATCTTTTCCCCGGCACTGACATTTTGCCCTTCTTCCACATAGATCTGGCCGCAATGCGCGTACATCGTCGCATACCCGTCCTCGTGCTCTACTCGGAGAAATTTCCCGTTGGTCCCGTTTTCGCCGACCTCTGTTACCGTTCCCGCCGCAAAGCAGACGATGTCGTCGCCGGAGTTTGCTGCAAGATCCATGCCGTAGTGGAACTTTGTCTCGTTATCGATCGGGTGCAGCCGATAACCGAAATCGGAGGATACCCTGGCGGAAAGCGGCCGAACAAAGGAAAACTTGGGCATTGGCGCATCGTAGGATACATTGGCCGGAACACCAAGATCAACGAACGGCTGCTGTTCCTCCATAAACGCCGCCATCGCCTCCTCTACAGCAGGGGACAGCTCTTCCGTATCGGTCGGTTCCGCGAGTCCGAGGAACTCCGCGGCGTTGATCGTGACCGTAACCGGCACCGCGTTATTGTCTGCCGCTTCCGTCACAGTCGTGACGGTCTCCTCCGTCTGATAGTCTGCTCTGTGAAGTGTTTTTTCGATCGTTCGAATCGTTTCGGATGTGCGGGCAGGGAAGAGCAGCTTTGCGGCAGCCGCCGCAACGAACAGTCCGGCTGCCACATAGATGGTTGCGCGTTTTGCACGTTTCATTACAAATCACACTCCTGCCAAAGCGTATTCGGACGAGTCACAAGCTATGAATCCTTTTTCTCGCTTGACATTTCGGGTATATTTTGGTAGAGTACACCAGTAAACAGAATATGCGGATATAGTTCATCGGTAGAACGACGGCTTCCCAAGCCGTAGAGGTGGGTTCGACTCCCATTATCCGCTCCAACGGAAAACCCCTTGAAATGCTCAAAAGATGAGCGATTTCAAGGGGTTTTCGGCGTTCCCGTGCAAAATAATTGCGCTCACACAATGATCCGGCGGCGGACGCTTACGCAGGGCTGAACTGGTTCTCCGGCGACGCGCCGCTGCAGGAGGCCGTGCGCGCCGAGACAGAAAGAAACGCCCCGGCCCAAAGGGCAGAGGCGCAGCAGGAGACGACGGGACCGCCGGAAGGCAGGGGCACGATCGTGGTTCTGCCGGACGGAAAGAAGTACGTGCAGGCTGACCGGCAGGTGATTTTCGGGAACGACCCGGACAGCTGGGCCGGCCAGATCGAGGGATACATCAACCGGAAGATCCGCAACGGCGAGGACGTGATCCTCACGACGGATTCCGGGGACGTGCTGAAGATCACGGAGGACACCGCCGGGAAAGCGAGCTTCCGGAACTATGTCCGCGACGAAAACGGCGTCATGCGAAGAATGACGGACGCCGAATACGAAGCCAAGCTGAACGCAGAGGCTCATATTGACGAGCTGGCGCAGATTTCGGAAAGAATAAATAAAAAACCGCGAAAAGATGAAACCGCAAGAAACGGTCAACCAATTCACGGAGAGCTTGCGAGGAACGGATGGATTTACAGGGAAGCACGGTTTCAGGACTTCGATGGGACATACTATCAGGTAACGATCTCTACCGCTGACGGCGGAAACGGAGTAGTTGTGTACAATGTGGGGAAAATGGAAAAGAAGACTTCCCCCGCCATAAAGCACGGCTCTTCCGATTCCGTTACCGAAACCGGCGCTCAACAGGGGAAATCCTCTTCTACGGTTACTATACGCCAGACGGAGGGGGATAGTCAAGAAAAATCTTCCGGCAAAGCGAGTGTGGAGGTAAATCCAGATGATACCGCGACGCAGAGACTCAAGGAACGGCAGTTTGAGCTCATCCAGAATAACCACCCGAAAGAAGACTGGGATTATCAGACGTGGATCAACAGCGTAGACGACGTGAAAACCTACCAGGAGGCGGTAGACGACGACCGAGCGGGAACGCCGGACTTTGACGACGCTGATATTGACCGAGCGCTGAAAACCGGGAGAGTCCGCGTGTACAGCAGCCACAGAATTCGAATCGGGACTTTTGTCACGCCATCGCGGATAGAAGCGGAAAGCTACGCCGGAAGTAAGAACGTGTATTCGAAAACGGTACCGCTGACTGATGTGGCGTGGATCGACTCCATACAAGGACAGTTCGCGCCAACATCCGGGGAGATCGAGGCGAGAGACACAGCCTCCCGCCGCCGGATGAGCGCCGAAGAGCAAAAAAATACGCCGCCCAAGCTGGGCGACGCGGATACCGTGTTTGCGGACAGAGGCACTGTTAACTACATGAGAGCGGAAAAGGCTGCATATGACGAAGAATCCGCCAGCATAAAAGAACAGATCATCCGAAACCAAGAAACACTCAACAAAATGGCGGTTGTATCGAAAAAGACCGTGCCAACCAATTTACGAAGCAAACCAAAAGCGGCGGAATGGGCTATCAATGAGCTGAATACAAGACCGGACTATGTAGACCGGCGAGGACTCGGCAAAGTGGATGTAAGCCAAAAAGCAATAAGAGAGGCGGTGAAGTACGCGGATACTCCTGCTGAAAAAGCGGCTCTTGTTGCAGCCCCCGATGTAATAAAGCGCGGTATTGAGGATGGCGGGCATAATGACCACAAAAGCAGGAGAAAAGCAACGCTGACTATTGCGGCGCCTGTGGAACTGAATGGACAGCGCGGAAATATGGCGGTTGTGATAAATCTGCGAGGAAACAAATACTATGCCCATAGAATCTTGACACCGGATGGATCGGTTTTTGAGTTTGAGCAGAGCATGGAAATGAAAAAAGATACGGAACGAGAATCGCAAAGGGGAGTGACCGTATCCGGCTCTCTTGCCAATGCCACAAGTTCCGTATTTATAAACACTATACGCTCCTCCGAGAGGGAAAGTCAAGAAAAAACTTCCGGCCGGGCGAGTACGCGGATGGAAAGCCGCGCGGAGGCCGAACGGAAAGAGGCAGAGGCCTACCGCGACGCCTACGCGAGCATCTACGACTTCGAGCGGATGAGCGTGGACGAGATCGAGAAAATGCTCACGGAGGAGATCGCGGCGGACGCTTACGCGGGGCTGAACTGGTTCTCCGGCGACGCGCCGGTGCAGGAGGCCGTGCGCGCCGAGACAGAAAGAAACGCCCCGGCCCGGAGGGCAGAGGCGCAGCAGGAGACGACGGGACCGCCGAAGGGGCGAGCACAGGCTTTTGCTGGATACGACGCGGAAACGGGGCGCGGCATTTATAGGAGCAACTTCGAGGAAAATACGCCGAAAGCCAAGAAATCCGAACGCGTAATACGGCTGATTCAGGATGTATGGTCGAAGAACCCGATCGATCTTGTAGTCGAAAACGAGGACGGCTCCAAAAGTATCATAAAGGCGGAGTTTGACCCAGACTTTGACGAAACGAGCGGGAGAAGATCGGACGCATCGAAACTGGCTGGTGGAAATCGCCATGGAACGGCCAGTGAGAAGCGGGTAACGCTGAATCTTGCTGACGACTTCTATCGGATCATTCAAGAGTCCACCTACAGTGGAAGCAAGGCGGAGACGGGAAAAAAGAGCGATACCCACGCGGGCGTGAATATGTGGCGGTATTTCGTAAACCCGATACTGTACATGGAGCGTTCCAGCGATGAGACGACACCATACACTGTGTCGATCGACGTAAAGCAAAAAGACAACGGAAACTTTGTTTACAGCTTCCATGCAGAAAGGGACGCAAAAAATAATGGGCAACCCGCCCCGCAGACTCTACATGCTGCGGTAAACGGTGCCGAAAACGACACCGCCAACGGTTTGCCCACGGATAGTATACGCTCAACCTCTGGGAATAGTCAAGAAAAATCTTCCGGCAAAGCGAGCGTGGAGGTAAATCCAGATGATACCGCGACGCAGAGACTCAAGGAACGGCAGTTTGAGCTCATCCAGAATAACCACCCGAAAGAAGACTGGGATTATCAGACGTGGATCAACAGCGTAGACGACGTGAAAACCTACCAGGAGGCGGTAGACGACGACCGAGCGGGAACGCCGGACTTTGACGACGCTGATATTGACCGAGCGCTGAAAACCGGGAGAGTCCGCGTGTACAGCAGCCACAGAATTCGAATCGGGACTTTTGTCACGCCATCGCGGATGGAAGCGGAAAACTATGCCGGAAGCAAGAACGTGTATTCGAAAACGGTACCGCTGACTGATGTGGCGTGGATAGACTCCCTACAGGGACAGTTCGCGCCAACATCCGGGGAGATCGAGGCGAGAGACACCGCTGCACGCCGCCGGATGACCGCCGAGGAGCGAAAAAATACGCCGCCCAAGCTGGGCGACGCGGATACCGTGTTTGCGGATGGCAGTATCTCGGCATTGAGCGAGGAAAGAAAGATCACGCCGGAGACAAGCGAGGAAGCACGGTACGAAATCCTAAAAGACCGGACGATCCGCCCGGCGAGCGTTGAGTATGACAAACTCGGAGATACGGAGACAGCGGCGATCTACGACGGTCTCAGCGCTGCGCAAATGACGCAGGCGAAAAAGGCCATCCGAGCTATTGCGAAGAAGCTGGGACTGAATCAGGTCGATCTTAAAAACAGCAGGATCGAATTTCCGTTCCGATTCTCCAACGCGAATGCAGGCGTAAGTGCGCAGCATCAGAGCGAGTACGGCGGGAGCTATCAGGACCTTGCAAAGGCTCTTACCTGCCTCCCGACCATTGTGGAAAACGCGGAACTTATCGAGACGCACACGGAGAAGAAGAGAGGAACAAAAAAGAAAACCCCGATCTGAAACAGGTATATGTGCTGCTCGGCGCCATGAAAGACGGAGAGAGCATAATCCCGATTCAAATGGAGGTCAAGGAGTTTAAAAACGCGAACGGCGGACTTTATATGACGGTTGCGATGACGAAAATAAAGGAATCCGACGTCGTAAAAAAGCTCCAAGCCGGCGAAAGCGCCGCGGCCACTTCTCTGCTATCGGATTCCAGTATCAGCATACAGGATATCTTACGGAATGTCAAGGCAGAAGACGGACGATTTCTGAAGTATGCACCGGACGGCTTTCTGAACGATGAGCAGAAAGCGGCAAAACGGAGAGCGATTCAACGTCAAACGGAGGAGTACGCTTCGTACAAGGTTGACGGAAACGGCAAAGCGAGTGTGGAGGTATCCGGGATCAACAACCGCACGGCAGCGGAGCTCCGGCGCGAGTATGAGCGACGGATGCAAAAGTACCAGAAGGCGACGCAGCGGGACGATCAAAGCTTCCCGTATTTCGCCGAGATGAAGTGGAGGAGAGACGGCTCGCGGAGCTGGGCGACGGAAAGCACAGGCGCAGGACGGTAGGAAGCACAAAGCGGAAAAGAACATATGAACCGATCCAGACCGTGGGAGAATACACCGAGCGGCTGGTACGGATGGAGTCCGCCCTTGAAGCGACGGACACCGCTGTGATGGAGGAGGGAAAAAACCGGTACGAGGCGCGAATTACCGAGGAAGACGGATACGTTTACGCCTACTGCGGTCAGCGAAAAACAAGATTTATGAGCATACACAGCAGCGCGCCGCAAAGCGTGGGAAGCGCGGCGGCGAGCGCTGTCCACGGCCAGCTGCCGGTCTCTTTCTTTACGGAGAGAAGCGTAGTGGAGCACGGCCAGTGTATCAGCGTAAAGACGATAACGCACGCCGCTGTCTTCTCTGTCCAGCCGTTTGCGAGCAGTATAGCGCTCATTGCCGAGGCCGAAAGTGTCCGGTTTAGCGTTCCCTCCGCCATATAGATCATCATGGCGATGGGGATCACCGTTTCATTAGCCGGAAAGCCCAGAACGAATGCCAGCAGGATCACGCCATCCATGCCAAGGAGCCGCCCGACCGGGTCAATCGTATCCGACAGATACCGCAGCAAAGAGACATTCCCAACGGAAATATTCCCGAGCAGCCAGAGAATCAGTCCGGCAGGCGCGGCAACAGCGGCAGCCCGCCCCAGCACAAATACCGTTCGGTCAAGAAGCGAGCGGACAAGAATTTTGCCGAGCTGCGGCCGTCGGTAGGGCGGCAGCTCAAGAATATAGGACGATGGTTCGCCGCGCAGCACCGTGGCGGATAAAAGCCGTGTCGCGCCAAAGGTCGCGGCTATGCCGAGACAAACGACGCCTGTCAGCAGAAGCGCGGAAACAACAGGCTCGCCCGGGGAAAAGAAAGCACCAAGGAGAAAAATCAAAATAGGAAAGCGCCCGTTACAAGGGACAAAGCTGTTTGTGAGTATCGCAAGCAGCCGCTCGCGCGGCGAATCGATGATCCGGCAGCCGACAACGCCGGCGGCGTTGCAGCCGAATCCCATCGCCATCGTCAGCGCCTGTTTGCCGCATGCGCAGCAGCGCTCAAACGGCTTATCCAGATTGAACGCTATTCGCGGCAGATAGCCGACATCCTCAAGAAGCGTAAACAGCGGAAAGAAAATCGCCATTGGCGGCAGCATAACGGATACGACCCATGCCGTCACCCGGTATACGCCGAGGATCAGCGCATCATGCAGCCAAAGCGGAAGCCCGGCGGCAAGCAGCCAGCGCGAGAGAATATCGCTGAACCCAAACAGCACGGAGGAGAGCACTGCCGAAGGGTAGTTTGCGCCCTGTACCGTCAGATAGAAGAGAATCAGCAGCAACAGCAGCATGATCGGAACGCCGAATTTCTTTCCGGTCAGGATACGATCGGCCTTCCTGTCACGGGAAAAGCCGTTCCGACGCTCTGCGCAAACAACTTGCGATGCAATTTCGGCGGCACGGTGAAGAAGAACCGTCGCCGCGGCGGCTTCGGCGTTTTCTTCGGAACGCTCGATACGCTCCCGCCCAAGACGAATTGCCTCCCGGAGAAAAGGATCCTCCGCCAGAGGCCGCCCGAGCTTTTTCTCTATTGTGCGGACAGCGGAATCACCGCCAAGCAAAAGCTGCATTGCGACCCACCGGTGATTTGGCGTCCTCTCGGGAAGCAGCTCATCCAGCCGCGCCGCGATGGAAAAGAGTCCGGCTTCGATCGTCTCGTTATAGTGTACCGGAACGGATTCGCGGCGATTCTCCCGCGCGGCGGCGAGCGCCGCGCGCAGCAGGGGGGGGAGCGTTTTCTTTTGGCGTGCGCTCGTTCCGACAACGCGCACGCCGAGCATCTGCGATAGCCGCGGAATATCCACCGCAATGCCCCGCTTTTCGGCCTCATCCATCAGATTTACGCACACAACAACGCGTTCCGTGATTTCCATGACCTGCAGCGCAAGATAGAGATTCCGTTCAAGCGCCGTAGCGTCGCAGACGACGATCACCGCATCCGCGCCGCCGAAGGAGATGTATTCCGCCGCGACCTCCTCTTCCGGCGAATGGGCAGAGAGGGAATATGTTCCCGGCAGATCGACGAGCTCAACGGCAGCACCGTCAAGGCTGCAAGAGCCCGACGCCGTCGCGACCGTTTTCCCCGGCCAGTTTCCTGTATGCTGGTGCAAGCCGGTCAGGGCGTTGAAAAGCGAGCTTTTCCCCACGTTCGGATTTCCCACCAGCGCAAAACGGTAAGCCCCCGCCATTACGACTCCGATCCGTCAGGCAGCCGGACGAGCACGGAAGCCCCGTCCCCGGCGCGCAGCGCGATTACTGTGCCGCAAATTTCGTAGGCCGTCGGATCGCCGAACATGCTGTGAAAGAGGCATTGTATTCCCGCTCCCTCCGCAAAACCAAGATCGAGAAGGCGGCGGCTTAAAAGGCACTCCGGATCTATTCCTGCTATGATTCCCTGCGTGCCCGGCGTCATTTTTTTCAGAGGAACGATCGATTGCATGGCAGAATCAGCCCTTTCCGGTAACTTCTTTCCCTTTATTCTATTCCGCCGTCTCTTTCCGGTTCCTTGACTTTTCGCGCTGAAGCGTCTACCATAAAACTAAACGTAAAAACAATGGGAATAGGATCATGGTTGAAGTTGTTGCGGCACTTGTCCACATGAAAGAAAATCCGCGGCGCTTTCTCATCTGCCAGCGCCCGGCGCATAAGTCGCGGGGACTGCTCTGGGAATTTGTCGGCGGCAAGGTCGAGCCGGGCGAAACGAAGCAGGAAGCTCTTGTGCGCGAATGCCGGGAGGAACTGGGCGTTACCGTCTCCGTCGGTAATGTATATATGGAGTTGACGCACGATTATCCCGATCTTACCATTCATCTGACGCTTTTTCACGCGGAGATCACGGACGGTGTGCCGCAGCTTTTGGAGCATAACGCCATTTGCTGGATTGCGCCGGAGGAAATTGACGGCTATGACTTTTGTCCGGCGGACGAAGAGATCCTCGCCCGGCTCCGGCTGGAGGGGAAAACGGCGGCGAAATAACTCTTTCGCCGCCGTTTTTTCGGCTTCAGCGTCCGGGGAACGCCGGGTTCATATAATAGACGTTGTTCTGATTGAGCTTTTCCGTCACAAGTCCCAGCGCCTCGCCGAAGCGCTGGTAGTGGACGACCTCCCGCTCGCGCAGGAAGCGGATAACGTTGTTTACGTCGGGATCATCCGAAAGACGGAGAATATTATCGTAGGTAGCGCGCGCCTTCTGCTCGGCGGCAAGGTCCTCTGTGAGATCGGCGATCACATCGCCGCTGACGGCGATGCTGATCGCGTTCCACGGCACGCCCGCCGCCGCCTGCGGAAATACGCCGAGCGTATGATCGACAAAATAGGCGTCAAAGCCCTGCGCCTTGATTTCCTCCGGCGTCAGATTCCGGGTGAGCTGGTGGACGATCGAGCCAACCATTTCCAGGTGACCGAGCTCTTCCGTGCCGATGTCGGTAAGGATTCCCTTGACTTCGTCGCTCGGCATGGCAAATCGCTGACTTAAATAGCGGAGCGATGCGCCGAGCTCCCCGTTTGGCCCGCCGTACTGCGAGATGATGACCTTGGCAAGGGCCGGGTTCGTATTGGCGATTCGTACCGGGTACTGCAGACTCTTCTTATAAATAAACATGCGTCAACCCTCCATGCTGCCGCGGTACTCCCACGGCCAGGGGCTTTTCAGCCAGGTATACGTTTCCGCGTTGAGAAGATCCCGCTTGGTGATCGGCCCATAGAGTCTGGAATAGCGCTGCGCGCCCTCCTCGGCAAGCCGGAGAAAATCCTGATAGGCGGCGAACGCCTCCGTATCGCCGGGATGCGTGTCGAGATACAGCGACAGATCGTGTGCGGCAAAATCGATTGCCATGAGTTCGGCAAGCGGAACGTTCGGCGCCGCGTCGTTGACCATGTTTCCGAGCGGAAGATCCAGCCCCGGGAACAGGGTGCCGCGCGCAAGCGCTTTGTCCGGCTCATACTGTGCCTGCGCATTTTCCTGCGCGGGGACAATCCCGACCGCCAGCGGCGCGCAG
>OLSB01001468.1_pt1 | contig 22747 bp, 19 predicted proteins | sample 1672071 | NCBI WGS metagenome assembly OLSB01 (sample SAMEA3136642, study PRJEB25190) | human gut metagenome | biome: human gut; feature: human-associated habitat; material: faeces | place: Austria | collected 2013 | reverse complement strand
GAGGGCGCGTACTTTGGCGTACGTAACCGAGTAAGGTTTTGCCAAAAACTCAAAAAGGCGCGAATTATCGCCGATTTTAAAAGTGTTTTTTGGTGTAGCCAAAAGATTTGAATTTCGGCGGTCCGTTCTTTTTCAGATTAAACTCCGTTGACGTTGGATCTTCAACGGGCTTTACGGGCGCGGATTCCTGACGAGAATCGTTGCGGTTGCCGCGACGGTCGCGGCTGTCGTTTCGTCTGTTTCTGTCGTTGCGTCTGCCGTCGTTTCGTCTGCCGTTTCTTTCTTCGTATCCTTCGCGCACGCCGCCTTCTTTCGGGACGATGACGATATGACGATTCATATCTTCTCCCTCGGATTCGGTCGTGGCGTATTTGCTGTTTTGAAGCGCGGTGTGGATCACGCGGCGTTCAAACGGGTTCATCGGTTCAAGCTCGACCTTTCTTCCCGTGCGGTACGCCTTGTATGCAAGGCGGTTTGCAAGGGATTCCAGCGTTTCGATGCGTTTTTCGCGATAGTTTTCGGCGTTGATCGACACGCGGATAAAGTTGTGTCCGCTTTCGTTGACAAGAATGAGCGCAAGATACTGTATCGCGTCAAGCACTTCGCCGCGGTATCCGATAATGACGCCGCTGTCACTTCCCGTGATATTGACGACGATTTCTTCGTCTTTGACTTCGCAGTCGGCATAGCATCTCAGATTCATTCTTTCAAACAAGCCGTTCAGAAAATCGATGACAATGTCCGCGGGCGTTTCCTTTCTTTGGATGGTTACGACCGCCTTGCTGAAAAGACCGCCTTCCTGCAAAACTTCTATTTCGGCGTTTTCTCTTTCGATGCCGAGTTCTTTCAAGCCTTCCTCGATGGCTTTTTCGACCGAGGATGCTTTGACTTCGATTTTTTCCATAGGGACTCCTTATTATTTGAAGGTCGATTCAAGGCGTTTTTCTTCGTTTCGCTTGTCGTTGACCTTTACGCACGCATTGTAAATAAGTTGGAAAACGGTGCTGAACAGGTTGCTTATTACCATATATATCGTGAACGCCGTGCTGTACAAAAGGGCGAACACCGCAAGCATAATGGGCATAAACCACTGCATCATTTTCATGTTTGCCTGCATTGCGTTTTGCATATCTTTGCCGCTGCCGTTAGCCGTCGGGGGCTGGGGCGGCTGGGTTTGTTTCATAAGTTTAGTGGACGCGAAAGTGATAAGTCCGGTGATTATGGGCAATAACATAAAGCCGTTCCAGCGGCTGCCGCTCTTCCCGTTTCTCTTGACCTCGTTGTACTTCGCGATAAGCGGGTTCATGACTTCTTCGTATTCGGTACGGTTGCCGTGCTCGATAGAAGCGGTGTCGATGCCGAGTTTTCCGATTCCGTTGCCGATAAACGTTTCGTAATCGGGAATAGGATTCTTCCAACTGTCGGGCATAAACACGTTGTTTACCCACATGAACTTGATTTCTTTTTTGTATTTGTCGTCAAAAAGGCTTACGACCGTGTTTTGCGCTGCCGTCGTTGCGGTTTCTTTTGCGACAATGGTTGCCGCCTCGTCCGCTTCCGTTTCGCTCTTTCCGTCGTTTATTAAACGATTGTATTCCGCCGTATATGCCGCGGCGCGTTGTGTTTCGTAGGTCGAATAGTACGAGCTTGACAAATCCTTGTACATGTTGATGTTGTATTGCTTTACCATGCCGTTAAATCCCGAAAAAACCATGAAGAATATGACAAGCGAGATTATCGACGGAAGACAACTTCCAAGCATGCTGTACTTTTCCTTGCGGTAAAGTTCCATCTGCTTTTGCGAATACAACTCCTTATTTCCGGCGTACTGCTGCTGCAATTTTTCAAGTTGCGGCTTCATTCTTTCCATCGCGCGGTTGTTCTTCGTCATTACGACTTTCTGCCATACGTCGAAGGGCGACATCGCGAGCTTTAAGATGAGCGTGAAGCAGATTACCGCCACACCGTAGTTACCGATACCCTTGTTCAGCGCGTCGATAAGCCACATTACGCCTTCGGCAATTTTGTTCGCCGCAAGGCCCATCTCCATTATACTAACCATTTTGCGTTTCCTTTATAGTTTTCTGCCACGGGGTCGTAGCCGCCCTCGTGGAAAGGGGTGCATCGAAGTATCCTTTTCGCACCCATTACGCATCCCTTAAAGAATCCGTGTTTTTCAATTGCGGTCAGGGTATAAATCGAACACGTCGGCACGTATATGCACGGCCGCGTAAGATTTATCGAAATAAAACGTTTGTAAAATCCAATTAAAATACGGGCGAGCGTTTTCATAATCATAAGGAATGGCCCAAAAGTCCGGCCTTTTTGAGGAGCGACCTCATCGAATCGGCAATGACGCTGCTTTTCTTGCCGTAGACTGTGCTTCTCGCCACGAATATTATGTTGTACCCGGGGGTTATCTCGGGTATCATAAGACGGACGCTTTCGCGCATCTGTCGTTTTACCCTGTTGCGCTGGACGCTGCCGCCGACCTTTTTCGAAACCGAAAATCCGACTTTGAGCGCCCCTTTCGTCTTTACTGTGTACAAAACGAAATCGTCGTTTGAAAAAACCGTGCCTTTCCTGTAAATGTAGTTGAAAGACGCGCGCTTTTTTAACTTATATCCCTTTTGCATTGTTCGGGGGAGCGTCTGCCCGCACAATTAGTTGTGCGGGGTAAGTTTTGCTCTGCCTTTGTTGCGGCGACGTTTCAAAACGTTGCGGCCTTGCTTGGTTTGCATTCTCTTCCTGAAACCATGTACCTTGGTTACGTGTCTTTTCTTGGGTTGGAATGTCCTTTTCATATATGCCTCCTTGATAGGGATTATTTCTTCGTTACTATTGTTATTATAATATAACAATGCCAGTCAATTATAAGGAAATTTTGTTCGCGTGTCAACCGATTTGACGCCTTTTGAATAAATGCCGTTTTCCGCCCCGATAACTTTTCGGTAAAAAGTATAAGGCGATTTTTTCCGTTCGGTTGCACGTAAAATAAAAAACCTTTCCGTTGTCGGAAAACGAAACGGCGATATTTCTCGTTTCGTTCAAAATCTTTTTCAAAAGAAAAAACCTTTTTCTCTTTTTTGAAAAATTAAACCGTACATTGTACGGTTTAAAATTGTTTCAGAAGATAATGCGCCGTTTTTCCGTCAAAAAACAAACAACGGCTCTTTTGAATTAATACTTGTTCCCGCCCGGTTAAATTCACATCAGTTTCCGCCGCGTTATGAAAATTAGACACTTGTATAGTTTTTTTGCCAATGTTTATGCTTCTTTCCGTTCTCGCGCTTTGTTTTTTGTCCGAAATTACTCTTTTTGCAATATTCGACAATGCAGAAGCCTTTGGTGTGCTTGCAACAAATTAAATCATCAAAGCACCATTCGCTTGCAACAACCACGCAACAAAACTCCGTTCGTTTGCAATAGACACTAAATAACAAAGCAACTTTCGTTTGCAACAAAAAAACACAACAGCAATACGTTGTTTCGCATGAAACAAAACACAAAAAAACACCGCACGCATGCAGCACTGTCAAAACAATTCAAATTTATAATACCCGGCATTTGCTACAAGGCACCGCTTAAATAAAACACCGTAATTATTACAGATCGCTTTTTGTCGATTTCCGGCATCAGTGTTTTACAATTGCTTTTCGCAACACATGTGCCAGAATCGTTCGCAACTGTTTTTTAGGAATAAATACACCACAACACGACTGCGCTCGCCCAAAAACAAGCACTTATCAAAAATTATTGTTTTTACGATCAGACAACGCATAATTATTCGACCGCAAACAGCCCGAATAAACGTTATTTGCGTTTTACACCATTTTCACGTCCACAATCATAATTATGCCAACAGATAATAATACGAACTTAGGTTTTACGCCGTGTTTTTGACTAATACTGCGTTACGCTCACGGCTTATACGGTAAAGTATTAAGCCGCTCGCGTGCCTTGTCTTATTCTAAAAACACGACGGAAAACTTGTTCACAACCGAAAACGCCGAGATTTCAGATGATTTTTGGAAAAGGCGAACGCGGTTGTACTTTTCGTACTACAAGCGAGCATTTTTCATAAAAGCGTTGAAATATCGGCGTTTTGGCAACGATATCGTTCAATCCGTATCGGTCACATTTTTCACGGCGCGTTTCGATGATTATTTTTTTTCAATCAAAATCATTTATGCGCCGACGAGTACGCCGCTACCGTTTGCGCCATAAAATCCACGCAATTAAAACAAGGCCAAACAACCCGCTGCGTTTTCTTAAACACAAGAACGTATCAATCGCTATTTGGCAAACAATTTAACTTGTGTTGCTCGCAAAACGACGTTCAGAACAAGAAAACGTTTTCACAACAAACAATACACGCCCAAATCAAAAGATCAGCCGTTTGAATCAGAGCGCACTCGTTTTTACGTAAGGTTTAACAAAAGCAACGTTGCAATGCACCGTCCGACCATAATTTTTCTTCTTTCTCATAAAGCACAACCGTTCAATAAATAACCAAAACAAAATTACATCAAACAATCAGAAAAAACAATCCCCGCAACCACTCAATCAAAAGCACCCAAAGACAAACACAACAAGCAATTACGACAAAATGCAATGTTTTTGAATATTATAATATCGCAAACAGCAACGGCTTCCGAGCCAACCGCAAATACGCCTTTCATAAAAACTCAACGCAAATACACAAGACAAAACAACATAACCTATACTTTGAGGTAACAATACTGCAAACACGAAAAAGTAAAACTCTTTATTTTTTGATAATTGGAAACTCGCAAGAAAATATATTTAATTTGGTGTAAATTCAAAACACAAGGAACGAACAACAATTTCAACAATAACGTATTATCCGCACAAAAAACAAAATTATTACATTGTAATCAGATATTGACAATTCTTACTTTTATTCCGGACAAGCATGCCAAATATCAATAAAACGGCACTTTCCATAAAAAATACACCTTTTCGGAACACGGCAAAATAATAATAAAAAAGCCCGAAAACTCGGGCAAATAAAAACATTGCTATTTTATTTCTTTGGCTTGTCTTTTCGGCAATTATATACTGCCATAACTGTTTGCCTTGCAAGATTGGAATTATCAATATCCAGCACGTAATGCAGTTTTGCGCCGTCGTATGGAAACTCTTGTTCGCAATCTTCACCGAGAAGTTCGGTTGTTTCTTTCAAAATCTTAACAAAAACACAGTCGTCGCAAACAAGTAAAACGGGCACGGCTTTATAATATATCATATATTCGCCAAACATTTTTTTGAAAGAAATGTCCGGTAAATCAATTTGTTCGACAACGTATTTAATATAATTCAGATCGGTAGCCAAAAAACCTTCTTTTATGTTAATTTTCTCAAAGCTATTATATCAATCGGTTGACAATATGTCAATTTACTGGAAAAACGATTAAAAGATATCCACATTTTTAAGAAGCAACGTTTCACGTGAAACAACGGGATATTTTGACAGTTTTAAGATGTATCGATTTTATATGTTTCGCGTGAAACAATTAGTTATCCACATTTGTTCCACGTGGAACAAAAGCCGTTGTTTTGGGCGGGATTTAGGCTGTTTTTACGGGGATTTTGGGCTATTTTTAATTGTTTTTATCGTTTTGTTTCGTGATTTTCCGTTCTTTCTCCGTGTAAATTTAAGGGCGCGATTTTGTGGATAACTTTCGGCTTTTTCGGACAAGGTATATTTCGCGTTTTTTTGGAAATAATTGCAATAAATTATATTAGGAAAAGGCGGTAATTATTATGAAATGTACGTCGTGTAATAAGTCATTTTCACCCGAAAAAATGTATGTATGTAAGTCATGCGGCGCTTGCTTTTGCGAAGAATGTGTGAAAAACAACCAACACTCATGCCTGAAATGCGGCACATTCCTTGATCGTTTGAATTAAAAAGCGCCGTTTTTCTTGGAAAAAACGGGCGTTTCACGTAAAACATTGTCGTTTTTAGCGCGGTTTTATTGTCTTTTTATATTGGTATTAGCCGGATTTTTTGTTTGTTTTTCGCTGTGTTTTAGTATAAAAACCAGGATATAAGTCTTTTGTATTGCGGATTTAATTATTCTTATCTTTTCGATATAGCAGCAGGGAATGTGGGTGATAATGTCTGTTATGATAATTTTACAATCGTTTTGTCTTGAATAATTTGCCGTTAAGACTTTTGTTTTTATTATTTTTTTCGGTATAACAAAAAACCGCCGTTTCGGGCGGTTTATTATTATCGCGTTATCGTCTTACAAAACGTTATAATTATTGAAAAGGCGTCTTGTTTGACGCCATTCCGATGTTTTTATGTTTTTTCTGCGAGTTATTCCGACATGGTTTGCGCCGGGCTCAGACTTTGTCATGTAAAGGTTTTTTACCTTTAATTTATAAGTCTGCGCTGATTAAAAACATTCTTTATGCCGATTAAATAATATGGGGCAAAAACGCTCTGATTTCTTCCTTTGCGCCTTCGAGGTCGTGGTCGAGATAATTCCCGCATTCCTGCCGCTTGGAGCCCGGAATTTCCGTCATTTCCAAACACTTTTCAAAGCACTCTTTCACAATAGGCTTTACTTCGTCAAGCGTGGTGTCGAGCATAAGCAGATAAAAGCCCGTGCGGCAGCCCATCGGCCCGAAATAAACAACCTTGTCTTTGACCGCGCTGTTTCTTATCACGGTTGCGAAAAGGTGCTCAACGGTATGCGCCGCGGCAGTCGTAAGGAAATCGCCCGCGTTCGGTTTTTTGAAACGAAGGTCGTAAGTATAGATATTGTGCTCCTCATGAGAAAGGTAAACCCCCTCCGGGTGGGCGTCGTGATTTATAAGAAAAGATTTGATGGTTTCCATAGTTTTTGAATTTTATATATTATATATAATATATAAAATTTTATCCTTTGTTTTTTTCGTGATTTTTCGGCTTTTTGCCTTTTTATTATTCGCGCGCAATCGCGTCGATAACGTCTATGATTATTTTCGCGCAATCGCTTGTCCCTTGGTCTGCGATTTCGTTGAAGTCGGCGGGGCTTGTTTCGTCGGCGTTGTCGCTGACGATTTTAAGGCTCAGAGCAGGCACTCCGTTTGTGTTTGCGATAATGCAAATTCCCGCGCCTTCCATATCGCAGATTTCGGCATCGAAATCCGCAATAAGTTTATCTTTAACTTCGCTTGACGAAATGAACTTGTCCCCGGAAGCAAGCCTTGCCGTCTTAATTTTTGGGAAATCCTTTTTCACCGCGGAAATAAGATTTTTGTCGAAATAAAAGTACGGGTCGGGATTTTCGTCGTAATGGCCCGCTTTCACGTTGTCGATTGCCGACGTGTCGATTTCGTAATGCACGACTTTTTCGACAACCGCGACGTCCTTGCAGCCGAAGCGTTTCGTAAGCGTCCCGACGAAACCGAAGTTGAATATCGCCCGTACGTCGTATTTCGCGATTAAAAACTCGGTTGCTCCCGCAGCCGATATTTCGCCCATGCCGGACACCGCGACGTAAATCAGGGCGTTTTCGCGGCTGACAAGGTACGTGTCGTACGGCTTATTTTGAATTTTTTCGACTTTCCCGAAGGCTTCGAGCACGCCTTTGACTTCGCGTCCGATTGCGATAACCATTCCGAATTTTTTCATAACAGTCCTTTTTTGTCGATATATTTTACATAAGTATACCATATCTTCCAGAAATTTCAAACAAATGATTTGTTAAATCGTCGCGGCGTATGGTATAATTTCGGATTGAAGAGGTATTTATGAAATTCGATAAGAGAAACGTTGCGCTCGCATCGCTTGTATTCGGCTGGATTTCGATTTTCTGGAACGTATACGATCAGCTTATTCAATCAATAAACACGTATTCTTTCGCGCTCGAACCGTACGAAAGCGGGTGGATTCTTGCAATCGACAATATTGTGGGGCTTTTTATTCTGCCTCTTTTCGGCCACTTTTCGGACAGGTGTAAAAGTCGTTTCGGCAAGCGCACGCCGTATATTTACGTCGGCACGGCGATATCGCTTATCGGGTTGTGTCTTGTTGGCGTATTCGCGTCTAAAAGGCAACTCGCCCCGTATATCGTGTCACTGACGGTGACGCTTGTCGCGATGGCGGCGTACAGAAGCGCGGGGCTTTCTCTCGTGCCCGATTTCGTATACGAACCCGACCGAGGCAGGGCAAACTCGATTGCGAATCTTGTGTCCGTCGCGTTCACCGCCGTGGGTATCGTGCTGGCGATGGCGTTCATGCCCCTTAAAGCCGCGAAAAACTCACAATTTTTGCCGATTTGTCTTGCGGTTGTCGGCAGCAGCCTTATAACGGTTGCCGCATACTCGTTCACTTTCAGCGAAAAACGGGTGACGGACGACTTCAATCGTCGTTTGGAAGAATATAAACGCGACTACCCCGAAAAATACAAAAGCGAAACCGTCGTTGTGGAAGAACTTGACAAGCAGCAGATGAAGGGCAATCTTTTCAATAAGATTTTCATTCTTGCAAGCGTGTTCTTCTTTTATATCGCGTACAACGCGCTCGTGTCGAATTTCACCGTGTACAGCGACGTAATGCTCGGCTTCAAAATGCCGCAACTGCCGCTGGTATTCGTCATAATCGGCGCGCTGCCCGGGTTTATTTTCGCTTCTCACGTCGCAAAGAAAATCGGCAGAAAGTACACGATAACGATCGGACTTGCGCTTATGATGGTCGCGCTGCTTGCCGCGATGCCGTTTTCCAAAAAGGACTCGGGACTTGAACTGAAAATCCCGCTTGTTTTCTTCTTTATGGTCGCGGGCGTCGGCTACGGCTTTGCGATGGCTAATCTGTATCCGTTTTATCTGGAACTCAGCAAAACCAAAAACATCGGGCAAAACACGGGTATATTTGCGGGCTCTACAACCGCCGCAATGGTCGTCACTCCCATACTCGCCGGCTACGTAATCAAGGAAGTCGGCAAGAAAACGGGCAAGACGTACGTCATCGAACAAATCGTAAACGGCGTCAATACCGAGGTCGTGAAAGTCGGCGATTACAGCGTGCTGTTCCCGTACTGCGCCGTCGCGATACTCGTTGCGCTTGTCTGCATTCTTATCGTGAAATCCGACTACGCAACCGGCGGATTGCGCGACCATATGAAAAAATATTTCACAAAAAGGAAAGCGAAAAAGAATGACTGAATCCTTTTTTACAACGCTTAAAACCGCGGCTGAATCCGTCGGCGTAAGCGTTACCGACAACCAATGCGAAAAACTTTACAAATTTTACGAAACTGTGGTTGAATACAACAAAAACGTCAATTTAACTGCCATTACCGACGAAAAAGAGTTTATCGTAAAACATATTGTCGACAGTATTTCCGCTGCAAAATTCATAAAAGAAAACGCCGCCGTTGTCGATATCGGGGCTGGCGCAGGATTCCCGTCGATACCCCTGAAAATTATCCGCGACGATATTGTACTTATTATGCTTGACGCGCTTTCAAAACGCGTGGATTTTCTGAACTTTGCCGTAAGCGAACTTTCCCTTAAAAACGCAAAAGCCAAACATTTAAGGGCGGAAGAAGCAGGCGAAAAACTTTTAAGGGGGAGTGCCGACGTCGTCGTCGCAAGGGCGGTCGGTCAGACGAATATCCTTCTGGAACTTTCAATCCCGCTCCTTAAAAAGCACGGCGTTTTTATAAATTATAAAGGCAAGGATTTGTCCGACGTGGAAACCGCAAAGACGGCGGAAGCCGCGCTCAACGCGAAAAAAACCGAAGTTTTCAATTTCTGTCTTCCTTTTGACGTCGGCGAAAGAAACGTCGTCGTTTACGAAAAGATTGAAGACACTCCGAAAATTTATCCGAGAAAATTTGGCACAATCAAGAAAAATCCGCTGTGAAAACAGCGTTTTTTTGTTTTATCCGCTTTTTAATTTCTTATGTTTCACAAAAATAATGTTTCACAAATTTTTATAAATAATTGATTATTCGCCTTTTTAATGTTATACTGAAAAAAAATACTTTTACATACGAGGTGTTTTATGTCAAACAAAGGTATCGGAAAAGGTCTTGCTGCCTTGCTCGGCAATATGAAGGAAGAAGAAACGATTGCGGAAAAAAGCGAATCCGCCGTATCCCGCGAAATAATGAACGTCGATATTTCCCTTATCGACACCAACCCTTATCAGCCGCGTAAAGTTTTTGACAAAGCCGCTCTGGAAGAACTTGCGGCGTCGATTAAGACATTCGGCATTATCCAGCCTCTGATAGTTTTGAGAAGCGGCAATAGATACGTCATAATCGCGGGCGAAAGGCGTTTCCGCGCGGCGCGACTTGCCGGTCTTACCTCGGTGCCATGCGTCGTAAGGGAACTTACCCCGCGTGAAATGAGGGAAATCGCCCTTATCGAAAACCTTCAACGTGAGGACTTAAACCCCGTCGAAGCGGCGGAAGGTATCGCGGAACTTATCAAATCGTGCGACCTGACGCAGGAAGAAGCGGCGGAAAGAATCGGTATGAGCCGCCCCGTCGTAACCAACCTTTTAAGGCTCTTGTCGCTTGACAAAGAAGTTCTGGAACTCGTAAGGTCGGGCAGACTTTCGGGAAGCCACGCAAGATGTCTTGTCGTCGTTACCGACCCCGAAGTGCAGGTATATTATGCCAATAAAGCGTGCGACAACAAAATGTCGGTAAGGGATTTGGAACAGCAAATCCAGCTTTATCTCGGCAGAAAACTTATCCCGACCGGCGCAAGAAAAGAAAAGCAATCGAAGGAACTCAAAGGCTTTGTCAACGATATGAAACGAATCTTTAATACGAAGGTCACAATCCTTGGCGGCGAAGAAAAAGGACAAATCCGAATAAACTATTATTCCAACGACGATTTGCAACGCATTTACGACTTAATCGACAGTTTAAGACGTTAATTTTTAAGATAAAGTATGGAAACCACCAGAATAACCTTGCCTAAAATTACCTTGATCGGGAAGTGCGGTTCGTCGAAAGACGGCAAAGATTTCGTCAGAGATTTATGGACGGAATTAAACAAAAACTTTTCGGAAATATCTTATCTTGCAAAGTGGGACGAGTCGGGCGCGCTTAAAGGCTTGTGGGGCGCTATGAGCGACGAATCACTGTCTTTTAAGCCGTGGGAAGGCGGATATGAAAACGGGCTTTATCTTGCGGGTGTCGAAGCCGTCGACGACGCCGTCGCGCCAAGCGGCTGGACAAAATGGGTGATTCCGTCTTTTGAATATATAAAGGCAAAAGTCGAATCGACCGAAACTTTTAAGGAACTTATCGGATACCTTATCGCAAATAAGATAAACCTTGTCGGAAGCGTGCAGAATTTCACTAATCCGAAAACCAACGAAAACTTCCTTATGTTTCCGATAAGAAAAGTCGAAGAAGAAAAGTAACAAAAAAGTTAAAACAAAACACACTGCATTTTTTTGCAGTGTGTTTTTTTGTTTTGGAATAAGTTTATATTAGTTGATAATACGCACTGGCAGAATAAGGTAAAGATATTCGTCTTCCTTCTTTTCCGTAGGTACGATGACGCCGGGCGCGGTCGAAGTCGTGAAGCAAAGTTTCACAAAATCGTCGCTTATCGCGCGCAGGCTGTCCGAAAGATATCTTGCGTTGAACCCGATGTTAAGGTCGTGTCCAAGAAGGTCGATATTGACGATTTCGTTGATGCCGCTGATTTCGCTTTCCGCAGATATCGACATTCTCTTTTCGCGGATTTCAAGTTTTACGACGCTTTTCTTTTCGGTGCGGGTTGCAAGCGACGCGCGGTCGATTGCAGTGTCCAACGCCTTTTTATCGACAAACACGGTGGTTGTGAAGTCGGAAGGAATAATCTTATTGTAATTGATATATTCGCCTTCGATAAGTCGCGTTACGATTTTGGTGTTTTCGAGATCGACCATGAAATAGTTTTTCTCGATACTCACCTTTACGTTTTCGTCGCTGTCGTCAAGAAGTTTTGAAATTTCGCTCATACTTCTTGAGGGGACGATTATTTTAATATCCGCTCCGCCGTATTCGATTTCTTTTTTGCAATATGCAAGGCGGTATCCGTCTGACGCGACGCCGATGATTTTATTGTCGGAAATTTCAATGCTGCAGCCTTTGAGGGTAGGACGGTTATCTTCGCTTGCGGTGCAGAAAATAATTTTTTCGATAAGGTTTTTCAACTCTTTCTTTACAATATAAAAAGAGTTTTCGTCGTTGACGTTTTTGAAAGCAGGATATTCGTCGGCTTCCATCGTCTGTATATAGCCGTTATTTTCGCCGTAGGTAAGTTTAAGGGTGTTTTCCTCGGACGTATCGATAATAACGTCTTCCTTATCGATTTTTCTGACGTATTCCGTAAAATATTTTCCAAGGATAACCGTTTCTCCTTCGGTAAAAATATCCGCCTTTATTTTCTTTTCGATTGAAAGTTCGAGATCCGTTGCGGTAAGCGTCAAAGTATCTCCTTCCGCTTTCAGTTTAATACCGTTCAATATCGGCATTACTTTCTTTAAGGGAAGGGCTTTTCCCACCTGTGTTAAAGCGTCTGATAAGTCAAGGCTGTCGCAAGAAAGTTTCATCGTTTTCTCCTTAATTATTTATTGTTATTTTATACTTGATGATGATTTTGTTAATAAGGGTTGTGAAAAAGTTGAAGGTGAACGTTTCGCACAAGATATTGACAAAACCGTGTGGCTTCCAACAACAAGTTGTGGATTTTGATGTTTACAACTTTGTTGAAAACTTTTGTTTATTGTGAACATATCTACAATCAGCGTTTATAGAGCATGTCTTTTATGTCGTTGATTTGTATTTTTAGTTTTTGTGACGCGCCGCTATTCGACGAAAGCAAGTCCGAAATTTTGTCGCGCGCGTGGATTATCGTCGCGTGATCGCGGCCGCCGAAAATACCGCCGATCGACACAAGGGGAACGGAAAGCATGTCGCAGATAAGATAAATCGCGATCATTCTTGGCTCCACAAATTCCTTGTTTTTCTTTTTGCCGATGACGTCGTTTTCGGAAACGCCGAAGTATTTGCAGGTTGTTGAAAGCACGTCGTATGCGTCAAAGTGTTCCTTTTTCGTTTCGATATACCCGGAAAGAGCCTCTTTCGCAATCGCAAGCGACGCCGGCTGTCCCGAAAGTTGGGAATAAAACATAACCTTGTTCAGAAGCCCTTCAAGGTCGCGAATGTTGTTTTCCATATTGCTGGCGATAAACGACGCGACATCGTCCGAAAGATAAAAGTTTTCGGCGTCGGCTTTCTTTTTGAGAATTGCGATTCTCGTTTCGATATCGGGCGGCTGAATGTCCGCAAGAAGTCCCCACTGGAAACGGGTGCGAAGCCTTTCTTCAAGGGGCGCGATTTCCTTTGGCGGACGATCCGACGAAATAATGATATGTTTGTCGTTCTGATATAAATCGTTGAAGGTGTGGAACAACGCCTCCTGTGTGCCTTGTTTCGACGCGATAAACTGAATATCGTCAATCATAAGCACGTCGACGGAACGATATTTTTCACGGAAAGCGACGCTTGTTTTGGAATCTCTTATCGATTCCACATAGTCGGCGATATACTTGTCCGTCGTGATGTACATTATGCGTTTTTGAGGAAATTTCGCGTTTATGTAATTTCCGATTGCGTGCATAAGGTGGGTTTTTCCAAGCCCGACTCCGCCGTATATAAACAGGGGATTGAAACGACCGCCGGGATGCTCGGACACGGCTTGCGCCGCCGCGAAGGCGATCTCGTTGGATTTACCGACGACAAAGTTTGAAAAGGTATATTTTTTATTGAACGAAAAACCCGCGTCATCGGATTTTTCAACCTTTTTCACGACAAGTTCGTCCCCAAGGGTATAGTCCTGCTGTTTCAGGCAATCGGCTTTTTCGGACTCGATAATAATCTTCACGTCCGAGATAATGGGGTTGACTTCTTTCACCGCTTCGAGGATTGTTTCGCGGTAATTTTTCACGATTGTGTTTTTGCTGCTCTGACTTCCCGTTTGCAGCACGAGAGTATGACCGATAAAACAAATCGGTTCCAGTTTTTCAATCCATACTTCGTAACTTATCGCCTGAAGTCTTGCGGATAATTTGATTTTGGTGTCGTTCCAAAGGGTATTGATATCGATCATAATAAATATATGATAACATTATTGACCGAAAAAAACAAACAAAATCGGTATATATTATAAAAATAAAGTATATTTATTTAAGAAAGTTTTTTGCGCTTATTTTATCTTTTTTCAGCGACGGTGCCGTTCTTTACGACGTACAGTTTTGACAAATTAAGAGGTTTAACATCAAATTCCGTACACGTAATCACCGTTTGCGTGCGGTTTGCAAGTTCGATAAGTTTTTCGCGGCGCGCCACGTCAAGCTCGCTCAGAACGTCGTCCAGAAGTAAAATCGGTGCTTCGCCCGTTTCGTTTTTGAAAAGAGTGAGTTCCGCGATTTTGACCGAAAGCGACACGCTTCGCTGCTGTCCCTGCGACGCGAATTTTCTTGCGTCCACGTCGTTTAATATTATTTTAATATCGTCGCGGTGCGGACCTTGCGACGTATACATAAGGGCGCGGTCGCGCTCCACCGACGTCGAAAATGCGGAAAGTAAATTATTGTAAATTTCGTCGTAAGTGTCGCCTTTTATCGCGCACTCGTATTGCAGCGACAGAGTTTCTTTTCCGTCCGACAATTCAAAGTGGGAATCTTTTGCAAGGGTTGAAAGTTTCTTTACGTAATTTTTCCTTGCAAGAATCAGATTCGCGCCGACTTCCGCCATACCATCGTCCCATATCGACAAAAGGGTTTTCAGGTTTTCGTTGCGGTTTTCGTTTTTGAGAAGGGTGTTTCTTTGTTGCAGAATTTTATTGTATTTTGCAAGCGACTTAAAGTAAGTTTTCGATTGTTGAGAAAGGGAAATGTCCAAAAATCTCCGTCGTTCGTCGGGGCCTGCTTTCACGAAACGCATTTCGTCGGGGGAAAAGTACACGACGTTGACGATACCGATAAGTTCGGACAGTCTTTTCACGGGAAGATTGTCGATTTTTATTTTTTTCGCGCCTTTGTTTTCAATTACGATTTCGATGACGTGCGTGCGATATTTTTTTGCGATTTCCGCCTTGATATACGCGCGCTCGGCGTTGAACGAAATAAGCTCCTTTTCGCGGCTCGTACGGGGGGATTTGCCAAGTCCCAACAGATAAATCGCTTCCAGCATATTCGTCTTTCCGCTTGCGTTTTCGCCGGAAAGCACGTTGATGCCTTGTCCGAAAGTAACGGACGCCGCGTCGTAGTTTCTGAAATTTTTCAGTTGAAGCGATTTGATAAACATACGGTTATTATATCATATCGGAAAAGAAAGTAAAAGAATTTTTAGGAAATATCGGCAAAACGCGCGGTTTCTTATCCGCGGCGGAACCGTAAAAAAAAGACGTCCGCGCCGCAGGGGTTATCAGAACCGAAATAAGAAAAACGGATATATTCCCCCACGACAAATTGAATTTTGCCCTTAAAAGCCCCGAAAATCCCATAAAAAAGGATAATTTATCAAAAAGACGCGAAAAACGTTTTGTAATTTATTGATAATATGTTATAATTATTATACTTATTACTTTATGCGTGCGCACGCATTGCGTACGCGGGAGAGCGTATGCGCGTGTTTTACACGGACGTCGTCGCGATAATCGACGAAGGCGTCGGAAATTCGACCTTGTCCCTGGCTCTTGACGAAATCATTTCGGAAGGCATGATAAAGGTACAAAAAACCGGCGAACCCAGAAGCGTCGTTTTTTACGACGACGAAGACGGAAAACAACATGCTTACATAAGCAATCTGTCGGGGCGCGCGCTTTTTTCACATTTTGAAAAACACGGTTTTATTTTCATATAAACGGAGGTATTATGGAACAACAAAATTTATCTTACGACCAGGGCGCGATACAGGTCCTCGAAGGGCTGGATCCCGTCCGTAAAAGACCGGGTATGTACATCGGCTCGACCGACGAAAGGGGCTTGCATCACCTTGTTACGGAAGTCGTCGACAACAGTATCGACGAGGCTCTTGCCGGATACTGCGACAAAATCATCGTTTCGATTGAAAAGGACGGCAGCTGCAAAGTCGTCGATAACGGCCGCGGAATCCCCACGGGCATTATCCCGAAAGAGGGCAAATCCGCCGTTGAAGTCGTTCTGACGAAGTTGCACGCCGGCGGAAAATTCGGCGGCAGCGGCTATAAAATCTCGGGCGGACTGCACGGCGTCGGCGTATCCTGCGTGAACGCATTGTCCGAATGGTTGGAAGCCACCGTTTACCAGAACGGAAAAATATACAAACAAATTTTCAACAGGGGCATCGCGCAACGTCCGTTGCAGGAAGTCGGCACGACCGACCGCACCGGCACGACGATTCAGTTTTATCCCGATCCCGAAATTTTCGAGACGCTCGATTTCAATTACGACACGATGAAAATCCGCCTGCGCGAACTTGCGTATCTCAACCGCGGGTTGACCATTCAGCTTATCGACCGCCGCGAAGAGCCCGCACGCGACGAAACTTTCCATTACGAAGGCGGTATCGTCCAGTTTGTCGAAAGTCTGAATAAAAACAAAGAGACCGTTTTCCCGGAGGTCATTTATTTTGACGAAAGTTACGAAAACGGCGAGGTCGAAATCGCGATGCAGTACAACGACAGTTATTCGGAAACCATTTTCGCGTTCGCCAACAACATCAATACCGAAGAAGGCGGCACGCACCTGGAAGGTTTCAAAAACTCGCTCACCAAAATCATCAACGATTACGGCAAAAACAACAATATTCTGAAAGGCGACGAAAAACTTTCGGGCGACGACGTCAGGGAAGGCTTGACGGCGGTTATTTCCGTGAAACTCACCAACCCGCAGTTCGAAGGTCAGACCAAGACGAAACTCGGCAACAGCGAAATGCGTACGGTCGTCGCAAAGGCTATGGCCGAAGGGTTGGGCTCGTATCTCGAAGAACACCCCAAAGAAGCCAAAGATTTGATTATGAAAGGCGTTCTCGCCCAGAAGGCACGAGAAGCCGCAAGGAACGCGCGCGACCTTGCAAGGCGCAAATCCGCCCTTGAAAGCACCACGCTCCCCGGCAAACTTGCCGACTGTTCGGACAAAGATCCTTCTCTTTGCGAAATTTACCTTGTCGAGGGCGACTCCGCAGGCGGCAGCGCAAAGATGGGGCGCGACAGACGTTTTCAGGCAATACTGCCCCTCCGCGGTAAAATCCTGAACGTTGAAAAGGCAAGGCTCCATAAGGTCCTTGAAAACGAAGAAATAAAGACGATGATCACCGCGTTCGGCGCGGGCATCAAGGAAGATTTTGATGAAAGCAAGCTTCGTTACAACCGCATCATCTGTATGACGGATGCCGACGTTGACGGCAGCCATATCCGCATACTTATGCTCACGTTCTTCTTCCGTTTCATGCGCCCGCTCATCGAAAACGGCCACGTTTATATCGCGCAGCCCCCGCTTTACAAAGTCACGAAGGGCAAAACCGTCAAATATTGTTATTCCGATGACGAACTTAACGAATATCTCGATTCCGTCGGAAGAAAGGGCAACGAAATTCAGCGTTACAAAGGTCTTGGCGAAATGGACCCCGAACAACTTTGGGAAACCACGATGGATCCGAAATCCCGCACGCTGCTGCGCGTAAATATGGACGACGCGATCGCCGCGGACGAAATATTCACCGTTCTTATGGGCGAACAGCCCGAACTGCGCCGTCAGTTTATCGAAGACAACGCGACGCTCGTAACAGAACTTGACATTTAAGGAGAGATGAAAAATGATAATCAAAAATAACGATTCTCAGAAAGATAAAGATTTCGTCGAACATCTCGGGATGTCGAAAATCGTCAAAATCGACCTTGACCAGGAAATGAAAAAATCGTTCATCGCCTACGCAATGGCGGTCAACGTATCCCGTGCGATTCCCGACGTCAGGGACGGTCTGAAACCCGTACACCGCCGTATCCTTTACAGCATGAGCGAACTTAATCTGACCTGCGACAAGCCGTTCAGAAAGTGCGCGCTTATCGTCGGCGACGTTCTCGGCAAATATCACCCCCACGGCGACAGCTCGGTTTACGACGCTCTCGTAAGGCTTGCTCAGGACTTCTCGATCCGCTGCCCGCTTATCGACGGACACGGTAACTTCGGCTCGGTCGACGGCGACCCTGCGGCGGCATATCGTTACACAGAAGCAAGGCTTTCCAAAATCGCCAACGAAATGATCCGCGACCTTGACAAACGCGTCGTGGACTTTTGCCCCAACTTCGACGACACGCGTGAACAGCCCGTCGTGCTTCCTTCGCGTTACCCCAACCTTCTCGTGAACGGTTCGGACGGTATCGCCGTCGGTATGGCGACGTCCATTCCCCCGCATAATCTCGGCGAAGTTATCGACGCCACCGTCGCTCTTATGGAAAATCCCGAACTGGAAGTCGAAGACCTTATGAAATTCGTTCCCGCGCCCGATTTTCCGTCGGCAGGCATAGTTCTCGGCCGTGCGTCCATTCGTCAGGCATACAAAACCGGTCGCGGCGGCTGCATAATCCGCGCCCGCACCGAAATCGAAGAAATGGCAAACGGCAGGACGAGAATCGTCGTTACCGAACTTCCGTATCAGGTCAACAAGGCGCGCCTTATCGAAAATATCGCCGACCAGGTCAAAGACAAGCGAATAGAGGGCATTTCGGACATTAAGGACGAATCCGACCGTCACGGTCTCCGCGTCGTAATCGACATCAAAAAGGACGCGAACGCGCAGGTCGTTCTGAACACGCTTTTCAAACAAACCCAGATGCAAATCAGTTTCAGTATGATTATGCTTGTCCTTGCCGATAAAAAACCGCGCATTCTCAATCTGAAAGAAATCCTGACTTATTACATCAAGCACCAGGAAGACGTCATCACCCGCCGTACGAGGTTCGACCTTGAAAAAGCGGAAGAAAGGGAACATATCTTAAAAGGTCTTGCAATCGCGCTTGCGAACATCGACGAGGTCATTAAGGTCATCAAAGAAAGCGCCGACAACGACTCCGCCGCGAAAGCCCTTATGGAAAGGTTCCTTCTCAGCGACAAGCAGGCGGCGGCAATCCTTGAAATGAGACTTCGCAGACTTACTTCTCTGGAAGTCGAAAAAATCAACGACGAACTTGCCCAAAAAGAAGTCGAAATCGCCAACTACAAGGAAATTCTTGCCGACATCAATAAAGTCAACGACATCGTCAAGAAAGAACTTTTAGAAGTCAAAGAAACGTACAATACGCCGCGCCGCAGCGAAGTGTCCTACGATTATTCCGAAATCAATATCGAAGACCTTATCGAAAAGGAAGACATCGTCGTTTCGATGACTCACGGCGGATACGTCAAACGTCAGCCCGTTGCGGAATATAAGAGCCAGCACAGGGGCGGCGTGGGCATCACCGCGCACAAGACGAAAGACGAAGACTTTGTGGAAAGCATCTTCACGACGTCCACCCACGACGACCTTATGTTCTTCACCAACTTCGGCAAGGTTTACGTCATCAAAGGGTACGAAATTCCCGAGGCGTCCAGGAACTCCCGCGGGCGCGCGGTCATCAATATCTTGCAACTCGATCCCGGCGAAAAGGTCGCGACGCTCCTTCCCGTGCCCGAACGCGGCGAAGGCTATCTGATGCTCGCAACCAAACAAGGGCTTATCAAGAAAACGGCATTATCCGAGTTTGAAAGCATCAGAAAGACCGGTAAAAAGGCGATTCGGTTGGTTGACGGGGATGAACTCATCGCGGCAATGATCACGAAAGGCGATGAAGAACTTATCATTGCGTCGCACGAAGGCAAGTGTATCCGCTTCCGCGAGGCAGACGTCCGCGCAATGGGCAGAGACTGCCAGGGCGTACGCAGTATGAAGCTGAACCCCGGCGACTACGCCGTCGATATGGCAATGGTCGAAGAAGACAAAGAAGTTCTGACAATCTCCGAAAACGGCTTCGGAAAACGCTCCTCGCCCGACGAATACCGCGTGCAAGGCCGTGCGGGTATGGGCGTCAAAGCGGGCGTGTTCAACGAGGAAACCGGAAAACTCGTGTGCCTGAAAATGATCAACGCCGACAACGATATTATGATTATCGCCGACAACGGCATCATTATCAGAGTCGCGGCGGACGAAATTCGCAAGATCGGCAGGGATACCAAGGGCGTAAAAGTCATGAACCTCAGGGAAGGCAGCAAGATTATGTCGATTGCGGTCGTCCCGCACGAAGAACCCGAAGAAGAAGTCGTGCTTGACGAAAACGGCAACCCCGTGACGACGACCGAAGACGTGACGGAAGTAACGTCTGCGACAGATTCCGAATTCCCCGTCGATAACGAAAGCTCGGAAGAAGCGGCGGAAGTCAACGCCGAAACCGCAGCCGTAAACGAAACCGTTTCCGACGAAGAATAAGGCAAATCAAACAAAACAGAAAGCATCGCGAAAGCGGTGCTTTTTTATTTGGTGTTTACGAATTATATAAGGATATAGCGTTATCGACACGGCGAAAACCTTGTCGCGAACACGACTTTGCCGAAATTTTAAGTATCTTTTATGAAAAATTTTTAATAAAATTAAGGCTTATGCTTAAAAATGAAAGAAAATGGAGCAGGAACATGAAAAAGAGGATTTTGAAAGTTTTGGTAGTAACGATTATTGCGATATGTTCGTTTTCGCTTGTCGCCTGCAACAGTGAAAACGACAAAAGCGGCGGACTGAAAAAAACGACTGCCGTCGCGCCGACAGTTTACGACGTGAGCGAAAAAGAAAGCGCGGTGGAAAATGCGGCAACCGTCGATTTGTCGGCACTGTCCGAAGACGTGAACGCGGACGGAGCAATCGCACTTTCAAACGACGTAACGACGATAACGACCGCGGGCAGTTATATATTGACGGGCGCGTACACGGGGATAACCGTGAGCGTTGGCAACGGCGAAACGGTGCATCTGTTTCTGAACGACGCGACGATATCGGGCGGCACGGGAATCGCGATTTCAAACACGAATAAAAAATCGACGCTTATAATCACCGCGTGCGAAAACACCGAAAACGAAGTGGCAAGTAAGGGTGACGACGTGAACGCGATCCACGTCAAAGGCACGCTGAAAATCAATGGCACGGGAACGATAAAAGTAAGCGCGAAAAAGAACGGTATCAAGGTTTCTAAAGGGCTTTCGATTGCGGATTCTACGATAAATTTGACCGCCGGAAACCACGCTTTGTCCGCAAGGTTTATTGAAACGGAAAACGCCAAAATAAACGTTTTATCCGCTGGAAAAGACGCGTTAAATGCGGAATGTGACGATGAAACGCAAGAGTTTACTTTGGACGAAGGATACGTTTCTCTTAAAAACAGCAAGATAATTGCAAGCGTTTCGGGCGACGGAATTCAGGCGGACACGTTCGTATATATCACGGGCGGAAGCGTGGATATAAAAACCGCCGCAACCTTTGTGAGTTACAGCGAAGAAAGCATGGCGGCATACGACCTTACCGAGGACGATTTCAGATATATCAAAAGCGGCGACACCTATAAAAAGGTTGCCGACGACGTAGCGACAAAGGGCGCGCGATACGCGATGATTCAAAGCGCGAAAGGCATCAAGTGCGGCGAAATCAAATATGAAATCGACGGCACGGAATACGCCGTTACCGAAAACACGAATTACTTTATCATAGTTGACGGCGCACGCGTGAAAATAGATTCGTCGGACGACGCGATCCACACGAACTCGGGCAATGTTCTCATAAAGGGTGGCACGCTTGACCTTACGACTCTCGACGACGGAATCCACGCCGACGAACTTGTGAAAATCGACGGAGGCGAAATCACCGTGAACGGCTCATACGAAGGAATCGAGGGCGCATACGTTGAAATAGGCGGCGGCACGATTTACATCACCGCAAGCGACGACGGAATAAACGCCGCAAGCGACGACGAAAGCGTGAGCGAACATATCATTATCTCGGGCGGAACGATAACAGTCGACGCGTCGGGCGACGGCTTGGACAGCAACGGCACGATTTACGTCACGGGCGGCACGCTTATCGTATACGGCCCCACGACGGGCGCGGACACAGGACTTGACGCAGACGGCGGAATCCTTATCGACGACGGCAACGTATTCGTCGCGACAACCAAAGAAATGATTGAAATCCCCGCGTCGAACTCAAAATCCAACGTGCTTGTGTACGGCGTAAACACGGTTCAGGCGGGCTCGGAAATCATTCTGACAAACGCGGACGGTGGCGAAATGGTCCGCATAACGCTCAAAAAACAGGCGCAGGCGATAATCCTGTCGACGCCCGAACTCGCAACCAACGGCACGTATAGTCTGTATGCGGACGAAAACCTTCTTGCAAGCTTTTCGGTGACCGAAACGATAACGGCAATAGGCGTGCGGTCGAACGGCAGACAGGGCGGACAACCCGAGCAACCCGGTGGCGGACAACCCGGCGGACAGGGCGGAAATCCCCCCACGCCACGAAATTAACACAGATCACAATCCATAATTCCTTAATCCTAAAACACATCAAAAGACAATACCACCGCAACTGCGGTGGTATTGTCTTGCCCCGCGGCGCACACTGCACTTTTGAAATCACGTTATCGCAAGCGATAACGCTCACTCTTATGCTTGTTTGCGCCTTTTTCTCCACGCAAGTACAAAAGTATCTTGCGT
>OLSB01001467.1_pt1 | contig 22753 bp, 19 predicted proteins | sample 1672071 | NCBI WGS metagenome assembly OLSB01 (sample SAMEA3136642, study PRJEB25190) | human gut metagenome | biome: human gut; feature: human-associated habitat; material: faeces | place: Austria | collected 2013 | reverse complement strand
AAGGATTTGAAGTTCCGGAGGGTCGTGTGAAGCCATGGGGAACGGCTCATGCAGTTCTGAGTGCGATTGATGAAGTGGATGGACCATTTGCTGTTATCAATGCAGATGATTATTATGGACGTCATGCATTTGAAGTAATCTATAATTATCTGACAACGCATGAAGATGATGACAAATACCGTTATACCATGGTGGGATACCGTCTGAAAAATACGGTGACAGATAACGGACATGTTGCAAGAGGGATCTGTGACCTGAATGATGCAAAAGAATTAGTTGCAGTTCATGAGCGTACAAGAATTGAGAAGCGTAATGGTGGAATTGCATATTCAGAGGATGACGGAGCTACATGGACAGAGGTAGATCCGGAGACACTGGTTTCTATGAATATGTGGGGATTTACAAGAAGTATTCTGGATGAGATCAAGGCAGAATTTCCTGCATTTCTTGAAAAAGGACTGAAAGAGAATCCGATGAAGTGTGAGTATTTCCTGCCATCTGTTGTGAGCAACTTATTAGAGTCTGAGAGAGCAACCGTGCAGGTACTTGAGTCAGAAGATAAATGGTATGGAGTTACATATAAAGAGGACAAGCCGGTTGTTGTAGAGGCAATCCAGGCATTGAAAGATGCAGGAGAGTATCCGCAGAAATTATGGGAGGAAGACTAAAGATGGGAAGAGTGTCTGAAGCACAGATCAATGAAGCGATTGCAAATTTTGATTATGAGGGAAAGCTTTTAAGTAAAGAGCCTTTTGGAAGCGGTCATATTAATGATACTTATCGACTGACTTACGAGACATCACAGGGAACGAAACGATATATCCTGCAGAGAATGAGCAGAAATATTTTTAAGAAACCAGTGGAACTGATGGAAAATATCAGCGGTGTCACTTCCTGGCTCCGCAAAAAGATCATCGAGAATGGCGGCGATCCGGAACGAGAGACACTGACACTGGTAAAAAGCCAGACAGGTCTTCTGTATTTTGTGGATTCTGATGGAGAGTACTGGAGAGTCTATCTCTTTATTGAGGGAGCGACCTGCTACGATGCAGTAAAGGACGACAATGATTTCTATCAGAGCGCAGTAGCATTCGGACATTTTCAGCAGCTTCTGGCAGATTATCCGGCAGAGACACTTCATGAGACGATCAAGGATTTCCATAACACACCGGACCGCCTTAAGAAATTCAAGAAAGCTGTTGCAGAGGATGTCTGTGGAAGAGCAGCCTCTGTCCAGAAAGAAATTGATTTTATCCTGGAGAGAGAAGAACTGACACATGCACTGTATGATATGCAGCTTGACGGAAGACTTCCGCTTCGTGTAACACATAATGACACCAAGCTGAACAACATCATGATCGATGACGCGACAGGCAAAGCAATCTGTGTGATCGATCTGGATACAGTCATGCCGGGACTGACAGCGAATGATTTCGGTGATTCTATCCGCTTCGGAGCAAGCACAGCTCTGGAGGACGAGAGAGACCTTTCCAAGGTGTCCTGTGACCTTCATCTCTTTGATGTTTATGCGAAGGGATTTATCGAGGGATGTGGCGGTGCGCTGACAGACCTTGAGATCGAGATGCTTCCGATGGGAGCGATCCTTATGACATTTGAGAATGGAATCCGTTTCCTGACAGACCATCTGGAGGGAGATCATTACTTCCATATCCACAGAGAGGGACATAACCTTGACAGATGCAGGACCCAGCTTACTCTTGTAAAAGACATGCAGGAAAAACTGCCGCAGATGAATGAGATCATCAGAAAATATAAATGATTTTTACAATAAAAAAGCTTCGGAACTTTGAACAGGTTCCGAAGCTTTTGGTTGTATATATCAGCCCTTTACACCACCGGAGGTAAGACCACCGACAAGATGTTTCTCGATCAGTATAAACAGGATGATGACCGGTACTGTTGCAAACAGTGAGGATGCAAACAGATACTGCCATTCTACCATGTTGTAACCGTTGAAGATCGTAATACCGACCGTCAGAGGTTTGAAGACATCTGTTGAGATCAGAGTCAGTGCGACTGTATATTCATTCCATGCGTTGATAAATACGAAGATCAGCGCAGTTACGATACCAGGTGCAGCGACTGGAAGAAGGATGCGGATCAGGGCAGAAACCTTGCCACAGCCGTCAACTGTTGCAGCCTGTTCCATTTCAGGTGAGATAGAAATAAAAGTACCGCGCAGCAGCCAGATCGCGAATGCCTGGTTGAATGCTGCATTGATAAATACAAGACCAACGAGACTGTCTGTCATACCGAAGGTTGACATGATCTTGTAGATACCTACCAGAAGGACTACAGGAGCAAACATCTGGGAGATGATAACGATACCCAGGAAGATCTTTTTGCCCTTAAACTTCATTCGTGCAAGTGCATAAGCTGCAGGAATACCACATACGATCGCGATCAGAGTGGAGCCACCTGCAACGATCAGGGAGTTGATGAAATATCTGGAAAGTGGAGCCAGTGTCCAGATATCCTTGAAGTTCTGCCAGAGCCAGTGGATCGGGAGAAGTGTTCCCTTGGTTGCGTAGATTTCTGCACGGCTCTTGGCGGCAGTCGTAAACATAACAAAGTATGGATACAGCGTAATCAATACGACCAGAATGACAAAAACATAAAGAAGAACCCGAAGGAGTGTGCTTTTTGTGTCGCGTGAATGTTTCATTAGTCTTCCTCCTCCTTTCTAAGTGAAAGTACCATATAAACAGAAGCGCATGCACACAGGATCAGGAATCCGATCACGGATACTGCAGCTGCTTCACCGGATTTGCCTTTGTAGAAAGCAAGTTTATAGAGATAGGTAACAAGGGTATCGGTACGGCTTGCCGGGTCGCCCTTGGTAATTGTCCATATGATAGGGAAGGAGTTGAATACATAAATGATATTCAACACAGTACTTACCGTCAGAGAAGATTTTACCAGCGGAAGTGTGATCTTGAACAGCTTCTGCCAGTAGTTGGCACCGTCAACGGTAGCCGCTTCATAATAAGAGTTGTCGATACTCTGCAGACCGGAAAGGACACAGAAAGTAACAAATGGTACAGTAACAAAAATACCTACAAAAATTTCCCATGCAAAATATGCTTCCGGGGTAGGAGTCCAGTTGACCGGACTGGAGATCAGTCCAAGTTTCAGTAAAAGGGTGTTCAGTGCACCGTAATCCTTGTCAATGATGAATTTCCATACGCCTGCCTGGATGATCAGGGAAGTTGCCCATGGAAATACAACAATAGCACGGACTGCTTTACGGAAACGGAATTTGTTGTTCAGTACAAGTGCAAGAATGAAACCAAATACAGTAGAAAGTACAACTACAGCAATGGTCCATACGAGAGTATTTTTCAGGACTATTTTAAAAGTAGATCCTTTCAGGACTTTGGTAAAATTGTCAAGTCCGCAAAATCCTTTTATCAGACCTGCTTTACTCACTTCACTCATTGAAGTACGAAAAACTTCAAAAATAGGAAAGAGTATAAAGATTGTCATAAGAAGGATACTGGGAAGCAGCCACAGATATGGCTCCACAGCAGCCAGAGGTTTCTTTTTTTTCATATTTACACCACCAAATCATTTGCTCAAAAGAATCGGGAGCCGGTCACTAATGTTCCGGCTCCCGGTTAAGTCGTATCTAAATCTGGGATCAGCCTGCAATATCAGCCTGAAGATCATCAAGCAGTGTCTGAACGTCGTCGCCAAGGAGTGCGTTCTGCTCTACTTCGATAACGCCCTGCTTTACATCTGCCCATTCAGTCTTGGTTGCCGGGTAGAAGTTGCAGCTCTGCAGGATATCGATCCAGGATGAATAAGTTTCGTCCTCTTTTGCAAGAAGATCTGCTGCTGTCTGAGTGGTTGGAAGGAATCCTTCGTATACCATGTAATCAGCGTAACGAGTGTCATCATAGAAGAAGTCAAAGAACTTGGTGATGGCAGCTGTACGAGCTTCCTGATCCTCAGCGGAGTCATCCTTGAATACTTCAAGACGGTCGCAAACGCCCATTGCTACGGATTCGCAGCCCTCATTTGCAGGGATTGTTGTTACATCGTAGTTAATGTCATATCCACCATCGGAGAGATAGGTAGGAATGTTGTTCGGTCCGATCATCATGGCAACTTTGCCTGCACCAAACATATCCTGAAGGTCATAACGTGTTTCGTTAGCCGGATCGGAGTTGGTGTATCCATCGTTTACAAGACCGAGTGCGAAGTTCAGAGCTTCTACGTTCTTGTCGCTGTTGAGTGCCCAGTCACCATTTTCATCAACGAATCCGCCGCCGTTGTTCCATGTATAATAAGAGAATGCAGCCTGACCTTCGTCAGTTGTCATATCAATACCCCATGGATAAACGTCATCGCCGAATTTATCTTTGATCTTCTTTGCTGCGTCCTGAACTTCTGCCCATGTGGTAGGAACGGTAGCACCTGCTTCTTCAAGGATGTCCTTGTTATAGAAGAGTGCACGGCAGGATGCCAGGATCGGTAATGCGTATACAGTATCATCAATTGTGCTTGCTTCCCAGAATGACGGGAAGAATTTGGACTGAAGATCTTCAGAAGCATATTCTGTTGCAGGCATCAGCAGATCGTCAGCCACATAATCTGCAAGAACGTCGATATTCAGAATATCAGGTGCGTTGTTGTTTGCAACCAGTGTATTTACTTTGGTATAAAGATCGTTCCAGGAAACAATTTCGATGTTCAGATCAATATCTGAGTTTTCAGCTTCGAAATCCTTTTCGAACTGGGACCACCACGCCTGGGTCTGGGTACCATACTGGCTGATGATGACATCCAGAGTTGTCTTGTCGTCTGCTGCGAGAACAGGCTGAGCCATTGTTGCTGTCATTGCCAGTACCATAGCTAATGCGATTTTACGTTTCATATGAAAGTCCTCCCTTTTGTTTGGTGAAACTGACAGAACCGTCAGTTTGGTTTCGTGATAATCACGAATGTATTAGGCTGATTATACCGTTTATAAGACTAAGTGTCAATAAAAATAGACAAAAAAAGACTGAAAATACAAAAAAAACAATGTATATTGCATAAAGAAAAGTATTGACAAGTTGCACAAAGATTCAAAATCAGAATCTCCAAAACAGAAGTTTCATAACTGCATCAGGTAATAGGTAAAATATGTGGGAGTTTTAGTAAAATATGCGGGATGTTTGGGGAAAATATTGTGAAAAAAATAAAACAGTGCTACAATGTCACCGTAGTAAAACAAAAGCAAATGTCAGGAGGAGCAGATCATGGCAATTTTAGTAACAGGCGGAGCTGGCTTTATCGGAAGCCATACCGTAGTAGAGCTTCAGAACGCAGGATATGACGTAGTAGTACTGGATAACTTAAGCAACTCCAGCGAGAAGAGCCTTGAACGTGTAGAAAAGATCACAGGAAAACCGGTTAAATTTTATAAAGTAGATATTCTTGACAGAGAAGGACTGAACGAAGTTTTTGAGAAAGAGGATATCGATTCCTGTATCCATTTCGCAGGTCTTAAAGCAGTTGGAGAATCTGTTGTTAAACCATGGGAATATTATGAGAATAACATTGCAGGTACACTTACACTGGTTGATGTGATGAGAAAACATAATGTCAAAAATATTATTTTCTCCTCTTCCGCAACTGTATACGGCGATCCGGCGATCATCCCGATCACAGAGGAATGCCCGAAAGGACAGTGCACCAACCCTTATGGATGGACCAAATCCATGCTGGAGCAGATCCTTACAGATATCCAGAAAGCAGATCCGGAATGGAATGTAGTACTTCTTCGTTACTTCAACCCGATCGGTGCTCACAAGAGCGGTCTTATCGGTGAGAACCCGAATGGTATCCCGAACAACCTGATGCCTTACATCACACAGGTTGCAGTAGGCAAGCTCAAAGAACTCGGCGTATTCGGAAATGACTATGACACACCGGACGGAACAGGTGTCAGAGATTATATCCATGTCGTAGACCTTGCAAAAGGCCATGTAAAAGCGGTTAAGAAACTGGAAGACAATTCAGGCTTAAGTATTTACAATCTTGGTACAGGTAAAGGGTACAGCGTATTGGATATCGTTAAGAACTTTGAAGCAGCTACAGGCATAAAGATTCCTTATTCTATCAAACCACGCCGTGCAGGTGATGTAGCTACATGCTACTCTGATGCAACAAAAGCCAAAAAAGAACTTGGCTGGGAAGCAGAATATGGCATCAAAGACATGTGCGCAGATTCCTGGAACTTCCAGCAGAAGAACCCGAACGGTTACGAAGACTAACGTACCGACAGTTGTATTACCAATAATTATATAAGGATACATAAAAATCCCGATGGATGTATGTCCATCGGGATTTTGCATAGTGCGCCCGGCGGCGCATGTTTCGGATTACTGATAACAAGATTTGATGTTTAGTGGTATTTCTTTTCTTTTTCAAATTTCGGCTCGCAGGTCAGCTCGATGCCGAGTTTGCGGAACTCCCAGATGTCTACGGAAGAGAGCATGACAGAAGTGTGCGCCTGACAGCCCTTCAGTGAACGGAGCTGTTCTAATGCCTGCCTTGCTTCCGGATTGCTGGCTGCGCTGACAGAGAGTGCAATCAGAGTTTCATCTGTATGCAGACGAGGGTTTTTGCTTCCGAGGTATTTGGTCTTTAACTCCTGAATCGGGTGGATTGCTTCAGGGGAGATCACATGATGTTCGTGATCGATTCCTGCAAGTTCTTTCAGTGCGTTCAGAAGAAGTGCGGAAGATGCGCCGAGCAGATCTGATGTTTTGCCATAAATGATACGTCCGTCCGGAAGTTCAAGAGCAGCAGCAGGAGCTTCTGTTTCCAGTTCTTTCTGAAGGCTTGCCGGTACGACTCTGCGGTCTTCGAGAGAAGCGTGTGCCTGTTTCAGAAGAAGCTCGATCTTGCGAACTTCATCTTCTTTGCCTGTGCCGGTAAGAAGAGCGGCACAGCTCTTATAATAACGGCGGATGATCTCCTGACGGGATGCCTCACAGCATGCTTCGTCATCAATAATGCAGTTTCCTGCCATATTGACACCCATATCTGTAGGAGATTTGTACGGGCATTCGCCCATGATCTTTTCGAACATTGCCTGAAGAACAGGGAAGATTTCTACATCACGGTTGTAGTTTACCGTTGTTTCACCATAAGCTTCCAGATGGAACGGGTCGATCATATTGACGTCATTTAAGTCTGCGGTAGCGGCTTCATATGCCAGATTGACCGGATGCTTCAGCGGGATATTCCAGATAGGGAAAGTTTCGAATTTGGCATAGCCGGCAGCAACACCACGTTTGTATTCATGATAGAGCTGTGAGAGGCAGGTCGCCATTTTTCCGCTTCCCGGTCCCGGAGCGGTGATGATTACGAGTGGTCTTGTTGTTTCGATGTATTCGTTTTTGCCGTATCCTTCATCACTTACGATGTGCGGGATATTGCTTGGATATCCGGGAATACTGTAGTGGAAGTATACTTTTTTACCGAGTTTTTCGAGACGCTTTTTGAAAAGGTCAGCACTTTCCTGACCTGCGTATCTTGTGATACACACGCTTCCTACATAAAGACCGCGTTCGGTAAACTCATCAATAAGACGGAGAACATCTTCGTCATAAGTGATGCCCAGGTCACCGCGCATTTTGTTTTTGTCGATGTCTGCAGCACTGATAACAATGACGATCTCAGCCTGATCACTGAGCTGCATAAGCATACGGAGCTTGCTGTCCGGTTCAAATCCCGGAAGAACACGGGAAGCGTGGTAATCGTCAAAAAGCTTTCCGCCGAATTCAAGATACAGTTTGTTGTCAAATTTGCTGATGCGGTCGCGAATATGCTCAGACTGCATCTTCAGATACTTTTGGTTGTCAAATCCTGTTTTCATTTATCGTTTTCCTTTCCCATCACATTTAGCCGGAATATAATTTTCCGGCTATCACGTTGATAGTATACTACAGTTGCTGTTCACAGGCAATATCCTTGCGGGGTGTTTTGCCATGAATATGGCAAAATCCCGAATCATACAGGGCAAACATTCACAGTTTTCCAGTTGATTTATACAAGAAATCTCTTTATAATATAAAAGATAATAAGAGGAGGACAAGAATGAACAATCACATGGATAACCGGCCGGATGGAAACCGTCCGAATCGAAACAATCCCGGAAATCAGGGACCGAATAAAAACCGCCAGTCAATCCTGGCTTTTTTGATTTGTCTGCTGATTTCGCTGGTATGCTTGAGCTTTGTGACAGATATGATGAGTGACAAGTCCAGTGAGATCACGTATGATAAATTTATTGAGATGGTAGATAAGGACCAGGTAAAAGAAGTTACGCTTCAGTCGGGAGTACTGACCGTTGTACCGAAGATCCAGAAATCATATTACCAGAATGCAAGTTATAAAGTAAATCAGATGGAAGATGTCGATGCTCTGACGAAACGTCTGGAAGGAACCGGAATTGTTTTTCATTATGAACAGCCTGACGCGATGGGCGAATTTGTTTCAACAATGATCAGTGTACTGCTTCCGACAGTAGTTTTGTTCTTTATGCTGATGTTCCTTATGCGGCGAATGAACAAGGGCGGCAGCGGAATTATGGGTGTCGGTAAGAGCCGCGCAAAAGCTTATATTCAGAAAGAAACCGGTGTGACTTTCAAGAATGTTGCCGGACAGGAAGAAGCGAAGGAGTCACTGCAGGAAGTTGTTGATTTTCTGCATAATCCGGGCAAATATACTGCAATCGGTGCCAAGCTTCCGAAAGGAGCGCTTCTTGTGGGACCTCCGGGAACAGGTAAGACCCTTCTTGCAAAAGCAGTGGCAGGCGAAGCAAATGTACCATTTTTTTCTCTGTCAGGCTCCGAGTTTGTTGAGATGTTTGTCGGTGTCGGTGCATCTCGAGTAAGAGATCTGTTTGAAGAAGCAAAGAAAAATGCACCGTGTATTGTATTTATTGATGAGATCGATGCCATTGGTAAGAGTCGTGATTCCAGATATGGCGGTGGCAATGATGAGCGTGAACAGACACTGAACCAGCTTCTTGCAGAGATGGATGGATTTGACACGTCCAAGGGTCTTTTGATCCTTGCGGCAACTAACCGTCCGGAAGTTCTGGACCCGGCACTTCTGCGTCCGGGAAGGTTTGACAGACGCATCATCGTAGATCGTCCGGATCTCAAAGGGCGTGTCGAGATTCTAAAAGTACATGCCAAAGATGTCATGCTGGATGAAACGGTTGATCTGGAAGCAATTGCGCTTGCAACTTCCGGAGCAGTCGGTTCCGATCTTGCCAATATGATCAATGAAGCTGCAATTCTTGCAGTTAAAAACGGCAGAAGAGCCGTTTCACAGAAAGATCTTCAGGAATCTGTTGAGGTTGTTCTTGTCGGTAAAGAAAAGAAAGACCGTATTTTAAGTCCGCAGGAGAGAAGAATTGTTTCCTATCATGAAGTCGGACATGCACTTGTCAATGCGCTGCAGAAAGATGCCGAGCCGGTACAGAAGATCACAATCGTTCCGAGAACGATGGGAGCTCTCGGCTATGTTATGCAGGTACCGGAAGAAGAAAAATACCTCAACACCCAGAAAGAACTGGAGGCAATGCTTGTGGGATATCTGGGCGGCCGTGCAGCAGAGGAAATCGTGTTTGATACGGTAACTACCGGTGCGGCAAATGATATCGAGCAGGCTACTAAGGTAGCGCGTGCGATGATCACACAGTATGGTATGTCTCAGAAATTCGGTCTGATGGGACTGGCAACACAGGAAAATCAGTATCTGTCAGGAAGAGCTGTGCTCAACTGTGGCGATGATACAGCAACTGAGATTGACCATGAAGTTATGCAGCTTCTTCATTATTCTTATGAGGAGGCAAAGCGACTTCTTAACGAACACAGAGAAGCACTGGATAAGATTGCCGGTTATCTGATCAGCAGAGAGACTATCACCGGTAAGGAATTTATGAAGATCTTCCGCGCAGTTGAGAAGGGACTTGAGATTCCGGAAAATCTGGATGATCTTCCGGATGAAGATGTGAAGGCAGAAGAGAAGTCTGAAGAAAAAACTGAGATGAAGACAGAGAATATAGAAGCTGTCCGGGATCCGGAAGTTACAGGCGTGCAGGAGGAAACATTGAATACCGGTGATGCAACTATATCGGATGATGTAGTTGCTGACGAAACAGACAATCACGTATCTGACTCTGAGGAGTAGTATGTTCCAGATTGAAGAAGAGTTAAAGAAGCTTCCCGCGAACCCGGGTGTTTATCTGATGCACGATGAGCGGGATGAGATCATCTATGTGGGCAAGGCAATCAGTCTGAAAAACCGTGTGCGGCAGTATTTTCAGAGCAGCCGCAACAAAGGTGCGAAGATTGAGCAGATGGTTACTCACATAGCCAGATTTGAATACATCATTACTGATTCCGAACTGGAAGCACTTGTTCTGGAAAGCAACCTGATCAAGGAACACCGTCCGAAGTACAATACCATGCTGAAAGATGACAAAAGTTATCCTTTCATCAAGGTAACGGTACAGGAGGCTTATCCGAGAGTGCTATTTGCCAGACGGATGAAGAAGGATAAGAATCGATATTTTGGTCCTTATACCAGTGGCGGGGCTGTCAAAGATGTCATAGAGCTGGTTCGAAAGCTTTATCAGGTACGCTCCTGCAACCGCAATCTTCCGAGAGACTGTGGCAAAGACCGGCCGTGCCTGTATTATCATATGAAACAGTGCATGGGACCATGTACCGGGCATGCAGACCAGCGTGTCTATAAAGAAAATATCCAGAAAGTACTGGCTTTTTTGAATGGTGATTTTCAGGATACGATCGATCAGCTTACTGAGAAGATGCAGAAAGCATCGGACGAGATGCGTTTTGAGGATGCTGCGGAAGCACGTGATCTGATACGCAGCATCCAGAAGATCGGTGAAAGGCAGAAAATCACTTCCTACGGAGAAGAAGACAGAGACATCATTGCCTGTGATATGGACGAAAGTTTGGATCTGCGGGAACAGGATGCTGTTGTTCAGGTGTTCTTTATGCGTGATGGCAGGCTGATAGGCAGAGATCATTTTTATCTGCGGGTTGCCAGAGGAGATACACGTTCACAGGTGCTTTCAAGTTTTGTAAAACAGTTTTATGCAGGCACTCCGTTTATTCCGGGAGAGATTACACTGCAGACGGAAATCGAAGATGCAGAAATAATCGAAGAATGGCTGACTTCCAGAAGAAAGCAGAAGGTTCGTATTGTGGTACCAAAGAAAGGCACAAAAGAAAAGCTTGTGGAACTTGCGTGGGAAAATGCCCGCATGGTACTCGAAAAAGACCGTGAACGTATTCGGAGAGAAGAAGGACGCACGATCGGAGCCGTGCATGAAGTAGAAGATTGGCTCGGCATGAAAGGACTCGATCGTATGGAGGCATTTGATATCTCGAATATCAGCGGTTTTGAGTCGGTAGGATCGATGGTCGTTTATGAGAAAGGCAAGCCGAAGAAAAGTGACTATCGTAAATTCCGTATTCAATCTGTACAGGGGCCGAATGATTATGCCAGCATGGAAGAAGTACTGACCAGGCGCTTTACGCATGAGAGTAATGGAGAATTTGACAGCTTTGCGAAAATGCCGGATCTGCTTTTGATGGATGGAGGCCGGGGACAGGTAAACATTGCTCTTGGTGTCCTTGATAAACTGGGGATACAGATTCCTGTCTGTGGCATGGTAAAGGATGACCACCACCGTACGAGAGGATTATACTTTAACAATATAGAAATACCGATCGATACAAACAGCGAGGGATTTCGGCTGATCACCAGGATTCAGGATGAAGCCCATCGCTTTGCGATAGAATATCACCGGTCACTGCGAAGCAAAGAACAGGTGCACTCGATACTGGATGACATTCCGGGAATCGGTGAGCGCAGACGGAAAGCACTGATGCGCCGGTACCGCTCCATAGAGGGTATTCGGGATGCGTCTGTAGAAGAACTGGCAGAAACCGAATCCATGAATATGGGAAGCGCAAAACAGGTGTATGATTTTTTTCACCCGAATAAATAAACATTACATTAAAGGAGAAGACATTATGAAAGGTGTATTGATGACAAAGATGGTACAGGAGCTGAATCTTACAAATCTGACTCCTGAGATTGACCTGTCTGATATGAGAATCATGACAGCAGAGATCAACCGACCGGCATTGCAGCTTACCGGATATCTGGAACATTTTGCAAATGAGCGTGTTCAGATTATCGGATATGTAGAATATACGTATCTGATGCAGCTCAGTGATGAGAAGCGTATGATGAAATATGAGCGTTTTATTTCCAGTAAGATTCCGTGCGTTATTTTCAGCACCATGACAAAGCCGTCTCAGGATATGATCGACATGGCGATCAAATATAATGTACCGACATTTGTGACAGAGAGGACAACATCCAGTCTTATGGCTGAGATCATCCGCTGGCTTGGTGTACAGCTTGCACCATGTATCTCCATTCATGGTGTACTTGTCGATGTTTATGGTGAAGGAATCCTGATTACAGGTGAGAGCGGAATCGGCAAGAGCGAGGCCGCTCTGGAACTGATCAAGCGTGGTCATCGTCTTGTAAGTGATGATGTCGTAGAACTTCGTAAAGTCAGTGACGTTACTCTGGTCGGATCGGCACCGGATATTACCCGTCATTTTATTGAACTTCGTGGTATCGGTATCATTGATGTCAAGACATTGTTTGGTGTAGAGAGTGTTAAGGATACACAGTCTGTTGACCTTGTTATCAAACTTGAAGAGTGGGATCGGGACAAAGAATATGACCGGCTTGGACTTCATGAAGAATATACCGAATATCTTGGAAACAAAATTGTCTGCCATTCTCTGCCAATCAGACCGGGACGTAACCTTGCAGTTATTGTAGAGTCTGCTGCTGTCAACCACAGACAGAAGAAGATGGGATACAATGCGGCAGAAGAACTGTACAAACGTGTACAGGCAAATATTGCAAAGAAGCGTGAAAGTTGATAAAGCAGCAGGCTGCTTTAACATAACAAACAACAGGGAAAGGTGGAAGAAAGATGAGTTCATATTGCTTCGGAATTGATGTAGGAGGTACAACTGTAAAATGTGGTCTTTTCCAGACAGACGGTACTCTGGTAGACAAATGGGAAATTCCTACAAGAACAGAGAATAAAGGAGAGAACATTCTTCCGGATGTTGCAAATGCAATCAATCTCAAACTCGAAGAAAAGAAAATCGATAAAGCAGATGTAGAAGGTGTGGGAATCGGCATCCCGGGACCGATCAATTCAAAAGGCGAGGCTGCATGTGCAGTGAATCTTTACTGGGGATTTACTCCGGTTGCGCAGATCCTTCATGACCTTACAGGACTGAAAGCAAAGGCAGGAAACGATGCAAACGTAGCCGCACTTGGTGAGGCATGGAAAGGTGCAGCGGCCGGAGCGCAGAATGTGATTCTTGTAACACTTGGAACAGGTGTCGGCGGCGGCATCATCATAGACGGAAAAATCGTAGCCGGAGCGCATGGTGCAGGCGGAGAAATCGGTCATGTTACAGTGGTACAGGATGAAAAAGAAGCATGTAACTGTGGAAATAAAGGCTGCCTGGAGCAGTATGCATCTGCAACAGGAATCGTCCGTGTGGCAGGAAGAATGCTGGCGGCATCTGAGGAAGACAGTACTCTGAGAGGTCTTCAGAATATTACGGCAAAAGATGTTCTCGATGCGTTTAAGGCAGGAGATACACTTGCAGGCCGTATTATGGAATGTGTAGGAGGTTTGCTCGGAAGCGCTATCGCGGGATTTGCGGCAGTTGTTGATCCGGAAGCAATCGTAATCGGCGGAGGAGTGTCAAAAGCCGGACAGCCACTGATCGACTGTATTCAGAAACACTACATAAGACATGCATTTCCATCCTGCAAGGAGACCCCTGTTAAGCTTGCGACACTTGGAAATGATGCCGGAATTTATGGCGCGGCAAAGATGGTTCTCTGAAAAATACATATTTAAAGATCAGAAGATTTTTACAGAAAGAGGGATTCCAGAATTTGGAATCCCTCTTTTGAGCTGGATTACAGACTTTTGGGTGTAAAAGAGTATAATAGTTTCAGAAATATATTTTTGCAATTGTGAAGTTTTTAATTGGGGCTTTATTTACGATTTTTTATTTGCTATAATAGAACGGACTATAAAGGAGGAAAACCATGAATTACGGAAAAAAATCAGTCTCAAAAAAGCGAAATTCGCTGATTTCCCGTACTGCCATGATGGGCAAAAGAGCCCATGTGTCGCTGATCAGAGTTCTTTTTGTGGTATTGATCACGATCTGTGTGGTGATTGGCTGTACCGGAATTGGAGCTTTTCGGGGAATCATAGATAATGCTCCTGATGTAAATGACATTGATATTTCACCACTGGGTTATGCGACATTCTTATATGATGGAGATGGCAATCAGCTTCGCAAGCTGACGGCACCGAGTTCGAATCGACTTCCTGTATCTATTGATCAGATTCCGGTGGATCTTCAACATGCGGTTGTTGCAATCGAGGATGAACGTTTTTATGAGCATAATGGTATCGACGTAAGAGGTATTCTCCGTGCTTTTGTAAAGAACCTTTCCTCTGGAGATCTTTCAGAAGGTGCAAGTACGATTACACAGCAGCTTTTGAAGAATAATGTATTTACAAACTGGACGCAGGAGTCTACATGGCTTGAGCGTTTTACACGTAAGATTCAGGAACAGTATCTGGCTGTTGAAATCGAGAAAAAGATTAACAACAAAAATGTCATTCTTGAAAATTATCTTAATACGATCAACCTCGGAGCCGGAACATATGGTGTACAGGCAGCCGCCCGCAAATACTTTAATAAGGATGTCTGGGATCTGAATCTGTCAGAATGCACGACACTGGCAGGTATTACACAGAACCCGACACAGTACAATCCGATTGAGCATCCGGAGGCAAATGCAAAGAGACGTAAAGAAGTCCTGGATCATATGATCGATCAGGGATATATTACACAGGAACAATATGATCAGGTAATTAATGATGATATTTATTCAGAAATTCAGGCAGCGCAGGTGCTGAATGAAGAGACGGATAATACTGTATATTCCTATTTCGAAGATGAACTGATTGATCAGGTAATTAATGATCTGATGAATATCAAGGGCTATACCCGTACACAGGCACAGAACCTTGTTTACAGTGGTGGCCTGAGTATTTATACGACACAGGATGCTTCTATTCAGAAGATCCTGGATGAAGAATATGCAGATCCGTCCAATTATCCGGATTACGTACAGTATGCGTTGGATTATGCACTCACTGTTCAGAATCCGGATGGAGAAGAAGTGAACTACAGCAAAGAGATGCTTCGTCTGTATTTCCAGAATGAAGATCCGGAATTTGACCTTCTGTTCGATTCTCAGGAAGAAGGACAAAGCTATGTTGACCGATACAAAGAGCATGTTCTTGCTGATGGAAGTACCGTTGTTTCTGAACGAGTAAGCTTTGCACCGCAGCCACAGTCTTCTATGAGTATCATTGATCAGCACACAGGTTATGTAAAGGCGATCATCGGCGGACGTGGAGAAAAGACCGCGAGTCTGACATTGAACCGTGCAACAGATACGACAAGACAGCCGGGATCAACCTTTAAGATTCTGTCTACCTATGCACCGGCTCTCAATGAGAAGGGCATGACGCTGGCAACAACGTTCGAGGATGAACCATACAATTATCCGGATGGATCACCGGTAAATAATGCTTCCAAGAGTTATGGCGGAACGACAACGATACGTCGGGCTATCCAGAATTCCATCAACGTTGTAGCGGTCAAGTGCCTCGAAGAAGTAACGCCGGAGCTTGGACTTCAGTATCTGGATAATTTTGGGTTTACAACACTGGCACATGGTACAGAAGCAGACAAAGATGCTGACGGAACTATCTGGACAGATGCAAATCTTCCGATGGCCCTGGGCGGTCTTACTCATGGTGTCACGAACGTAGAGCTTTGTGCAGCATATGCGGCAATTGCAAATAATGGTAATTATATTGAGCCGATTTATTACACTAAGATTCTTGACCACAACGGAAATGTCCTCATTGAGAAAAATTCAGCAGGAAGATCTGTTATTAAAGAAAGCACTGCATGGCTGCTGACAAGTGCAATGGAAGATGTTGTAAATCAGGGTACAGGTACTGCATGCCAGCTGGATGATATGACAGTTGCCGGTAAGACCGGTACAACAGATGCATACAATGACCTCTGGTTTGTTGGTTATACCCCATATTATACCTGTGCGGTATGGTCTGGATTTGATAACAATGAGAAACTTCCGGAGGATGCGAGGGATTTCCATAAGAATCTCTGGAAGAAGGTCATGACCCGTATTCATGAAGGTCTCCCGGATAAAGAATTTGATATGCCGGCAAGTGTAGAGAAGATTAGTATCTGCGAGGAGACAGGATTGCTTCCGAGAGCAGGCTGTCCTGTAATTACAGAATACTTTGATATTGGTGATGTGCCGACAGATTATTGCGATCAGCATTTCTACGAATCGGACGATACGATGGAAGAGTATACGACTGATGAAGGGACTTTCAATGTATCACCGACTCCGGATCCGAATAATCCGAATGCAGATAATAACAGTAATGACAATGGAGACAATACCGGAGGAGATAATACCGGAGGAGACAACACCGGAGGAGACAATGCCGGCGGAGGAGACAATGCCGGCGGAGGAGACAACACCGGAGGAGATAATACCGGTGGTGGAGACAATACCGGAGGAGACAACACCGGAGGAGACAATGCCGGCGGAGGAGACAATACCGGAGGAGACGACGGTGGCGGTGATACCGGCGGAGGAGATGACGGTGGAAACACAGAAGAATAAACTTACAGAATACAAAACCATATATGAGGGCGGTATTGGAGAAATAACCGAAAAGAAATCTCGATTTATTGCAACAGTCCGCCCCGTTGAAACAGAAGAAGACGCGCTGGCATTTCTGGAAGAAATGAAAAAGAAATACTGGGATGCCAGACATAACTGCTATGTATATTCTGTTGGGATAAACAGAGAGTTTACCAGATGCAGTGACGACGGGGAACCGTCCGGAACTGCCGGACGTCCGATGCTGGATGTGATTCTGGGAGAAGAAATCTACAATGTAGCTGTCGTAGTGACCCGATATTTCGGAGGAGTGCTTCTTGGCACAGGTGGCCTTGTGCGCGCCTATTCAAAGGCTGTGCAGGAAGGATTGGCTGCAAGCACTGTTATTTTAAAACAAAAGGGAATTGTGCTGCAGATTACAACGGATTACACCGGAATCGGCAAAATTCAGTATATTGCAGGAGAACGTTCTTTGCCGATACTGGACAGTGAATACACCGATCGGGTAGTTTTGAAACTTCTGGTTCCCGTACAGGAAATCGGAAGTGTCGAGAATGCAATTACAGAAGGGACGAACGGACGGGCACAGCTTGAACAGGATGGAGAATGCTACTATTCTGTGATTGATGGTGAAGTTCAGACGTTTGATCATTAATTAAAACATAAAAAACCACAGAAATCATGAGCTTGCTCAAATATGATCTCTGTGGTTTTTATTATGCTTTGAAATTAAACAGGTAATGAAATCAGCATTTCTCCGGTTCCGGATAATCTACACCGAATGTATCAACAGTCATGGATTTGATCTGCTGATCATCAAGCGGTCTGTCACGGAAATCTGTTTCTGTTTCGGCAATTTTGTTTACAACATCCATGCCTTCGATTACTTTACCGAATGCAGCATAGCTTCCGTCAAGATGTGGAGCTGCTTTGTGCATGATAAAGAACTGGCTTCCGCCTGAATTTGGATGCATGGCTCTTGCCATGGAAAGAACACCAGGAGTGTGTGCGAGGTCATTTGCAACACCGTTCTGTGCAAATTCACCTTTGATGCTGTATCCAGGACCACCCATTCCGGTTCCATCCGGACATCCGCCCTGGATCATAAAGCCGTTGATGACACGATGGAAGATCAGACCATCATAGAAGCCTTTTTTGACAAGACTGATGAAATTGTTTACTGTATTTGGTGCGATTTCCGGATAAAGCTCTGCTTTCATTACATCACCATTTTCCATGGTAATGGTTACGATCGGGTTTGCATTTGCCATAATCATAGTCTCCTTTTGCAAAAAGTATTGTTTTTCTCTGTGGGCTCTATTATAATATGCAAAGAACAATTCTGCAAGGAAAAAGGTGATTGGTAAAATGGTGACAGAGACAAGAAGCCCTGAAGAAACATATGAATTAGGTCGAAAAATCGGTCTGCAGGCAAGACCTGGTCAGGTATATACACTGACTGGAGACCTGGGAGTAGGAAAGACAGTATTTACGCAGGGAGTTGCTGCAGGACTTGGGATTACGGAGCCGGTAAGCAGTCCGACATTTACGATTGTACAGGTTTATGAAGAAGGACGCCTGCCATTTTATCATTTTGACGTTTACCGGATCGGGGATATCGAGGAAATGGAAGAAATCGGATATGATGATTATTTCTTTGGCAAGGGTATCTGCCTGATCGAATGGGCAGAACTGATTGAGGAGATTTTGCCGGATGACAGAATTTCCATTACAATAGAAAAGGATCTTGCACAGGGATTTGACTATCGACGGATTACTGTGGAAGGTTTGTAAGGAATTTTATCTGTTTTATCCGGACAGATGAAAAGAGGAGATAAGATATGAAGATTTTAGGACTTGACAGCTCCGGAATCGTGGCATCTGTTGCAATTGTAGAGGACGATGTACTGATTGCGGAATATACAGTCAATTACAAAAAAACACATTCTCAGACATTGCTGCCGATGCTGGATGAAATCGCAAAAATGACAGAGCTTGATCTGAATAGTATTGATGCGATTGCAGTAGCAGCAGGACCGGGTTCTTTTACCGGACTGCGAATCGGCTCAGCGACAGCGAAAGGACTCGGACTTGCCTTAAAGAAACCTCTGATCGCCATTCCTACTGTAGAGGGACTGGCATACAATCTGTATGATATATCGGGGCTGATCTGCCCGATTATGGATGCGCGCCGTAAACAGGTGTATACAGGTATTTATCGCTTTACAGATCATCAGCTGAAGGTGGTGGAAGATCAGATGGCAGTACCTATGGAAACTGTGATCGAGAAGCTAAATCAGTATGGAGAAGCGGTAACATTCCTTGGCGATGGAGTACCGGTCTTCCACGAGCTTATTGCAGAAAAAATGACGGTGCCGTATTCTTTTGCACCGGCACATGTAAACAAACAGAGAGCGGCTGCTGTAGCGGCGCTTGGCGAGATCTATTATCGTCAGGGAAAAACAGAAACGGCAATGGAACATGTTCCGGATTATCTACGTGTATCACAGGCTGAAAGAGAGCGTGCAGAGCGGGAGGCGGCAAAAGCCGACGCTGATTCATGACGTTTCGTGAAATGTCAGTAGAGGATCTGGAGCAGGTAGTCGAGATAGAAAAAGCCCTTTTTTCTGATCCATGGACGAAAGAAGGTTTTTTTACGTTTCTGACAAAAGAAAATACCATGTTTTTTGTGGTTGAAGAAAAAGAAAAAATTCTTGCCTATTGCAGTATGCAGACAGTTCTGGATGAAGGCGATATTCTGAATGTTGCTGTCCGTTCAGACAGACAAAAAGAAGGTATCGGCTATTTCCTTGTGGACAGCATGCTTAAGATGGCAGAAATGATCGGAATTCATATTGTGCATCTTGAAGTGCGGGAAGGCAACGGAACGGCAAGAAGACTGTACGAAAGACTTGGATTTAAAGAAGATGGACTTCGCAGGGATTATTATACTGATCCTACCGAAAATGCAGTTTTAATGACAAAAATGCAGTAAATGCAGGAGTGGAAAATATGTTGGATTTATGTTTGCTTGGCTGTGGTGGTATGATGCCGCTCCCGAAGCGTTGGCTGACTGCACTTATGACCCGTTACAATGGGAGCAGTTTGCTGATCGACTGTGGAGAGGGAACACAGGTTGCAATTAAAGAAAAAGGATGGAGTTTCAAGCCAATCGATGTGATTTGTTTTACACATTATCATGGAGATCATATCAGTGGGCTGCCAGGGCTTCTTCTTACTATGGGAAATGCAGATCGGACGGAACCGCTTACGCTTGTCGGACCTAAAGGACTGGAGAGAGTAGTGAATGCACTTCGTGTGATTGCACCGGAGCTCCCTTTTGAGATTAAATTTATAGAAATAACAAAACCATTTGAAGTTCTGGAACTCAATGGATATCGTATCAATGCATTTCGTGTGAATCACAATGTGATCTGTTATGGCTATACGATTGAGATTCTGCGTCAGGGCAAATTTTCACCGGAACGAGCCAGAGAGCAGGAGATTCCGTTGAAATACTGGAATCCTCTTCAGAAAGGCCGGACAATAGAAGTAGATGGCGCAGTATATACACCGGATATGGTTCTGGGACCGGACCGAAAGGGGATTAAGGTAACTTACACGACGGATACGCGGCCGACGGAATCTATTTTACGTAATGCTGTAAACTCAGATCTGTTCATCTGTGAGGGAATGTACGGAGAAGAAGATAAGATCGAAAAAGCAAAAGGTTATAAGCATATGACATTCCGGGAGGCGGCGACACTTGCAAAAGACGCAGAAGTGAAAGAACTCTGGCTGACGCATTACAGTCCGTCGCTGATTCGTCCGGATGAGTACATGGATATGGTACGTGGCATTTTCCCGAACGCATGGCCGGGTAAAGATGGAAAAAGTGTTGAGTTGAATTTTGAAGAAGAATAGAGGAGCCATATAATGAAAGATACGTTGATTCTGGCAATAGAAAGTTCATGTGATGAGACAGCGGCTTCTGTAGTAAAAAACGGAAGGACGATTCTGTCAAATGTCATATCGTCGCAGATCGAGTTGCATAAGCTTTACGGAGGCGTTGTACCTGAAATTGCTTCCCGTAAACATATAGAAAAAGTAAATCAGGTAATTGAAGAGGCATTAAAAGATGCAGATGTCACGCTGGATGATCTGGATGCTATAGGTGTTACTTATGGACCAGGTCTGGTTGGCGCACTGCTGGTTGGTGTGGCAGAGGCAAAAGCAATTGCATACGCTAAGAAACTTCCTCTGGTGGGGGTGCATCATATCGAAGGACACGTTTCTGCAAACTATATCGAGCATCCGGATCTGGAACCACCGTTCCTCTGTTTGATCGTGTCAGGAGGACACACACATCTCGTAATTGTCAAAGATTACGGAGAGTTTGAAATTCTCGGACGCACACGTGATGATGCAGCGGGAGAGGCTTTTGACAAGGTTGCACGCGCAATCGGACTGGGCTATCCGGGTGGACCGAAAATTGACAAGCTTTCAAAAGAGGGAAATCCGGAGGCTATTGTATTTCCGCATGCAAAAATCGGCGATTGTCCTTATGATTTCAGCTTCAGCGGTGTGAAATCAGCTGTCCTGAATTATATCAACCAGGCGCAGATGAAAGGTGAAGAAGTAAATCGTGCAGATCTTGCGGCTTCTTTCCAGAAAGCAGTAGTAGATGTTCTTGTGGAGCATACGATGCTTGCAGCAAAAGATTACAACATGGATAAAATCGCGATTGCGGGTGGAGTTGCGTCCAATGGAACGCTTCGCGCGGCAATGGAAAAAGCATGTGCGCAAAATGGTTATAAGTTTTATCGTCCGTCTCCGATCTTCTGTACAGATAATGCAGCGATGATTGGTGTGGCGGCATACTATGAATATATGAAAGGAACCCGTCATGGATGGGATCTCAATGCTGTGCCGAATTTAAAACTCGGTGAACGTTAAATGATATCAGGAGGTTCTGAAATGAAAGAAAAAATTACGGCAATCGTTCTGGCAGCAGGACAGGGGAAGCGTATGCACAGTAAGGTTCAGAAGCAGTTTCTGGAAATCCAGGACCATCCTGTATTGTATTATTCACTGAGATGCTTTCAGGATAGCCTGCTGATTGACGACATCATTCTTGTGACAGGAAATGATATGATTTCCTATTGTAAGAATGAAATCGTGGATCGCTACTCTTTTACAAAAGTGTCAAATGTCATTGCCGGTGGTAAAGAACGCTATGATTCTGTCTATCAGGGTCTTCTTGCCTGTACAGATACAGATTATGTGTTTATACATGACGGAGCCCGTCCGTTTATTACAGAAGAGATTCTTGAACGAGGCCTTGCAGGTGTAAGAGAGACAGGTGCGTGTGTAGTGGGGATGCCATCAAAAGATACGGTCAAACTGTCTGATGAGGATGGATTTGTCGGAATGACTCCGGAACGCAAACAGGTCTGGACGATACAGACGCCGCAGATATTTTCTTATGATCTCATACGAAAAGCACATGAGAGTATTCGAAAGAAAGATATGAGTACGATTACAGATGATGCTATGGTTGTGGAACAGGAAAGTGGGGTAAAAGTCTGCCTCGTAGAGGGGTCTTATCATAATATAAAGATCACAACACCGGAGGATCTGGACGTGGCAGAGGTGTTTTTAAAAAAGATTAAAAAATGTAAAAATTTGTATTGACAGTAAAAAGATTTGATGATAGAATACATCTTGCGTCTGGCAATGAGACGTCGAACACTGAAAAGTGCATATGGAGAGATATCGAAGTGGTCATAACGAGGCGGTCTTGAAAACCGTTTGTCCGCAA